>LNFM01041230.1_pt1 | contig 11269 bp, 11 predicted proteins | sample 596031 | NCBI WGS metagenome assembly LNFM01 (sample SAMN04254537, study PRJNA301005) | activated carbon metagenome | isolation source: dual media filters at the Ann Arbor, Michigan drinking water treatment plant | place: USA: Ann Arbor | reverse complement strand
GTTGATGCTGATCACGCTGGGGGTGGCGGTGGCGCGGCTGTCGGCGGGGCATCTGGGGCGGGCGGTGTGGCTGAGCATGCTGCGCGCGGTGGCCTGCATCGGGGTGGCGGCGGCGGTCGGCTGGGGGCTTGGATTGCCGCCAGTGGCTTTGGCGGTGCTGGTGTTGCAGGTGTCGACGCCGGTGGCCGTGACCTCTTACATGCTGGCGGCGAAGTATGGTGCCGATGCCGATGCGGTGGCGGGGCTGGTGATCGCTTCGACCCTGTTGTCGGTGATCACTTTGCCGGTAACTCTCGCTTTTCTGATCTGAGGGTCGGGAGTTCCCCATTTCAACCGGGGCACGAATACACTATCTTGCCGGCAAAAGACGTATAAAGGCACGAGGGGCAAATGAGCAGGTTTCTCCGTGCGTCGTTGCTGTTGCTGGTTCTCGCGTCGTGCGGGGGTGGTAATTATTCGGCGCCAAGGCAGTTGGACAATGCCTGCGCAATCGTGCGCGAACGGCCGCAGTACCTGCGTGCTATGGAAGCCACCGAGCGGCGCTGGGGCGTGCCGGTGCACGTGCTGATGGCGACGATCTACCATGAATCGCGGTTTATCGGAAACGCGCGCACACCGCATACCTACGCGCTGGGCGTCATTCCGATGGGTCGGCAAAGCACGGCCTACGGTTATAGCCAGGCGCTGAACGGTACATGGGAAGACTACCAGGCAAGCGCCGGCGGGCGCAGCGCCCAACGCGACGATATCCGCGACGCCACCGATTTCATGGGCTGGTACATGGACGAATCCAGCCGCTTGCTGGGCATTTCAAAGACTGACGCGGCGTCGCAATATCTGGCCTACCACGAGGGCCGCAAAGGCTTTGCGAACCAAACCTATCTGGGCAAGCCGTGGCTGGTGGAAGTGGCCGCGAAGGCCGGTGCGCGGTCCGAGATGTACCGCGAACAGTTGCAGTCCTGCCGCTGACGCCTAGTTGCCACGCTTGCGGGTTTCGGCGGTGATGTCGAACAGCGAAGCACCAAGCTGGCCGCCCTTTTGCATCTCACCGAGGATCACGGTGGTCTGCGCGCCAAGATCATCGGTGATGATCCACTGACGCAGCTCAACCGGGTCGGCGGTGAACACCAGTTCAATCGAGCCATACTCGGGGTTTTCCGGGTCTTGCGCCAGAACGCGGGTCGACGTGCCATCGTCGGTATGGGCCACCACCATCTTGGCGCGACCAAGATCGACGCGTTCCGCAAGGATCAGGTTCAGCGGCGTGCGTTTCAGCGGGTATTGCTCGGGCGGCTGGTTCGATTTGGCATCGAAGATCGCGACTTGCTGGCCGCCAGCGATGACGAGGCTGCGGTCTGGCGGGGCGTATTCGAACCGCACGCGACCGGGGCGCTTGATGAAGATCTTGCCGGTGGCGATGGTGCCATCGGCGTTCACTTGCGTGAAATCCGCCTCGACCGTCGAAAGGCCGTTCAGATAGGTCGAAAGCGTGGCCAGCGGAATCTTCTCGGCCAGCGCCGGAAGGGTGAAGGCGACAAGAGCCAGCGGGGCCAGAAGGGCGGTGCGAATGTTCATGCCCTTGATATAGCGCCGGGGCTTGGCGCTTGCACCCCCGCCTGCGGCATGGTCGCAAGGTTGTGCCGATTGCGTGATTGGCCGTGACGGCCTGAGCGGGGGCAATCGTCCGGTGATTCCGAAGTGATGCAAAGAAATCTTCCACTTTTTTCGCAAAACTTCGCAGAATATTCGACGTTCAGTGGTCAGTCGGATTTTCCTGCCAAGCGGGCTTTTGGCAGGATGGGTCAGATGAAGGTTGTGGTTCTTGGCGCGGGCGTGATCGGTGTGACCTCGGCCTGGTATCTTGCACAGGCCGGGCATGAGGTGACGGTGATCGACCGTCAGCCCGCCCCGGCTTTGGAAACCTCGTTCGCCAACGCGGGTGAAATCAGCCCCGGCTATGCCTCGCCCTGGGCGGCGCCCGGCATTCCGCTCAAGGCGCTGAAGTGGATGTTCATGGAACATGCGCCGCTGATCATCCAGCCGAAGATGGACCTTACCAAGCTTTCGTGGATGGCGCGGATGCTGATGAACTGCACGTCCGAAGCCTATGCGGTGAACAAGAGCCGGATGGTGCGGCTGGCCGAATACAGCCGCGACTGCCTGATGGAATTGCGTGCCGAGACCGGCATTTCCTATGACGAGCGGACGCAAGGCACGTTGCAGCTGTTCCGCACCGAAAAGCAGGTGGCGGCAGCGGAAAAGGACATCGCGGTGCTGCGCGCCGATGGTGTGCCGTTCGAGGTGCTGGATGCCGATCAATGCGTCGCGGCGGAGCCGGGGCTGGCGGCCTCGCGCGGAAAGATCGCGGGCGGGCTGCGGTTGCCGGGCGACGAGACGGGGGATTGCTTCAAGTTCACGCAAAGCCTGTCGAAGCTGGCCGAAGCGGCGGGCGTCACCTTCCGCTACGGTGTGGGGATCGACCGGCTGGAGGCCGAGGCAGGCCGGATCGTGGCGGTGCATACCTCCGAAGGTCGGGTGACGGCGGATGCCTTCGTGGTGGCGCTGGGGTCGTATTCGCCAGCACTGGTGGCGCCGTTCGGGATGAAGCTGCCGGTCTATCCGGTGAAGGGCTATTCGATCACCGTGCCGATCATGGACGAGGCGCGCGCGCCGGTGTCGACGGTGATGGACGAAACCCACAAGATCGCGATCACCCGGCTGGGCGACCGGATCCGTGTGGGCGGCATGGCCGAGATTGCCGGGTTCGACATGAGCCTCAGCCCCAAGCGGCAGGCAACGCTGACCCATTCGGTCGAAGACCTGTTCGGCGGCGCAGGCGACCAGAGCCGCGCGTCGTTCTGGTGCGGCTTGCGCCCGATGACGCCGGACGGAACGCCGGTGGTGGGGCGGTCGACGATTTCCAACCTGTTCCTCAATACCGGCCACGGCACGCTTGGCTGGACGATGGCGGCAGGGTCGGGCCGGGTTCTGGCGGACCTCATGTCCGGCAAGCGGGCCGAGATCGAGGCGGGCGACCTTGGCTATGCGCGCTATCTGCGCGAGACCGGGCGCGGCAAGCGCGAAGCGATGGGAACGCCGGTTCCGGCGTAAGGTCAGCCCTTCAGTTCGGATGTGATGCGCACCGGGCCGACCGCGCCTTTCAGCTTGGCCCGGTAGATCACCACGCCTTCCACGACCCGCATCACATAGGTGCGGGTTTCCGCGAAGGGGATGGTTTCGACCCAGTCGACAACATCGACGTCCGGGCTGCGCGGGTCGCCGAATTCGGTGATCCAGCGGCGCGGGCGGCCGGGACCGGCGTTGTAGCCCGAGGCGATCAGCGCGATCGAAGGGCCGAATTCCTCGGCCATCTCGGCCAGATAGGCGGCCCCCATCGCGACGTTGTAGGCCGGGTCGGAAAACAGCTTGCCCGCCTCGAACGGCTTGCCAAGTTTCGCCGCCATCAGTTTCGCGGTGCCGGGCAGCACCTGCATCAGCCCGCGCGCATCGGCGGAGGAGCGGGCAGCGGGGTCGAACTCGCTTTCACGCCGGGCGATGGCAAGGGCAAGCGCGCGGCTGACCTTCAGCCCGTCGGGCACGAAGGCCGGCACCGGGTAATAGGCGCGTGGCAGGATCAGCCCGCGTTCGGCGGCGAACTTGCCGACGAGGACGGCGATGTGTGGCTCGTCGATCGCCAGCGCCATGTCGGCCAGTTGTGCCAGTTCCTGATCGGTCAGGTTCTCGCCCAAATGCAGGATGAAGCGTTTGGCCAGCGTCAGATCACCTGCTTTCAGCAGAAGGAACGCCGCCTCCAGCACAGAGGAGCGGGCAAAGGCGGCCTGACGCCAATCTGGCGGGCGGCTGTCGGAGATCAGGCTCGGGTCCAGCGACAGCCCCAGCCGTTCTGCGGCAAGAAGGCCGTAATAGGCGGTCTGATGCTTGGCGGCGGCCTGATAGGTGGCGGTGGCATCCTGCCCCGCGGCCTCTTCGGCGCGGGCCTGCCAGTAAAGGGCGCGGGCAAGGCTGATCGGGGTGGAAACGCCGGCTTTCAGGTGGGCGAAGTGTTTCAGCGCGGTGGTCGGATCGTTCAGTTTGCGCAGCGCGATGAAGCCGGCCAGAAACTCAAGGTCGGCATAATCCGACCCTTCCGTCAGGTGATGGCGTGCGGCCACGCGATAGGCTTCCGACGCGCGACCCTGCCGCATCAGCCAGCGCGCCAGCCCGGCGCGGCGGTCGGCCCAGACGTCCGGCTGACCGAGGGTTTCGGCACTGTCGGAGCGTTCGAGGATCAGCGACAGCGCATCGTCGTAAAGATCCTTCTTCATCCGCCATTGAAAGCGTTCAAAGGCGAGGCCGGGGTCGCTGGCCTGCGGCTTTGGCACGGCGGCGATCAGGCCGGTCACGCCCGCCCCTTCGGCGCGCAAGGCAAGCCGGGCGCGGGCAAGGGCCTGATGGCCCTCCGACACGCGAGGGAACATGCGTTCCGCTTCGGACCGGCGGCCTTGCCAGAGCAGCGTGTCCAGCCGCAGGTCGTGGACGAAGCTGACGGCCTCGGGTGCCAGCGCCTTCAGCCGCGCTTCCTCCTCGGCGGTGAAGGGCAGCGAGGACCATGCGCGCATCGCCTCGGTCTCGGCCTCGGCGGCGCGGCCCATTGCTTGCATTGCGGCGACCAGGGCGATGGCACCGGTGCCGGTTTCAGGCATATCAGAGCCGAAATAGGCGATCACGCGGGCCGGATCGGTGGACCGCGCCACAGCCTCCTCGCCCTTTTCCTTCAGAAGCGGCAGGCCCGGCCAGTCGGGTCTGCGCGCCAGAAACGCCTCGTAATCGCCCAAGAGGCCTTCGCCCGCGCGCAGGCGCTGCCATTCGATCACATCGCGCCCGACCCCGCTTGGGGCAACGGCAAGCGCACCGCTCCAATCACGCCCGCCGGCAAGTTCCAGCGCGGTGCGCATCGCCTGCACCTCGTCGGCGCGCAGCGGGGTGGCTTGAAGCAGGGCTGACAGCAGCGTGGCGAGCCGAACCACCCGCATGATTTTCCGAGAAAGTTTCATGCGGCGGAATTTGCCCGACCTCGGCGCGGGCCACAACCCACGACTGCGTTAGCGCCGAGACTTGGCTTTGCGAGGTCGGCGGTCTGCGTCATGATCAGAGGGTCCATTCCAGCCCTGGTGACGCCGTTCAAGAACGGCGAACTTGATCTGGTGACGCTGAAAAAACTCGTGGACTGGCACATCGCCGAAGGGTCGACCGGGATCGTGCCGGTGGGGACCACGGGCGAAAGCCCGACCCTCAGCCATGCCGAACACCAGAAGGTCATTGAAGAGGTGGTCGCCGCCGTTGCGGGCCGGGTGCCGGTGATTGCCGGGGCCGGGTCGAACAACACGGTGGAAGGGATCAGCCTTATCCGCCACGCCGAAAAGGTCGGGGCCGATGCAGCCCTTGTGGTGACGCCCTATTACAACAAGCCGACGCAAGCTGGCCTGATCGCGCATTACACCGCGCTGCATGACTGCTGCCAGTTGCCGATCATCATCTACAACATCCCCGGCCGGTCGGTCGTGGACATGACGCCCGAGACGATGGGCAAGCTGGCCGAACTGCCGCGCATCGTCGGGGTCAAGGACGCCACCGGCAAGATCGAACGCGTGTCGATGCAGCGCGCGTCCTGCGGTGCGGATTTCATCCAGCTGTCGGGCGAGGACGCCACCGCGCTTGGCTTCAACGCGCATGGCGGGGTCGGCTGCATTTCGGTGACGGCGAACGTGGCACCCCGGCTTTGCGCCGAGTTTCAGGCGGCAACGCTGGCCGGTGATTACGCCAAGGCGCTGGAATATCAGGACCGTCTGATGCCGCTGCATGAGGCGATCTTCATCGAGCCGGGCCTTGTGGGCGCGAAGTACGGGCTGTCGCTGCTGGGCCTGTGTTCCGAAGAGGTGCGCCTGCCGCTGGTCGGGCTGACCGACGGCACCAAGGCAAAGATCAAGGCCGCGATGAAGCACGCCGGGATCACCTGACGCTATCCTGTCCGGCGGCGCGGGGGGGCGACCTCCAGCACGCCGGACAGCACGACCAGCGCGCCGCCCGCCACCTCCCACATGCCAAGATGTTCGCCGGCGAGCCATGCGGCCGACGCAGCGCCGACGACGACCTCGGCCATCAGAAGGATGCCGACGCGGGCGGGTTCAAGCCGGCTCGCGGCCCACATCAGCGCGGCCATCGACAGGCCCCACCAGAGTGCTGCGGTCAAGACGACCCAGCCCAGCGCCTGAAACGGGGCCGCCACGGTTTCCGGCAGGTGCTGCATCATCGGGGCCATCACAAGCGCCGCGACGGTTGCGCCAAGGGCAAAGACAAAGCCGGTCTCGCCTGCGCCCGTATCGGACCGGATGCGGATGCCGGTGGTGGCGACCGACCACAGGATGCCCGAGATCAGCCCCAGCCATTCGCCCAGACCACGCGGCAATGGTATCTCGCCCTTCGCGCCAAGGGTCAGCAACAGCCCGGCAATCCCGACCGCCAATGCCGCGATGCGCGAGGCGGGCGTCGGCCAGCCCAGAAGGAACCGACCGATCAGCGTGCTCCAGACCGGGGTCAGGAAGAACAGGATGACGATGATCCCGACCCGGCCATAAAGCAGCGCGACGGAATAGAGCATGAAGGCCACGCCACCGAGCGCCACCGACCAGAGGCCAACCCGGTCGGCCCGAAGCAGGCTGTCGCGGGCGCGCCACGCGAAGGGGGCAAGCAGCACCGTGGCCATGCCGCAGATCGCCAGCGTGCCCCAGGCCCCTTCAAGGCCAAGCGCGCCAAGGCTGCGGATCGGCAGCCAGTAAAACCCCCAGAGCGTGCCGGTGGCCAGCACGAGGGCAGAGGCAAGGACGGTCGGAGACTGGGCGCGCATGGACGTTGTCTAACGCCCCTACCCGGCCTTGCCAATCACCCGCCGCCCGGTCAGGTTGCGCGCCAAGTGAGGTGAGCGAATGCGAAAAATCAGTCCCATGCCCGGCCGGGCCTGCCGTATCCGGTTCGCATGTTGACCCTGACCGACAACCAGCGTGGCGCGCTTTACATGACCGGCTCGATGGCCGGATTTGCAGTCGAAGATGTGTTCATCAAGGCCGCCGCCAAGGTGATGCCCTTGGGCCAGATCCTGCTGACGATGGGCGTCCTGGGGGTGCTGGTCTTTGCCCTGATGGCAAGGTCGCGGGGCGAGGCGGTGGCGCCGCGCGCCTTCATCGCGCCGGCAATGCTGGTGCGGTCGGGGTTCGAAGTGGTGGGGCGGCTCTTTTACGGGCTGTCGATCGCGCTGACGGCGCTGTCGACGACCTCGGCGATCTTGCAGGCGACGCCGTTGGTGGTGGTTGCTGCGGCCTCGGTGATCTTTGGCGAAAAGGTCGGCTGGCAGCGCTGGCTGGCGGTGATCGTGGGGTTTGTCGGTGTGCTCATCATCCTGCGGCCGGGGGTGGACGGGTTTTCGATGCTGTCGCTTCTGTCGGTGGTGGGACTTTTGGGGTTTGCGGGCCGTGACCTTGCGACTCGGGCCGCGCCGAAGGGGCTGTCGAACCGGCAGCTTGGCCTCCTTGGCTTTGCCATGCTGGGGACGGCGGGCGCGATTTTGCTTGGCTGGAGCGGTGGCGCGGTCATGCCGAACCTTGGCGGGCTGGCGCTGATCGCAGGGGCCAGCCTTTTCGGCATCGGAGGCTATCACGCGCTGACCGGCGCGATGCGGACGGGCGAGGTGTCGGCGGTGACGCCGTTCCGCTATACGCGGCTCGTATTCGCGATGATCCTTGCGATGGTGATCTTTGGCGAACGGCCTGACCTCGCCACATGGGCCGGGGCGGCGCTGGTGGTGGCGTCGGGGATTTACGCGCTGACGCGGAGCCGTGTTCAGACCCGGTGATAGGGCGAGCCGGAGAGAATCGTGGTGGCGCGGTAGATTTGTTCGGCCAGCATCACCCGGATGAGCATGTGCGGCCAGACCATCCGGCCAAAGCTGATCGCAAGGTCGGCGCGGGCGCGAAAGGCGGGGTCGATGCCGTCGGCACCGCCGATGACGAAGGCCGCGTCCTGCCGTCCGGTGTCACGCCACTGGGCAAGCTGGCCGGCAAACTCTGGGCTGGAGAGGGTCTTGCCGCGTTCGTCCAGGACCACCAGAACCGCCCCGGACGGCACCGCGCGGGCCAGCAGTTCGGCCTCGGCAGCCATGCCACCGCCACGCTTGTCTTCGACCTCGTGTTCGGTGACGGGGCCAAGCCCCAGCGCGCGGCCGGTGCGATCGGCGCGGGTCAGGTAATGCGCAGAGGTGAAGCCGCATCAGGCCTTGGAAGCCAGGGTCGACCCGGCAGGAAGCCACATCTTTTCAAGCTGATAGAAGTCGCGCACTTCGGGGCGGAAGACATGGACGATCACGTCGGATGCGTCGATCAGCACCCAGTCGCCGGTTTCCTTGCCTTCCATCCGGACGGACAGTCGAAACTCCTGCTTCAGCCGGTCGGCCAGCTTTTCCGAAATGGCGGCGACCTGACGCGACGACCGGCCCGAGCAGATCACCATGTAATCGGCCACGTCCGAGCGGCCGCGCAGATCGATCTGCACGACATCCTCGGCCTTGTCATCCTCGACCGAGGCGATGACAGCGGCGAGCAGTTGTTCCGAGGTGAATTCCGGCTGGGCGGGGTTTGCCGGGCGCGGGCCGACCGGAAGGCCGGTCGCGGGATCAGAATGAGACAGGACAAAGTCCTCCATGGAACGCGCGGAACGGCTTCCGCGCCAGCAATTCAGTCAAGTTACCACCCCAAAGGCGCAATCTCAACTGACCGAAGGCTGGGGCACTACCTTTCGGGCGGTGGCTTGGCAAGGCGTGGTTCACCTGATCACGAACGCCACTTCGTTGCGGCGGTTCCATGGCATGCGGAACGGCGGGTCGTAAAACATGAACTGTGGCGCGCCGATCAGGGTCAATCCGCGCGCTTCAGCCCAGATACGCAACTCGTCGCTGCGGCTGGCAAGGGCGGCGGTCGTCGGGACGCCGGAGAAGCGCAGGACCGCCATCCTGACCGGCTCGGTGGTGACAATGCGGATGCGGTCGTCCTTGGGTTTCGGCAGGGTTTCGAGCGTATATTCCGACGGCATCATGAACTGCACCGTCCAGCCCTGCTTTGATTGCGCCTGCGTGACCGGTGTCGTCATCGCGATCTTTTCCGACTGGGTTACCGGCGTGGTCATGGCAACCTTGGCCTGCGCCTCGTTGCCACCGAAGATATAGCCGGCCAGCACCCGGAAACCGGCGTTGATCGCGGCGTCGCGGCTGCCCGACACGGTGACCTCGGCTGCGATATGCGGCGGGTAGCTGCGCAACTCAAACGCGCCATCGGTCGCCTCGACGGTGTAGGCCGGGGTTTCGTTGCCGTTGTACATTTGGGCCTCCGCCGGGGTCAGGGTGGCAACGGTAATGAAAAGCGCAACAAGCCAATGCATGGCCGCGTCCTGCAATGAGGGGTTCCGCATTGAGATGTGCGCGCAAGCCTTGCTTTGCGAGGGGCAAAGGCGTATTTCCCCCGGCATGACGCGCTTTTTCGACATTGCCGACCATGATCGCCTGCCGTGGCGGTTCACCGCGCTGAACCGGTCTGTCCTCGCACGACTTTTCTGACGCCGTTTTTCTGCGTCATCCGAATACCCCCTTTTTACGCCAATCGAAGTGAAATGAGCCATGACCGCTCCGCGCACCCTCTATGACAAAATCTGGGACGACCACGTTGTCCATCAGGCCGAGGATGGCACCTGCCTCCTCTATATCGACCGCCATCTGGTTCACGAAGTGACCAGCCCGCAAGCCTTCGAGGGCCTGCGGATGACGGGCCGCAAGGTGCGCGCACCGGAAAAGACCATTGCCGTGCCTGATCACAACGTGCCGACGACGCTTGACCGCGCCAATGCCGCCACGATGACCGAAGACAGCCGCGTGCAAGTCGCAGCGCTTGACCAGAACGCCAAGGATTTCGGGATCAACTACTACCCGGTCTCAGACGTGCGTCAGGGCATCGTCCACATCGTCGGCCCCGAACAGGGCTGGACGCTGCCGGGCATGACCGTCGTCTGCGGCGACAGCCACACCGCCACCCACGGCGCCTTCGGCAGCCTTGCCCACGGGATCGGCACCTCCGAGGTGGAGCATGTGCTGGCGACGCAAACGCTGATCCAGCGCAAGGCCAAGAACATGAAGGTCGAGATCACCGGCAGCTTGCGCCCCGGTGTCACCGCGAAGGACATCACCCTCAGCGTGATCGGCGAGACCGGCACCGCCGGCGGCACCGGCTATGTCATCGAATATTGCGGGCAGGCGATCCGGGAGCTTTCGATGGAAGGCCGGATGACCGTCTGCAACATGGCGATCGAAGGCGGCGCGCGTGCCGGCCTGATCGCGCCGGACGAAAAGACCTTCGCCTACTGCATGGGCCGCCCGCACGCGCCGAAAGGTGCGAAGTGGGAGGCAGCGCTTGCCTACTGGAAGACGCTTTTCACCGACGAAGGCGCGCATTTCGACAAGGTGGTGACGATCAAGGGCGAAGATATCGCCCCTGTCGTGACCTGGGGCACCTCGCCCGAGGATGTGCTGCCGATCACCGGCGTCGTGCCGAACCCGGCCGATTTTTCCGGCGGCAAGGTCGAAGCCGTGCAGCGCTCGCTGGAATACATGGGCCTGACCCCCGGCCAGAAGCTGAGCGAGATCGAGATCGACACCGTCTTCATCGGCTCTTGCACCAATGGCCGGATCGAGGACCTGCGCGCTGCTGCCGCGATCCTTAAGGGCAAGAAAAAGAAGGACGGCATCCGCGCGATGGTCGTTCCCGGCTCGGGCCTTGTCCGGGCGCAGGCCGAGGAGGAGGGTCTGGCGCAGATCTTCATCGACGCGGGCTTTGAATGGCGTCTGGCCGGTTGCTCGATGTGCCTTGCGATGAACCCCGACCAGCTTTCGCCGGGCGAGCGCTGTGCGGCGACGTCGAACCGCAACTTCGAAGGCCGTCAGGGCCGTGGCGGGCGCACGCATCTGCTGTCGCCCGCGATGGCGGCGGCGGCGGCGATCACGGGCCGGTTGACGGACGTGCGGACGATGATGGGGGAGATGGTCTGATGGACAAGTTCACCACTCTGACCGGCATTGCCGCGCCGATGCCGCTGGTCAACATCGACACCGACATGATCATCCCCAAGCAGTTCCTGAAAACGATCAAGCGGTCGGGTCTGGGCGTGAACCTGTTTG
>LNFM01012319.1_pt1 | contig 11270 bp, 9 predicted proteins | sample 596031 | NCBI WGS metagenome assembly LNFM01 (sample SAMN04254537, study PRJNA301005) | activated carbon metagenome | isolation source: dual media filters at the Ann Arbor, Michigan drinking water treatment plant | place: USA: Ann Arbor | reverse complement strand
CCGGGCTCATTCATGCTAATACGGTGCGCGAACATAGCCAAAAACCGGACCCCCGCAATGCCGATAGGCCGCGTCTTTTCCACGATAGCTGCCGTGCTCCTGGCCGTTCTCGCCGCAAACGTCGCCCTGGCGCAGTCCCCGGGGGGCACCGGGTATGACGTCACCGGGGTCGACGTCGACGTGAGCGGGGCCGATCCCGTGCAGGCGCGGGCGCAGGGAATCCGCGAGGCCCGGCGCAAGGCATTCGGTCTCCTCGTGAACCGGTTGGTGCCGGGGGAGGATCGTGCACGGCTGCCGCAAGTCGACGACACGCAGCTCGAGACCATGGTGCGCGGCATAGAATTCGTGCGTGAGCGTCCGGTGCCTGGCCGCTACAGCGCCACGCTGAACGTCGTTTTCGTGCCCGATGCCGTGAAGTCCTACCTGAGCGGCGCAGGCGCCCGGGTGGTCGAGACGGTACCGCGGCCGGCGCTGGTGATCCCGTTGTGGAAGGGCCCCGCCGGGGTGGAGCCTCTCAACGACCGCAATGCCTGGCGCGAGGCCTGGCAGCAGCTCGACAGCGCCGGCAGCGCAGTTCCGGTCACGCTGATTCGCGGCGACCCGACCGATCAGGGCGCGCTCTCGGCGGAGCAGGCCTATGTCGGCGACGTTTCCGCGCTGGCCCGGCTCAACGAGCGCTATCGGGCGCCGACGATCATCGTGGCCACCGTCGAGGGCGACAAGTCCAGCGGCGGCCTCACGGTTCGCGGTATGCGGTACGATACCCAGACGGGTGCCCGCAGCGAGATTCCACCGATCCCGGTCGCGAGTGCGGCCGATCTGCCGGCGGCGGTGAAGTCGATCCACGCCAAGGCCGACCAGGACTGGCGCAGCATCGGCACGGTACGGCGCGATACGCAGGATTCGCTGGATGTCGTCGTGCCGATCCGCGCGCTCGGCGACTGGGTGCAGGTGCGGCAGCGGCTCGGGGCCGTTCCGGCCGTGAAGTCCGTGACGGTGAAGACGCTCGAATCCGACCGGGCTGAGCTGCGGCTCGATTTCTTCGGCTCTCCCGAGGAACTGCAGCGCACGCTTGCCCAGGCGGGGCTGAGCCTGTCCCAGGATATGGGGCGCTGGCAATTGCAGCCGCGCTAGTAAGCGCCGGGGGAGTCTGATCGAATGGGTCAAACCGCTACGGGGCGCTGGGTCTTCTGGGGCGCGGCAGCCGGGGCCTTCCTGCTGCTCATGTGGCTGCTGAACGACATTCTGCTGCCGTTCGTCGTGGGCATGGTGGTGGCCTATTTCCTCGACCCGGTCGTGGTGCGGCTGCAGCGCGCCCGCCTGTCGCGGGCGATGGCGACCACCCTCGTCACGATCGTGGCGGTGCTGGTGGGCGTGGGCGTCGTGATGGCGATCCTGCCACCCCTGTTCGGGCAGCTGCAGTCGCTGATCACCAGCGCGCCGGAATACATCGTGAAGGCGATCGGCCGCATCCAGCCGCTGCTCGAGCCGCTGCGGGTCAGGCTCGGCCTCGAACCCATCAGCATGCACGACCTGCAGTCCGAGGCGACGCAGTGGGCAGGCAAGGGCTTGGCCGTCGCGGGAGGCATCGCGGGCGCGCTCGCCGAGCGTGGGGTGGCGATCATCAACCTGCTCGGCCTGCTGTTCATCACTCCGGTGGTGACCTTCTACATGCTGCGGGACTGGGAGAAGCTGGTGGCGGCAATCGACAATTCGTTGCCGCTCGAACACGCCGACACGATCCGCAAGCTCACCGCCGAATCGAATGCCGCCATTGCCGGCTTCGTCCGTGGGCAGGCCCTGGTCTGCCTGGCCTTGGGCACGTTCTATGGGATCGGCCTCACGCTGGTGGGATTGCAGTTCGGCCTCGTGATCGGACTTGTCGCCGGCGCCATCTCCTTCATCCCCTTCGTCGGCACCTTCGTGGGCGGCGTGATGGCGCTCGGCATGGCGCTGGCGCAATTCCCGCCGGACTGGATCGGGGTCGTCAAGGTCGCGGCGGTGTTCGTGGTGGGCCAGATGCTGGAGGGGAATTTCCTCTCGCCCAAGCTGGTCGGCGACCGCGTCGGCCTGCACCCGGTCTGGATCATGTTCGCGCTGCTGGCCGGCGGTTCGCTGTTCGGCTTCACCGGCGTGCTCATCGCTGTTCCGGTGGCAGCGATCCTGGGTGTGGTCGTCCGCCACTTCATCGCCCGCTACCGCGAGAGCGCTCTCTACCGCGGCGGCGCTCCCAGTTGAGCCGGACCATGGCCAACCAGCTCACCCTGGACCTCGCGCTGCCGCCGCCGACTTATGCGCGGGAGGATTTCGTCGTGGCCGAGGGCAATCGCGAGGCGCTGGCGTGGATCGACCGGTGGCCGGACTGGCCCGCGCCAGCCCTGTCGCTGAACGGCCCGACCGGTTGCGGCAAGACTCATCTCGGCCGCATCTGGGCGGCGCGCAGCAGCGCGATCGTCATGACCGGCGCCGACCTCGACGGAATGAGTGTGACCGATCTCACGAGCCTCGCGGCGACATCGCCGGCAATCGTGATCGAAGGGGCGGAGCGCGCGCCCGAGCGTGGGCTCTTCCATCTCTACAACCTGGTGCGCGAGCGTGGCGGCCACATTCTTCTGATCTCGGACGAACCGCCCGCACGCTGGTCGATCGCCTTGCCCGATCTCGCCTCGCGGTTGCGTGCCGCCCCCGCCACAGCGGTCGCGCCGCCTGACGACGAACTGCTGGGCTCGATCATCCTGAAGCAGCTCTCGGACCGCCAATTGCACGCGGGCGCAGGCGTCGTGCAGTATCTCGTCTCGCACATGGAACGGTCGGCCGATGCGGCGCGTCGGGTCGTGGCCGCGCTGGACGGGCGAGCGTTGACCGAGCGGCGAGAAATCGACCGTCGCCTTGCAATGGACGTGCTGGCCGATCTCGCCGGTGCGTCGTGAGAGGGAGGAAGTTATGAAGACGATCCTCGCCGTTTGCGCGTTCATTCTCGTGGCGACGACGGCCTCGGCGCAGCAGGGCACGGTCATGGGGACGTGGCTCTCGGAGTCGGGTGTCGCCCAGATCAAGATCGGACCCTGTCCGGATGCCACAAGCGGCCCGATCTGCGGTTTCGTCGTGAGCCTCATCAACCCCAAGGGGCCGGACGGCGCCGCCGTCGCGCCGGATGCCGCCACCGATTATCTCAACGAGAATCCGACACTGCGCGCCCGGAAGGTGATCGGGATGCCACTGATCTGGGGGTTCAAGCAGGCCGCCCAGCCCAACACCTTCGAGGACGGCAAGGTCTACAACGGCGAGGACGGCAAGACCTACAGCGCCAACATCAGCCTGCAGCCGGACGGCAAGCTGCGCCTGCGCGGTTTCGTCGGCACGCCGATGTTCGGCAAGACGCAACTCTGGACGCGTGTGAATTAGGAGAGGAACGCAAATGGACATGGGCATCAAGGGCCGCAAGGCCATCGTCTGCGCGGCGAGCAAGGGACTGGGGCGCGGCTGCGCCGAAGCGCTGGCGGGCGAGGGCGTCGATCTGGTGATCAACGCGCGCACCAAGTCGGAACTCGAGGCGACGGCCGAGGAGATCCGCAAGACCTACGGCGTGAAGGTCACGGCGGTCGCCGTCGACGTCACGACCGATGACGGCCGCAAGCAGGTCCTGGCGGCCTGTCCCGAGCCCGACATCATCGTCAACAATGCCGGTGGCCCGCCGCCGGGCAACTTCCGCGACTGGAACCGCGAGGACTGGATCAAGGCGCTCGACGCCAACATGCTGACGCCGATCGAATTCATCAAGGCGAGCGTCGACGGCATGATGAAGCGCGGCTTCGGGCGCATCGTGAACATCACCTCGAGCTCGGTGAAGGCGCCGATCGACATTCTGGGCCTCAGCAACGGCGCCCGCTCGGGCCTCACCGGCTTCGTGGCCGGCGTCGCGCGGACGACGATTCGTCATGGCGTGACGATCAACGGCCTGCTGCCGGGTCCCTTCGACACCGACCGCCTGCGCGGCACGACGAAGGCGCGCGCGGCGAAGGCCGGGCGCAGCTTCGAAGAGGAGTACGCCACCGCCGCCAAGGCGCATCCGGCCGGCCGCTTCGGCACGGCCGAGGAGTTCGGCATGATGTGCGCATTTCTGTGCAGCGTTCACGCTGGCTACATGACCGGCCAGAACATCCTGATGGATGGCGGCCAGTACCCCGGCACCTACTGAGGCGTCAGCGCGGGTCCAGATCGCGCGGCCGGACGAAGGCCAGAAGCTCGCAGGCTCCCGGAGCCAGGGCGCTCCAGGGGCCCTGGCGAAGAACGAGTGTTGTCAGGGCTCCGGTGGGATATTTTTCCCGCAAACGTTGCAGCGCCTCGTCAGGGCCCTGTCCGGCCAGGGCGACGGCGAATTCGCCGATGCCTTCGTTGTGACCGATCAGCAGGACGGTCTCGACACCCTCGGGCAGGGTCTGCAGGCGATCCAGAAGCTCGCTCTCCGAGGCGAGGTAGAGCTGCTTCTCCAGGGAAATCGGCGGCGTGGGACTGCCGAGTGCCTTCACGAGCGGCGCCAGCGTCTGGCGCGTCCGGGCGGCCGTCGAACATAGGATCAGATCGGGGCGAGGCGCCTTCCCGACCATGTGCGCGGCCATGGTCCTGGCCGCGCGTTCACCGCGATCGTTGAGCGCGCGGTCGTGGTCGCTCTGGTGCGGGATGTTCCAAGCGGATTTTGCATGGCGCAGGAGGAGAATGTTCTTCACATCCGTCATTCCAATAAAACCAACAAGAACAAAGGTTTAGTTAAATGCCATGACAGGGTCATGTGGAGACGCTACCGTTCCTGTGCATAATTTCAGGGAGAGTGCCCCCGCAGGGGTCCACATGGACGCGCTCAACTCGGCCGATCCGGCTTCGCTCGAAATACCACCCGACAGTCCCCGACGCTTCATCAATCGCGAACTGTCTTGGCTGGCCTTCAACACGCGCGTGCTCGAGGAGGCGACCAACAAGCGCCATCCGCTGCTGGAGCGGGTGCGATTTCTGTCCATTTCCGCGGCGAACCTCGACGAGTTCTACATGGTCCGTGTCGCCGGGCTCGTCGACATGCTGCAGACGCGCTCGACCCTGCTCAGCGACGACGGCATGACGCCGGCCGAACAGCTCGTGGCGATCCGCGACCGCGCCTCGACCCTGATGGCCCATCAGCAGGATGTCTGGGCGTCGCTGCAGGACGATCTGCGCCAGGCCGGCATTGCCGTGCTGGATTCGGACGAACTCACGGAGGCCGAGCGCAGCTGGCTCGACACCTACTTCATCGACCAGGTCTTCCCGATCCTGACGCCGCTGGCGATCGACCCGGCGCATCCGTTTCCGTTCATCCCCAACGGCGGCTTCTCCGCCATCCTGAAGCTGCAGCGCCGCGACGACCGCCGGCCGCTGATGGCGCTGCTGCCCCTGCCGCCGCAGGTCGACCGCTTCGTGCGCCTGCCGGGCCCGGACATCCGTTTCCTGCCGCTGGAAGACCTGATCGACATCTACCTGCCGCGCCTGTTCCCCGGCTACGAGGTGATCGAGCGCGCCTTCTTCCGGGTGATCCGCGACAGCGACGTCGAGATCAACGAAGAGGCCGAGGACCTCGTCCTGCTGTACGAAAGCGCGCTGAAACGCCGCCGCCGGGGAGACCTGATCTCCATCTCCGTCAACAGCGCGATGCCCGCCGAGCTGCGCGACTTCCTGTTCGACCAGCTCGAGATTCCGGAGCAGACCCAAACCGTTCATGTCTTCCATCTCGACCGCATGCTGAACATCGGCGACGTGAAGGCGGTGATCATCGACGATCGGCCCGACCTCACGTTCGAGCCCTACAATGCGCGCTTTCCCGAGCGTATCCGCGATTTCGGCGGCGACTGCTTCGCGGCGATCCGCGCCAAGGACATCGTCGTTCATCATCCCTACGAGAGCTTCGACGTGGTGGTGCAGTTCCTGCGCCAGGCGGCGCGCGATCCCGCCGTCGTCGCGATCAAGCAGACGCTCTATCGCACCAGCGCCGATTCACCCATCGTCAAGGAACTGATCGCGGCGGCCGAGGCGGGCAAGACCGTGTCTGCACTGGTCGAGCTCAAGGCCCGCTTCGACGAGGAGGCCAACATCCGCTGGGCGCGCGATCTCGAGCGCGCCGGCGTGCAGGTGGTTTACGGCTTCATCGATCTCAAGACGCACGCCAAGGTCTCGATGGTGGTGCGCCGCGAGGCGCAGTCGATCCGCACCTATGTGCATTTCGGCACCGGCAACTATCACCCGATCACGGCGCGCATCTACACCGACCTGTCGTTCTTCACCTGCGATCCGGCGATGTGCCGCGACGCCGCACGCCTGTTCAACTACATGACCGGCTATGCGCGCCCCGAGCAGATGGAGAAGATCGCCTTCGCGCCGGTGACCTTGCGGCCGACGCTCTACGACCTGATCGATGCCGAGATCGCCAACGCCAAGGCCGGCAAGCCGGCGGCGATCTGGGCCAAGCTCAACTCCCTGGTGGATAGCGCATTGATCGATCGCCTCTATGCGGCGTCGAACGCCGGTGTCCAGATCGACCTGGTCGTGCGCGGCATCTGCTGTCTCAGGCCCGGCGTTCCGGGGCTCAGCGATCATATCCGGGTCAAGAGCATGGTCGGTCGCTTCCTGGAGCATGCGCGCATAATCTGCTTCGGCAACGGCCGGACGCTGCCGTCGATGGAAGCAAAGGTCTTCCTCTCCTCCGCCGACTGGATGCCGCGCAACCTCGACCGTCGCGTCGAATTGCTTTGTCCGGTCGAGAACCAGACGGTGCGCGAGCAGGTCCTCGACCAGATCATGGTGGCCAACCTGAAGGACGACGGCCAGAGTTGGTTGATGTCACAAGACGGTAACTATCGCCGGCCCCAGACCGGTAAGGAACCGTTCATCGCCCATCACTATTTCATGACGAACCCGTCGCTCTCCGGGCGCGGGAGCGCATTGAAGCTGAGCGGCGCAGTCCCGCGACTGGTTCTGAGCTCCTGAACGCGCCAGCGGCGTCGGGTCGCGCCCAATATGGCGCTGTAATCCGCCCCGGATTCGGCTAGAGGGAGCGCGCATGGACGGCTACCCGACCGCAGGCGCCTCTGTCTCGCACACCCCTCTTCGGACGGGCCGCGTGGGCATCATCGACGTCGGCTCGAATTCGATCCGCCTCGTCGTTTACGAACGCGCGAGCCGCGCGCCGTTGCCGGTCTTCAACGAGAAGGTGCTGTGCGGGTTGGCACGTGGCCTCGATGCCACCGGGCGTCTCAATCCCGAAGGCGTCGAGATGGCCCTGGCCAACATCGACCGCTTCGCGACCCTGGCGCACAACATGAAGGTCAGTTCGCTCGACTTGCTGGCGACCGCCGCCGTGCGCGACGCCGCCGACGGCGCCGATTTCATGCGCGAGCTGGCCAGCCGTCCCGGGATCGTGGCCCATACGGTGAGTGGCCAGGACGAGGCGCGCTTCGCGGGTTATGGCGTGATGTGCGGCATGCCCGATGCGGATGGCGTGATGGGCGATCTGGGCGGGGGCAGTCTCGAACTCGCTTCGCTCTCCCAGGGTCGTCTAGGCTCCTCCAGCACGCTGCCGGTCGGTCCTCTGCGCCTGATGTCTTCGGGCAGGGGCGATCCCCGCAAGACCGTCGTCGATGCCATCGAGGGCGTGCGCTGGTTGCGCGAGGAGCAGGGCAAGACCTTCTATGCGGTCGGCGGCGCGTGGCGCGCCTTCGCGCGCCTGCACATGGAGCAGGCAGGATATCCGCTGCACATCATCCATCAGTACGAAATCCCGGCCGACGAGGCACGCGCGGTGGCGCGACTGATCGCCGTTCAGAGCCCCAAGTCGCTGGAGAAGATGCCGGGAGTGTCGCGCCGCCGCGTCGACACGCTGCCGCTTGCGTGCCTTGCCCTCGACAGGCTGCTGGCGGTCTTGAAGCCGAAGACCATCGTCTTTTCGGCCTTCGGCCTGCGTGAGGGATTCTATTATTCGCGGCTGAGCGAGCAGGAGCGGGCGCGCCATCCGCTGATCGCTTTCGCCGAGGAGCAGGGCGAGAGCTGGCACCGTTTCGACCTCTCGCCGAATGAAATCTTCGACTGGCTGTCGCCTGCGTTCGCCGGCGAAACCGACAGCGAGCAGATCCTGCGCAGGGCCGCCTGCCATCTCAGTGACATCTCGTGGGACGACCATCCCGACTATCGTGCCGACCAGGCGTATTTCCGCGTGTTGCACCTGCCGGCGCCGGGGATGAATCACCGCGAGCGCGCCGTCCTCGCGATGACGCTAACCTATCGCTACAAGAGCGAGCCCAAGGCGGCGATGATCGACACGGCCTTGCGCCTGACCGACACCAAGGGGCGCAGTTTTGCCCGATGCCTCGGCGCCTGCCTGCGGCTTGCCTACAATCTGAGCGGCGGCGCTCCGGGCCTCCTGCCACAGCTGCAGCTTCGCCGGACCGAGCGGGAACTTCGGCTGCTGGTGCCGACGGCGCTCAAGAGGAGCCTTGGCGATGTCACCGCACGGCGGCTCGAGGCCGCTGCGCAGGCCTTCGAACTCAAGCCGGTGATCGTATCCGCCTAGCCAGGGGCGACTATGAGCTCGGCGTCAGCTGGACGAGTTTCGGTTGATCGCCGTCCAGCGCCAGCGCCAGACGACCCTCGATCAGGTCCACTGCGTCCGCCCCGAACACTTCGTGCCGCCAGCCCTTCAGGGCTGCGATGTCGCGCTTTCCTGCGGCCAGCCGGTCGAGTTCGTCGGCGCTCGCCACCAGGCGGCCTGCCACGCCGGCCTGCTCGGCCTTGAGCCGCAGCAGGGTGCGCAGCAGGTCGACGATCGCGCCGGGCGCCCGGATCTGCTCGGGGGTCTTGTCGCGGACCGGCAGCTCCGCTTCCGGCAAGGCCCGCGCCCGCTCGATGGCTTCCATCAGCTCCCGGCCCTGCCAGCCTTCGGCAAAGCCGCGACCGAGGCCGCGCGTCCCGGCGAGTTCCTCGATCGACTTGGGCGCGTGGGCCGCGATCTCCAGCAGCTGCTCGTCCCGAATCAGGCGCTGACGGGGAATGTCGATGCGCTGCGCCGTGCGCTCGCGCCAGGCGGCGGCCTCCTTGAGGATCGCCATCACCCGCGGGGAGGCCCCCCGCGGCTTCAGCCGGCGCCAGGCCTGCTCGGGATCGGCGCGATAGATCGCGGGATCGTTCAGAACCGACATTTCCTCCGCAATCCAGGAGAAACGGCCGGTCTTGTCGAGCTGGCGCTTCAGCTTCTCGTAGACGACGCGCAGGTGGGTGACGTCGGACAGGGCGTAGGTGATCTGGCGCTCGCTGAGTGGCCGGCGGCTCCAGTCGGTGAACCGGCTGGACTTGTCGATCTTTGCCTTGGCCAGTTTGGTGGCAAGCGATTCGTAGGAAGCGGCCTCCCCGTGACCGCAGACCATGGCGGCGACCTGGGTGTCGAACAGGGGCCCCGGCACCTTCTGGAGGCGCAGAAAGAAGATCTCGAGGTCCTGCCGCGCGGCGTGGAAGACCTTGAGGACCTTGGGATTGAGCATCAGCTCGTCGAGTGGGGCGAGGTCGATGCCCTCGGCCAGTGTGTCGATCGCGGCCGCGTCTTCGGGACCGGCAACCTGGGCCAGGCAGAGCTTGGGCCAATAGGTCCGCTCACGCATGAACTCGGTGTCGACTGCAATAAATTCAGTATCGGCGAGGGGCTTGCAGAACGCCGCCAACTCGTCAGTCGTTGTGATGAGCTTCATTGGGGACGATCTATAGACCCCGCAGCGGCTCCGGCAAAGTTGCCGTGAACGGAAAGCGGCCATTCCCTTGACTTGCCTCGGCTTTCGGTGCCTTTTGCCGGGCCTCCAAACCCGGAAAATACGTAATGTCTTCAGTCTACCGAACCCATACGTGCGGCCAGCTGCGGCCCGAACATGTCGGCCAGCAGGCCCGTCTTTCAGGCTGGGTGCAGCGCAAGCGCGACCACGGCAACCTGCTGTTCATCGACCTGCGCGACCACTATGGGGTGACCCAGGTGGTGGTGGACGTCTCGAGCCCGGTATTCAAGACCGCCGAGGCCGTGCGGACCGAGAGCGTGATCACCGTTTCGGGCAAGGTCGTGGCCCGCGAGGCCTCGACGGTCAACCCCAGGCTGGCGACCGGCGCTGTCGAGCTCGATGCCGCCGAGATGGTCGTCCAGTCGATGGCTGATCCGCTGCCGATCCCGGTCTACCAGGAAAACGACACCACGCCGGAGGAGCTGCGGCTCAAGTACCGGTTCCTCGACCTGCGCAAGGACAAGCTGCACAAGAACATCATGCTGCGCAGCCAGGTGATCGCCAGCCTGCGCCGGCGCATGATCGACCAGGGCTTCACGGAGTTCCAGACGCCGATCCTGACCGCCGACAGCCCCGAGGGCGCGCGCTCCTACCTCGTGCCGAGCCGCCTGCATCCCGGCAAGTTCTACGCGCTGCCGCAGGCGCCGCAGATGTTCAAGCAGCTCCTGATGGTGTCGGGTTTCGACCGCTATTTCCAGATCGCGCCCTGCTTCCGCGACGAGGATGCCCGCGCCGACCGTTCGCCCGGCGAGTTCTACCAGCTCGATTTCGAGATGAGCTTCGTCACCCAGGACGACGTGTTCGAGGCGATCGAGCCGGTTCTGGGCGGCGTGTTCCAGGAATTCGCCTCGTTCAACCGCGATACGCCGCGCAAGGTCTCGGCCTTTCCGTTTCCGCGGATTCCCTTCGCCGAGGCGCTGCTCAGCTTCGGCACGGACAAGCCAGACCTGCGCAACCCGCTGCGCATCTTCGAGGTAGGCGAGGTCTTCGCCGGCTCCGACTTCAAGGTGTTCGCCGGCATCGTCGCCAAGGGCGGCGTGGTGCGCGCGATCCGGGCGCCAAAGGCGGCCAGCCAGCCGCGCAGCTTCTTCGACAAGTTGAACAGCTGGGCCCAGGGCGAGGGCAAGCCGGGCCTGGGATACATCACGCTGGAGAACGGCGCGGGGAAGGGGCCGATCGCCAAGTTCGTGGCCGACGAGCGGCTGGCCAGGCTGAAGGCGCTGACCGGCGCCGAGGACGGCGATTCGCTGTTCTTCGTGGCCGACGCGGCCGAGACCGCGTGGAAGTTCGCGGGCCAGGCGCGGACCAAGATCGGCCAGGAGCTGGGCGTGATCGCCGAGGACGAGTTCGCCCTGTGCTGGGTCGTCGACTTCCCGATGTTCGAGTACGACGACAAGCTGAAGAAGATCGACTTCAGCCACAACCCGTTCTCGATGC
>LNFM01012318.1_pt1 | contig 11270 bp, 9 predicted proteins | sample 596031 | NCBI WGS metagenome assembly LNFM01 (sample SAMN04254537, study PRJNA301005) | activated carbon metagenome | isolation source: dual media filters at the Ann Arbor, Michigan drinking water treatment plant | place: USA: Ann Arbor | reverse complement strand
GGGGGTCACGCCGTCCACGGTGGAAAACGGGTCGTAGCCGATCACGCGGCACCCCATACCGAGCAGAATCCGCGCCGTGCACGCGCCGATCTTTCCGAGCCCGATTAACCCCACCGTTTTGCCGTGCATGTCGAAACCCAACAGTCCATCGAGGGAGAAATTTCCGTCCCGCACGCGGCTGTAGGCCCGATGCACATGGCGGTTCAACGACAACATGAGCGCGATGGTGTGCTCCGCTACGGCGTAAGGCGAGTACGCCGGCACCCGCACCACGGTCAAGCCCGCCGCGTGCGCCGCCGGTACGTCGATGTGGTTATAGCCGGCCGACCGGGTTGCCACCAGCCGCACCCCGGCCTGCTGGAGTTGGGCGATCGCCGCCGCGTCCACCTGATCGTTGACGAACACGCAGACCGCTTCGCATTCCTTCGCTAGAACGGCGGTGTCGGCGCGAAGCGGCAGGTCGATCCAGTGAAAGTGATGCCCGGCCTCGCGGTTCGCGTACTCGAACGGCTGCTTCTCGTAGCGTTTGGTATTGAAGAAGGCGATTTGCATGATCGCTTCCTATCTTAGCGGCCGCTCCGCCATGAGCTTTTCCGCGGACTGTCCATCGGGAGCCTGATAGGTCGCTGAGACGCCATGTTGGCGCAGGAACTTCGCCGGTTCCTCGCTCTTCATGTAGATGGCCGTCATCAAGGCGTTCCACTGCGGACGGTCGGTCCGGGAGCTGAGCACGTGCAGGTCAGCCCCATGCTGCGCGAGCAGTTCCAGTTTCTCGCGGCCCCGGAAAACATGGGACAGATGGACAAACGGCTCCCCGAAGCGGTCTTTCGAATTCGGGTCCACGCCGGCTTGCAGAACGGCGGCGAGCAAGGCGACGGCTCCGGGAGAATTTCCTTCGAAGATCGCCTGGACGAGCTCGGCGTTCGGCAGGGGAGCGCCGTGGGCTAGCAGGATCGTGACCCCGTTCACCCCGGCGTCGCCGCTGTAGTCTTCGAGCACGCGGTTCACGGCATGTTCGAGCAGTGTCTTGCCGTGAGCGTCGACGGCGGTCCAGTCGATGGCGGCGCTCTGCTTCAGGAGGGCCTCGGCGGCGGGGTAGTCTTTTTGGTCCAGCGCCGCGGCGATATTCGTCAGGCGCGGATCTGGGAAACGGCCGGCCTGCTCACGGTTGTGGGTGTCGCGGCGAGCTTCGGCCCAATTCGAAACCCAGAGCCCGCCGCCCACGAGGAACGGGAGGGAGACGGCCAACAGGGCGGCGTAGCGCAAGCCGGGCGAGCTTGACAGTTGAGCCCATAGCAGCAGGGCGCCGGCCAAGAGAGCGATGGGGAGCAAGACCATTCCAAAGCCGGCGGCCATACCTTTGCCGGAGGCATCGTTGCCGCCCTTGGCGAAGAAGAAAGACGCGGCGAAGAGGACTTCGATGGCAACGAATACCCAGCCGATGACGAAGGCGATTTTCATAGATTCCCTGATCAGGGCGCGAGAACAGATGGAAAACGATCAAGCTCTTGCCGAAACGGCGGCAACCGCGCTATTCTGGATGTTTCGGGGCGTGGCTCAGCCTGGTAGAGCGCCTGGTTCGGGACCAGGAGGCCGGAGGTTCGAATCCTCTCGCCCCGACCATTTCTTGATTTTCGCCGGCCGAGGGCTTATTGCTCCCGGCCCTTTTCGTTTTTAAGCGGGAATGGCAGAGCCAGACAAGGGATAATAGCGGGTTACTATGCCCATTGACTCCTCTCGCCGCATTCTGGTCACCGGCGGCGCCGGCATGATCGGCAGCGCCATCGTCTGGAAGCTGAACCAACTCGGCTACCAGCACATCCTTATCGCGGACCGCCTCGACCTGTCCGAAAAGTGGCGCAATCTCGTGCCGCTGCAGTTCCTGGACTATGTCGACGGCGAAGACCTCCTCGCGACCCTACCCCAACTTGGCGAAGTCGACACCATCTTCCATCTCGGCGCCTGCTCCGCCACCACCGAGAAAGACTCCGCCTTCCTCATGCGGAACAACTTCGAGTACACGAAGACGCTCGCCAATTGGGCTCTCTCCAAAGGCGCCCGCTTCGTCTACGCCTCCTCCGCCGCCACCTACGGCGCCCGCGAAGACGATTTCCGCGAGGACCTCCCCCTGGATTCGCTCCGCCCGCTGAACATGTACGGCTACTCGAAGCACCTGTTCGACCAGTACGCGGTGCGCGCCGGGTTCGCCGAACGCGTCGTTGGCCTGAAATACTTTAACGTCTTCGGCCCCAATGAAGACCATAAGGGCGACATGCGCAGCGTGGTCCACAAGGCCTTCCACCAAATTCGCTCCACCGGCAAACTCGAACTCTTCCGCAGCCACCGCCCGGACTTCGAAGACGGCTGCCAGCAGCGCGACTTCCTGTACGTGAAAGACGCCGTCGCCATGTCCATCCACCTCGCCGATACGCCGGAAGCCGGCGGCCTGTTCAACCTCGGCTCCGGCCATGCCCATACGTGGCTCGACCTGGGCCGCGCCATCTTCGCAGCCCTCGACCTCGAACCGAACATCGAGTTCATCCCGATGCCCGAGCATCTGCGCGGCAAGTACCAATACCGCACGTGCGCCACCGTCGACAAACTCCGCGGCGCCGGGTATTCCGCCCCCATCACGCCGCTACGTGATTCGGTCGCCGACTACATCCGCAACTATCTCAACTACGACCGGCGATTAGGCGACGAGTCGCTCTAACGTCCGGTAGAGGTTGTGGATGAACCCGGCGTTGTCGTGCTGCACGTAGTGCATTGGGCAGCCCATCCGCGAAAAGCTCTTGCAGAAACGCAGATAGTAGGCCGGGTTCGTCTTCGGCGGCTCGCCCTGCGTCCAGTCCCAGCCACCACCGTCCTGCAGGTCCACCACGTAGATCTCGTGGTCCGCCACAATCTGCCGCCCCGATCCCAACCGCAGGTTGTTCACGTTGCTGAGCGTCTTTTCAAACACCTGCGGGGCCATGATCGCCGACCCGACGGAGAGCACGACGCCCCCGTCCAGACCCTCCACGGTATCGCCGAGCAGGCGGAAGTCGATTCCCGCCGCGCGCCCAATCACGGCTCCATTAAACAGTGGATGGTTGGCAATGATGTCGTAGCCGATCCCGGGATGCACCGTGGCGGGCACCCCACGCCGGAACGCGTGGCAGAGAATGGAAGCTTGCTTCCAGCGGTGCTCCACTGCATGGCGCCCCCCGGGAAGCCCGTCCGCCAATAGGTCCGCGCGCGCAGCGGTCAACGGGTGCCGGGGTTCCTCGCGAATCAGCCGCTCCAGTTCGGCGGCCTCGGGCAGCGTCACCCCGTCTTCGGCAATCAGCCGCCCGAGCGAAACGCCATATCCTTCGCCTCGCAACGCGCCCGCCATCATGGCGACATGCAGGTTCCGGCCGGTCTCGTCCCAGGAGCCGAAGGTCCCCGTCGCGACGTTCTCTTCCACGCTCTCCGTCGACCGACCCAACCAAGCATACTCCCAATCGTGGATCGTACCGGCGCCATTCGTGGCGACGTGCGTAATCCAGCCGCGCTCCATCATCCGGTCCAGAATCAGCGCTGCGCCGTTGCGCAGCAGATGGGCTCCGTAGAAAAGGACAACGGCCGATCCGCGTTCCCGCGCCGCCAGGATCTTTGCCGCGCACTCGCCGACCGCCGCCGGACCCGGCTTGGGCTCACTCGCCGGATCGATCAGAATATCTTCCACCCGGGTCAAACTCTTTCGCTCGCTCAGCGGGAACACCCGCAGTTTCAACCAGTCTTGAGGCATCAACCCTTCATGATACGCTGGCGCCATGCGAAGCCTCCTTCCGGCGGTTCTTCTCCCCGCGGTGCTCCTCGGCCAGGACGCCGCGATCCAAGCCGCCATGCAGAAGATGATCGACTCCCAGGAGATCCCCGGCGCGGTAACCGCGATCGCCACCCGCTCCGGCGTCACCCACCTGGCCGCCACCGGCGCCGTCAAGAAAGACTCGCTCTTCTGGATCGCTTCGATGACCAAGCCCGTCGCCGGCACCGCCATCCTGATGCTTCAGGAAGAGGGCAAACTCTCGGTGGATGACCCGGTCGCCAAACACATCCCCGCCTTTTCGAAGTATCCGGCGATCACGCTGCAGCATCTGCTGACCCACTCCTCCGGCCTCGCCGAGGCGACCCCGGCCGAATGGGCCGCGGCGAAGGAGCTCGGCGACCTGATCCCGGCCTATCTCGCGAAGCCGCTACAGTTCGCCCCCGGCAGCCAATGGAAGTACTGCCAGTCCGGCATCAATACCCTGGGCCATATCGTCGAAGTCGCCTCCGGCCTGCCGTTCGAAAAGTTTCTTGACCAGCGCCTCTTCCGGCCTCTCGGCATGAAGGATACGACGTTCTTCCCCACGGCCAAGCAGAAAGCCCGGCTCGTCCAGCCCGTGCGCCAGGATAAAGAGACTGGCAAGCTGGTTCCCGCCGAACTGCCCGCTGGGTTCGACCCCGAACCCTTTCCGGCCGCTAATGGTGGCCTGTTCTCCACCGCCGCTGACTACCTGCGGTTCCAGCGGATGATCCTCAACGAGGGCACCCTGGACGGCAAACGCTATCTGAAGTCCGAGTCCGTTAAGCAAATGACCAGCCTGCAGTCCGGCGACCTGAAGACCGGCTTCACCCCCGGCCACGGCTGGGGCTTGGCCTGGTGCGTCGTCCGCGAGCCGCAGGGGGTCACCAAACTGCTTAGCCCCGGCTCGCACGGCCACGGCGGCGCCTACGGCACCCAGGCTTGGATCGACCCACAGAAGGGCGTCGCTTTGCTCCTGTTAGTCCAGCGTGCCGGCTTCGCCAATTCCGACGACTCGCCCGTCCGGCACGCTTTCCAGGAAGCAGCGCTTAGTCAGTAAGCGACATCATGTAGTCGAGCATCGCGGTCATGTCAGCCGGCGAGAATTTGTACGCCGGCATGATTGTACCGGGCGACTTGCTTTCCGGATCGATGAAGTGCTCTTCCATCCACTTGCGGTCCCACCGTTTCGCGACGCCATTCAGGCCGGGTCCGGACTTCATTCCAGCTCCGTTGATCTGGTGGCAAGCGCCGCAGTTGTTCTGCTGATACACCACCGCCCCGGCGACCAAAGTCTGCGGCGTCTGGTGCAGGCTTTCCACGTTCTCGTCGTCCAGCTTCGGCAGGAAGGTCGCGAGCCGCCGCCATTGCAGATCCTTCACGCTCTTGCCCGCTTCGGCACTGGCATCCTTGAAATGCTTCACGAGCCAATCCCGGTCGCGCAGCACGGCGATATCGGCCAGGTTCGGCCCAGGCCGAGAGTCGCCCGGTGAGGAGGAGTGGCACTTCCAGCATTCCGCCTGCCGGAAGGTGCCAATCGCCGCCATCTCTTCCGCCGTGAATCCCTTCCAGGGATCTCGATGCGGGGTGGTCGATAGCGCCGCGGCCGTCAGCGCGCCCCAGCCGATGAGAGACAACACCAGCACCCCGATAGCCCCCGTCCGCTGCCGCAGCGCGATCGCCTTGCCCCGGTCGATGAACGGCGTCAGGAACAGCAGCACTACGGCTATTCCCGGCAGAATCATGCTGCCGACGATCTCGAGGGGTCCTTCGAAATACTTGAGAACCTGGAACAGGAACAGGAAATACCATTCCGGCCGGGGAATGTAGGAGACGTCGTTCGGGTCCGCCAGTTTTCCCAGTGGCACGCGCACGGCCACCGCCAATACAAACAGTAGCGCGAACATGGCAAAGATGGCGACCGTGTCCTTAAAGACCTGCCGGGGATAAAACTTGATGGGCGGCGCGGTCTCCACCGGAGCCGGCGCGACGCCGTGGCGGCGAACGAGATAGACGTGTAGGAAGATCAGGAGCGCCGTCACCGCGGGGAGAATCAGCACGTGCGCGGCGTAGAAGCGCGCGAACGTCACCGAGCCGATCTGGCCGTCTTCGCTGCCCAGCAGCGTCAGAATGTACGGACCCATGCCGGGCGCTTTCGCCGCAATCTGGGTGGTCACGACGGTTCCCCAATAGGCCCGGTTGTCCCAAGGCAGCAGGTAGCCCGTCAGCCCGAAGCCGAGCGTCAACAGAAGCAGCACCACGCCCAGCATCCAGGTCGCTTCGCGCGGCTTTTTGTAGGCTCCCCAGAGGAACACCTGCACCATATGAAGCACAACGATGCAGATCATCATGCTCGCGCCCCAATGGTGCAGCCCGCGCATCAGGCGTCCCGCCGTCAGCTCGGTCAGGATGTACCGCAGGCTGCTGTGCGCCTCGGCGGTGGTGGGCGCATAGTTGAGCGCCATCATGATCCCGGTGAACACCTGGACCAGGAACATGAACAACGCCATGCTCCCAAACACTTGGTGCCAGCCACTGGACGCTGGAATATCTTCGTTTAAGAAGTGACCGATGCCGGATTCCAGGCCGGTGCGATCCTCCACCCAAGCACGGACTTTGTTTAGCATGGCTATGCCTTATCGGCCTGGCGAATCTCGCCCAGAAGTATCGTAGTGCCGTCCATCTTCACCGCAAATCGGTCCAGCGCCCGCGGCGCCGGTCCGGCTAGCACTTTTCCGTCCGTGCCGAAGCTGGACGTATGGCAAGGGCAGGCGAAGGTTTTGGCCGAACCGTCCCAGCTCACCGCGCAGCCCAAATGGGTGCAAACCGGAGAGAACGCCACGACCTCCTTTTCGCTGGTCTTCACCATCCAGGCGCTGGCTTTTTCCTTCACCGTCTTCCAGCCGTCCCGGCGTACCCGTTCGAAAACGATCTGCTCGGGTACGTTCTGTTCCAGTTTGGCGAGATCTCCCGCCGGAACCCAATCCGCCGGACGTTTCGCTTTCGATCCGCCCAGCAAATACCCGGCGGAAGGCAGCGCCAAGGCTGCCGTGATCAGGCCCATCAGGCCGTTTATGGAGGCGATGAGAAAGCCGCGTCGCGGCTCCTCTGGTGAAGGCGGCTTCATATGTCTAGAGTATAAATCGGATTACTTTGACCGGATTCGATTTTTTCAGGAAGGAAGAAGAGTTTTCAAGTGGGTCCGAATCCGCGGTTCCGCTTCCCACCGATTTAGATTCTCTAATGGATCTGTTTGGAGGTCAAACAATTGGGGCGCTTTTTCAAAGCCTTCAATTAGCTTGTAGCGACCGTCCCAAACTAAGCGCCATTCCGCCAGACCAGCCACCAGGTGCCGCCGGTGCGTCCGCGTCTTCCCGGCCAGCAGCGGGCGTAGCGTCCGGCTGTCCATCGCCGTTGGCACGGGCAGTCCGGCACAATCGAGGAAAGTCGCCGCCAGGTCCATCAGGGTGACCAGCGCCCGGCTCGTGCCCCGCGCTTTCACGCCCGGCCCGGCGACCACCAGCGGCACGCCAAGGGAGGCTTGATAGGGCACATGTTTACCCCAGCGGTTATGGTCCCCTAACATCTCGCCGTGGTCGGACGAAAACACGACCAGCGTGTTGTCCAGTTCGCCCCGCGCCGCGACGGCGGCCAGAATTTCTCCTATCCCCCGATCGATGTTCTCGCACATGGCCGAATAGTTCTGCCGCACCGCGACATGGTGCTCGGGCGAGTCCTGCGTGTTCCGGTTTGGCTGCGGGTAGGCGCGGTCGCGCGCTGTTCTTTCCATGGCGGCAGTGATATCGAGAGGGTCGTGCGGACCCGTGAAGTTGACGGTGAGATGCCACGGTTGGTTACGCGGCGCCCGGCCGAGCAGCGTTAAGGCATTGCGCGTGATGAAATTGTCACAGTACAGATCGTCCGGCAGAGGTGTCGGGTACGTTCCCTCGTGCGCCTTGCGTGCGCGCATGTCTTTGACGTGGACCTCCGCCATGCCCCGGTCGTGAAGCAGCTTCATGTAGGGATCTTTCGGCGCCGGCAACCCGCTGCGTACGGCGTCCATTTTCCCGGCGTTGTCGATCCCATCGGAGAAGCCCCACTCCCGCAACAGCCTTTGCCCGTCGAGGCCCCAGTCGAGGGTCTTCTTGTGCAGGTCCAGCTTCCCGCAGCCCATCACGTGGTAGCCCGCGTCCCGCAAGAGCTGATAGTACGTTTGCTGCGTCAGCGGATAGTCGAACTGGTTCGAGGGAACGCCGCACCGCACGTACTCCTTCCCCGCGGCCAAACAAGCGCGCGCGGGCGCGCACAGCGGCGACGGCGTAATGGCGTTCACAAATCGGACGCCCCGCGCCATCAACCGTTCGACGTTGGGCAGCCGGACCGGAATCCCCGGTTGCCCCGGCATCCAATCCGGGCGCCATTGATCCGGCAGGAGGAGCAGGATATTGGGCCGCCGCGGCCCGGGCGCCGCCATGCCCGCCAGCAGGCTCCGGCGCGTTAGTACGGGCGGCACACTTCGTCCAGGCGGCGCTCCAGCGCCACCGACTCCTCTTCGGTCAGCTTGCGATCTTCCTTCGTCAGATAGAAGACGTCGATCGCCTTGTGGGCCTCGGTGTCAATCAGCACGACTTCGATATTACATCCAGCCTGCGAGATCGTGGAGGCCAGGTCAAACAGCAATCCCGGACGATCCTCCGCGTTGATCTCCACTAGAGTCGCGTGGTCGCTCACCTCGCCGTCGAAGTAGACCGCGGGCCGGATCTCCGGTTTTGCTTTCGCGGCGAAGGGGCGCCGCCGGCTGGCCAGGAGCGTCGTCACGTCCAGCTTGCCCAGAACCACCCGTTCAATTGTCTGCCGCAACCGGTCGATCTCCGGTGGATTCAGTTCCAGATTGCGCGACGGGTCAGCAAACGTGAACGAGTCGAGCACCTCGCCGCGGCTATTGGCGAACGCCTCCGCTTTCACGATATCCATGCCGGAACCCGCCAATGCGCCGGCCAACGCGGCGAACAGTTTCGGCCGGTCCCGGGTGATCACCACGAGATTCCAAACGCCGCCCTGCCGCGACAAATCGATCGCGACGCCGGAGTCGCGCGCCGCCTCGGCCAGAGCGAGATGCTGAGCCACCTCCGCTTCGGTGTGCGTCCGCACATACCGCTGCGGGAATCCTTCGAGGAACGGATGCGACGCGGCCGCGCCAATCCGGTCCGTATCCAGTTCCTTCGTCAATTCCCGCTGCCCAATGGCATAAACCCGCCACAACTGCTCCAACCGCCACGGCGTCATCGACGTCGTGTTCACGCCGCTGATGTCGGCGTACGTCAACAGCGCCAGGTAGCGCAGCCGCTCTACCGTTTGCACCCGTCCGGCGAGGTGCTCCGCGGTCGAAGGGTCGGAGAGATCCCGGGAATTCATGACGCTCGAAAGCACGAGATGCTGATCGATCAGGAAGTGAATGAGCGGCCGGTCTTCTTCCGGCAACTGAATCCGTTCCATGATCGCGGTCGCCAGCCGCGCTGACTCCATCGCGTGCGTCGGCCCGTCAATGCCCTTCCCCACGTCGTGGAGCAGAATCGCAAACAAAAGGGCGGGCAGAGACTCGATCTCGGCGAACAATCCCGCGAAGCGCCGCCGCGCCGGGTCCGTGTTCTTCCGCAGTGCCACCAGATTTTCCATCACGATCAGTGTGTGCTCGTCCACCGTGTACCGGTGATAGAAGTCCCGCACCACTAACCCTTCAATTAGCTTCCACTCCGGCAGAATGGCGGCCAGCAATCCTGTTTCGTGCATGGTCCGCATGGCGAGCATCGCGTGCGGCTGCATCAAAATTTCTTGCAGATAGTTCCAGATTGGCCCTGGTTGCGCGTAGTGCGCCGCCAAGGCGGGCAGGGCCGCGATCAAACGCCGCTCCGCATCGGCCGAGAGCGGCAACCCGTGCCGCGCGGAAAACCGGATCAACCGCAGCGAGACATCCGGATCGGACTCCAGCAACTGCGCGTTTTTCAAGTACAGCCGGTCTTTATTCACCGAGATTTCCGACGTCGACATTCGCGACCGCCAATCCCGGAAGTGCCCCAGCAATCCGCTCGGCACGAGCGTCTCGCACAAATCGATGGCCTGCAGCACCCCGCGGTGAATCTTCCTGGCGCTTAAAAAATACTGCCGGACATACTCTGCGGGCGTAACTCCCCGTTCCGCCGCAATCGACTCCTGCGAATCGAACTGCAGCAGATTCTGATCCCGGTTCGCCTGGAAATGCAGGTAGCACCGAGTGGCATACAGGAACCGGCAAGGCTCCGCCAGTTCGCCGAGCCAGTTGGGCAACTCCCGCGATGGGTCCTGCAGCTTGGTGAGCCAGCCAATCGAATGGATGTCGCGTAGTCCGCCCGGCGACTCTTTTACGTTGGGCTCCAAATGGTAGACAGTCGAGTGGAACTTCTCATGCCGCTCGCGCACCTGCCGAATCAAATGACGAACCAGCGCCTGCCGCTCGCTCGAAACAAACTTGGGCAAGCGTTTCGCCAGCTTGTCGTGCTCAGCCTGGTCGCCGCACAAGTACCGCTGGTCCAGCAGACTGATGTTCAGTTCGACGTTCTGCGGGTGATACTGGCAGCATTCGTCGAGCGAATGCACTGAGTGGCTCAGCCGCAGGTTCGCATCCCACAGGGCACGCAAAAAAGCCGAAAGAGCATCCCGCGTTACTTCATTGTGCGGCGCTCTTTCGGTGAGCAACAAAACATCGACGTCGGAGTTCGGAAACAACTCACGACGGCCATAGCCGCCCACTGCCAAAACGGTTAATCCCGTAGGATAGACCGGGGTGAGGTATTGGTCGAAGGCGGCTTGGACGATGCGATCAACGTCCGCGGTTCTTCCGGAGAGGACGGCTCCGGGGTCCCACTCCTGGAAGAACGCGGAACGAATGCCGGCAAGCGGCGAGTTAGAGGGCGGATTCACCGCGTTCGTCGTTGCGAATCCGGATGGCATCGGCGATCTCGGACACGAAGATCTTCCCGTCCCCGATCTTCCCTGTCCGTGCCGCCGTGGCCAAAGCGGAGATAACCTCTTCCGCCCGGCTGTCCGGCACCACCATCTCAATCTTTACTTTCGGCAAAAGGTCCACCTGGTACTCCTGGCCCCGGTAAACCTCCTTGTGGCCTTTCTGGCGCCCATGTCCGCGGACTTCGATCACGGTCATGCCGTCGATGCCGATCGCCTTAAGGGCTTCCTTCACTTCTTCCAGCTTGAACGGCTGAATAATGGCTTCAATCTTTTTCATGTTCGTGGCCTCCGTACCTACGCTTCGAGATTGTATCCTTCTTCGCCGTGCATGCTCAGGTCGAGACCCATCGTCTCCTGTTCGCTGGTCACGCGCAACCCAACCACGACATCAACGATCTTCAGGATGATAAACGATCCCCCAATCGCGATGGCCCACGAAATGCCTACGCCGATCAAC
>LNFM01012317.1_pt1 | contig 11270 bp, 10 predicted proteins | sample 596031 | NCBI WGS metagenome assembly LNFM01 (sample SAMN04254537, study PRJNA301005) | activated carbon metagenome | isolation source: dual media filters at the Ann Arbor, Michigan drinking water treatment plant | place: USA: Ann Arbor | reverse complement strand
CAATCTGCTCGCGCACGCCGCCCTTGTAGGTGTACAGCGTCAGCGCACCGTTCTTGATGTCACCCTTGCTGTCGAACGAGATCGTGCCGGTCACGCCCTTGTACCCGTCGGTCTTGGACAGCGGTGCCAGGTACTTGGCGGGGTCGGCAGAACCGGCCTTGACCATGGCGGCGACCATCACATTGACGGAGTCGTAGACATAGGGCGCATAGAGCTGCACCTCGACGTTGAACTTCTTCTTGAAGGCGACTCGGAAGTCGTCCATTGCCTTCTTCTGTTCACCGACCACGCCGCCCGCCTCGGCGCACACCACCTGCCCGTCACTCATCGCACCGGCCGACAGGCCGGGCAAGGCCGCGGTGCACAGGCCGTCGCCACCCATGAAGGTGGCATTGATGCCCAGCTGCTTCATCTGGCGCAGCATCGGTCCGGCTGCCGAGTCCATGCCACCATAGAACACCACATCGGGCTTGCCTGACTTGATGGCAGTCAGGATCGACGTGAAGTTGGTCTCCTTGCTGGTCGTGAACTGGCGGCCGATGACCTTGCCGCCGCTGGCAGCCACGCCCTTCTCGAACTCCTCGGCGACACCCTGGCCATAGGCGGTGCGGTCGTCGATGACGGCAATCGATTTGCCCTTGAGGGTCTGCGACGCATAGCGGCCCAGCGTGCCGCCCAGGTGCACATCGTCCGCGACCACACGGAAGGTGGTCTTGTAGCCCTGTCGGGTGAATTTCGGGTTGGTCGACGACGGCGAGATCTGCGGGATGCCGGCATCGCTGTAGATCTTCGATGCGGGGATCGACGTACCCGAATTCAGGTGACCGATGACGCCGTTGACGTTCGAATCAACGAGCTTCTGCGCCACCGCCGTGCCCTGCTTCGGATCCGACGCGTCGTCTTCGGCCAGCAGCACGAACTTCGCCTTCTTGCCGCCAATGACCACGCCCTTGGCGTTCAGTTCGTCGATGGCCATCTTGGCGCCAAGCTCATTGTCCTTGCCCAGGTGTGCGTCCGGACCGCTGATCGGTCCGACATGCCCGATCTTGACGACCAATTCCTGCGCGCAAGCCGGTCCGGAGAAGGCTGCCGTCAGGGCCGCCGCGATCGCGAGCATCCGCATGTTCTGTTGGCTTCGCATGTCATCCATCCCCGAGAAAAAGTAAGAAGTCTGCACACGGTGGCCTCAGGGGCCGGCCGAGTCGCTGGGCGGCGCTGCAGCACGCAGCCGAATCATCTCGCGTGACACCGCCAGCGCCACCATGTCACGCAAGGCCGATGCCAATTCCTCGCGCGCCTGCAGCGCCAACGTGTCGGCCAGACGGTTCAGCAGGGGCTGCATCGCCACGCGAAGCTGCTGGTCCAGCATCGAATCAACCTGGTGCTGCAGGTCGGCGAAGATGCGCTGGGCCAGCGCTGCTTCATCGATCTGTGGCGTGGGCGGCGGTTCGTGGCGAGTTGCGTCGCTCGAAGGCACGTCAGCCAGGGACGTTGTGGGCTCGTTCGGGAGCTCGACATCCGGTTCTGCCGTGGTCAGTTCTGCCGCTTCTTCGATGCAGACTTCGACCGCGCCTTCAGTGTGTGGGTCGGGCTCGGCAGGCGCTGGCTCATCGACCACAACCAGCTGCACCGGAGGCCAGTCGACCACCTCGGTCAACGTCGGCACGCGCATGGGTGGCAGCGTGGGCAGGCTCAAGCGGCGACCTCGTGCTTCACCGGCACACAACCGCGCGCCAGGTAGTCGCGCCAACGCTGGCGACCGGCGTTGCGGTCCTCGTCGTTGTCGGACACGATTTCGATGATGCGCGGGTAGGCGTCAAAAGCAGCATTCACTGGCGCACCGATGTTCACCAGCACCGGCATCGCGGTGCCATGACGAGCGTCCTCGACCAACCACACAGGCGCGCGCACCTGCACGGCAGTGGGCTTGTCGCCCTGGAACTTCACATGCGGCAGGAATTCATCGGCCTCGAACACCCACAGAGCGCGATCCAGTTCCGCAAGCGTTGCAGCCGATCCGGTCACCGCGAGCCTTGCCTCCTGGCGCAAGGCCTTGCGCAGCAGTCGACACGCGTAGTGCACCGGGTCGGGCACATTGACGTGGAACTGCACCTCGGTCATCGGATCGCGTGCAGTCGGCTGACGATCACTTGACCTGGGCCAGCACGAAGTGGGTCAGCAGGCCGACAGGTCGCCCTGTGCTGCCCTTCGCGGCACCGGACTTCCAGGCGGTGCCAGCAATGTCGAGGTGCGCCCAGCGGTATTGGGCGGTGTAGCGCTTCAGGAACATCGCCGCGGTGATCGCACCCCCGGCACGGCCACCGACATTGCCCATGTCGGCGAAGTTGCTTTTCAGCCCTTCGTCGTACTCGTCGTCGAGCGGCATGCGCCAGCAAGGGTCAAGCGCCGCGTCGCCCGCGTTCAGCAACTCTGTGGCCAGCGCGTCATCAGCTGTGAACAGCCCCGAGCGATGGTGGCCCAAGGCGATCACGCAGGCTCCAGTCAAGGTGGCAACGTCGACCACCACCGCCGGCTTGAAGCGCTCGGCGTAGGTGAGCGCATCGCACAGGATCAGCCGGCCTTCGGCATCGGTATTCAGGATCTCGATGGTCTGGCCGGAAAGACTGGTCACCACATCGCCAGGCTTGACTGCCTTGCCGCTGGGCATGTTGTCGCAACTTGGAATGATGCCGATCACATTGAGCTTGGGCTTGATCTCGGCGATCGCGCGAAGGGTACCCAGCACGCTGGCAGCGCCACCCATGTCGTACTTCATCTCGTCCATCTCGGCCGAGGGTTTGATCGAGATGCCGCCAGTGTCGAAGGTGATGCCCTTGCCCACCAGCACGACCGGCGCCTGCGATTTCGCAGCCCCTTCATAGCGCGCGACGATGAAGCGCAGCGGCTCCGCTGAGCCCTGCGCCACGGCGAGGAACGCGCCCATGCCGAGCTTTTCGACCGCTTTGCGATCAAGCACCTCGACCTTCAATCCGTGCTCCTTGCCCAGGCGCTTGGCCTGCTCACCCAGGTATGTGGGCGTGCAGTGGTTCCCCGGTCGATTGGCGCATTCGCGCGCCAAGGTGACCCCGGCGGCAATCGCCGCGCCGCGTTGCAGGCCGGCAGCGACATCGCTCGCCTGGCCTTTGCCGCAGACCAGCGAGAAGCGGGACATCGCAGGCGCCTTCGCAGCGCTGGGCTTGGTGTGGCGGTACAGGTAGGTGGCATCGGCAGCGGCGGTGGCAAGTGCCTCCCCGTGCAACGCCGTCAGCGGGTTGGCATCGGCCACGGCCACCACAATGTGCTTCGCGCCGCTGCCCTTCAAATGGGCCAAGCCAGAAGCCACGGCAGTCTTGAAGGATTTCACGCTCGCTGCGGCAGCACCAACCACCAGCAGCCGCGGGACCTTCACGCCTGCAGGCCGGTGCAGATACAGGCTGCGTCCCGCCTTCAGTTGCAGGTCGCCTGCATCGACTGCCTGGCCGATCAGCGAGGAGATCGCAGGAGCCAGCGCACCATCGATGACGCTGCCATGAACGACAAGTACCAGCGCATCGGCGTTGATTTCGGACAGGGACGCGGGGGTCGCAACAAGGTGTCTGAAGTCCATAATGCCTGCTGATCAATTGGGCTGCTGATGTTATTCGATTCGACCTTGCGTCGTGACCTGGCGCGCACCTTTGGCGCCACGTTGGTCGTCATCCTGACCATCGTGCTGACGATGATGCTGATCCGTACCCTGGGCATGGCCGCGGGCGGCAAGGCGGCGCCGCAAGACGTGGTGCTGCTGCTCGGATATACCGCTCTGGCGCACCTGCCCACCATGCTGGCCCTGTCGATGTTCGTCGCGATCATGGGCACACTCGGGCGGATGTACCGCGACAGCGAAATGGCGATCTGGTTTGCCAGCGGCGTGAGCCTGTGGCGCTTCATCCGGCCGGTGCTGCGGACCACCTGGCCGGTGCTGCTGGTGGTGCTGCTGATGTCACTGTTCGTGTGGCCCTGGGTCAATGAACGTTCTGCCGTCCTGAAGGACCAGTTCGAGCGCCGATCCAACCTGTCGCGGGTCACGCCCGGCAAGTTCGAGGCTTCTGCCGACGGCAGCCGAGTCTTCTTCATAGAGCGCAGTTCGCCGGACGGCACCGACGGGCGCAATGTGTTCATCTATGGCCGCTTGAAGGGCAGCGAATCGGTCACCACGTCGCGCTCGGGCCGCGTCGACGTGGAGAATGACAACCGCTACCTGCGCCTCGGCGATGGTCAGCGCAATGAGGTCGATACCAAGTCTGCGGAAAGGACGCTGTCGCGCTTCGATCGCTACGATGTGATCATCGGCGACCGACTCGCATCGCCTACAGACGAATTGCCACCAAAGGCCCGCTCCACGATGACGCTGGTGAGCAAGCCGACACCCGAGCATTTGGGCGAGCTGACCTGGCGCATGGGACTGATTCTCGCAGCGGCCAACATGGTGCTGCTGGCGATCGGGCTGGCGGCGATCAATCCTCGCCGGGCCAACAACTGGAACCTCATGTTTGCGTTGCTGACTTTCATCGTCTACTACAACCTGATCAGCTTGTCGCGCGCCTGGGTGTCGAATGGCAAGATGGGAATGGGCTCTGCGTTGCTGCTGACTCATGGTGCTGCGCTGTTGCTCGCGGTATATCTGATATGGCGACAGGAATCGTCAAAACGCCTGCCGCGCCGCGTCGCAGCCGCCGGCACCTGAGGCGCCTGACTCCGATGAAGACGGTACGCCGCCTGTTCTATGTCGACATCACCGTGTCGGTGATGTTCGTGTCGCTGGCTTTCCTGTCCTTGTTCCTGTTCATCGATCTCGTCGATGCCTTGTCGGACATGGCGAAGGCGGGCGGGTCGATCAGGCTGGCTGCACTGGCCAGCCTGCTGGACGTCCCCGGTCATTTCTATGAACTGGCGCCGATCACGGTGCTGATCGGCACGATCTACACGCTGTCGAGGATGTCGCAATCGTCGGAGTTCACCATCCTGCGTACCAGCGGTCTCGGCCCCTGGCGCGCGCTGCGCCTGCTGGCGACCCTGGGTCTGGCGTTCGCCGCGCTGACTTTCCTGGTCGGTGACTATCTCGCGCCCTACTCGGAAAACAAGGGCGTTGATGTGCAGGCCGCGATGCGCGGCAGTCTCAGCCACGGGCGCTCCGGCGTGTGGATCAAGGATCACCAGAGCACGCCTGATGGCGATCGCTCCTATTCCATCAAGATCGGGCGATCAGGGTTGCAAGGCGGCATGCTCGAAGTGAACATCTTCGAGTTTGATGACGACGGCAGGCTGGTGCGACAGATCACCGCCGCGTCAGGACGCATCGACGATCAGGGCCACTGGGCTTTGTCAGGGGTCAACATGACACGCTGGTTCACCAGCGATGCCAGCCAGACTCCCCGCGTGAGCAGTGAAGCGCTCGAGTCCTGGCAATGGACAAGCGGCCCCTCCGCCGAGGTGGTCGCGTCAGCGCTGCTGCCGGTCTCCACCATGTCGACGGTCGAGCTCTGGCGCTACATCGGCCACCTGGATGCCAACGAACAAGCGATTCAAGCCTATGAAATCCAGTTCTGGAAGCGCGCCCTGTACCCGTTCGCCTGCCTGGTGATGGTCTGCCTGGCATTGCCGTTCGCCTACCTCCACGCACGCGCAGGCGGCATCAGCCTGCGGGTGTTCGGCGGCATCATGCTGGGCATTGCCTTCGTGTTGCTCAACAGCCTCGCTGGGCATCTGGGGCTGCTGCGAAACTGGACGCCTTGGATCGCTGCCGCAGCGCCGAGTGTGCTGTTCCTGCTGATGTCCATGGGTGCCTTCGCCTGGCTGGTGCGTTACCGATGAGCACGGGGAACGACGGCCTGCTGCTGTTCGCCCATGGCGCACGCGATCCGAACTGGGCGCTGCCCTTCGAGGCGGTGCTGCGCCGCGTGCGGGAACAAGCGCCAGGCCTCGAAGCGGCCTTGAGTTTTCTCGAGTTCATGACGCCGACCCTCGTCGAGGCGGGGAGAATCCTGGCGGATGCCGGCTGCAGACGCGTCGACATCGTGCCGCTCTTCCTGGGTACCGGAGGCCACGTACGCAAGGATCTGCCGCTGTTGATCGACACACTGTGTCAAACGCATCCCCAGGTGACCTGGACCCTTCGGCCGTCGATAGGAGAGGCGCCTGGCGTCATCGAAGCGATGGCGACCGCCGCCTTGCGGCTCCCAGACTCTGCACCCACGCCATGAATTTGCATCAGTTCCGATTCGTCCAGGAAGCGGTCCGGCAGAACCTGAATCTGACGGAAACCGCCAAGGCGCTCTTCACCTCGCAGCCAGGCGTGTCAAAGGCAATCCTCGAACTGGAAGGTGAACTGGGGGTGGACATCTTTGCTCGCCACGGCAAGCGGCTGCGCCGCGTGACCGAGCCGGGCGCAGAAGTGCTGAAGGCGATCGAGATCATCATGCGGGAGGTCAACAACCTCAAGCGCATCGGCGATGAGTTCTCGAATCAGGACGCTGGCACGCTGTCGATTGCGACCACCCACACGCAAGCTCGCTACGTACTGCCCGAACCGGTGGCGCGGCTTCGAAAGCGTTTCCCGAAGGTGAACGTCAGCCTGCACCAGGGCAATCCACAACAAGTCGCACGCATGGTCATCGAGGAAGTGGCCGAGGTCGGGCTGGCCACCGAATCGCTGGACCGTTACGACGAACTGGTCACCCTGCCCTGCTACGAGTGGCAGCATGTCATCGTGATGCCGGCCGGCCACCCACTGACACAGGTGGAGCGGCTCACCATTGAACAACTCGCTGCCGAGCCGTTGATCTCGTACCACCCCACGTTCACCGGCCGCACCCGCATCGACCAGGCGTTCGAGTCGCGGCGGCTGAAGCCGAACGTGGTGCTCGAAGCGATCGACTCCGACGTCATCAAGACCTATGTGCGGCTGGGCCTGGGCATCGGCATCGTGGCCGAGATGGCGGTGCGTGACGATCCACCGAACGGCGACCTGGTGTGGCGGCCGGCCGGCCAGCTGTTCGGCCAGAACGTGGCGCGCATCGCCTTCAAGCGCGGGGCTTATCTGCGTAACTTCGTCTATGTGTTCGCCGAGATGATTTCCGAACGGCTGAGCCGCGCACTGATCACCCGAAGCCTCGGCGGATCGGCGGCGTCTGGCGAATGAACCCGGCGGGCCACACCCCGGCTCTGACCAGCCGCTTGCCGGCAGTCGGCACGACGATCTTCAGCGTGATGTCGGCGCTGGCTCAGCAGCACGGCGCAGTGAACCTCGGACAAGGCTTTCCGGATTTCGGCTGCGATGCGCGACTGCTCGATGCCGTGAATCAGGCCATGCGCAACGGCCACAACCAGTACGCGCCGATGGCCGGCGTGCTGGCCTTGCGAGAAGGCATCTCCGACAAGATCGCGGCGCTGTACGGTCGTCACTACCACCCGGACCGTGAGATCACGATCACCGCCGGCGCCACGCAGGCGATCCTGACGGCGGTGATGGCGGTGGTGAGCCCAGGCGACGAAGTGATCCTGCTCGACCCCTGCTTCGACAGCTATGCGCCCAACGTCGCATTGGCCGGTGGCATCGCAGTGCACGTACCGCTCAAGCCCGACACCTTTGAACCCGACTTCGACCGCATCGCGCAGGCGCTGTCGCCGCGCACGCGGCTGATCATCGTCAACACGCCGCACAACCCCAGCGGCACCGTGTGGAGTGCTGCCGACATGCAGCGACTGACCGAGCTGCTGCGGCCCACCGACGTGCTGGTGATCGGCGATGAGGTCTATGAGCACATGGTTTACGACGGCGTGCCACATCAGAGCATCGCGCGATGGCCGGAACTGGCTGCACGCAGCTTTGTGGTGTCGAGCTTCGGCAAGACCTACCACGTGACCGGGTGGAAGGTGGGTTACGTCGCTGCACCAGCGGCGATGACCGCTGAGTTCCGTAAGGTGCACCAATTCAACGTGTTCGCGGTCAACACCCCAATGCAGAACGGCTTGGCCGACTACTTGCGCGACCCGCAACCCCACCTCGCGCTGGCTGCGTTCTACCAGCACAAGCGCGACCGGTTCGCTCAGGGCTTGCAGGGCACGCGGCTGCGGCCACTTCCCTGTGGCGGGACCTATTTTCAGTGCGTCGATTACTCCGGGGTCAGCCGCGAAGACGACAACACATTCTGCGAAAGACTGACGCGGGAGATTGGTGTCGCAGCGATCCCGATGTCGGCGTTCTACGCGCAACCCATCCAGCAGGGACTGATCCGTTTCTGCTTTGCGAAGGAAGACGCGACGCTGACGCTGGCGCTTGAAAGACTGCGCCTACTTTGACCGCGAAGTGGGCTCGGGCGCGGGGAAGTCCAGTTCTAGATCGACAGCCGTACCGACCGCTTGCGCCGTGGTCAGTGGCGACAAAGGCAGCAGCAAATCGACCGGCTCGGCAGGCGGGGGCTCGATTTCGCTGTGATCGCGGGCCAGCAGGTAAAGGAACTGCAGCTCGCCCAGGCAGTGCAGGTCGAAGGCCTCCGCCGGCGTACCGCCATGAACAAGCAGAGACTCGACCAACCGCATCGCCGCCGGTGGATCGCCCCACACCGACTCGATGCGCCGCATCTCGTCCACGTGGTCGGTGATCGAGGTGGCCTCGGCCGGCTGACGATCCCACGCGGGCGAAGAACGGTTGAAGCGCTTTTCGTAGCGCTCGCGAACCTCGGTGTGGGCATCACGATCACCGCGGCGGCGATGGATGGCGAGCAACATCAGGTAGGGCATCGGACAGGCACCGCCCGCACCGCGAGAAAAACCATCGAGCAAGTCGACTGCAGTGTCCTCCTGGCCCAACGCGACAAAGAATTCGGCCTGCTGTTCCAGATCGATCAGCGCATCGGCGGTGACCGGCAAGGCAGACCGCACCGGCTCCGACCGCGTGCGGGTGCCGGACACGACCGAAGTTTCGACAAACGGAGATTCGGCGGCCAAAGACAGAGAAGGCCCACTGGCACGGGCCGCAACCGCAGGTGTCGAAGTGCGACTGAATGGCAGGGGGCCGGTGCTTGCCAGTGTCTCGCGCTGATCGTCGTCCACCAGCTGCGCCGTCGCGCGCGCTGAGCCCAGCGTGGTCGATGGCACAGGCTTCAACGTGCTGGGCGGAGGCCGCATCTGCGCTTGCTCGGCGCTCCAGGAGGGTTGGCGAGGCCGCCGCGCCAGCCGGCGCCGGTCCAAGAGCACACCGATACCGAACAGCAGCACCGCCACCGCCAGGGTCAGAGCCACCAGCCAAGGCAATGAATACCGCGAGGCTTCGGCTGCCTGCAATCTGGCCTGTAGCTTCGCTGCCGCCGCGTTGGACACCTCGGTGTCCAGCCTTGACTGCACCAGCTGCCGTTGCAGTTCGGCAATTTGCTGGCGCTGGGACTCGTTGGCAAGCTCGGCTTCGGACACCGCCGAGGCGGCAGCAGCGACGATCGCCGCAGCAGAAGCAGCGACATCGGCGGCCGTGGGTGCTGACGCGATCGCAGCCATTGCTGGGGCTGCCGCCAGGGTCGTACCCCGCTCGAGCTGGAGGCGAGACGCCGAAGCGCGCCCCCGGGTGGTCGCCGAAGCGATCGTTCGCGATTTGCGTGCGGATGCGCGTGCCCCTCGCGCCTCGGTCGAGGTGCGACCCGCCACAGACTGGCGCGCCTGCCGACGTTGTTGACGCGATGACGCTGATCGGGGCGGCGCCGTCGATCCATCGGCACGTGCCGAACCGTCGCTGGCGGCGGCCGCAGATAAAGCCGCTGCGCTGCCAGAGCCAACCTTCAGGGCTGTCGCAGAGGCGGCCGCATCGGCAGGCTCGATGGCCGCAGGCACGCTGGCCTCGTACGCGGAGAGCGGCGGATCGACAAACACCACGAACTGGCGGCTGACGCGCGAATCACATCCGGCAGACACCGTGACATTGAGAACGGGCTCGACAATGCGCACGCTGCTCTGAATGCGCAGCCATTGCACCGCACTGTCGGGAGACGGATCGAGCCGCAATTGAAGCGCGGGCGACGGCAGCACACTGTCGCCGACCATCACCTCTGCCGAGACACATTCAGCGGTGATCTGCTCGGTCGGATCGGCGCTTACCGGGACCGTGACGTCCAGTGGCTGTCCCAGCGTGGTGGCATTGACCAATCGTCCGAACCCAATGGCCATCGACGGCTGCGCTGCAAAAGCAAGCAGAGCAATGGCGGCGAACGCCGGGAAAGTGATGCGCATGCTCAGGGACTCAGGTCCAGAAAACGTAACAAAAAGTCACTCTAGCATGCAGCCCCAGCGTGGATCACCGAATCAAGGGCCTGAAAGGCGGGGGTCTAGCGGGGACCGCGCGAAGGGTCATCGAGCGCGCTGGGTGTGAGCCAGGAACTGCCGGCCGTGGATGCCCATTCGCCACCGCTGGGCGGCATCTGCCCGGTTAACTGCAGCGCAGACTGCACCGCAGCATCGAACACCGCGAGACAGTGCGACAGCGACTCCGGCCCAGGCTGGGCCATTTGCAGTCGCAGGTACATCTTGCCGCGCATGGCCATCAACACGAAAGGATCCTGGCTGGCCAACAGGTTCCGTGTGGACATGGCGAGTTGTTCGCCCAACGGCCCGTTGATCCATGCCATTCCCAGAGCCGTGTTGACGCCAAGCACGCCATAGTGAGCCTGGAGCACCTTGTCGAACGACAGATCGATCTTCGGGAACATCGCCAGCCAGCGCATCTCTTCGGGGTGCGACATGTCGATGATGGTTTGCGCCTCCTGCGTGTAGCGCTCAAAGGTTTCCTGTTCCAGGCGTTCCATGAGAGGGCGGGTCATCGCGAGCAGCTGCAACGCGCCGGGCAGGTTCAGATCGAGGCGGATGCGCAACTCGTCACCAGCGATGTAACTGCGCTGCGATGGGCCCCATTCCATGCGCAGCGTCTGGCCGGCAGACGGTGCTTCGATGACGAAACGCAGCCCGACTTCGTCAGCGCGGTAGCGCAGACCTGACCGAGCAGCCCAGGCCTCGATCGCATCGAGGCCGCCACCGGCGTGGCCCCTGCTGCGGGCCCACCAACGCTTCAGGAGCGACAGCATGCAATCGCTGCGTGCGCGGCTCGCGTGCGAAGGGAGGAGAGGATCGACACGGGTGCGGCGAACATGGCTCAGCCAGTGTATTCGTGGGGCGCGGCGGACAGGAATCGAACCTGTAACCCCCAGCTTAGAAGGCTGGTGCTCTATCCGGTTGAGCTACCGCCACCG
>LNFM01012316.1_pt1 | contig 11271 bp, 9 predicted proteins | sample 596031 | NCBI WGS metagenome assembly LNFM01 (sample SAMN04254537, study PRJNA301005) | activated carbon metagenome | isolation source: dual media filters at the Ann Arbor, Michigan drinking water treatment plant | place: USA: Ann Arbor | reverse complement strand
TGCCGTCGGGCGAGATTCCGATCCTGCTCGACTACGACTTCAATGCGTATCGCGCCAAGTACACCGACAAGGCGCCGGTGGAATTCGTGATTCCGCAGGAAGGCTCGCAGCAGCTGCCGTACGTGATGGGATTGGTGGCGAAAGGACCGAATCCGGAGCAGGGCAAGAAGGTGCTCGACTTCGTGCTGAGCGACGAGGGTCAGCGGCACTGGGGCAACGCGTTCCTGCGGCCGGTGTTCCCGGCGGCGATGAGCGCCGAGGTCAAGGGCCGCTTCCTGCCCGACGCCGACTACGCGCGCGCCAAGCCGCTCGACGTGTTCAAGCTCAGCGCAGCGGCCAAGGTGATCGGCGAGCGGTACCAGAAGGAAGTGGGCTGAAGCAGCAGGGCCGAAAGCGACGCGGATCCCCGCCTGTGCGGGGACGTCGTCGTTCGCTCTCCAAGTCTCGTCGCCCCGGCGCAGGCCGGGGCCCAAGTTGCTTCATGTGAGCCATGACCGCTTCGAACGAAATTCGGCCCCGGCCGGCCGGATGGCGACGGTGCTGGGTGCCTGGCTCGTTGTTCAAGGATCCATCGTTGAACGTCGTCATTCGTGACCACTGACCGCTACACCCTGACTGCGCTGCTGCTGCCGGCCGCGGTGGTGTTCATCGCCTTCTTCCTGCTGCCGCTGGCCAACCTCGCCCTCATCGGTGGCACCGGCCCGCTCGGCTGGACCGCCTACACCGCGGTGCTGACTGAACCACGCTATTTATCGAGCCTGATTTCGACCGTGCTGCTGGCCGGCGCCACCACGGTGGCGACGCTGCTGATCTCCGGCATCAGCGGCGTGTTCCTGACGCGGCATCGCTTCCGCGGCCGCGACGTGCTCACCGCGCTGTTGACGCTGCCGCTGGCTTTTCCCGGCGTGGTGATCGGCTTCATGGTGATCATGCTCGCCGGCCGCCAGGGGTTGATTCCCGACATCACCGACTTCCTGGTCGGCGAGCGCTTGGTGTTCGCCTACTCGATGATCGGGCTGTTTGTCGGCTACCTGTACTTCTCGATCCCGCGCACCATCCTCACCGTGATGGCGGCGGCCGAGAAGCTCGACCCACGCATTGAAGAAGCCGCGCGCTCGCTCGGCGCCGGCCCGTTGCGCGTGGTCCGCGATGTCATCGTGCCGGCGCTGCAGCCGGCGCTGCTGGCGGCGGGCGCAATCTGCTTCGCCACGGCGATGGGCGCCTTTGGCACCGCCTTCACGCTGGCCACGCGCATCAACGTGCTGCCGATGGTGATCTACACCGAGTTCACGCTGCAGGCGAACGTGGCGATGGCGGCGGCGCTGTCGTTCGTGCTGGGCGCTATCACCTGGGCGGTGCTGGCGATCGCGCGCACTGCCGCCGGCAACACGGTGGCAGCGGCCGGCTGATGAAGAAGGTGCGACGCTCCGCGAGCTTCTGGCTGCTGCTGGCGTTCACGCTCTTCGTCTGCGCGTTTCTGGTCGTGCCGGTGATGATGTCGATGCTCGCCGGCGTCACCCAGAACTACTTCATCGGCTGGCGCGGCGGGCTGACGTTCGACTGGGTGATCAAGGTGTGGACCGACTACCGGCACACGGTGTTCCTGTCGATCCAGATCGCGCTCGCCTGTCTCGTGTGCACGCTATTGCTCGGCGTGCCCGCGGCCTATGTGCTCGCTCGCCGCAACAACGCCTTCACCCGCGCGATCGAGGAACTGCTGGTGATGCCGGTGGCGATCCCGGGGCTGGCCACCGCGCTGGCGCTGATCGTCACATTCGGCAGCTTCGGCGACCTGCGGCGCAGCTGGGTGTTCATCCTGATCGGTCATGTTCTGTTCACGCTGCCGTTCATGGTGCGCAGCGTGCTCGCGGTGCTCGCATCGATCGACCTGAAGACGCTGGAGGAAGGCGCGCGCAGCCTGGGGGCGAGCTTCAGCCAGCGCTTCTTCGGCATCGTGCTGCCCAACTGCCGCTCGGGCATCGTGGCTGGCTCGCTGATGGTGGTCACGCTGTCGCTGGGCGAGTTCAACATGACGCTGCTGCTGCACACGCCGCTGACGCCCACGCTGCCGGTGGGTCTGGCCGATGCCTACGCTTCGCTGCGCATCGAGGTTGGCTCGGCCTACACGCTGATCTTCTTCTTCATCATCATTCCGCTGCTGGTGGCGCTGCAATGGGCGTCGCGGCCGCGCGATCCCAATGCGGCGCGCTGAGCGCGACCGAACCGACCGAACCCCATGAGCGGCATCCCCATCACCCTGCAGGCCTGCAGCAAGACGTTCGATGACGGCACCCGCGCGCTGCTGCCGCTGGACCTGACCATCGCTGCAGGCGAGACGATCGTGCTGCTCGGTCCCTCGGGCTGCGGCAAGACCACCACGCTGCGCATCGTCGCCGGACTGGAGTCGCCCGACGACGGCGGCAAGGTGCTGTTCGACGGCGCCGATGTCACCGCGGTGCCGATCGAGAAGCGCAACGTCGGCATGGTGTTCCAGAGCTACGCGCTGTTCCCCAACATGACGGTTGAGGGGAACATCGAATACGGCCTGAAGGTGCGTGGCATGCAATCCGGCGCCCGCAAGGCGCGGGTGCGCGAGATGCTGGCGATGATGCGCATCGAGCCGCTGGCGCACCGGCGTATCGATCAACTCTCCGGCGGGCAGCGCCAGCGGGTGGCGCTGGCGCGCGCGATCGCGCCGCGGCCGCGGGTGCTGCTGCTCGACGAGCCGCTCACTGCGCTCGACGCCAAGCTGCGCGAGGACCTGCGGCTGGAGATCGACCGTCTGCTGCGTTCGCTGAACATCACCACCGTGTACGTGACGCATGACCAGGCCGAGGCGATGGCGCTGGGCGATCGCATCGCGGTGATGGCGCATGGACGCATCGCGCAGATCGGCACGCCGCAGGACATCTACTTTTCGCCGGCGGATGCCTTCGTCGCCGACTTCATCGGCACCATGAACCGCGTGCGCGGCGACGTGACAGGTGAGCGATTGCAGTTCGGTGGCGGCTGGCTGCCGCTGGGCAACGGCCATGCGACGAGCAGCGGTGCGCTCGACGTGATGTTCCGTCCGGAGGACATGCACCTGGTCGACGCGTCGGCTGCGCAGTTCGCCGCCCGCGTGGTCAGCAGCTTCTTTCTCGGCGACCACACGCGGCTGGTGGTCGATGCCGGCACCGACGCCATGCTGATCGCGCGCGTGCAGCAGCGGCAACGCTTCCAGCCGGGTGACGTCGTGCACTTCGCCGTCGACGCGCCCGCGGTCCTTGCGCTGCGTCCGTCCACTCCCTGACCTTTCATCGTCGACCATCATGCTTCTGTGCCAGATCAGCGACACCCACATCAAGGCCGACCGCAAGCTTGCCTACGGCATCGTCGACACCGCCGCCATGCTGGAGCGATGCGTGGCGCAGGTCCTCAAGCTGCCGCAGCGGCCCGACGCGGTGATCGTCACCGGCGATCTGGTCGACTTCGGCCGTGCCGACGAGTACGCGCTGTTGCGCGAACTGCTGGCGCCGCTGACGATGCCGCTGTACCTGATGCCGGGCAACCACGACGAGCGCGTGCAGTTGCGCGCTTCGTTCCCGGACCATCCGTACCTGCGTCAGTGGAAGCCGTTCGTGCAGTACGCGATCGACGATCACCCGTTGCGCATCGTCGCGCTTGACACGGTGATCCCGATGCAGGGCGGCGGCACCCTGTGCGGCGAGCGCCTCGCGTGGCTCGACCGCACGCTCGCGGCCGCGCCTGACAAGCCCACCGTGGTCGCGCTGCACCACCCGCCGTTCGTGACCGGCATCGGCCACATGGACCGCATCTCGCTCGCCGGTGCCGGCGAACTGGCGGCGGTCATCGCGCGTCATCCGCAGGTCGAGCGGGTGATCGCGGGCCACCTGCACCGACCGATTACCGCGCGCTTCGCCGGTACGGTGGCGAGCACCTGCCCGAGCCCGGCGCACCAGGTTGCGCTCGACATAGCCCCCGACGCGGCCGACAACTACATCCTCGAGCCGCCGGGCTTCCAGTTGCACTGGTGGAACGGCAGGGCACTGGTGACACACACCGCGTACATCGGCGACTTCGACGGGCCGTATCCGTTCCGCGTCGGCGGCCAGCTGATCGACTGACGTCCTTACGCCGGCAGCGGCGGCAGCGGTCGCGGCTTGCGGTCGGCGCCGGTGGCCACGTAGACCAGGGTCGCTTCGGTCACCTTCACCACCTCGGTTTCCAGCCGCATGCGTTCTGCATAGACCTCGACCTCGATCGTGATCGACGTGTTGCCGGTCTTGAGCACGTGCGCGTAGAAGCTCAGCAGGTCGCCGACGAACACCGCGTTCTTGAACTGGAAGCTCGTCACGGCCACGGTGGCGACCCGGCCGTTGGCGCGCCGCGCCGCCGGCACGGCGCCGGCGATGTCGACCTGCGCCATGATCCAGCCACCGAAGACATCGCCATGGATGTTGGCGTCGGCGGGCATCGGCATCACCCGCAGTACGGGCATGCCGTCGGGCAGGCGGGTGTTCTCGATCATCGTGGTTCCCGGTCGGTGGCGTTGACGATGGCCCACGTGTCGGACCATCGAGGTCGCAGAGGATAATCGCCGCCATGAATCGACAGGGCAGGGGCGCGCACGGCGCCAGGGCAGCACGATGAGAGGCCGCGGCGGTGGAGGCGAACCCCGGCTGGCGTCACAGCCGGGCGAGGTCCGCAATGACTGGCAGACGCTGGGCATGTTGCTGCCCTACCTGTGGGCCTATCGCGGCCGGGTGCTGTTCGCGGTCGCCTGCCTGATCGGCGCCAAGGTGGCAGTGGTGGGCGTGCCGGTGCTGCTCAAGCACATCGTCGACGCGTTTACCCAGGCCCCGGGGTTCGGCCAGGCCGGCGCGGTGTTCGCCGTGCCGCTGGTGCTGATCGTCGGTTACGGCCTGCTGCGGTTGTCCACCTCGATCTTCACCGAGCTGCGCGAGTTCTTCTTCGCCCGCGTGACGCAGGCGTCGGTGCGCACGCTGGCGCTGAAAACCTTCCGCCACCTGCATGCGCTGAGCCTGCGCTTTCACCTGGAGCGGCGCACCGGGAGCGTGACGCGCGAGATCGACCACGGCATCCGCGGCATCTCGTCTTTGATCAGCTACACGCTGTACTCGATCCTGCCGACCTTTGTCGAGCTGTCGCTGGTGCTGGGCTACCTGCTGCTGAACTACGAGATCTGGTTTGCGCTGATCGTCGGCGTGAGCCTGACCATTTACATCACCTTCACGGTGATCGTCACCAACTGGCGTACGCGCTTCCGGCGCGAGATGAACGAACTGGACTCCAAGGCCAGCTCGCGCGCGGTGGATTCGCTGCTGAACTTCGAGACCGTCAAGTACTTCAACAACGAGGACTATGAGGCGCGCCGCTACGACGGCACGCTGCGCGAGCAGGAAGAGGCGGCGATCAAGAGCCAGCAGTCGCTCAACCTGCTCAACGCCGGCCAGCAACTGATCATCGCGATCGGCCTGACGCTGATGCTGTGGCGCGCGGCGCTCGGCGTAGCCGAAGGGCGTATGACGATCGGCGACCTGGTGCTGGTCAACGCCTTCATGCTGCAGATGTACGTGCCGCTGTCGTTCCTGGGCGTGATCTATCGTGAGATCAAGCAGGCGCTGACCGACATGGATCGCATGTTCCGTCTGCTCGACCAGAACCGCGAGATCGCCGATGCGCCGGACGCGCGACCGCTCGCCTTGCGCGGCGCGGGCATCCGTTTCGAGCAGGTGGACTTCGGCTACGACCCGCGCCGCCAGGTGCTGTTCGGGGTGGACTTCGAGGTGCCGGCGGGCAGCACCACGGCGGTGGTGGGGGCCACCGGATCGGGCAAGAGCACGCTGGCGCGGCTGCTGTTTCGCTTCTACGACGTCAGCGGCGGGCGGGTGCTGATCGACGGTCAGGACGTGCGCAGCGTGACGCAGCAAAGCCTGCGCGCGGCCATCGGCATCGTGCCGCAGGACACGGTGCTGTTCAACGACACGATCGAATACAACATCGCCTACGGCCGGCCGGGCGCGACGCACGACGAGGTGATCGCCGCCGCCCGCAGCGCGCACATCCACCAGTTCATCGAGCGCCTGCCCGACGGCTACGCGACGATGGTCGGCGAGCGCGGCCTGAAGCTGTCCGGCGGCGAAAAGCAGCGGGTGGCGATCGCCCGCACGCTGCTCAAGGACCCGGCGATCCTGATCTTCGACGAGGCGACGTCTGCGCTCGACTCGCACACCGAACGGGTAATCCAGGCCGAACTGGAGGTCATCTCGACCGCACGCACTACCTTGGTGATTGCGCACCGTTTATCGACGATCGTGCACGCAGATCAGATCATCGTGCTCGACCACGGCCGCATCGTCGAACGCGGCACCCACGATGAATTGCTGGACCGCGGCGGTGCCTACGCTCGTCTTTGGTCGATGCAGAGCCGCGAGCGCGAAGAGGCGCCGGCCGCCTGAGTCGTGTGGGCGCCGTGGCGGCGGTTACAGCCGGTCGCCCGGCCAGCGGAACTGGTCGCGCAGCACCGCGCTGAGCGGTATGTCCACCACCACATTGCTGGGCGGCACCGGCTGCAGGAACCAGCGCGTGTACAGACGCGCGGCCACGCCGTCGAGCATCAGGCCTGCCAGCGCGCGGTCGATGGCGGCCTTGAACTCGTTATCGTCCTTGCGCAGCATGATGGCCACCGGCTCCACCACGAGCGGATTGCCGACCACGTGCCAGTCCGACGGCTTGGGCGCGGTGGCGCGATAGGCGAACAGAAGATTGTCGGTCGTGACGAACGCGTCAACTTCCTGCCTGGCAAGCGCCGTGAAGGCTTCGTTGTTGTTGGCGAACTCGATCAGCTGCGTGCCCTTGAGCACGCCGCGGTCGATGCGGTCACGCAGGATCGGGACCGCATTGGCGCCCTTGGCCGAGCCGACCTTGCGGTTGTTCAAGTCGCTGAAGTCCTTGATCGGCGAACTGACGGGCACCAGGATGCGCGGGCCGGCGAAGTAGTACGGCATGGCGAAGCTGACTTCCGCCCGTCGCTCGGCGTTGTTGACGGTCAGCCCGCATTCCATGTCGATGCGCCCTTCGCGCATCAGTGCAATACGGTTGGCCGCGGTCACCGGCACGTAGTCGACCCGCAGCGCCGTCAGCTTCAGATCGCGACGCAGCACAGCGATCACTTCGTTGCAGATATCCACGCCGTAGCCGATCGGCCGCTTGGACGCATCCAGGTAGGCGAAGGGCAGGGCGTCGGTTCTGTGTCCGAGTCGCAGCACGCCGGAATCCCGGATGCGCTGCAGCGTCGGCCGGGTGTCGGCCGCCGCCTTGGCGGCGGTCTGAGCTTGCGCGGGGGCAGGCATCGTGAACCATGCGGCGGCTAGAACCGCCAGCGTCAGCCGGCAGGCGTCCGCCAGGCGCAGCGAAGGTCGGGAAGATCGGAAGCAGCGCATCGACATCTCGGAAGAACGACCCGGCGACAACGCTGGGCAACGAACCCGAAATGTAGGCTGCAGCCGCACATTTGCCCACCCGTCTGCATTGCCGATGCGCATCGACGAGCGCTTGCCACCGGTGTTGCGCCGCGACATCGGGCGGTCCGAACCTGGCGAAGAAGGGTTCACCGCCTGCGTCGCGATTCCGATGAGCGCGTGGCCGCGGAACGGCGCGGACAAGGCCGACGTCCCGGCACATTCCGCATCAGGGTTAACGATCTGCCGCTTCGCGCTGTTGCAGGTGTGGCACGCGGCAGACGATCCTGAGGGTTGCCGATGCACCTTGGCATGCTCCATGCATCGACCCCGGTGATACATTGCCCCGCCCCGTGTCGGTCACGTGCCGATCGATCGTTCGTTGGGGTCGGCGTCCGCCGAACAGCGTCCCTTTGGAGGAAAACACAAGATGATGAAGCTCGCTAACAAGCTGGCCTTGGGTGGCCTGCTCGCCGCCGGCGCACTGACCGTGCTCCCGGCCCACGCCGGCAAGAACCTGGACACCATTAAGCAGCGTGGCCAGGTGATCTGCGGTGTGAACACCGGTCTGGCCGGTTTCTCGGCGGCCGACAGCCAGGGCAATTGGTCCGGTCTCGATGTGGACATCTGCCGGGCGATTGCGGCAGCGACCCTCGGCGACGGCACCAAGGTGCGGTTCGTGCCGTTGAACGCGCAGCAGCGCTTCACGGCGCTGCAGTCGGGTGAGATCGATGTCCTGTCGCGCAACACGACCTGGACTCTGACGCGCGACGCGTCGCTCGGCATGCACTTCACCGGCGTCACCTATTACGACGGTCAGGGTTTCATGGTGCCGGTCAAGAGCAAGATCAAGAGCGCCAAGCAGCTGAAGGGTGCGACCGTCTGCGTGCAGTCCGGCACCACGACCGAGAAGAACCTGACCGACTACTCGCGCGCCAACAATCTCGGCATCAAGCCGGTGGTGTTCGAAAAAGTGGAAGCGGCCACCGGCGCCTACTTCTCCGGCCGCTGCCAGGCCTACACGACGGATGCCTCCGGCCTCGCCTCGGTACGCAACAAAGAGGCCAAGAACCCGGCCGACCACGTCATCCTGCCTGAACTGATCTCCAAGGAGCCGCTTGGACCCTCCGTTCGCCGCGGTGACGACGAGTGGTTTGCGATCGTCAAGTGGGTGGTGTTCGGCCTGATCGAGGCCGAGGAATATGGCGTCACCCAGGCCAACGTCGACAAGCTGCTGGCCGAGAGCACCGATCCGGTGGTGCTGCGCCTGCTCGGCAAGACCGAGGACACGGGCAAGCTGCTCGGCCTGGACAAGGAGTGGATGCTGCGCGCCATCAAGGCCGTCGGCAACTATGGCGAGATCTTCGAGCGCAACGTCGGGCCCAAGACGCCGCTGAACCTGCCGCGCGGCACCAATAATCTGTGGAGCAAGGGCGGCCTGATGTACGCCCCGCCGGTCCGCTGATCCGCGTGAGTCACGGTCTTTGTCCTGGGTTATGGCCTAGACGGATGTGAACGCAGGCAGGCGCCGCATGTTGGTGCCTGCCTGCTGGCCTGCCCAGACGCGCAGGCACCCCTGAACAGGGCGGCGCGCCGCCCTGTTCAGGGGTGAGCGGCCGCATCGGTCCGCGTTCCACACAAGAAACCCGCAAGTCAGGAGGAGCGATGGCGAGCACCAGCGTCGCGCCACGCCAGGCGCCCAAGAAGCGTGACTGGTCGTGGCGCAGCCAGTACGTGCGCGGCTTGGTCTACCAGGTGGTCGCCTTGGCGGCGATCATCTTCGTCGTCTGGTTCCTCGCGCACAACACGCTGCTGAACATGCGCACGCGTGGCATCCAAAGCGGCTTCGACTTCCTGCTGGGTCCGGCTGGCTTCGACATCGGCGAGGTGTTGATCAACTACGACGCACTCGACCCGTACTGGAAGGCGTTCCTGGTCGGCGTGCTCAACACGCTGCGTGTGGCGATCATCGGCATCGTCATCACCACGCTGATCGGCACGCTGGTCGGCATCGGCCGCTTTGCCCGCAATGCGATCGTGCGCGGCCTGTGCTACGGCTATGTCGAACTGTTCCGCAACGTGCCGGTGCTGCTGCAACTGCTCATGTGGTACCTGCTCTTTACCGAGGTGCTGCCGGCCACCTACGAGGCTTGGTCCATCGCCGACCTGTTCTTCCTCAGCAAGGGGGGCGTGGCGATCCCGGCGCCGGTGTGGGGGCTCGGCCAGGGGCTTGCCGCGATCGGCGCAGTGGTCGGTCTGGTCATTGCCTACATGTATCGGCAGTGGGCGCGCAAGCGGTTCGAGGACACCGGCAACGCGCTGCCGACTGTCCTGCCGAGCGTGGCGATCGTTCTGGTGGTCGCCTTTGTCGGCTGGCTGATCGGTGGCGCGCCAACCGCCTGGAACATCCCCAAGCAGGCTGAAGTGATGGTCGAGGGCGGCATGATCGCCACCCCCGAATTCCTCGCCGTGCTGTTCGGGCTCGTGATGTATACGGCCGCCTTTGTGGCCGAGGTGGTGCGCGCCGGCATCCAGTCGGTCGCCCATGGCCAGGTGGAGGCAGCCAGCTCCCTCGGCCTGTCGCGCGGCCAGAGCATGCGGCTGGTGATCCTGCCGCAGGCGCTGCGCGTGATCATCCCCCCGATGACGAACCAGTACCTGAACCTCACCAAGAACTCGTCGCTCGCGGTGGCGATCGGCTACCCGGACGTGGTGTCGATCAGCAACACCGCGATCAACCAGACTGGCCGTGCGGTTGAGTGCATCGCCATCATCATGCTGGTGTACCTGACTACATCGCTGCTGACCTCGGCTTTCATGGGTTGGTACAACAAGCGTGCGGCGATCAAGGAGCGCTGAGATGAGACGCGATAAGCCATTGGCGCGCAGAGATCGAGCATGAGCGCGAGCTTTGAACCGATCACGCCGCGGCCGGCACCGATCAAGACCGAAGGCCTGGTGCCGTGGATCCGCACCAATCTGTTTGCCGACTGGAAGAGCGCGCTCACCACGGTGGTGATCATTGCTCTGGCGGTGATGTATCTGCCGGCGCTCGTCAACTGGGCGGTGGTGCAGGCGGTGTTCACCACCGACGCCGAGGCCTGCCAGGCCGCGCGTGGCACGGGCGCCTGCTGGGGGGCGATCGCCGAGAAGTACCGTCTGGTGATCTTCGGCCGCTATCCGTACGACGAACAGTGGCGGCCGCTGTTAGCGACCACGCTGATGCTGGGACTGCTGGTGGCCAGTTGCACGCGACCGCTGTGGAACAAGTGGCTGGTGGTGCTGTGGGTGGTGGTGCTGGTGGCGTTCTTCGTGCTGATGCGCGGTGGCTGGTTCGGCCTGACCGAGGTCACCACCGACCAGTGGGGCGGCCTGCCGCTGACCATCATGCTGGCCACGCTGTCGATCGTGTTCGCGTTTCCGCTGGCGGTGCTGGTCGCGCTGGGGCGGCGATCCGAGCTGCCGGCGATCAGGACCTTCTGCACGCTCTACGTGGAGCTGGTCCGCGGCGTGCCGCTGATCTCGGTGCTGTTCATGGCGAGCTTCATGTTCCCGCTGTTCATGCCGCAAGGCATGACGATCGACGTGCTGTTGCGCGTACTGGTGGGGATCACGCTGTTTGCCGCCGCCTACATGGCCGAGGTGATCCGCGGCGGCCTGCAGGCGATTCCCAAGGGCCAGGTGGAGGCCGCCCAGTCGCTGGGCATGTCCTACTGGCAGACGCAGGGCAAGATCGTCCTGCCGCAGGCGCTGGCGCTGGTGGTGCCGGGGATCATGAACAACTTCA
>LNFM01012315.1_pt1 | contig 11273 bp, 10 predicted proteins | sample 596031 | NCBI WGS metagenome assembly LNFM01 (sample SAMN04254537, study PRJNA301005) | activated carbon metagenome | isolation source: dual media filters at the Ann Arbor, Michigan drinking water treatment plant | place: USA: Ann Arbor | reverse complement strand
CTTCTTGCCGATCTTGGCGAGCGCGTCCTCGATCTGCGGGCCGCCGCCGTGCACCACCACCGGGTTCATGCCGACCAGCTTGAGCAGCACCACGTCCTCGGCGAAGTCCTGCTGCAGCGCCGGGTCGGTCATCGCGTTGCCGCCGTACTTGATGACGATGGTCTTGCCATGGAACTTGCGGATGTAGGGCAGCGCCTGGGCCAGGATCTCGGCCTTGTCGCGCGGTGCGATCTGTGCCACGGAGGCGGCGGTATCGGGGGTGGATGTCTTCATGGAGGACCTTCGGAAGGTGGGGCACACCGGGCATCGGGCCCGCGGCATCGACAAAATTGTAGGCATCTGCTGTGACCGCGCCCACAAGGGCCCCTGGCCGCCGCGGTTCAGTAGGTGCGCCCGCCCTTGAACTGGGCATGGGTGCGCCGGCTCAGGGTCGCTCCCTTCGCGATGGCCGCGAACGAGGCCCCGGCATGGGCGTGGCAGATCGCCAGGCCCAGCGCATCGGCGGCGTCCTTGCCGGGCAGGCCGGGCAGCTTGAGCAGGCGCATCACCATCTCCTGCACCTGCTCCTTGCGTGCATGGCCGTGGCCGACGATGGCCTTCTTCATCTGCAGCGCGGTGTACTCCGACACCCCGAGGTCGACCGATACCAGTGCGGTGATCGCTGCCCCGCGCGCCTGCCCGAGCAGCAGCGTCGACTGCGGGTTGACATTGACGAAGACGATCTCGACCGCCGCACAGGCCGGCTGGTAACGCGCGCTGACCTCGCGCACCCCCTCGTAGATCAGCTTCAGGCGGCCGGGCAGCTGGCCCAGCTGAACGGCACTGGTGCGGATCGTGCCGCTCGCCACGTAATGCAGCTGCGAGCCCTCGGCATCGATCACGCCGAAGCCGGTGGTCACCAGGCCCGGGTCGATGCCGAGGATGCGCAGGGCCGCCATCAGCCGACCCCCCGGCCGCTGCCCAGACCGAAGTACCAGCGCACCGCGTGGAAGAACACCGGCGCCGCGAAGCACAGCGGCGCCACCCGGTCGAGCAGGCCGACCGCGCCGGTCACCGAGGCGCGGTCGCCCCAGCTGCGCACGCCGGCGTCGCGCTTGAGCGCCTTCATCACGAAATTGCCGAGCGTGCCGCTGCCGCCGGCCACCATGCCCATCAGCAGCGCCGGCACGGGCTTGAAAGGCGTCGCCCAGTACAGCAGCAGGCCCACCAGGCCCGCAGCTGCGATGCCGATGCCCCAGGCCCGCCACGAGAAGTAGCGGCTGATCGCACGCGCCACCGGGCGCTTGCGCAGCCAGCGGCTCGCCACCGTCTGCGCCAGGTAGGCGCTGGCCACCACCGACACCAGGTAGAACACCATGAAGGCACCCCGCCCGCTGTAACGCGGCAGGTCCAGCAGCAGCAGGGCCGGGGCATGGCTCATGCCATAGACGCAGACCATGGTGCCCCACTGGATCTTCGCGGTGCGCTCCAGAAAGCGCTGCGGGTCGTTGCCGAAGGCGCTGACCAGCGGGATCGCGAGGAACACATAGACCGGGATGAAGACGGTGAACAGATCGAAGTGCCGGCTGCCCGCCAGCACGAACTGGATCGGCAGCACCGCGAAGAAGGTCAGCAGCAGGCTGCGGTGGTCGGCCCGGCGCGTGTGCGTCAGCGTGATGAACTCGCGCAGCGCCAGAAAGGCCACGGTGCCGAACAAGACCGTCGCCACCGCCGCACCCAGGGCCCAGGCGACCCAGAACAGCAGCGCTCCGGTCCACAGCACCCGCAGGCCACGCCAGGCCTCCTCCTGCTGGGCCTCGCGCCGCGGCGAGTCGGCACGCAGCCCGCGCCACCAGACGGCGAGGCTCATCAGCAGCAGCAGGCCGAAGAGGCTGACGAACAGCAGGGCCACCTGCTGGTCGATGCTCAGCTCGCGCAAGGCACCCATCGTCTTCAGGCCCCGACCGGGGTGCGGCGCAAGGCCAGCACCGCGGCGCGTGCGCGCTCGAGGAAGGCGCGCTTGTCTTCGCCGGGCTGCAGGTGCAGCGGCGCACCGAAACTCACCGAACACAGGATGGGCACCGGCACCACCTCGCCCTTGGGCATCACCCGCTGCACGTTGTCGATCCAGGTCGGGATCAGCGGCACCTCGGGAAACTGCTCGGCCAGGTGGAACAGCCCGGACTTGAAGGCCTGGGGCTCGGCCAGGTTGCCGCGCGTGCCCTCGGGGAAGATCACCAGCGAATCCCCGCTGCGCAGCGCGTCGAGCAGCGGCTCGAGCGGATCCTGGTCCTCGGTGCGCTGGCGGTTCACATACACCGCGTTGAAGATCTCGCGGGTGATCCAGGCGCGCAACGGCGAGGACGTCCAGTAGTCGCGCGCGGCGATCGGCCGCGTCACCGCCCGCAGGTCACCGGGCAGCGCGGCCCAGATCAGCACCCAGTCGAAATGGCTCTGGTGGTTGGCAAAGTAGATGCGCTGCTCCGCCTTGGGCGGCGCCCCCACCCAATGCCCCTGCGCGCCCGTGATCAGGCGCGCCAGGAAGGCGAGGAACAGGCCGGCGGCCTCGGGCAAACGCATCCACGGATCCTAACGCCCAGCGACCCAGCCCCGACTTATTCAGCCCCGGCGCATCGGATCCGGCCCAAAGGGCCCGGCCCATCCAGCAGCCGCCATGGATCCGGCTCCGCCGGTCCGTCAGCGGCGCCCCCCTGGGGGGGAGCGCCGCAGGCGCTCCGGGGGGGGACCACTAATGCCTGAAGTGGCGAACACCGGTGAGCACCATCACGATGCCGCGTTCATTCGCGGCCGCGATCACCTCGTCGTCGCGCACCGAGCCACCGGGCTGGATCACCGCGGTGGCACCCGCCTCGCAGACCACGTCGAGGCCGTCGCGGAAGGGGAAGAAGGCATCACTGGCCACCACCGAGCCGGCCAGGCTCAAGCCGGCGTTCTCGGCCTTGATGGACGCGATGCGGGCCGAGTCGATGCGGCTCATCTGCCCGGCGCCGACCCCGAGCGTCATGCCCTCGGCACAGAACACGATCGCATTGCTCTTCACGTACTTGGCGACCTTCCAGGCGAACAGCAGGTCACCGAGCTGCGCGGGTGTCGGCTGGCGCGTGGTCACGACCCTGAGTTCGGAGGCCGCGAGCTCGCGGTTGTCGGCGGTCTGGATCAGCAGGCCCGAGCCCACGCGCTTGACGTCCTGCGCGTTGCGGCCCTGGGCCCAGGCCGTGCCGCCCTGGCGCTGCACCTGGTCGAGCGGGATCTGCAGCACCCGGGCGTTGGCCTTCGCGGCGAGCACGCTGCGGGCTTCGTCGGTGTAGCCGGGGGCGATCAGGACCTCGAGAAACTGCTTCGCCACCGCCTGCGCCGCCGCCGCATCGACCACGGTGTTGAAGGCGATGATGCCGCCGAAGGCCGAGGTCGGATCGGTCTTGAAGGCCTTGGCATAGGCCCCCGCGGCATCGGCCCCCAGGGCCACACCGCAGGGGTTGGCATGCTTGACGATCACGCAGGCCGCGCCATCGACGGCCGGATCGAAGCCCTTCACGCATTCCCAGGCCGCATCGGCATCGGCGATGTTGTTGTAGGACAGCTCCTTGCCCTGCAACTGCGTGGCCGTGACCAGCGAACCCGGTGCCGGATGCAGGTCGCGGTAGAAGGCGGCCTGCTGGTGCGGGTTCTCGCCATAACGCAGGTCCTGCAGCTTGATGAAGCGGCCATTGCTCTGCGCCGGAAACGGCGCCAGGCTGCCGTCGGGCTGCAGCGCCGACAGGTGGTCGCTGATCGCGGCGTCGTAGTTCGAGATGCGGTTGAAGGCGGCGACCGCGAGCGAAAAACGCGTCGCCTGGCTGATTCCCCCGGCACGCAGCTCCTCGAGCACCGGCGCGTACTGGGCCGCATCGGTCAACACCGCGACATCCTTCCAGTTCTTCGCGGCCGATCGCACCATCGCCGGGCCGCCGATGTCGATGTTCTCGATCGCCTCGTCCAGCGTGCAGCCCGGCCGGGCCACGGTGGCCTCGAAGGGGTAGAGGTTGACCACCAGCAGGTCGATGGTCGGGATGCCGTGCTCGGCCAGCGCGGCCAGGTGGGCCGGCAGGTCGCGCCGCGCCAGCAGACCGCCATGGATGCGCGGATGCAGGGTCTTCACGCGGCCGTCGAGCATCTCGGGGAAGCCGGTGTGGTCGGCCACCTCCGTCACCGGCAGGCCGGCCTCGGCCAGCAGGCGGGCGGTCCCGCCGGTCGACAGGAGGCCGATGCCCAGTGCGTGCAGGCCCTGGGCCAGCTCGAGGACACCGGTCTTGTCGGAAACGGAAATCAGGGCTTGCATCGGAGGGTCTCGGGATTCAGGGGAAGAGGTGGTCGGCGCAAGGCCCGTCGGCACCGTGTCCAGGCTCACTTGATGAGCTTGTGCTGCAGCAGCTTGCGGCGCAGGGTGTTGCGGTTGATGCCGAGCCACTCGGCGGCGCGGCTCTGGTTGCCTTCGGCGTGCTGCATCACGACATCGAGCAGCGGCCGCTCGACCACACCCAGGATCATGTCGTACATCGCCGTGGGTTCGACGCCGCCGAGGTCCTTGAAATAGGCCTCGAGGCTGTCGCGCACGGTGTCCTCGAGGTTCTTCTGGTTGTTCATGCGGACTGGGCCTCGGGCTCGGGGTTCAGGGCATCGTTGGCGGCCGCCTGGCTCGGAAGCGGCCACAAGGGATGGGTGCGCGCCAGCTCGTCGCACCACTGGCCGAGTGCGCGCACCTGCTCGGCGCTGCTGTCGAGCTGGTTCATGCGGGCACGGAAATCCTCGCCGCCCGGCAGCAGCCGGACCGCCCAGCCGATGTGCTTGCGCGCGGTGCGCACGCCGGCATGTTCGCCGTAGAGGCCGTAGTGGTCGTCCAGGTGCTCGAGCAGCCATTGGCGCGCCTGCAGCACCGGCGGCGGCGGGAGCAGGTCGCCGGTGGCCAGGAAGTGCGCGATCTCGCGGAAGATCCAGGGCCGCCCCTGGGCTGCACGGCCGATCATCAGTGCATCGGCCCCGGTGGCGGCCAGCACCGCCCGCGCCTTGTGCGGGCTGTCGATGTCGCCATTGGCCACCACCGGGATCTGCAGCGCGGCCTTCACCGCGGCCACCGTGTCGTATTCGGCCTGGCCCCCGTAGCCCTGCTCGCGGGTGCGGCCGTGCACCGCCACCATCGCGATGCCCGCGCCCTCGGCCGCCCGCGCGATGCGCAGGGCATTGCGCTCGGTGGCACACCAGCCGGTGCGCATCTTCAGCGTCACCGGCACGCCGTGCGGGGCGCAGGCCGCCACCACCGCCTCGACGATGCGCAGCGCGAGCGCCTCGTCCTGCATCAGCGCCGAGCCGGCCCAGACGTTGCACACCTTCTTGGCCGGGCAGCCCATGTTGATGTCGATGACCTGGGCGCCGCGATCGATGTTGTAGCGCGCCGCCTCGGCCATCATCGCCGCATCGGTGCCAGCGATCTGCACCGCGATCGGCTCGACCTCGCCCTCGTGGTTGGCGCGGCGGCTGGTCTTGAGCGTGTGCCAGAGATCGGGCCGTGAGGTCACCATCTCGCTGACCGCATAACCGGCGCCCAGGCGCTTGCACAACTGCCGGAAGGGGCGGTCGGTGACGCCCGCCATCGGCGCGACGAACAGACGGTTGGCCAGCACGATGGGGCCGATGCGCAGGGGCACCATGGGGTGATGGAGAGGGACGATCTGCTCGAAAAGGAGGCAAAAGTATAGCGGCAGCCCAGGCGAGCACGGTCACGGACCGGACTCGACCAGGCCAGATAATCCGGCCGCATGAGTCCCTGGTTCGAAGCCCAGCTGGCCGCCCTGCTGGGCTGGCTGGCCCTGCCGCAGTTCGGTCTGAGCACCGTCTTCGTGGTGGCCTTCCTGTCGGCCACGCTGCTGCCGATGGGCAGCGAGCCCGCGGTGTTCGGCCTGGTCAAGCTCGACCCGAGCCTGTTCTGGCCCGCGGTGCTGGTGGCCACCGTCGGCAACACGCTGGGGGGCGCCGTGAGCTGGTGGATGGGACGGGGCGCGGAGCGCGCCTACGAGCACTTTCGCCACAAGCCGCTCGAACTGCGGGCGCTGAGCTGGCTGCAGCGCTTCGGTCCGAAGACCTGCCTGCTGTCCTGGCTGCCGCTGGTCGGCGACCCGCTGTGTGCGCTGGCGGGATGGCTCAAGATGCCGTTCTGGCCCTGTGTGCTCTACATGGCGATCGGCAAGTTCGCGCGCTACGTGACGATGACGGCGGCGCTGCTGTGGATCTTCCCCGGTGTCTTCGAGCGCTGAGCCGCGGCGGCGAGCAGGCCATCGAGTTCGTCGAGCACCTGCTCGAGCTGGCGCAGCGCCTTGCCGGCACGCTGGGCGCTGCGCTCCACCGGCTGCAGCCCGGGCAGCGGCGGCAACAGGCGACGCTCGGGATCGGCCAGGCGCAGGGTGTTCAGTTGCAGCCCGTGCGCGGCGAAGCGGGGCTGCAGCAGGGCGCGTCGTTCACGCAGCATCTGCCGTGTCTGCTGGAAGGCGTGCTCGGCCAGCGCACGGCGCTGGGCATAGCTGAAGGTCGGCGCCAGGAAAAGCTGCGGGTCGCGCCGATCGGGTTCGAAGAGCACGATGTCGGTGTGCGGATGGCTGTGCGCATAGGCCTTCAGGCCGAGCTCCAGACGCGAATGGATCATCGTGCGGAAGGTCTGCGACAAGACCACCGGCAGCCCGCCATCGACCAGGCGCGGGATCTGGCCACCGCCGCGACCGAGCACGCGGTGCGGTGCCTTGGACGAATCGAAGGGCACCAGCGGGTTCAGGCAGATCAGCAGATCCAGGCCTTCCTCGAGCAGCACCGAGGCATGCAGGCTCTTCTTCAATGCGCCGTCCACATAGTGCCGCCCATCGATCTCGACCGGCGGGAACAGGCCCGGCAGCGCGGCGCTCGCCTGCACCGCCCGTGAGATCGGCACCGCATCCAGCCCGGGTTGGCCGAAGGGCGCCGGCTCGCCGCTGTCGAGGTCGGTCGCCACCAGCACCAGCTTGCGGCGCAGCTGCCGGAAGTCGTTGCTGCGTCCGGGCTGCGAGAACTGGCGCGCGAGCTGGGCCTCGAATCGATCGCCCGAGAACAGCCCGGTGGGCAAGACGCGACCGAGCCGCTCGAGCAGCGCCCACACCGAGCGCTGGCTGCCGCCAAAGGCCTGCGACAGCGCCGCCTGCGCCAGGAACAGCGGGAGTGCACGCAGCCGCCGCGCCAGCTCACCCCAGGCCGGGCGGATCATCACCGAGGGCTGGAAGATGTCGTCGGCAGCGCCGGTGTTCTCGATGAAGGAGGCACACAGCTCGCGCGGTGTCATGCCATTGGCCAGGCCCGCCGCGATGAAGCCGCCGGCCGACACACCGACATAGGCCTCGAAGTCGTTCAGGGCACGCCCGCTCAGGCTGTCTTCGAGGGCGCACAGGGCACCGATCTCGTAGATGGCACCGAGCGGGCCGCCGCCGGCCAGGGCCAGGCCGAGGCGGGGGCGCGAGGGAGGGTGGGAGTGGGCTTGCATGCAGACCGGCCCGTGCCGGTGACAGCGGGATCATGCCGACCGCGGCTCGGCGTGAGCCTGGCCGCGGGGCACGGTGAGCGGGATCAGGCCGTGGTCGCGCCGCCGTCGGTCGCAGCGGGGCGCTTGCGTGCCCGCTTGGCCGAGGGCTTGGTCGTCGGCACGGCCACGGGTGCGGCCTTGGCCGAGGCTTTGGCCGAAGCCTTGGGAGCAGCCCGCCGCACCGGCTTGGCAGCCACGGCGGCGGGCGCCTCGGCCGGTGCCGCGACCTTCGGCACACGCGCCGCACGGGCGGGCTTGCCGGTCGCCACGACGCCCTGCGCCTTCGACAGCAGCGCCACCTGTGCATGCAGCGCGTCGATGCGCTTGATCAGGGCCTCGACATCCTTCGCCGACGGCACGCCGAGCTTGTTGAGCGACTTGGCCACACGCTCCTCGAAGATGCTCTCCAGCTTGTCCCACTGCTGGCCGGCCTTGGAGCCGACGTCGCCGGCCATGTTGCTCATGCGGCTGGTCACCTCGCCGATCTTTTCTTCGGCCACGGCCTGGGTCTTGCGCTGCAGGGACACGCCCTCCTTCACGAGCGCCTCGAAGACCTTGCCGCCCTCTTCCTGCGCCTTCGAGAAGGCACCCATGCCGGCCAGCCAGATCTGCTGTGCGGACTCCTTCACCGAGTGGGCGAGTGCGCTGTCGAAGACGCCGCTCTGGGTGGCCTTCTTGTCGGCCATTTGCTTGAGTTTTTTGACCATGGGTACCCTTGCTGGATGAGGTGGAGAGCGCATGCGGCTCAGCCCGGACTATAGGAGCTCGCGCTGGAGTGGTCAGCCTAATGGCCTAGGGGCGTGCCTCTATGGAGGCTGCGGGTAAGCGCCGAGCCGGGCCGCCGGGGCTTTGGACAAGAATGCCGGGGTTTGCCGTCTGCCCCACCCCCGAATCGAGGAGAAACGCATGCAGTATTTCGTCACCGGCGCCACCGGATTCATCGGCAAGCGTCTCGTCAAGGCACTGCTCGCGCGGCGCGGCACGACCGTGCATTTCCTGCTGCGCCAGGAGTCGCAGGACAAGCTCGGCGAGCTGCTGAACTACTGGGAGCTCAACGGTGCGGCGCGCAACCGCGCGGTGCCGGTGTTTGGCGACCTCAAGGGCAAGAAACTCGGCGTCTCGGCCGAGGACATGAAGAAGCTCAAGGGCCAGGTCGACCATGTCTACCACCTGGCAGCGGTGTACGACCTGTCGGCCGACGAAGAGAGCCAGGTGCAGGTGAACATCGAGGGCACCCGCAACGTGGTCGAGTTCGCCAAGGCGATCGAGGCCGGGCACCTGCACCACGTGAGTTCGATCGCCGCCGCCGGCCTGTACGAGGGTGTATTCCGCGAAGACATGTTCGACGAGGCCGACGGCCTGGACCACCCCTACTTCATGACCAAGCACGAGAGCGAGAAGATCGTGCGCAAGGAGTGCAAGATTCCCTGGACGGTCTACCGCCCGGCGATGGTGGTCGGCGACTCCACCACCGGCGAGATGGACAAGATCGACGGGCCCTACTACTTCTTCAAGCTGATCCAGCGCATGCGGCAGATCCTGCCGCCCTGGATGCCCAGTGTGGGCCTGGAGGGTGGCCGCATCAACATCGTGCCGGTCGACTTCGTCGTCGCTGCACTCGACCACATCAGCCACTCGAAGGCCGAGCTCAAGGGCAAGTGCTTCCACCTCGTCGACCCGCAGGGCTACCGCGTGGGCGACGTGCTCGATATCTTCAGCAAGGCGGCGCACGCGCCGAAAATGAACCTCTTCGTCAACGCCGCGCTGCTCGGCTTCATCCCGAAGAGCGTGAAGAAGGGCATGATGGCGCTCGCCCCGGTGCGCCGGGTGCGCGCGGCGGTGATGAAGGACCTGGGCCTGCCCGAGGACATCTTCACCTTCATCAACTACCCCACGCGCTTCGACTGCCGCGAGACGGTGGCCGCACTCAAGGGCAGCGGCATCACCTGCCCCAACCTGCACGACTACGCCTGGCGCCTGTGGGACTACTGGGAGCGTCACCTCGACCCGGCGCTCGCGATCGACCGCAGCCTGCGCGGCACCGTGGGCGGCAAGGTGGTGCTGGTCACCGGCGGCTCGTCCGGCATCGGCCTGGCCGCGGCGATCAAGTTTGCCGAGGCCGGTGCGATCACGCTGATCTGCGCCCGCGACGAGGCCAAGCTGGCCGAAGCCAAGGCCGAGATCCTGGCCGCTGCCGGCAAGGACGCCAAGGTGCACAGCTTCAGCTGCGACATCGCCGACGAGGCGAGCTGCGCCGCGCTGATGGAATGGATCCGCGAGCAGCACGGCGGCGTCGACTTCCTGATCAACAACGCAGGCCGCTCGATCCGCCGCGCGATCGAGAGCAGCTACGACCGCTTCCACGACTTCCAGCGCACGATGGACCTGAACTACTTCGGCTGCCTGCGCGTGACCATGGGCCTGCTGCCCGGCATGGTCGGTCGGCGTCATGGCCACATCGTCAACATCAGCTCGATCGGGGTGCTGACGAATGCGCCGCGCTTCTCGGCCTATGTCGCGAGCAAGGCCGCGCTCGACGCCTGGACACGCTGCGCCTCGAGCGAATACGCCGACCAGGGCATCACCTTCACGACGATCAACATGCCGCTGGTGCGCACGCCGATGATCGCGCCGACGAAGATCTACAACAACGTGCCCACCCTGTCGCCGGAAGAGGCGGCCGACATGATCGCCGAGGCCTGCGTCTACAAGCCGGTGCGCATCGCCACCCGACTGGGTACCGCCGGCGAACTGCTGCACTCGCTGCTGCCCCGCGTGGCCCAGATCGTGATGAACACCAGCTTCCGGATGTTCCCCGACAGCTCGGCGGCCAAGGGCGACAAGAGCGGCAAGAGCGGTCTGTCACCCGAGGCGATTGCCTTGCAGCAGATGATGAAGGGCATCCACTTCTGAAGCGCTGGCCGGGCCGGGCCCGCGGGCCCGGCACCGCGGCAGCCTTGTGCGTTGCGGCGACAATGGCCGCATGTACACATTGTTCGAGGATGCCGGCAAGTTTCTCGCCGGGCGCGTGATGTCCGAGACCGACAGCGCGCTGCAGGTCGAGCTCGACTCCGGCAAACGGGTCAAGGTGAAGGCGGCCAGCGTGCTGCTCCGGTTCGAGAAGCCGCAGCCGGCCGATCTGCTGGCCGCCGCGCAAGCGCAGGCGCAGCAGATCGAGCTCGACCTGGCCTGGGAATTCGCGCCCGAGGCCGAGTTCGGCTTTGCCGACCTGGCACGCGACTACTTCAGCGCCAAGGCCGACCTCGTGATGCAGGCGGCCATGCTGTTCCGCCTGTTCGAGGCCCCGCACTACTTCCGCCGCCTCGGCAAGGGCCAGTTCCGCAAGGCCCCTGAGGACATCGTCAAGGCGGCCTTGCTCGGCATCGAGCGCAAGAAGCAGGTGGCCGCGCAGATCGAGGCCTGGGCCGGCGAACTCGTGGCAGGGGACTGCCCGGCACCGGTGCGCGAGCAGCTCTACAAGATCCTGTTCCGCCCCGATAAAAATGCCCCCGAATACAAGGCCGTGGTCGAAGCGGCGAAGCGCGCCCAGCGCGCACCACTCGACCTGCTGACCGCGGCCGGTGCGATCAGCTCGCCCTACCAGTTCCACTGGCGGCGCTTCCTGTTCGAGAACTTCCCGAAGGGCACCGGCTTCCCGGCGCTCGCGGTACCGGCGATCAAGGAAGAGCTGCCGCTGGCC
>LNFM01012314.1_pt1 | contig 11273 bp, 6 predicted proteins | sample 596031 | NCBI WGS metagenome assembly LNFM01 (sample SAMN04254537, study PRJNA301005) | activated carbon metagenome | isolation source: dual media filters at the Ann Arbor, Michigan drinking water treatment plant | place: USA: Ann Arbor | reverse complement strand
CGAGTGCCTCCGCGGCGCTCGCGGGCCGAGCGGCCGGTTCACGCGCTTGCAACCGGTCGATCAGGGCCGCGAGCGTCGGTGGGAGGTCCGGGCGCTCGTCTATCGTGCGGACCGGTTTTTCGGCTTCGGGTTGCGGAGCGGGTGGGAACGAGTCGGCCTTCGTCGCCATATACGCGAGCGTCACACCGACCGCGTACAGGTCGGTCGCCGGACTGTAGCGCGGCTTGCCGTCGAACAGTTCCGGGGCCATGTACGCGAGGGTTCCGGCGCGGTCGTAGTCGGCCGCGGTGCGCCACTCGGCGGCGATGCCGAGGTCCGCGAGTTTCAGTCGCCCGTCCCCAGCCCGGCGGAGCAGGTTCGCCGGCTTGATGTCGCGGTGCAGAACGCGCGCGTCGTGCAGCGCCTGCACGCCGGAAAGCAATTGGCGGGCCGCGTCGAGCAGCGCCGCGGGCGACTGCGCCCGAAGGGACTTACACGAGCCGCCGTCCATCAGTTCGAGAACTAGGTACACCCACGCATCGGACGTGCCCGCGTCGAGGACGCGCAACAGGTTCGGGTGGTCGAGCCGGGCCATCAACCGCGCCTCGGCGAGCACCCGCGCGGGGTCGGTCGCGAGCGCGTGAACGTCGATCAACTTCACCGCCACATCGACATCGAGAGCGGGGTGGCGCGAGCGGTACACGGCCCCGAACCCGCCCCGACCGAGCAACTCGCCCAGCACGAACCCGGCGACCGAAGTTACGGTTGCGTCTGGTGACATCGCTCACTCCGCGGCGACTTCGGATTTCTTCCACTCTTGCAGCTTGCGGTACAGCGTGCGCTCGCTCAGGCCCAGCGCGCGGGCCGCGTCCTCGCGGTTGCCGCCGTGCAACTCCAGCGCGCGCTCGATGTAGTACCGCTCCACTTCCTCGAGCGAGCGGCCCACGAGCGCGTCGGACCCGGTCGCGCCGCGCGCGCCCCCGGCGGACAGGCCCGCGTCTTCCGGCAGGTCGTCGGTGCCCAACTCGCCGTCGAGGTCCAGCACCAGCATGTTTTCGAGCAGGTTCCGCAGCTCGCGCACGTTGCCGGGCCAGTCGTGCGCCTCGAGGGCCTTCCACACCGCGGCGCTCACCTTCGGCACCGGCTTGCCGTACCTCTTGGCGAAGTCGCGCAGGAAGTGCGCGACCAGTTGCGGCACGTCGTCGCGGTGCTCGCGCAGCGGCGGCATCCGCACGGTGCCCACCTTCAGTCGGAAGAACAGGTCTTGCCGGAACCGCCCGGCCTCCACTTCCTTCTGCAGGTCCTTGTTGGTCGCGGCGATGATGCGCACGTCCACCTTCACCGGTTCGTTCGCGCCGATGCGCACCACCTCGCCGTTCTCCAGCGCGCGGAGCAACTTCGCTTGCAGCGTGAGCGGCATGTCGCCGACTTCGTCCAAGAACAGCGTGCCGCCGTCGGCGTGCTCGAAGCGGCCCTTGCGCGCGCCCTTGGAGCCGGTGTACGCGCCGTCCACGTGGCCGAACATTTCGTCGTCGAGCAGGTTCTCGTTCAGCGCGGCGCAGTTCATGGCGACGAACGGCTTGGCGCGGCGCGGGCTGTTGTAGTGGAGCGCGCGGGCCGCGAGTTCCTTGCCCGTTCCGTTCTCGCCGAGGATCAGCACCGAGGCCGGGCTGGGCGCGTACGCCTTGAGCAGTTGCAGCACGCGCAGCATCTTCGGGCCGTTGCCCACCACGCCCTCGAACCCGAACTTCTCGTCGATCTGGCGGCGCAGTTCGCGCACCGTGCGCGCGCGCTCGGCGCACTGCGCCACCACCGCGCGCAGTTCGGCGAGGAACTGCTTGGCGTCCGTTCCCTTTTGGAAGTAGTGGGCCGCGCCGCGCTTGATCGCTTCGACCGCGGTGCCCACGTCCGCGAACCCGGTGACGACGAACACCTCCGCGTCCGGGCGCAGCGCGCGGCACCGCTCCACCACTTCCAACCCGCCGAGGTCGGCCATTTTCAGGTCGGTGAGCACCACGTCGAACGGTTCGGCCTCGAGCCGCGCGACGCCGGCCCGGCCGCCGTGAGCGACCGTGCAGGCGTGCCCGCGGCGGTCCATTTCTTCGGCGATGGTTTCGGCGAACGGTTTGTTGTCGTCCACGACGAGGACGCGGAGCGGTTCGGCCGGCGCGGACATGGTTCCCCTCGCGGTTCGGGTGCGGATAGTGTACCGCGCGCGGCCCGACGCGCCCCGGCGCAGTAGATTGACGGTCTCGCTTTCGGCACCCACGCGGCACGCACGATGAACGTTCTGGTGATCGGTAAGGGCGGGCGCGAACACGCGCTCGCGTGGCGCATCAAGCAGTCCCCGCGCGCGGGCACCGTGTTCTGCGCGCCCGGGAACGCCGGCACCGCCCGCGACGGCGTTACGAACGTGCCCATCGACCACACCGAAACCGACAAGCTCCAGCGGTTCTGCGCGAAGGAGCAGATCGGCCTCGTGGTGATCGGCCCGGAAGACCCGCTCGCCGCCGGCCTCGCGGACTTCTTGCGCGCCAAGGGCTACAAGGTGTTCGGCCCCTCGAAGGGCGCGGCCCGCATCGAAGCCAGCAAGGTGTTCTCGAAAGAAATCATGCAAAGCGCGGACGTGCCCACGGCCGAGTTCCGCGTGTTCGACCACCCGCAGCCGGCGCGCGACTACATCGGCACCCGCGACTACCCGGTGGTGGTGAAGGCCGACGGCCTCGCCGCCGGCAAGGGCGTCGTCGTGTGCAAGACCGCCGAGGACGCGGTGAAGGCCGTCGAGCGGATCATGACGCGCGAAGAGTTCGGCCGCGCCGGCCGCAAGATCGTGGTCGAGAAGCGACTCGAGGGCGAAGAGGTGTCGGTGCTCGCGCTCGTGAGCGGCCGCACGTTCCTGCCGCTGCCGGCGTGTCAGGATCACAAGGCGGTGTTCGACGGCGACCAAGGGCCGAACACCGGCGGCATGGGCGCGTACTGCCCGGCCCCGGTCGCCACGCCGGAGCTGATGAAGGGCTTCGAGCAGAGCGTGTTCTTCCCCACCATCCACGCGATGAAGCGCGGCCGGTTCCCGTTTCAGGGCACGCTGTTCGCGGGCATCATCCTCACGAACCAAGGCCCGCGGGTGCTGGAATTCAACTGTCGCTTCGGCGACCCCGAAACGCAACCGCTGATGATGCGCCTGAAGACCGACCTGCTCGACCTGCTCGAAGCGGTGGCCGACGAGCGGTTGCAGGAGTTCGAGAACAAGGTGGAATGGGACCCGCGACCCGCGGTGTGCGTGGTGCTGTGCTCGGGCGGCTACCCCGGCAAGTACGACAACGGTAAGGTGATCGGCGGCCTCGACGAAGCCGCGAAGGTGCCGGACGTGAAGGTGTTCCACGCGGGTACCAAGTTCGACGCCGCGAACCGCGTCGTCACCGACGGCGGGCGCGTGCTGGGCGTCACCGCGCTGGGCGACACGCTCGCGGGCGCGAAGGCGCGCGCCTACGAGGCGGTGAAGCTGATCGAGTTCGCCGGGATGCACTACCGCACCGACATCGCCGACAAGGCGCTGAAACCGAAACCGGTGCCGGTGCCGCAAGAAGCGCCGAAACTGCCCGCGAAGTTCCGCAAGCCCGGCGGCGAGAAGCCCGCCGCGGAGTAGCCAAAGTGGTAGGCACGCTCCGCGTGCCGTCGCTGTGGAACTGAACTCACCTTCGCAAAGCGCGATTGAGTTGTTCAGCAACGGCACGCGGAGCGTGCCTACCACTTTGAAGAGCGGAAGGGGCGGGAGTCGAACCCGCAAGGGTGTTGAGCCTCGTCCGGCTTCCAACCGGGTGCCGTCGCCAGTCGGCTTGCCCCTCCATCTCACGAACGGACGCGCGCCGCCGCCCGCGGTCCCAGAAAAAATTCTGTACGCGAACCGCCGCGGCGCGCCTCTTCACTTTCAGAACGCCCCACACAGGTGCCACCGATGGCCGGCTCCGGCATCCGCAAGTACCTCCGCGCCGCGGGCCTCGATCCCGCGCACGGCCCCACCGACGCGGAACTCGTCGCGCAGTTCGCGGAGCACCGCGACGAGGCCGCGTTCGAGTTGCTCGTGTTCCGGCACGCCGGGCTGGTGCAGCGCGTCTGCCGCGCGGCGCTGAACGACCACCACGCGGCCGAAGACGCGGCGCAAGCCACGTTCCTCGCGCTGGCGCGCAAGGCCGACACCATCGCCGGCCGCGGCACCGTGATCGGCTGGCTCTATCGTGTGGCGCGGCGCGTGGCCGTGCGCGCGGCGCAGCGGCGCGTGCCGGTGCCGGTCGCGCAACTGACCGACGCGCCCGACCGCGCGCCGGCGGAACTCGAAGCGGACACCGCCGCGGCCGTTTGCGCGGAAGTGGACCGCCTGCCGGAGCGCTACCGCGTGCCGGTGCTGCTGTGCTTCTTTGAAGGGTTGACGCACGCGGAGGCCGCGCGCCGCGCCGGCGTCCCGGTGGGCACCATCGCGGGGCGGTTGGCGCGCGCGAAGGACCTGCTCGCCAAGCGCCTGTCGCGCCGCGGGGTCGCGCTGGCGACGGTCGCGCTGCCGGTCGTGTCCGGGACGTTCGCCGGGAGCACCGCCCGCGCCGCGTGCGCGTTCGCGGCCGGCCGGTCGGTGGAGCAACTGGTGTCCGAATCCGTCCTTTCCCTCGCCCGAGGAGCTTTGAAACCCATGATCCCGAATTCGCTGAAACTGTTCGGTGCGCTCGCGCTCGCGTGCGCCACGGTGGGCGGCGTGCTGGCCTTCGTGCCGGGCGCACAGCCGCCGGTTCCGCCCGCGCCACCGGTACTCGACCGGCCGCCGCTGAGCGAGGAACCGGTCGCCGCGAACGCCGCCGACCCGAAACTGCCGGACGCGGACGTCGTGCAGCGCCGCCACAGCCTGAACAACCTGAAGCAGATTCTGCTCGCGATGCACAACTACGAGTCCGCGTACGGCGAGTTCCCCAACGACGTCACCGACAAGAACGGCAAGGCGCTCTTGAGCTGGCGCGTGCTCATCCTGCCGTACATCGAACAGGACGCGCTGTTCAAAGAGTTCAAACTGGACGAGCCGTGGGACAGCGAGACCAACAAGAAGCTACTCGACAAGATGCCGCGCGTGTACCGCACGTTCGACGCGAACAAGAAGGCCACGAAGACCTACTACCAAGTGTTCTCCGGCCCCGGCACCGCGTTCGAGCCGGGCAAGAAGCTCAAGATCACCCAAGTGACCGACGGCACGAGCAACACCCTCGGCGTGATCGAAGCCGGCCCCGCGGTGGAGTGGACCAAACCGGCCGACATCAACTACGACGCGAAGAAGGCGTTCCCACGGCCGGTCGGCCCGTTCGCGAACACGTTCCTCGTCGGGATGATGGACGGCGCGGCGCTCGCGCTGAAGCCGGACCTGAAGGACGAGACGTTCCGCCACTTGGTAGAAATCGCCGACGGCAACGTGCTCGCGGGCGACTACAAGGCCTCGTTCCCGGCCGCGACCAAAGAGGAAAAGGAACTCGCGGCCAAGATGCACGCCGCGAACTTGGAAATGGCGAACGAGCTGACGGCGGCGCTGCTGGAGCGCCAGAAGCTGATCGAACTGCTGCTCAAGAAGCCCGCGGCCGGGCCGAACCTCGACGAACTGGCCGCGCAGCACGAGGGGCTGAAGCGCGAGTTGGAGTCGATCAAGCGCGACATTGAGGAACTGAAGCAGAAACTGAAGGAGAAGTAACCGCGCGGCCGCGGGGCGCACCGGGCCGCGTGTGCTACACTAAAACTGATGCGTGGCCCGAACGCCCGGTAGCGCCCGATGGACCTTCAGCAGCTCGCGTTCAACATTCAGGTGCTGGCGATTCCGCCGGTCGCGCTGCTGCTTTGGCAGCTCGCGCGCGCCGGGCGGGAACGGTACTTGGCGTGTTGGGCCGCGAGCTGGGCCGTTCTGGCCGCGGCGCTGCTCGTGCTCCGCGCGCGGGCCGAACTGGACCCGCCCGCCACGCGGTTCACGTTCGCCGCCTACTGCTGCCTCGAGTACACGTTCGGCTTCTTGCTGTGGGCCGGGTGCCGCGCGCTGGCCCGCGGCGCGCCGGTGCGCGAGGGCGTGTGGGTGCTCGGCGCGGCCCTCGTGCCCGGGCTCGCGCTGCCGTTCGTGTTCCCGGTGCTCGATCAAGCCTACGCCGTTCACGCCCTCATCGTGGGCCTGTTCTTCTTACTGGCGCTCGCGGGCACCGCGGGCTACCGCACCGCCGACGGGCACCCGGCCGTCGGCATTTGGGTGGTGCGCGCGTTCCTCCTCGTGCTCGGCGCGCTGTTCGTTCACTACGGACCCGTCACGTACTGGGCCGCGTTCCACAACGACGGCGTGCCCCTCGACTACATGCGCATTTCCCCGCTCTTCGACGCGCTCGCCGAAGTCGGGCTGGCGCTGGGCATGGCGCTGGTCGCCATCGAGCGCGTGCGGGACCAACTGGAAGCGCGGAACCGCGAACTGGCCGACGCCTACGCGCGGCTCGAAGTGGCGGCGCGCACCGATTCGCTCACCGGCCTGCTGAACCGCGGCGCGTACGACGCGCAAGTGGCCGCGTGGGCCGGGACCGACCGCTCCGGGTGCGTGGCGCTGGTGGACATGAACGGCCTGAAAGCGATCAACGACACCCGCGGGCACGCGGCCGGCGACGCGGCCGTACAACTGGTGGCCCGCGCGCTCAAGGCCCAGTTCCGCATCACCGATCCGGTGTACCGGCTCGGCGGAGACGAGTTCCTCGTGCTGATCGAGGGCGCGACCGCCGCGGAGATGGCCCCGCGGCTCGACGCGCTGGACGCGGCGCTGAAGGGCCAGCGGCTGCCGGGCGCCGCGCACCCGGTCGATCTGGTGGTGGCGTGGGGCCTCGCCGACTTCACCTCGGTGGCCGAACTGACCGCCGCATTCGACCGCGCCGACCGCGCGATGTACGCGTGCAAGGCGGCGCGCAAGGGCGCGACTCCCGCGCCCGCTCTTCAAGTGTAGGCAACTCGCTCCGCGAGTTGCCACTGGCGCACGCAACCACGTTGAACTGAATTGCACCGCGAATGGTCGCTCGCGGAGCGACCGACCTACTCTTGTGGCGTGTAACGCCAGTGTAAGCACCGCGCGCGCCGCGGTTCTTGCGCGCCCCCCACGCGGCTATAGTGCCCTTCAGCCCCCGAACCTCGGAGCCGAAGGGAGCATCTCTCATGCGCGCGCTTCGCGTACTCGCACTCGCACTGGTGCCGCTCGTGTCCACCAATCCGCTCGCCGCGGCCGACGAAACGCCGGCCAAGAGCAAGATCGTCGCGGTCGATCTGTTCAAGAACGGCCTCGCGGTCGTGAAGCGCGAAACCACGCTCGGCAAGGCCGGCGTGTACGTGCTCGACGACGTGCCCACCCCGGTTCACGGCACCTTCTACATCGACAGCACCGGTACCGTCGATGTGAGCGTGCAGACGCGCGACGTGGAAGTGCCCGCGAACGAGACCGCGCCCGGCGCGCTGCAAGACGACCTCGCGGGCAAGAAGGTGACGGTCCACTTCCGCGGCGCGAACCGCCCGCCGGTGTCCGGCACCATGATGAAGTTCAAGCCCGCGAAGGGCGAAGAAACGGCCGCGAACCGGTTCTACGTGCTTCAGACCGCGAAGGGCCGCGCGTACGTGGACCCCGCGGACGTGTCCGCCGTGGAGAGCGACGACGCCGGCACCACCGTGACGCGCCGCAAGCCGCGCCTCGTGTTCACGCTGAAAGACACCGACAAACCGCAGACCGTGGTGAGCGTGCGGTACATCGCGACCGGCATGTCGTGGGCACCGAGCTACCGCATCGACATCACCGACCCGAAGAAGCTGGCGCTCGAACAGCACGCGGTGGTGAAGAACGAACTCGCGGACCTCGCGGGCGCGGAAGTGCGGCTCATTTCCGGCTACCCGAGCGTGGAATATTCGCACGTGCGGTCGCCGCTCGCGCCACGCACCAGCCTCGCGAGCTTCTTCGGCGAACTGGGCGGCGGCCGGCACCGCGAGATCGACGCGCTGAGCAACTCCATCGTGTCGCAGCAAGCGATTTCGCTGAACAACTATCGCGTTCACAACGTGGCGCTGGGCGCGACGCCCACCGGCGAGGGCGTGGACCTGCACTACCAGTCCATCGGCAAGCGCACGCTGGCCGAGGGCGACGCGCTGGGCACCACGGTGGCGAAGGGCACCGCGGACTACGAGCGCATTGTGGAGTGGCTGATCCCGGACTCGCGCGACACGTACGGCCGGCACAGCGACGGCACCGGCGACGGCGAAGCGTGGGACGCGCTGAAGTTCAAGAACCCGCTCAGCTTCCCCATGACCACCGGCCCCGCGACCGTGACCGCCAACGGCAAGTTCAACGGCCAGCGCACCAGCTACTGGGTGAACGCGGGCGAAGAGACCGTGCTGCGCGTGGAGAAGGCGCTGAGCGTGCGCACCCGCGCCAGCGAGAACGAGAAGGTGGAGCGCGACGGCAGCGGGCGCGAGGTGATCTGGGTGGGCGGCCGCCAGTACCGCCGCACGACCGTTGAGGGCGAGATCGCGGTGAGCAACAACCGCAAGGAAGCGGTTTCGCTGGTGATCCGCCGCCGGTTCTCCGGCGAGTTGGTGACCGCCGAGGGCGCGCCGCGCACCGCCCTGCGCGAAGAGGGCGTGTACTCGGTGAACAAGCGCCAAGAGCTGATCTGGACCGTGCCGCTGAAGGGCGGCGAAGAGAAGAAGATCAAGTACAGCTACACGGTTCTGGCGATGAACTAAAGCGGTTCTCGTTGGGGTGTCGCGCGTGCGACGCGGAGCGTCGCACCACTATAGTGGCACGACGTCCGCGTCGTTCTTGACTGCCCGAATCGAACCGCTACGAGCGATCGAGAACCGCTCTAACACGCGAGCGGGGCGCGTGCCCTTCCCCTTCGCCCCGGTGATGCCGTCGCCCAACTCCGCGCGGGCCGCGTCCGCGATCTTCAGCAACCGCTTCACCGCCTCCGGGTGCGCCTCCGCCACGTTCTTCGATTCGCCCGCGTCCGCTTCCAGATCGAACAGCGACAGCGGCAGTTTCTCCACCTTGTACCCGTGGCGGCTGGCGATCCCGCGCACGCCGCTCACGGTCATCGCTTCGGGCTTCTGGTTCCCGTGGTTCGCGGGTTTGCCGTCGGCGCGCGTTTGGCCGTTCACCGTCAGGTACTCGTGCGGCAGGTGCAACTTCCACTTGCCGGAACGAATCGCGTGCAACTCGTCGCCGCTGTAGAACAGGTAGGCTTCGTGCGGGCACTTCGCGCCCGGCTCGCCGAACAGCACCGGGCCGATGTCCTTGCCGTCGATGGGCAACTTCGGCTGTTCCGCGCCCGCCAGCTTGCAGAGTGTGGGCAGCAGGTCGATGGTCATGAGCGGTTCGATACACACGCGCTTCGCGGGTACGCGTCCCGGCCAGCGGGCGATGCAGGGTGTGCGCACCCCGCCTTCGAACGCGGTCAGTTTCCCTTCGCGCAGCGGACCGGCGCTTCCGGCGTGCGCGCCGTAGCTGAGGAACGGGCCGTTGTCCGAAAGGAACAGCACGAGCGTGTTGTTTTCGAGGTCGTAGCGCTTCAGGGCCGCCAGCACTTCGCCGACCGCGGAGTCGAGTTCCTCTACCACGTCGCCGTACACACCGGCGGAAGATTTCCCCTTCCAGTCCGGCGACGCGAAGATGGGGACGTGCGGCATCACGTGCGGCACGTACAGGAAGAACGGTTCGTGCTGGTGCTTCGCGACGAACTCGAGCGCAAGGTCGGTGAACCGGCGCGTGAACTTCGCTTGGTCCGGGTCGCGTTCGAGGACCTTCGCGCCGCGATAGAACGGCAGCGGCGGCAGGTTCGGCATGGTGGGGTGTAGCGGGCCGTTGTCGTTCGAGTACGGTAGCCCGGCGAAGTCGTCGAACCCGCGTTTGGTGGGCAGGAACGGCTCGCGGTCGCCGAGGTGCCACTTGCCGTAACACGCGGTGGCGTAGCCCTTCCCTTTGAGCAACTCTTGCAGCATATGCTCGTTCGCGTGAATGCCGGTTTTGCTGACGTGATTGAGCGCACCGGACATGCCGACGCGGTTCGCGTAGCACCCGGTGAGCAGCGACGCCCGGCTCGCGGTGCACACGGCCTGCGACACGTAAAAGTGCGTGAACCGCGTGCCCTCGGCCGCGAGTCTGTCGAGGTGCGGCGTTTTGATCTTCGGGTGCCCGAAGCACGCGAGGTCGGCGTGGCCGAGGTCGTCGGCGAAGATGAGCACGACGTTCGGCGGGCGCTCCGCGCTACGAACGGCCGGCGCGAGTGCGAACAGGGCGACGAGTGCGACGGCGCGCATGGGGTGCCTCACGGGTTCGGTTTCTTGGCGCGGGGCATCGGCGCGAGCGCGCCCTTCAGCGGGAGCCACGCCTTCAGGTAGTCGTACTGCCCCCGGCCGTACTTGACGGCGAGCCGGTACGACTCGGCAGCTTCGGCGAGTTCGTTGTACTCGTGCCGCAACCGGCCGAGGTAGAAGTGGGCGTCGGCCCACGTCTCGTCGAGTTCCAGTGCCGTCTGGAAGCACGCGCGGGCGGCGAGGTCGTCGCCGATCATCCAGAGCGCTTCGCCGAGGTCGGCCTCGTACATCGCGCGGCGCGCGGGTGGGTAGCGGGCTTCGCGGGCTTCGCGGCCGGCGCGGCGGAACGCGCCCACGGCAGCCGAGTACCGCTCGGTGTAGAACCGGGCCGCGCCGAGGCGGTGCCAGCCGTCCGCGTCAGTGGGGCGCAGTTCGGTGTAGCGGGCGTACGCGGGTTCGGCCCGCGCCCAGTCGCCCTTCCCGGCGTACAGGTTGCCGAGGTTCACGTGCGCGAGCGGCTCGCTCGGGTCCTTTTGAGCGGCCAACGTGTACTGCTCGACCGCGCGGTCCCACTCGCGGGCGTTGCGAGCGATCTGCCCGAGCAGCAGGTGCACGGTGGCCGAGTCGATCTTCTTCGCCAGTGCCTCTTCCAGCACGGCCCGCGCGCGGGCGGGGGCGCCGAGGCGAATGTGGCACAGGGCCAGTTCGGTGTACGAATCGGAACCCGGGTGCGCCGCGGCCCAGCGCTCGAGGAGCGGGAGCGCGCCCTTGTAGTCCTTGCGCCCGCTGAGGCCCGATGCGAGGTTGCGGAGCGCGTTCTCGTTGGTCGGGTCCAGTTCGAGGGCCGTGCGGAACTCGGCCTCCGCCTCGTTGAGTTTGCCGCGGAACGACAGGTGGAGCGCGTAGTTGTTGCGCGCGTTGGCGTTCTTGGGCTGAATCTCCGCCGCCTCGCGCGC
>LNFM01012313.1_pt1 | contig 11274 bp, 9 predicted proteins | sample 596031 | NCBI WGS metagenome assembly LNFM01 (sample SAMN04254537, study PRJNA301005) | activated carbon metagenome | isolation source: dual media filters at the Ann Arbor, Michigan drinking water treatment plant | place: USA: Ann Arbor | reverse complement strand
CCATCTCTCCCGATGCTGCACGCATCAGTTCGATCACGGATCACCGGACAACTCGTGTGCTACTGGAACCGGACATATCGTGTGCTGGCGACAGTGTGCTTTAGGTGCACTTGCTCCAGGCTTACGATCGGCGGACAATGGGCAATTGCTCGCAATGAGCGCTGGACGCGGGATCGATGACCGAGACACTGCCTCGACTGCTCAAATCCTACGAGTTCCTCGATCTGGCCCTCGCCGAGCATGGCTCCCGGTTGGGGGCGCACGAAGCGGGCCGACTGCGCGCCGAGCTGGCGCACGCTTTCGCAAAGATCGTGGCGCATCCGTCTGAAGACGTGCGCGTTACCGTCGCGCAGGTTCGCTTCATCATCGCCAATCTCGACCATGCGTCGACGGACCCCGGCGTCATCCGCGAGCTGCAGCGGGCCTGCATGCAGCACCTGGACCGGATCGCCGATCGGCTGGCGGCGCTGACCGCACCGGCCAAGGCAGCCGAGGGATGGCAGCCCCGAGCGGTGGCGCAGCGGGGCCGTCCGAGCGTTCTGACCGAAGAGAGCTTCCGTCAGCTCGATGTGCTGAGCGACCGTGCGGGGGTGCTCGACACCGACTTTTGCTATGTGTTCACAAACGCGGCGAATGCGCGCTTCCATGCGAGGTCTGCCCGCGAGTTCATCGGGCGACCGAACAGTCTCGTGGCGGGTCCGAAGTTCTTTGAGACCGTGTCACGGCCACTGCTCGAGCAGTGTCTCGCCGGCAAGTCCGCGTCCTGCATCAGCCCCCACCCGGGTCGTGACCCCTCGATCATCCACTCGACGCGCTACGACCCCGTGTTCGACGATCGCGGCGGTGTCGCCGCAATCCTGATCGTATCGCGAGACATCTCCCACATCCCAGTTCCGCCGGAGATGCTCGCCTACCGACCGGACCATTGACGATCCAGGATTGGGCCTGAGCCCGGCTCGAAGCCCTCCTCTGCCAGCTCGAACCGGTCGAACGTGAAGCCCGGAGCCACGGTGCAACCGACCAGCGTCCACATTCCGAGTGAGCGGGCCTGCTGCCAGTAGCCTGCTGGGACGACGATCTGGGGCATGTCCCCGTCACAGAACTCGATTCCAAGGCGGTGTTCGGTCGGCTTCTGGTCCGTGGCGGGCGACATGGATAGAGCGAGCGGGGCCCCCGCATGGAAGTGCCATACCTCGGCGGCATCGACCCTGTGCCAGCGCGAAACCTGCCCCGCCTCGAGCAGGAAATAGATCGCGGTCGAGGCCGCCCGCCCCGTGGTCCCGGCCGCCACGTCGCGAAACGTTTCGCGATAGGAGCCGCCCTCGGGATGAGGTGCTAGGCGCAGGCGCTCTCGGATCTCGTCGGCGGTCAGCATGGCTTTCCCGCTATAGTGGCACACGGATGATGGCCCTGAGGCCGCCCATCGAGCTTTCGCCAAGTGTCACGTCGCCGCCGTGACTCTTGGCAATGTCCCGCGCGATCGCGAGGCCGAGGCCCGAGTTGCCTTCGTCCTGATTGCGGGCGTGATCGAGCCTGTAGAAGGGCCGGAACACGTTTTCTCTCTCATTTTTCGGAATGCCCGGCCCATTGTCGTCGACTTCGATCCTGAGCCAGCCGCTCTCGGTTGCTGCCCGGACGGTGATCTGATTGCCGAAGCGCGCCGAATTGGAAACGAGGTTGGCGACCGCCCGCTTCATGGCATTCCGCTTGAGGGGAATGACGAGCTCACGCCGGCGGCGCCGGATGCGAAGCGTGATCGGCACCTCGAGATGCTGAGCCTCCGACACGATCTCCTCGAGGAGCGCGCGCACGTGCGTCTGGGTCGCCACCTCGCCCCCGTCGCCCTTGGCGAAGGCGAGGTAGTCCTCGAGCATGCTTTGCATCTCCTTGAGATCGCCCTTCATGGCAGCGACCTCTGGACCGTCGCCAAGGAACGCCAGCTGCAGCCTGAGACGGGTAAGCACGGTGCGCAGGTCGTGACTGACGCCTGCCAGCATCGTCGTGCGCTGGTCGACGTGCTGCGTGATGCGCTCGCGCATCTCGAAGAAGGCCTGGCTCGCCTGGCGGACCTCGCGCGCGCCGCGGGGGCGGAAATCGTCTGGTGCCGGGCGGCCTTTGCCGAATGCATCGGCGGCCTCGGCAAGTCGCAGGATCGGCTTGATCTGATTCCTGAGGAACATAATCGAGACCGTCAGCAGCACGACGGAGGTGCCGAACATCCACATCAGGAAGATGTGCGAATTCGAGGCGTAGGTCTGGCTGCGGCGGGCCACGAAGCGCAGCACCGCCTTGTCGTGCTTGACGCGGATCTCGACGTGATCGGACTGGCCGACGGTGTCGATCCAGAATGGCCGATCAATCTGCTTGCCGAGCTCTCGCGAGAGCGTCCGATCGAGGAGCGCAAAGAACGGCTTCGGCTGTGGCACGGGTAGATCGCCGGCGGGCAGCACCGACATCGAGAGGCCGAGGCGCTCGCGCGACATCTCGAGCATCCGTGCGTAGTTGTCGGCGCGCGGGTAGTCCTCATAGACGTCGATCAGCGCGGCGATGTTGCGTGCCGTCGCCTCCGAAAGCCGTCCGGTTACGGCCTGCCAGTGCCGCTCCATGAAGCTGAACGCGACGACGCCCTCCAGAAGCACGATTGGCGTGATTATGATCAGCAGCGCACGCGCGTAGAGACCCGTCGGCAGGAGCCCCGACATTCGCTGCGCCAGGGCTTGACCAAGGCTGCGCAAGGTCTCGTGGCCCGGCCAAGCGGCGAAGTGAGCCGCTGGTTCAGGTGCCGGTGCCGTCGCCTGCACACTGTCGTTTGCAGCCACCATTCGGTGGTCTCCCGTAGGTCGGCTTTCCGCCGGTTCAGTTCCGGCGTCACCGCGCACCCAGCGGCCGCTCGAGCAGCGGCGCGCACCTAGTCGACGTAGAGGATGTAGCCTTTGCCACGCACGGTCTGCAAATAGACCGGATTCGAGCTGTCGGCCTCGATCTTACGCCGCAGCCTGTTGATCTGCACATCGATCGCGCGCTCGCTGCCAGTCGAATCGTCGTTGGCAAGCTCGTGACGCGCGATCGGCATGCCCGGGCGTCCGGCGAACAGGCGCAGCAGATCTCGCTCTCGCTCGGTGAGCTTGATGACCTCCTCGCCACGCTTCAGCTCGCCGCGCCCCATGTGGAAGACGAAATCCCCCATGCGGACCTCGTCGCGCGGAATCATCGAGCTGGCGGTGCCGCGCTTGAGTATGTTCTGGATACGAAGCAGCAGTTCGCGCGGCTCGAAGGGCTTTCCAACGTAGTCGTCTACTCCGGCCTCGAGCCCTGCGATGCGCTGCTCGGGATCGGCGAGCGCTGTCAGCATGCAGATCGGAACCGGCGATATTTGTTTCAGGTCGCGGGCGAGCTCGAGCCCCGATTCGCCCGGCATCATCACGTCGAGAATGACCAGATCGAACGAGAGGCCGCGCATCGATGCTCGTGCCGCCTTGGCATCCGCCGCCGTCGACACCCGATAGCCGGCCGCGAACAGGAACCGCGCTATGAGATCGCGGATGCGCTGGTCGTCGTCGACGACGAGAATGTGGGCCGCATTGTCAGGCAGGGCTTCGCGTCGATCGGCAGGCGTTTCTCGGTTCATCACTCCCCCCGATGGCCAACCGGGATCGAAGCAGCAGCCCCGGTCGCCCGGCGCACCAGATCGTCGGCCCTCTCCTGGTCGTCGGGAGCGATCACGCCGGCGAGGAAGGCTGCCGACGCGTGCTCGCTTCCCGGACCAGCGGTCGCCAAAGCCCCGGCAAGCCGCTGTGTCTGCAGTTCCAGCAGGCGGCTTGCGAGGCACCGGCCTCGGTCCGTCGGGCGCAGCCTCCGCTCGCGGCGGTCGACGGCACCTGTCTCCTGGAGAATGTAGCCCTCGTCGACAAGCTGCTTCAAGACGCGCGCCAAGCTCTGCTTCGTGATTTTCAGCAGGCCGAGCAGATCGGCGACGCGCAGGCCGGGGTTGCGATTGACGAAATGCAGCACACGATGGTGCGCCCGTCCGAATCCCAGCTCGGCGAGGATCTCATCCGGCCCCGCCACGAAGTCGCGGTAGGCGAAGAACAATAGCTCCACCATCGCGACCAGGCGCGCCTCGTCGTTCGTCGCAATCCGTTGCGCCGAAGGGGCTGCGGTCGTCGGCGCCTCCCCTGCGCGTCTCCGCGAATTTACGTCAGCCATGTTGACATATTTGAGGGTGATCGGTACCCATGGCAAGGTTTTTCGAGGCGTTGCGCCGCGCATCTAATCCCACCTTCTGCGCTGGACGTCGCTCGCTTCTAGCCGGCCCTTGTCCGGCAACAGCGATGCATGCTTCGCTTCGGTGATGGCGAGACAGGCACCCGAATTAAGGCCCAAAGACGGCGGCAGCGGATGGCTTGTCCGGGCTGGCGACCGACCAAGAGCACGACCCACGAAAGGCCGTGCCCACGCGCGAGAGGAGATGCGCCCATGGCTGACAGCAGGCAATCCTTCGTCATCGAGAGGAATACGGCGCCTGTGGGCGTTGCCGAGCGCGCCAAGCTGCTCGCCGATCCGGGCTTCGGCCGAGTCTTCACCGATCACATGGCGCTCATCCGCTACAGCGAGGGCAAAGGCTGGCACGACGCCAGCATCACCGCGCGCAAGCCGCTGATGCTGGATCCGGCTGCGGCCGTGCTGCACTACGCTCAGGAGATCTTCGAGGGGTTGAAGGCCTACAAGACCGCCGACGGCGGCATGGCCATGTTCCGCCCCGATGCCAACGCGCGGCGATTCCGTCAGTCCGCCCAACGCCTCGCCATGGCGGAGCTGCCGGAGGAGTTGTTCATCGAGTCGATCCGCCAGCTCGTCGCCATCGACAAGGATTGGTTCCCAACTGTCGAGGGTGGCTCGCTCTATATCCGGCCCTTCATGTTCGCCAACGAGGTGTTCCTGGGGGTCAAGCCGTCGTCGGAATACCTCTATCTCGTGATCCTTTCCCCTGTCGGCGGCTACTTCAAGAGTGGCGCACCGGCCGTCTCGATCTGGGTGTCGCAGAACTACACCCGCGCGGCGCCGGGCGGCACCGGCGCAGCCAAGTGCGGCGGCAACTATGCCTCGAGCCTCGTCGCGCAGGCCGAAGCCTCGAAGCACGGTTGCGACCAGGTCGTGTTCCTGGATGCAGCCGAGCACAAGTGGGTCGAGGAACTCGGCGGCATGAACGTGTTCTTCGTTTTCGAGGACGGCTCGCTGCAGACGCCGCCGCTCTCCGGCACCATCCTGCCGGGTATCACGCGCGACAGCCTGATGACGCTCGCCCGTTCCGAGGGTCTCACGGTACGCGAGGAGCCGTACTCGTTCGACCAGTGGAGGACCGACGCGGCCAGCGGCAAGCTGACCGAATGCTTTGCCTGTGGCACTGCGGCGGTCGTCACACCGATCGGGAGAGTCGCGAGCCCCGAAGGCGAGTTCAAGATGGGCGCCGGCGGTCCTGGCCAGACGACGATGCGCATCAAGCAGAGGCTCGTCGATATCCAGCGCGGCGTCGCACCCGATCCGCACGGCTGGGTGCACAAACTGGGCTGAACCGACGACTTGGCGGCGGGGTGGGAGCGCGCGTGCTCTCGCCTCGTCAGGCCCTGGCCTTCCACATGCCGCCGACGCGGGCCTTGAGGTCGAGGGTCGCCGTCTGGCCGGGAGGCGCAACGGCCACATCGCGGCGCCGCAGCGGCCACGTCGTCTGCTCGAAACAGCCGGCGATGCTCGCGGGGATGAACCGGGTGCGCGACGCATAGAGATGTCGGTCGCCGTTTCGGGCCTGTTGGTGGACGTGAAAGCGATGGGGCACGAGGAGATGCAGCTCGTCCTTGGCTCTGGTCATGGCCACGTAAAGGAGACGACGCTCTTCCTCGATGTCCTCGGGTCGCCCTGTCGACATATCGGACGGGATGCAGCCATCGACGACGTTGAGGACGAACACAGCCTGCCATTCCTGACCCTTGGCCGAATGGATCGTCGATAGGATCAAGTAGTCCTCGTCGAGCAGGGGCGGGCCGGCCTCGTCGCTCGTCGCCTCGGGTGGGTGCAACGTCAGCTCGGTCAGGAAATGCTCGCGCGAGCGATACTGGCCGGCGAGGCTGACAAGCTGCTCGAGGTCGCCGTTGCGGACCGCCGCATCCGGGTAACGCATCTCGAAGTGCGGCTGGAACCAGGTGTGCACCGCCTCCATCTCGGCCGGCCAAAGGTTGCGTCTCTCGTTGAGACTTTCCATCAGGGCGACGAAGTCGGGCCAAGCCTCGTGGGCGGCGGCGGGCGGACGGTAGATGACGAGCGGCGCGAACGGGCTGCCGCCGGTCGCCACGCGATCGAGGATCTTCGCGGCCGTCCCGGGGCCGATGCCAGGCAGCATCTGGAGGACGCGGAAGGCCGCGATGCGGTCGCGCGGGTTCTCGGCCCATCGGAGGATCGCGATCAGGTCCTTGACGTGCGCCGCCTCGAGGAACTTCAGGCCTCCGAACTTGACGAAGGGGATGTTGCGCCGCGTCAGCTCCAGCTCGAGCAGCATGCTGTGGTGCGAGGTCCGAAAAAGGACAGCCTGCGATTTGAGCGCCACGCCCGCCTCGCGATTGGCGAGCACCCGCTCGGCGATGCAGGTCGCCTGCGCGATGTCGTCGGCGACGGTGACGAGGCGCGGCTTCTGCGCTGAGGGGCGGTCGGAGCGCAGGTCCTTGGTGAAACGCTCGGCTGCGAAGGCGATGACGGCGTTCGAGGCGGCGAGAATCGGCGCAGTCGACCGATAGTTTTCCTCGAGCGTGACGATCGCGGCCGGCGGTGTGAACTGCCCGGGCATGTCGAGGATGTTGCGCACGGTGGCGGCGCGAAATCCGTAGATCGACTGCGCGTCGTCGCCGACCACCGTCAGCCCACGCCCGTCGGGGGCAAGCCCTTTCAGGATTGCGGCCTGCAAGGGGTTGGTGTCCTGGTACTCGTCGACGAGCACATGATCGAAGCGGGCTTGGACGTCGGCGGCAAGCTCGTCGGCCCGCATCATCTCGGCCCAATAAAGCAGGAGGTCGTCGTAATCGAGGACGCCGCTCGCCTGCTTGGCTGCCACGTAGGCGTCGAACAAGGCTCGCAACTCGGCCTCGAAATTGGCGACCCAGGGAAACTGGCGGGCAAGCACCTTGGGCAGCTCCAGGCCGGAGTTGACCGCATGCGAGTAGATGCCAAGGCAGGTTGCCTTCAGCGGAAATCGGGTCGCCTTGTCGGAGAAGCCGAGCTCGTGGCGGATCAGATTGATAAGGTCCGCCGCGTCCTCCCGGTCGTGGATCGTGAAGCTCGGAGAAAGGCCGATGCGGTCGGCATAGAGGCGGAGAAGACGTGCACCCGTCGCATGGAATGTGCCGGACCAGGGGATCGATGCGGCCGAGCGAAAGCGTTGGCCATTTGCCCCGGCGAGGGCGGATGCGACGATGCGCTCGACACGCCGGGTCATGTCGTCGGCGGCGCGACGTGAGAAGGTCAGAAGCAGAATGCGGCCCGGATCGGCCCCGTTGAGGATCAGGTGCGCAACACGGCTGGCAAGCGTCGTGGTCTTGCCCGAGCCCGCCCCCGCGATGACCAGCAGCGGTCCGCACGCCGACGCGTCTCCCTCGCGGACGCCGTGCTCGACGGCCCGACGCTGGGCGGCATTGAGGCTTTCGAGGTGCTTCACGGGCTCTCTCGTCGCGGCAGGGTCGGCCTTCGGCCAACGCATAGCCGAGCACGATTCGGCGATGCCACCCAAGACGGTGCTTCGTCATGCGCCGGCTTGGTCGTGGACGGGGCGAGTTGAGATGCTCACCGTCGCCCGGTGACACCTGCACCCGCCGTGTGCCAGTTTGCTTCGGCATGCAGGGGCAACCTGCGGCGTGCCGTCATCGTCGAGAGGACCGACCATCATGAACCTGTTCGCTTCGGCTCAGGCCGCCGGCGGCACGCCGCACGTGATCGCACGCGAGCTGGCTGATCAGCTCCAGGATGCTCGGGGGCACAACGTCGGATTCATCTATGTAACGAGCCCGCTGGCCCGCGATTTCTCGGGCCTCGTTGCGAGCCTGCGAGTGAGCACTGGCATCGATGCCTGGGTTGGCACCGCCGGGCATGGCGTCTGCGCCTCAGGTGTCGAGCACTGGGACAAGCCCGCGGCTGTGGTGCTGACGTGCCGGCTGGCGGAGGGCAGCTACCGGCTGTTGCCGACGATGGCGGAGGCGGGCGCCGTCGCCGATGCGGGTGGCGGAGGTCTCGCAGCGGGTCTCGGCGTCGTGCACGCCGATCCGCGCAACGGCGCGGTGATGGACATTGTCGCCGCGCTATCGAGGGAGCGGAGCGCCTATCTCGTAGGTGGGTTGACGTCGTCCGACGGTAGCTATCCGCAAATCGCGGGCGGGGAGGTGATCGACGGTGGCGTGTCGGGCATCCTGCTCGGCGGGCGGCTCAGTGTGGCGGTCGGGTTGTCGCAAGGTTGCACCCCGATCGGGGCGGCTCACGAGATCACGCGGTGTGAAGGCCAGATTATCGCGGGGCTCGATCGCCGACGGGCCTACGACGTGATGTGCGAGGACGTGGGGATTGCCGAGGGAGCTGATCCGCGGCCCTGGCTCACCAATGTGCACGCGGCGCTGCCCGTCCCCGGATCGAACGAGGCCGACTACGTCGTGCGCAACCTGATCGGAATCGACCCACGGCAGGGCCTCGTGGCGGTGGCCGAAAACCTGCAGGCGGGTGAGAGGGTGATGTTCGTCCGACGCGACCAGGAGAGCGCGCGGAAGGATCTCGAGCGCATGCTTGCCGGTCTGAAAGGCCGGCTCACGGCGCCGCCCAAGGCCGGGCTCTATTTCTCGTGCGTGGCACGCGGGCCCAACCTGTTCGGCGACGAGAGCCATGAGATGCGTGCTATCCGCGAGACGTTCGGCGACATTCCGGTCGCCGGCTTCTTCGGCAACGGCGAGATCTCGAACGACCGCATCTATGGCTATACGGGCGTGCTCACGCTCTTTTCGTGACGGAGTGTGCGGCCACGCAGGTCGCTCACGTGCGCGGCCGATATCCCGTAGGGGGCCAAACGATCAACGCGATGAGCGGGTAGACGATCAGCGACGTCCACAGGAACAGATTGAACGCGTTGACGTAGCCGATGCCCGTCGCTTGCCGCCCGACCTCACCCGCAATGCCGGCCAGCCCACTCGTTGTCTCGGCGCTCCATCGCCCCATCACATCGGGCAGGCGCATGCGATCATTGAACGGGTTTATCCATTGCACCAGCTCGGTGTAGCTCACTTTCTGGCTATGAAAGACGACCACGATGCTCGCCGATATGTAGTAGCTGGAGGCGACGCTGCGAACGAAATGGAACATCGCGGCGCCCTCCGCCGAGCGGCGCGGGTCGAGGTTCGAGAAGACCACCAGCGACATCGGCACCCACAGCCAGCCGACTCCGAAGCCCTGCAGCGCCATCGCCCAGGCGACATCCGAGAGCGGCACATTCATATCGAAGCGCGCCATCTCCAGCCCCGCATAGGTATGCAGGCCAAAGCCGATCAGAAAAAGCAGTCGCGGGTTCCAGCTGTTTGCGAACAGGATCATCAGCAGCATGGACAGCGCGGTCCCCGCGCCGCGCGCAGTCAGCAGCAAGCCGACGGTGAACTCGGGCACATGCCGGAGCTGTTGCAGCATGGCTGGAATGAGCACCATCGGCGTCACGAACAGCATGCCGAAGATCGCCGCGATGCCGATGCCCAACGCAAAATTCCGCTCGAGCAGAAGGCGCGGGTCGAGAAACGGGCGCTCCCGCGTCAGGCTGTGCGCCAGGAAGATCCAGCCGAACAGGACCGCCAGCGCGCACTCGACGATGATCTCGGTCGAGCTGAACCATTCCGCGCGCTCGCCGCGATCGAGCATCAGCTGGATGCAGGCGACGGCTATCGACAGGCTGAGAAAGCCGATCCAATCCAGCCTTGGTCGTTCCTCGCGTGGCGGGTCGGGCTTGATCGCCGTCAGCGTGCCAACGAGTGCGACGACCGCCAATGGCAACAGGATGAAGAACACCCACCGCCAGGAAATCTCCTCGCTGACGTAGCCACCGAGCAGCGGCGCGATGGTAGGCGGGATCCCGACGCCCATCGAGTAGATCGAAAGTGCCGGCCCGCGCTTCGTCCCCGTGAACTCGTCAATGACGATCGATTGTGCAATCGGAGTGAGTGGCGAGCCGAACGCCGACTGCAGCACGCGCCAGAAGATCAGCTCGGAGAGCGACGTCGAAAGCCCGCACATCAAGGTGGCGGCACCAAAGCCCGCGACGCCCCAGATCATCGCCCGGCGGCGCCCGAAGCGCCCGGAGATCCAGCCGGCGAGCGGAATGGTGACGGCGGTCGCGATCAGGTTGGACGTGATGACCCAGGCCACCTGATCGGGGCTGGCCGACAGCGCACCCTGGATCTGGGGCAGCGACACGTTGGCGATGGTGATGGTCGTCGCGTAGAGCGTCGTGACCAACGTGCAGGTGATGAGAAGCCACACGATGGGCGAGCCTTGGGTGATGGGCTGGGGGCAGGCGTCGACCTTGCTCTGCCGTGGTCGGGCGAGTCCAGGGATCGGTTGAGCTTACGCTGAATCGACCAGTTTGCTTTTGCGGCCGATCCGGCCGCTCGCACAGGTCGAGCGCATTGGAACTTGGCTGGCTGTACACCGCCCCACCTGATGGGGAGGGGAACACGGTCAATGCACGGTCACGCCCTCAGCGCCGCCGCCGTGAGGGTCGCCAGGCTCACCTTCTGCTGGCCGGTGGCATCGAAGTTGGCCGGATCGAGCCACTTTTCGTAGGCGGCTTTGAGCTTCGGCCAGTCATCGTTGACCATGGCGAACCAGGTCGTATCGCGTGTGCGGCCTTTCACGATGACCGCGCGGCGGAAATGGCCCTCGTAGGTGAAGCCGAAGCGTTCTGCGGCGCGCCGCGAGGGAGCATTCAGGGCATCGCACTTCCACTCGAAGCGGCGATAGCCAAGGTGGTCGAACACATACTTTGCGAACAGGTAGTTCGCCTCCGTCGCAACTGGTGAGCGCGAGATGGCCGGGCCCCAGTAGATGCTGCCCGTCTCGATGCAACGATGCTCCGGCGTGATGCGCATCAGCGTCTGGCGGCCTTCGCAGCGCCCGGTACGCTTGTCGATGACGGCGAAGACGAGGGGGTCGGTCGAGGCCTCGGCTTTGGCGAGCCACGTGTCCATGTCGGCGAGCGAGGCGGGCGGCTCC
>LNFM01012312.1_pt1 | contig 11275 bp, 8 predicted proteins | sample 596031 | NCBI WGS metagenome assembly LNFM01 (sample SAMN04254537, study PRJNA301005) | activated carbon metagenome | isolation source: dual media filters at the Ann Arbor, Michigan drinking water treatment plant | place: USA: Ann Arbor | reverse complement strand
GTTCGACGGATTCGGAGAAAGTTCCGGCGAACTGTATCGCACGGCCCAGATTGTCCCGCTCGGTCACGCGACCGTGGCAGGAAAGCGTTTTCCACCGGCCGTCGCTGGTGCGCGCCCGGAAGCGCGCTTCCAATGCCGCGGATTTTCCTTTAAGGACGCCGATGAGTTGCTGTCGCAGGTCCTCGCGGTCGTCGGCATGGATCAGCTCGGAAAGCCGGCGCGCAGTGGTGGTGGTCTGTTCATTGCGTTCACCGAGGATCAGGCCCCACTGTCCGTCCATTACCACCTCACCGGAAGGCAGGTGCCAGTCGATCAGTCCCAGTTTCGACGATCCAAGGGCGATCTGCAGGCGTTCTTGGCTGCGCCGCAGGTTGTCCGTGGCGTCTCGCAGCGCGGTCAGGTCCTGGACCATGCAGACCAGGCCAATCGGCTGCTTGCCTTCCATCATGGTGGTCGCGGTCATCGCCACCCAGACCACGCGGCCCTTGCGGTGGAGGAAGCGGTGCTCGGATGCGAACGGGCTGCCGTCCGCTATCGCGGAGCGCCAGGCCGCGACCACGCGGTCGCGATCGTCGGGGTGGAGCGCGTTCTGCCAGCCGTCGCCGCGAATGGCGGACCCGATCAGGCCGCTGATGCGTTCAAACGCCACGTTGGCGTAGGTGCAGGCTCCGGCCTCGTCGGTGACGAACATGCCCATCGGTGCGGCGTCGTTCATCGATTGCAATACCGCCTCGTTGCTGCGCACTGCGCGCTCGGCGGCTTCGCGCGAGCGCACCTGGCCGGCCAAAACGCTGCGTACACCGCTCAGGCGGTTGAGCATGCGGGCGAAGATCACCGCCAATATCGCGAGCGCCAGAATCAGGCCGACCGCGCGTGCCAACATCCAGTCGGTGACCTTTTTCAGCTTGCTGCCGAGGGCCATTTCGACCTGGGTCAACTGCAGGGCCTGCGCCTGCAATGCCTGTTCCAGTGTGAACCGTATCCGGTCGGCTTCAGCCTCACCTGCACCCGCCCGCATCATCTGCACCGTCCGGGTGATAGTCCAGAGGTTACCCTCCGCAGCCAGACGCCTGACAACCAGCGGAGAGAGCTGGTTTGCCAGCCAGTTCTCGGTGAGTTCCAGCACCAGTTCGAGGCGTTGGCGTTGCTCTTCGTTGTCTCCGATCAAGGCAAGCGCCTGGCGCGCCTGCTCGGGGAAGCGTTCGGACGCCTCCCTGTAGTCGGCGAGAAATGCCTTGTTGCCGGTCAATACGAAATCACGCATGCCGGAACGCATCGTGTTCACCGCTTCGGGGAGCGGGCGCATTGCGGCGAGCGCATCTTCGCTGCGACGCAGTTCCGCGACGGCCTGTTCGAGATCCTGGTGCGCCTGCAACGCGAACAGGTCGATCGCGAACAGCAGCGCCAGTACGGTAACCATGGCCAATGCAGGCCGGGGGAGGAATCGCCTTAGTTTCATCTTGATCGCGGAATTGTGACCAGCGGGTCGTCCTTTAGCATGCCCAGCCTGCCGATCACCGCGGTGAGGGGGTGGGCAGATCACGGTTTACGGCGGCAATGAACGCGCTCTTGAACTCGTCGACGCGTTTGCGCTTGCTGATGTCGGCATTGGCGAGGCGCTGGCCCAATCCCGCGCCGCCAAGGCGACCACCTTGCGATGGCCCTTGCTCCTGCTGCAGGCGCCGAGCCGGGTGACGGTATCCATCTTCGGGGGATTCAACCAACGAATTATAGGTCCTGAGGAGATCGGTTCCGGTCCCGTAAGGCGTTGAAGGGCGGGGGCTCGATCCGCTATCGGCTTGCACTTACGTGTTGACAAAGTTATCGAATCTGGAAGAATTGCGAAAATTGTAATGAGAATGATTCTTAATGTGACTGTGACTCGCAATGCGATTGAGGTGTTGCAGTGGCGGCTCGCAAGATTTATTTCCGATTGCTCATGGCCAAGGAGAATACATGAAAGAACATAAGCTTATCGCGTCAATCGGAGCCGCACTGGGCCTTCTTCTCGCGGTCCATGCGGCCTATTCCCAGGAGGTTTCAGCTGCAGCCGCGGAAGACAGGGATCTGTTGCTGGACCGCATAGTGGTGACTGCGACACCGCAGCAGGCGGCCGAAGCTGCCGGCTCGGTGCAGTTCCTGGATCAGGAGACGCTGGAAAACAATGCCTACACCGACGTGAACCGGGTCCTGCGCCAGGTTCCCGGCGTCAATCTGGTCGAGGAGGATGGCTTCGGGCTGCGGCCCAACATCGGCATTCGCGGTTCCGGTACCGATCGCAACAGCAAGATTGCAGTGATGGAAGACGGAGTACTGATTGCGCCGGCACCCTATTCTGCGCCGGCGGCGTATTACTTCCCGCGGATGTCGCGAATTACCGGAGTGGAAGTCACCAAGGGGCCGGCGGCGATCAAGTACGGGCCGCAGACCGTGGCCGGCGCGCTCAATCTGTTTAGCACGCCAATACCGGACAAGCCAGAGGGCGGATTCGGCGGCAAGCTGAACCTGTTCGGCGGCGACCACGGCACCATGCAAGGCCATGGCGTGGTGGGCGGTTTCGTCGAGACCGGCAACGCTTTCGATGTCGGCCTGATGTTCGAATCCCTGCAGGAGCGTTCCAGCGGCTTCAAGCAGCTCGATTCCGGCGGGGACACCGGGTACGCCATCGAGGACTATGTTGCAAAGATCGCGCTGCGCTCCGCGGCCGGCGCGGCGTTGAAGCAGTCGCTGGAATTCAAGGCACAGACTTCTGACGAGGTTTCGGACGAAACGTACCTGGGACTGACGCTGGACGATTTTCGCGCCAATCCCTATCGTCGCTATCGCGGCAGCCAGCTCGACCAGATGAATGTGCAGCACCAGACCTATCAGGCCACCCACCGGATTGAGCTGAACGATCGCGTCGACCTTACCACGCTCGCCTATTACACCAAGACCAAGCGGGCCTGGTACAAGCTCAACGATGTTTCGGGAACCAGCCTGAGTGCGATACTCGAAGACCCGGTTGCAAATGCCGCGCAGTACGCCGCAATAGTGGGTGAAGCCGGCTTTACCAGCGCGGCAGGCGCCTTGCGCGTACGTAACAATAATCGCGAGTATTACGCGGCCGGTCTGCAATCCGTTCTCGGCGTCGGCTTCGATCTGGGCGAGGCCTCTCATTTGATGGAATTCTCGGTGCGTTTCCACCAGGACGAAGAAGACCGCTTTCAGAATGATGACCGCTACACCATGACCAACGGCGGCATGGTGTTGACCAGCAAGGGCGCACCCGGCAGCCAGGATAACCGGGTCGGTGAAGCCCAGGCCCTGGCCGTTTATGTGCGCGACACCATCGACTGGGAGCGTTGGACCCTGGTTCCCGGAGTGCGGTACGAAACCATCGACCTGAAGCGCACCAGCTATGCGCTATCCGATCCGGACCGAACCGGTGCCACGACCACCAGTGAGAATACCGTTGAAGCCTGGATCCCGGGTTTGGGCGCCGTCTATCGCCTGAGCGACGCCTGGAATCTGGTCGCCGGCGCGCACCGGGGTTTTGCCAATCCTTCGCCCGGCTCGGATGCCGACGCGGAAACGTCGTGGAACTATGAGGCGGGTGTGCGCTTCGGCAACATGGCCGCGCGGCTGGAGCTGATCGGATTCATGACCGATTACGAGAACCTGGTTGGTACCTGCACCGGTTCCACCGGCGGGGGCTGCACTATCGGCGACCAGTTCGATGGCGGCAAGGCGCGGGTGCGCGGGCTCGAACTGCTGGCAGGCTACGACGCCGGCAATGCGCTCGGCCTGGACCTTGCGGTGCCGTTGGCGGCGGTGTACACCTTTACCCAAGGCGAGTTCCTCACCAGCTTCAACAGCAGCTTCGGCGAATGGGGCAATGTTGCCACCGGCGACGAACTGCCGAATGTGCCCGAGCACCAGCTGACGCTCAGCGCAGGGCTGGAAAGCGACATGTGGCGCACTTCGCTCAGCATGAGTTATCTGAGCAAGGCGCGTGCGACCGCGGGTTCAGGTGCAATTGCGGATACCGATCGTATCGACAGTCGCACGGTGTTCGACATCGTCGGCGAAATCGATGTCACCCGCGACGCCAGCCTGTTCGGTAGTGTCCAGAATGTCACCGACGAGATTTACAACGTTGCCTGGAGCCCCGCGGGGAGCAGGCCGGGGTTGCCGCGCACTTTTCTGGCGGGGATCAAGGTCAAGTTCTGATCGGTCTGCGGTTTTGCAGGGCAAGAGGACGGCACCGTGTGCCGTCCTTTTTTTGCCAGGTACGTCGCGTTTGCGGCTTGCTTCCGCCGCCGATCCAGTTGCCGCCCCGACCTTACCCACAGATCTTCGCGGCGCAGGATCACCGTGCACCAGTTTTTGCGCACCAAGTTGATGCGCAGAGTGTCGCACGCGCACCAGATATTTGCCGAACGCGGTGTCGGCACGGCTCAAGTGTCGGTATCCCAAGCGAAAATGCTATGGCATGGGCGTTGCGTAGCGTACTGCCGGTGAGCTTGCCCAAGGTCCGCTGCGGAACGACATATGGCTGTGGCCGGGCCCATCGAAGAGTGACGGGAATCGACGTGAGCGTGGTGCGTTACATCAAGGAAATTGCCCGCGGGTCCGACAGCGCCGGAGATCTGGGCGAAGAGGATGCGCGCGCGTTGTTCTCGGCCATGCTCGACGGCGGGGTTCCGGACCTGGAACTGGGTGCCTGCCTTATCGCATTGCGCATGAAGACCGAGTCGCTCTCGGAGATGCTTGGCTTCTACGCCTCGGTATCCGAGCGCCTGTATACGCTGCGGCCCCCTGTTGCCGGGGTCCGGCCGCTGGTATTCGCGACCTACAATGGCGCCCGTCGCGAAGCCAATCTTTTGCCCTTGCTGGCCCTGTTGTTGCGGCGCATGGGCATTCCTGTCCTGTTGCACGGTACGCTCGAAGGCAGTGGCAGGGTGGCAAGCGCTTACATTCTGCGCGAACTCGGGGTGTTGCCCAGTGCCTCTCTGGCGCAGGCGCAGAAATCCCTGGATGACGAGTTGCTGGCGTTCCTGCCTACTGCCGTGCTGTGCCCCGGTCTCGCCAGCCTGCTTTCGATGCGCAGCCGCCTGGGTGTGCGCAATCCGGCGCATAACCTGGTCAAGCTGATCGATCCGTTCGAGGGTGCCGGGCTGCGTGTCATCAGTGCCAGTGATCCGCTATATCTAACCAAGCTCGAGAGCTTTCTCCTGGCAACCGGATTCGAAGCGTTGCTACTGCGCAGCACCGACGGTGAGCCCTTCGCCAATCCGCGCCAGCGGCCGAAGATCCAGGGGTTCAGGCAGGGCGAGTCCACCACCTTGTTCGAGGAGGAATGGGCGCCGGCCAAGACTCTGCCGGGGCTACCCCCGAGTATCGAGGCGAGTGCAACCGCAGACTGGATCCGGCAGGCGCTGGACGGCCGGATTCCGGTGCCGCATCCGCTGGTGAATCAGTTGGCCTGCTGTCTGTTTGCCTGCGGATACACCGACGACATGAACCAGGCCAAGGCGATCGCGGCGGTGGAAGCGGGCGGACTGATGACGGCAAGGACCGGACGACCAGCGGAGGATTCCGGCCCAAGAGCGATTCATTGAACCAATCCGTCTTTGAACCATTCCCTCCAGACGCACCCGCGATAACATCACCGCCGTACCTATTGAACACCTGCCATGAATACCGATACCTCCGAGCGTCCGCCCGCGATCCATGACCCGGTCTGCATGGGCATCACGCTGGGCAAGCCGCTACTGCAACTGCGTTTCGGGCACACCTCCAGCAGCGTCGGCGGCAAGAGCAACGAAGATTTTTACGGCCTGGTCACGCCTCGCGAGGAGCCGGAGGCGGGAAGCCGCGGCGTGGCGGTTGCCATTGCAGACGGCGTCAGCGGCAACGGTGGCGGGCGCATGGCCTCGGAAACCACGGTCAAGAGCCTGCTGCGGGATTTTTACGGTACCCCGGTGCGGTGGAATATTCCGCAGTCGATCGACAAGGTGCTGTGCGCGATCAACGACTGGCTGCTGGCCGAGAACGTGCGCGTGCCCGAACTGGAGGGTATGGTAAGCACGCTCAGCATGCTGCTGTTCAAGGGCAATCATTACTATATGGCCCATGTCGGCGACAGCCGGATATACCGCAGGCGCGGAGACGTCTTCAAGCAACTGACCATCGACCACACCTGGCCGCGCAGCGACATGCGTCATGTGCTGAAACGGGCGGTCGGACTCGACACGCACCTGATCGCCGACTATACCGACGGGGAGCTGCTACCCGGGGATGTGTTCGTGCTGGTGACCGACGGGGTCTGGGAAGTGCTTGGGGATCGCGTCATGCATGAAATTTTGCAGGCCCGCAGCGATGCGCAGGTCATTGCCAGCACATTGGTGGCGCGCTCGGTAGAGAGCCAGGCGCGTTATATGGGGCGCAACGATGCCACCGCAGTCGTGGTTGCAGTGGAAGAAATCCGCTCCGCCGAGTGATCCGCGCGTCTTCTGCCGGCTAGCGGCTGCGTGTTACGCTATTCGTCAGATTGCCCGTGTCTTCGATGACCGTGGCGCCGCGCACGCCGTCCGAAATGCCCGCATCATTCGCGGCTGCGGTAGCGCAAAACCTGTTCCGCAGACATGTCCGCCGCACCCAGAAAAAAGCCCGCCTCCTCCGCCCGATCCCGCGATCCATCGTCCATCCTCAGCCCGGTCAATCTGGCGCTGGTGTTCGGATCGTTGCTGCTGACCGCGGTTCTGATCGAGCTCGGCTCGTGGATCTGGGTCAAGCAACTGAGGACGGCGCACCTGACGAAATGGGAGTTCGCCGCCACCCGGCCGCCGCCGTATCAAGAGGCAGACTATTTCGGCCCCGATTTCCTGGAGGAAGCGCAGAAATCGGTATCCGGACACCTGGGTGAGGTAGCGGAACTGGCAGATTTTCACGGTCGCTACTTCAATGTCTCCAGGGGATTCCGGGTCACCACCGACACTCCGGAGAATCCGACCCGGCGGGTGCTTCTTTTCGGCGGCTCGACGCTGTTCGGGCAGGAGGTGCCGGATTCCCGGACCATCGCCAGTTACCTGCAGCGCATGCTTAACGCGCAGGGTGTGCGCTGGCAGGTCATGAATTTCGGGCTGGTCGGCATGAATGCCGCACAGCAAACCCGAATCCTAGCCAGCGTGGCGCCGCGCAAGGGCGATATAGTGGTCTACTACCATGGCGTAAACGACATCTATTACTCGGTGTTCGGCGGCTATCGCGAAGGCTGGATTGGCGGCGTGCCGGCGTTCCGGCCGGTGCAAAAGCTCAGTGGCTTGCACAAAACGCTGCATGCCTGGCACGAGCGCTTCAAGGAATACAGCTACACGGCGCAGGTGGCGCTCGACATCTACCAGCGCGGTCAGCCGACGACTGTGACCGACCCTGCCGAACTCGAACGCAATGTCGACATGGCGCAGGCGCGCTTCCGGGAGGCGGTCGCGGAGGCGGCGAGATTGACCGGCGTGGCCGGCGCCGAGTTCGTGCATTTTCTTCAGCCGCAGGTTTTCGCCAATGCGGAGTTGACCGCTTACGAGCGGGCGCTGATCGCCAACCCGCTGGGAACGGCACCTGGCGTTGAAACGGCATTTCGCAACGGCTACCCGAAATTGCTGCTGGCGGCGCAGGACCTGGCGCGCCAGGGGATCGAGTTCCACGACATTTCCGATGCGCTCGATAACCGGCCGGCGGGGGAGGAGGTGTTTCTGGATTTTTGCCACGTCGCCGATCGCGGCAACGAACTGGTGGCGCAACGCCTGATGCGGGACTATTTCCAGGCGCGCATCGCCCGCTAATCGGCCAGGCCGAAACTCAATCCGGCTCGACTTCGGCGTGATAGTCGCTTATCAGAGCCGGGTCCTGGGCGTCCTTTCTGACCAGGCAGTTTCCGCAGACCAGCAGCTCCGCACCGGTGGCCATGAAGCAGCGGAACGCTTCTTCCGGCGTGCATACGATCGGCTCGCCGCGCACATTGAAGCTGGTATTGACCAGAACCGGACAGCCGCTGCGCTGTTTGAACCGCGACAGCAGCGCGTGATAGCGCGGATTGGTGTCCTGATGCACGGTCTGGACCCGCGCCGAATAGTCGACATGGGTCACCGCCGGTATTTCGCTGCGTGCCTGGTTAAGTTTGTCAATGCCGAACAGCGCATCCTGTTCCGCGGTCATGGTCAGGCGACGACCCGCTGCCACGTCGGCTACGAACATCATGTAGGGACTGTCGCGGTCGAGCTCGAACCAATCCGACACGTCCTCGCGCAGCACCGACGGTGCAAACGGCCGGAAGGATTCGCGGAATTTGACCTTCAGGTTGAGCAACCTCTGCATCGAGGTTGAGCGCGGATCCGCAAGAAAGGAGCGGGCGCCAAGCGCGCGCGGACCAAATTCCATCCGCCCCTGGAACCAGCCGACAGCCTGTTCGTTCATCAGTGCAACTACGGTGGCGTCCAGCAGGGCATCGTCGGCGAGAACCTGATAGCGCGCGCCGGCCGCAGTGAGGCGCGACTCGATGTCTTCCTGTGCGAACGCCGGGCCGAGATAGGCGCCTTTCATACCGTCGGCGCCGTTGCGCGGTAATCGCGGTGCGCCTTTGAGCAGATGGTGTGCGGCCAGCGCCGCGCCGAGAGCGCCACCGGCGTCCCCGGCGGCTGGCTGAACCCAGATGTTGCGGAAGGCGCCGTCGCGCAGCACCTTGCCGTTGGCCACGCAATTTAGCGCCACACCGCCGGCGAGACAGAGATTGCGGGACCCGGTTTCACGGGCGAGAGAGCGGGTCATACGCAACACCACTTCTTCCGTCACCTGCTGAATCGATGCGGCCAGGTCCATGTGGCGCTGCTCGAGCGGCTGCTCCGGTTGACGCGCCGGGCCGCCGAACAGCGCGTCAAACTTCGCACTGGTCATGCGCAGGCCGGTGCAGTAATCGAAATAACTCTGGTCGAGCCGGAAGCTGCCGTCCGGTTTCAGGTCGATCAGGTGGTCGAGGATGGTCTGCGCGTGGCGAGGCGCGCCGTAAGGCGCCAGCCCCATTACTTTGTACTCGCCGGAATTGACCTTGAATCCGGTGTAGTAAGTGAACGCCGAATAGAGCAGGCCCAGCGAATGCGGGAAGTGCAGTTCGCGGACGACTTCCAGACGATTACCGTGGCCGTGAGCGACGCTGGTAGTGGCCCACTCACCGACGCCGTCCATTGTCAGTACCACGGCGTTGTCGAACGGCGAAGGAAAGAAGGCGCTGGCGGCGTGGCTGAGATGGTGCTCGGAAAACAGCAGTCGGGCTTTCCAGTCGAAATCGGGATCGAATGCCCGGAATTCCCTGCGCAGCAGGTCCTTCTGAAACAGTTTCTCCCGCAACCAGAGCGGCATCGCAGTCCGGAACGACTCGAAACCACGGGGCGCGAACGCCACATAGGTTTCGAGCAGACGCTCGAACTTGAGGAAGGGCTTGTCGTAGAAGACCACGAAGTCGACATCTGCCAGGCGGATGCCGGCGTGCTTCAGGCAGAAATCGATCGCCAGTCGGGGGAATCGGGCATCGTGCCGGCGACGGGAAAAACGCTCCTCCTGTGCTGCCGCAACGATCTCGCCGTCGCGCAGCAGGGCCGCGGCGCTGTCATGGTAGAAGGCGGAAACCCCAAGAATACGCAAGGCCGTCCGCACCCGCTCAGAAGATCGCGTAAATGAAAGGCGCGAGCGCAGACCCTTTGGCGAGCACCAGCAGGCCACCGAAGATCAGCATCATCACAATCATCGGCAGCATCCAGAATTTCTTGCGCACTCTGAGAAAGGTCCACAACTCGGCGAGGAAGCTCATTGCGGTGTCCGGCGATCAGAACTGGTTGCGCAGGGATTCCGGTTCCGGCCCGGGAGGGCTGCGCTCGATCCAGTAGCTGCGGGCATTGCGGTCGAAGCGCAGGCGCAGCAGGTCCTTTCCCAACGCCCGCATCACCAATCCGGTGGGCAGAACCGTGAGATAGAACAGCATCGCCAGGATGATTGGTGAGGTGATCCGGTGCAGCAGCAGCCCGAAGCGAAGCCAGACGGAATTCAGTGGCCGCAGGATCCGGGGCAGGGCCAAGCCCGCAAACAGGAATGCAGCGGCAATCACCATAGCCCACCAGCGCGGCAAATCCCCGGCAAGCATCGGCCACGAACCTACGAGCAGGAACACCACCGCGAATACGATGCCGAAGCTCCTCTCACTCGAGGGTGCCGGGACTTTGTCGTTTTCAGGTTGTTCTAAAGGCTTTACCTGAGAATCCATCTATGAGGTTGTAAGTCAGCAGCAAGGCGGTCGATTGGTTGGCAAGCACCGTAACCAACCTCATCACGCGAGAACCAAGGCTGGCGATTTTACAGTAGAGGCGCACTGGAACCCAGACCGTCGCTCGAAGTCCCGATCCAGAGGAATCCGGAACCTCGTGGCAATTCCGGAGTCAGGATGCATGGACTCCCTGACTTTCCGAACGCGACATTCGGATCCTGTCCATGATGCCGTTACGTTTATCCAGAGCGGCCGATTTGGTTAGACTGTCGCGCCTTGCTGACACCGGCAATCACCAATCTAAAGGAGAATATTCAAAGTGCAACATCAACTTCCTGCCCTGCCGTACGCGCTCGACGCCCTGCAACCGCATATCTCACGCGAAACTCTCGAGTTCCATCACGGCAAGCATCACCAGGCCTATGTCACCAATCTCAACAATCTGATCAAGGGCACCGAGTTCGAGAATCTTGCGCTTGAGGAAGTGATCCGCAAGTCATCGGGCGGCGTATTCAACAACGCCGCCCAGATCTGGAACCACACCTTTTACTGGCACTCGCTGTCGCCCGATGGCGGGGGAGTGCCGAAGGGTGTGCTCGCTGAAGCCATCGATGCGAAGTTCGGTTCTTTCGATGCGTTCAAGGAAGCCTTCAGCAAGAGCGCCGTCGGCAATTTCGGATCGGGCTGGACCTGGCTGGTAAAGAAAGGCGACGGCACGGTTGACATCGCCAATACCGCCAACGCCGCCACTCCGCTTACCGGTAGCGACAAGCCGTTACTGACCTGTGATGTCTGGGAGCACGCGTATTACGTGGATTACCGCAATCGCAGACCGGACTACGTCGCCGCATTCTGGAACCTCGCCAATTGGAAGTTCGCCGCAAAAAATTTCGAACGCTGACCACTCTGTCCACGGGAAAGGGCTTCCGCAGAAGCCCTTTTTTATTGGCTGGCTCCCTGGAAAGCCGCCCTTTTGGACTC
>LNFM01012310.1_pt1 | contig 11275 bp, 9 predicted proteins | sample 596031 | NCBI WGS metagenome assembly LNFM01 (sample SAMN04254537, study PRJNA301005) | activated carbon metagenome | isolation source: dual media filters at the Ann Arbor, Michigan drinking water treatment plant | place: USA: Ann Arbor | reverse complement strand
CCTCGAGCGACAGCACGTCCGATTTGGGCAGGAACGTCATGTCCTCCGCCATGCAATAGACGCAGCGGAAGTCGCACCGGTCGGTCACCGATACGCGGAGATAACTGATGTGCCGCCCGAAGGGGTCGATCAAGGCCGGTTCCCTGTTCCCATCACGGTTCCTTATATAGCAGGATACCGGCAGGATTTAAGGGGTTTCGGCGGGAGGGTTTCGCATGGAGGTGAAGATCGATGACGCGACCACCGATGACCTGCCGGCCATCGCCGCCATCCTCAACGAGGCGATCGAGACCACCACGGCAGTCTGGTACGACGAGCTGCGCACACAAGACTGGATGGACGCGTGGTTCGAACTGAAGCGCCTGAAGGGCTGGCCGGTGCTGGTGGCGCGGTTCGACGGACGGGTGGTCGGCTATGCCAGCTACGGCGAGTTCAGGCCGCACGCGGGATACCGCGATACGATGGAGCATTCGGTCTATGTGGATACGTCGGTTCGTGGCACCGGCATCGGGCGAAAACTGCTAGCGGCGCTCATCGAGCGGGCAAGAACGAACAGCGTTCATGTGCTAGTTGGCGGCATCGCGGACGAGAACACGGCCAGCATCTCACTGCACCGGGCCTTGGGGTTTGAGGAGGTCGCGCGGATGCCGGAAGTCGGCCAGAAATTTGGGCGGTGGTTGACGCTAATCTTCATGCAAATGGTTTTATAAACTCGATAGCTACCGAAAAATACTCGTCATCCCGGCGAAGGCCGGGACCCAGAGATGCCGATCTCAAATTTCACCGTGTCCCTGAGCTTGTCGAAGGGCTTTGCATCAGCACCGGTGCAAGGCCCTTCGACAAGCTCAGGGACACGGATATGGTTATCCTTGCACAAGAACAAGGTCCCGGCTTTCGCTGGGATGACAAACAAAAAAAAATTGATCGAGAGAGGGCAAAAACTAAGCCGCCTTGGCCGCGATCCCAGCCAGCGCCTTGACCAAGTCGAGCGCGCCGCGGACGCGTTTCTTGTCGTCGGCCCAGTCGCGCATCAGCACCAGCGTGTGGTCGGGGCGCAGCTTGGCGGTGCCGGATTGCTTCGAAAGGAACTCCACCAACCCACCGGGATTGCTGAACGACGCGTTGTGGAAGCTGACCGTGGCGCCGCGCGGGCCGGCGTCCAGCTTGGCAACCCCGGCCTGCTGGCAGAGCTGCTTGATGGACACGATCTTCAGCAGGCTTTCCACTTCGGCGGGCAGGCTGCCGAAGCGGTCGATCATCTCGCCCGCCAGGCTTTCGATCTCCTCGGGCGTGCGAAGCTGGGCGATACGGCGGTACAGGCCCAGCCGGATGCCTAGGTCGGCCACGTAGTTCTCCGGGATCAGCACGGCGGTGCCCAGATTGACCGCCGCCGACCATTCCTCGTCGAGCGCCACGTCGCCGGTCTGGTCGGAACGCGCGCGGGCGACGGCTTCCTCCAGCAGGTGCTGGTAGAGCTCTACGCCCACTTCCCTGATGTGGCCGGACTGCTCCTCGCCCAGCAGATTGCCGGCGCCCCGGATATCGAGATCGTGGCTCGCCAGAGTGAATCCGGCGCCCAGTTCATCCAGCGATTGCAGCACCTTGAGGCGTTTTTCCGCGCCTTTGGTCAAGGTCCTGCCCGGCGGCACGGTCAGATAGGCGTAGGCGCGCAGCTTCGACCGCCCGATCCGCCCGCGCAGCTGGTAGAGCTGGGCCAGGCCGAACTGGTCGGCGCGGTGGATGATCATGGTGTTGACGGTCGGAATGTCGATGCCGGATTCGATGATCGTCGTCGACAGCAGCACGTCGAAGCGGTTGTCGTAGAACGCGTTCATCACGTCCTCGAGCTGTTCCGACGGCATCTGGCCGTGCGCCACGGCAAACTTCACCTCGGGCACGTCCTCCTTCAGGAATTTCTCGATCTCCGCCAGGTCGGCGATGCGCGGGCACACATAATAGGACTGACCGCCGCGGTAGTGCTCGCGCAGCAGCGCCTCGCGCACCGACAGCGGATCCATCGGCATGACGAAGGTGCGCACCGCCAGCCGGTCCACCGGCGGCGTGGCGATGATGCTCAGGCCCCGCAGGCCGCTCATGGCGAGCTGCAGGGTGCGCGGGATCGGCGTCGCGGTCAGCGTCAGCACATGCACGTCCTCGCGGAGCTGCTTCAGCCGCTCCTTGTGGCGCACGCCGAAATGCTGCTCCTCGTCGATGACAAGCAGCGCCAGATCCTTGAACTTGATGCCCTTCCCGAGCAGCGCATGGGTGCCGATGACGATGTCGACATGCCCGCTGGTCAGGTTTTTCTTCACCAGCTTGGCGTGCTTGTCACTGACCAGACGAGAGAGCTGCTCGATGTGCACCGGCAGGCCGGCGAAGCGCTCGGTGAACGACTTGAAGTGCTGGCGCACCAGCAGCGTGGTCGGTGCGATCACCGCGACCTGCCGGCCTTCCAGCGCGGCGATGAAGGCGCTGCGCAGCGCCACCTCGGTCTTGCCGAAGCCCACGTCGCCGCAGATCAGCCGGTCCATGGGCTTGCCCTCGACCAGGTCGTGGACCACGTCGTCGATGGCGCGGAGCTGGTCGTCGGTCTCCTGGTAGGGGAAACGGGCACAGAACTCGTCATAGAGGCCCTGCGGCGGCAGCAGCTTGGGCGCCACGCGCAGCTCGCGCAGGGCGGCCACCTTCATCAGCTCGTCGGCCATGTCCTTCAGCCGTTGCTTGAGCGCGGCCTTGCGGCTCTGCCAGGCCTGTCCACCCAGCCTGTCGAGCTGGACGACGGCATCCTCGGAGCCGTAGCGCGACAGCACGTCGATGTTCTCGACCGGCACGAACAGCTTGTCGCCGCCCGCATAGACGATCATCACGCAGTCGTGCGGCGCGCCCGACACCTCGATGGTTTTCAGCCCCTCGTAGCGGCCGATGCCGTGGTCCAGATGCACGACATAGTCGCCCTCGTTCAGTGACGATGCCTCGGCGATGAAGTTCTCGGCCCGGCGCGACCGCTTCGGCTTGCGGATCAGCCGGTCGCCGAGGATGTCCTGTTCGGTGACCAGCGCCAGGTCGGCGGTCTCGAAGCCGTGCTCCAGCCGCAGCACGGTGAGCCCGGCGAAATTCTTCGGCAGCGTGGCCACCTCGGACCAGTGGTCGATGCGCTTGCTGGCCGTCATGCCGTGATCGGCCATGACCAGACCCAGCCGCTCGCGCGAGCCTTCCGAATAGGAGGCGATCAGCACCCGTTTGCCGTCGCCGACCAGGTCGATCAGGTGCTGGCGCAGCGCGTCGTAGACATTGACCTCGCGCAGGTTGCGCTCGGGCGCGAAGTCGCGGCCACGTCGCGCGCCGTAATCGACCACATTGGCTGCTTCCGGAAGCTGGTAAGCGCTGAAGGCGCGGGCGTCCTGTTGCTCCAGCCGCCTGTTCCATTCGTCCGCGGTCAGATAGAGCCGGTCCGGCGGCAGCGGATGATAGCGGCTCTCGCCGCGCTGCTGGGCCTGCTCGCTGCGCGCCTTGTAGTAGTCGTCGACCATCTCGCGGCGTGAAGTAAAGGATTCGTCGGCCAGATGGTCCAGGCTGACGAAGGCGTCGGGCAGATAGTCGAACACCGTATCCAGATGCGCGTAGAACAGCGGCAGCCAGTGCTCCATGCCCTGGTACTTCCGTCCCTCGCTGACCGCCTCGTAGAGCGGATCGCCGCCGGTCACGGCGCCGAACATCTCGCGGTAGCCGGCGCGGAATCGGGCGATGGAGGCCTCGTCGAGCGGCGTCTCGCTCACCGGTACCAGCCGGAAGCGCTGGTCCTTGCCCGTGGTGAGCTGGTTCAGCGGGTCGAAGCGCCTTATGCCGTCCAGCGTGTCGCCGAAGAAGTCGAGGCGGATCGGCTCCTCTGCGCCGGCCGGGAAAATGTCGATCAGGCCGCCGCGTACCGCGAACTCGCCGGCCTCGCTGACCGTGCTGGAGCGGACATAGCCATTCTCGGTCAGGAACTTCACCAGATCGTCGCTTTTCACGGTATCGCCGATTCGGGCGATCAGGCTGTTCCGGCGCAGCACGTCGCGCGGCGGCAGGCGCTGGCTGGCGGCGTTGACGGTGGTCAGGATCACGCGGCCCTTCGCCGTCGGTCCGGCCAGCAGCGACAGTGTTTCCATGCGCCGGGCGCACAGCACCGGATTGGGCGAGATACGGTCGTAGGGCAGGCAATCCCAGGCCGGCAAAGTGACGATCTCGATCTCGGGGGCGAAGAATGCCAGCGCGTCGGCCAGCGCAGCCAGGCGCGCGTCGTCGCGGGCCACGTGCAGCACGCCGCCCAGCGCGCCCTCGGCGGCACGGGCACGCGCCACCTCGGCGATGATCAGGGCATCGGCGCCTTCGGGGACGCCGCACAGCGTCAGCCGGCCCGCCATTTCGAGAACGCGTGGGTTCACCGCAATCCCTCGACGGTGAAATCGAATGCCCGAAGCAGATCCATCACCCTGGTTCGATGCGCCGCGGGAACCGGATCACGGCCGATCACCCAGCCATAGACGTCCAGATCCTGTTCCTCGAGCAGCGCCGAGAACTGGTCGAGCTCCACGGCGCCGAACTGTGGCAGATAAGCGTCGGCGAACCGGCCCATCATCAGGTCGGCTTCCTTGGTGCCCCGGTGCCAGGCACGGAAGCGCAATTTCTTGCGCGTAACGTCGAGGGTCTCGGTCATGGCGCTCGCTCCCTTCGCGGCCCCCGATATAATGTTTCCGCACCCGTCTGTCAGCACCCGGAAGGCTGCCGTGCGTCCCGAGGTCCTGTTTCCGCTGTTCAAACCCGTCACGTCGATCTCCGGCGTGGGTCCGCGCATGGCCAGACTGGTGGAAAAGGTGGCGGGCGACAAGGTCATCGACCTGTGCTGGCATCTGCCCACCGGCCTGATCGACCGGCGCTTCTCGCCCAAGGTTGCCGAGGCGCCCATCGGGCAGGTGGTGACCCTGACGGTGCGGGTGGACCGGCACGAGAGCCCCGGCAACGCGCGCAGCCCCTACCGGGTGCTGTGCAGCGACGACACCGGCTTCATCGCGCTCGTTTTCTTCAGCGCCCGCGACGACTACCTGCGCCGCATATTGCCGGAAGGCGCCACCCGCGTCGTCAGCGGCACCGTCGAGGAATTCAACGGCGGGCGCCAGATGAGCCATCCCGACTACATCGTCCGTCCCGAGGAAAAGGCCGGTATCCAGATCGTCGAGCCGGTCTATCCGTTGACCGCCGGCCTGTCGCCCAAGCTCCTCACCAAGGCGGTTCGCGCGGCGCTCCTGACCGTGCCGGCGCTTCCCGAGTGGCTCGGCAAGGCGACGCTGTCGCGCGGTGGCTGGGTGGCGTGGGCCGAGGCGCTCAGGACGGCGCACAGCCCGGAAGCGGCGTCCGACCTGGATCCGAATGCAAGGGCGCGCCAGCGGCTCGCCTATGACGAACTGCTCGCCAACCAGCTCGCGCTGGCGCTGGTGCGCACCCGCATGCGGCGCGCCAGGGGGAGGCCGCTGAAGGGGACCGGCATGCTCCGGGCGATGCTGGCAACGCTGCTGCCCTACGAGTTGACCGGCGCGCAGAACACCGCCATCGGCGAAATCCTCGCCGACATGGCCTCGCCGGACCGGATGCTGCGCCTGCTGCAGGGCGACGTCGGCAGCGGCAAGACCGTCGTCGCGCTGCACGCCATGCTGACGGCCGTCGAGGAGGGCGCCCAGGCCGCGCTGCTCGCGCCCACCGAAATCCTCGCGCGCCAGCATTACGAGACCATCCGCCCCTATGCCGACCGGCTCGGCGTCCAGCTCCGGCTGCTGACCGGCCGCGACAAGGGCAAGGCGCGCGAGGCGCTGCTGGCCGAGCTGGCATCGGGCGCGGCGCAGATGATCATCGGCACCCACGCGCTGCTGCAGGAGGACGTGACCTACAACGACCTGGCGGTGGCGGTGATCGACGAACAGCACCGCTTCGGCGTCCACCAGCGCCTCACCCTGTCGGCCAAGGGCGGCGGCCCGGTCGACGTGCTGGTGATGACCGCGACGCCGATCCCGCGCACCCTGACGCTCACCACCTATGGCGACATGGACGTGTCGCGCCTGGCCGAGAAGCCGCCTGGCCGCACGCCGATCGACACAAGGGCGATTCCCGCGACGCGCCTCGATGAGGTCGTCGCCGGACTGCACCGGGCGGTCGAGCGCGGCGCGCAGGCCTACTGGGTTTGCCCGCTGGTCGAGGAATCCGAGGTGCTCGACGTGGCCGCCGCCGAGCAGCGCTTCGCGGCGCTGCGGCGGCGTTTCGGTGACGAAGTGGGGCTTTTGCATGGCAGAATGAAGGCGGCGGAGAAGGACGCGGTGATGGAACGCTTCGCCACCGGCGCGCTGGCGATCCTGGTGGCGACCAGCGTGATCGAGGTCGGCGTCGATGTGCCGGGCGCCAGCATCATGGTGATCGAGCACGCCGAGCGCTTCGGTCTCGCCCAGCTTCACCAGCTTCGCGGCCGCGTCGGGCGCGGCACGGCACGCTCGTCCTGCATCCTGCTCTACGGGTCGCCGCTGTCGGACACCGCCCAGCAGCGCCTCAAGGTGATCCGCGACACCGACGACGGCTTCGTTATCGCCGAGGAGGATCTGCGGCTGCGCGGCGCGGGCGAGCTGCTCGGCACCAGGCAAAGCGGATTGCCGGAATTCCGTTTGGCCGATGTTGAAGTGCACGGCGACCTGCTGCGCCTCGCGCGCGAGGACGCGGTGGCGATCGTGAAGGACGACCCGGAACTGAAGTCGTCGCGCGGCGAGGCGCTCCGCGTGCTGCTCTACCTGTTCGAGCGCGACGCGGCGATCCGGTATCTCACTTCTGGATGATTGCCGATGCACTATATCCCTCGCAGGGTTTGCACATCCGGAGAGGGAGACTGGCTATGCATGAGATCGACCGGCGCGCGGTGCTTGCCGGCCTGGGCGCGTTGGGCGCCGTTGCGCTGGCTCCCGCGCGCGGCTTCGCACAGGGCGAGCCGTTATTGAGAAAGCCCATTCCCGGCGCCGCCGAGACGCTGCCGGCTATCGGCCTGGGAAGCTGGCAGACCTTCAACGTGGGCGACGACCGCGAGGCGTTGGACCGCTGCGCCGCCGTCATCGCCCGGTTCTTCGCACTGGGCGGCACGGTGATCGACAGCTCGCCCATGTACGGCTCGTCGCAGGCGACCATCGGCCATGCGCTCGCCAGGCTTGGGAAGCAGCGCACGGTGTTTTCGGCCGACAAGGTGTGGACCTCGCCGGGCAGCGAAGGCCCCGCGCAGATCGAGCAGTCCCGCCGCTACTGGCAGGTGCCCTATTTCAACCTGCTGCAGATTCATAACCTGTTGTCGTGGGAGGACCATCTCCGCACTCTCCAGCGCATGAAGCAGGAGCGGAAGGTCCGCTATATCGGCATCACTACCTCGCATGGCCGGCGCCACGACGAGTTCGAGGACGTGATGCGCAGGCACGACCTGGACTTCATCCAGGTCAGCTACAACGTGCTCGACCGCGAGGTCGAGCAGCGCATCCTGCCGCTGGCGCGGGAGAAGGGCATGGCCGTGATCATCAACCGGCCGTTCCGCCAGGGCGCGCTGATCGACGACGTGAAGCGCCACACGCTGCCGCCCTGGGCGGCCGAGATCGGCTGCGCCAACTGGGCCCAGTTCCTGCTGAAGTTCATCACTTCCCATCCGGCGGTCACCTGCGCGATCCCGGCGACCAGCCGCATCGACCATCTGGAGGAGAACATGGGCGCCATGCGGGGGCCGCAGCCCGACGAGGCGACGCGCCGCCGCATGGCGGCCTATGTGGCGGACCTGTGATGGCAGACTGGCTGTCCTACAGCCTTTCCGATTTCCTGATGTTCACGCCGGACACCTATTGCCGGCTTTTCGAGCTGCATAACGCGGCGGTGTGGCCGGCGCAGCTTCTTGCGGGCCTGGCCGCCGCCGCCATCGCCGTGCTGCTGTGGCGGCAACCGCCGTGGCAGGGCCGGGCCATTGCCGCCATCCTTGCCGCGGCATGGCTGTTCGTCGGCTGGGTTTTTCTGCTGGAGCGATACACCACCGTTCTCCCGGCCGCGGTCTGGTTGGCGTGGCTGTTCTTTGCACAGGGCGCGTTGCTGGCCTGGCTGGCGCTGCGACGCGACCCGCCGCGCTTTGCCCTGTCCGATGACGCGGCCGGCCGGCTCGCCATCCTGCTGCTGGCGGTCGCGCTGGTCCTGCAACCGCTGGCCGGCCCGCTGGGCGGCCGGCCCTGGACCGGCGCCGAGCTGTTCGCTATCGCGCCCGATCCGACGGCGTCCGCCACCATCGCCGTGCTGCTGCTTGCCTCGGGACGCGGTGCGTGGCCGCTGCTCGTTCTGCCGTTGGCGTGGTGCCTGATCAGCGGGCTGACGCTGGCCGCGATGGACTCGCCGCATGCGCTGCTGATGCCCGTCTTCGGCCTGCTCGCCGTCTGCGGCGCGTTTATGGGATCGCGGCGCGCGTAGCGGTTGGAGCGGCTTTCGGTTCTGTCGTATACCTGCCGGAACTCAACGAGATGGAGCAGACCATGGCATCGAGGCGCGACCAGATCACCATGACGCCGGACGAGCTGAAGGCGTTCATCCTGCGCGAGCACACGCTGATCATCGTCTCCAACGGCCCGCATGGGTTTCCGCATCCCATGCCGATGTTCTTTTACTACGACGAGCAGGGCCGCTTTCTGGTCTCCACCTACGGCGCCAGCCAGAAGGTGGTGAACCTGCGGCGCGACCCCAAGGCGGCGATGCTGATCGAGGCCGGCCACGACTATGCCGAGCTGCAGTCCATGATGGCCGAGACCACCGCCGAGATCATCGACGACAACGATTTCGTCGTCGAAACCATGATGAATATCCGCCGTCAGCGCGACCCGTCGAAGAACGATTTCCCCGCCGAGGAGATGGAGGGCATCCGCCAGGCGGCGCGCAAGCGGGTGATCATCCGCTTCACCCCGGTGAAGACGATCAGCTGGGATCATTCGAAGCTGGGCGGGGCGTACTGAAGTTTTGCCGTCGCTGTTGAAGCCTTGGAAATCGTGCTATCTAGAAGGTGTTTCTAGAAAGGGTTCCCCATGGCACTCAGTATCAAGACCGAAACCGCCGACCGGCTGGCGCGAGAACTCGCGCAGCTGACGGGCGAGACGATGACGGAAGCGGTTACCAAGGCGCTCGCCCAGCGGCTGGAGCTGGAACGCAAGGCGCGCCAGGCGGACCCTGAGGAAGTGCAGCGGCTGCTCGATCACGCTGCGCGGATGCGGGTAAATTATGACTGCAGCCCGGTGACCAAGGAGGAATGGGACGAGGGTTGGGGCGATTGCGCATGATCGTCGTAGATTCCTCGGCGGTCGCAGCCATTTTCTTCGGAGAACCCAGGGCGCCTGAATTGGTGAGGCGGCTTCTCGTTGAACCTGCGGATGCCCGGAAAATGTCTACTGCTTCCTATGTGGAAGTCGGTTCGGTTCTGGCAGGCCGAAGGATCACTGATCGGCCAGCCGCGATTACCGATTTGGAAAGGCACATTTCCACCTTCGGCATCGAATTGGAGCCGGTGGATCACGCTCAGGCGAGAATCGCATTGCGTGCGCGACTTGAGTTTGGGCGCGGGATGGGTCATGGAGGCGCGCTGAACTATGGCGATTGCTTTTCCTATGCATTGGCGAAGGTATTGAACGCGCCGCTACTCTATGTGGGGAACGATTTCACGACGACGGATATCGCATCAGCGCTCTGACTGCTGAAACGGGGAGAAGGGGAGGACGACCATGCGCATAGACCTCAGCGGCAAGACCGCGCTGGTAACCGGCTCGACCGCCGGCATCGGCCGGGCGACCATCGAGGGACTGGCCGGTGCCGGCGCGCGGGTGATCGTCAACGGACGCACCCGGGCCGCCGTTGACGGCGCGGTCGCCGAGATCAAGGTCGCGTTTCCGGGCGTGAGCGTCGACGGCGTCGCCGCCGATGTCTCCGGCGCCGCAGGCTGCGAGGCGCTGATCGCGGCGGTTAAGGACGTGGACATCCTGGTCAACAACGTGGCGACCTTCTCGGCCACGCCGTTCCTCGACTTGGCCGATGACGAGTGGAATCGCTACTGGGAAACCAACGTCATGTCGGGTGTGCGCCTGTCGCGCGCCTATATGCGCGGCATGCTGGCGCGCGACTGGGGCCGCATCGTCTTCATCTCGTCGGAATCGGCGCAGCGGGTGCCGAAGGACATGGTCCATTACGGCACCACCAAGATGGCCCAGATCGCGCTCGCCCGCGGCCTCGCCGAGGCGGCGGCCGGCACCGGCGTCACCGTCAACTCGGTATTGCCCGGCCCAACCACGTCGCGGGCCGTCGGCGGCTTCCTCGACGCGGTGGCGAAGAAACAGGGCGTGACGCCGGAGGAGATCGGCGCCGGATTCCTCAAGGCCAACAAGCCCACCTCGCTGCTCCACCGCTTCGCGACGCCCGAGGAGGTGGCCAACATGATCGTCTATGTCTGCTCGCCGCAGGCCTCGGCGACGACGGGCGCGGCCATGCTGGTCGAAGGCGGCGTGGTCGGGACGACGCTGTAGCGCTTACAGCACCTTCTCGTACATCCTGTAGGTCTTGTAGTGCCGGCACAGGATCATCTCCAGAATCCGCTGCATCGGCACGTTGCTCTCCAGGATCCATGACAGCTCGGCGCGGCGGTAGCCGACCTCCTTGACTGTCGCCTTGCGGATTTCCTCGATCATCAGCAGCGCCATCGAGGCGCCGGCGAGCGTGCCCTGGAACTGCTGGCGCACGCCCATCAGCGGCACGCGGCAGCGGGTGGGCGACTTGACCAGCAGGCGCCACGCCAGCCTGGCCCAGCCGAGCGGCAGCATGTTGCCGTCCAGGTCGGCGGCGGCCTGGTTGATGTCGGGCACGGTCAGCATGAAGGCGGCGGGCACGCCGTCCCATTCGGCGATCATGCAGCCCTGTTCCTTGATGAACGGCTTCAGGTCCTTGCCCATCTTGTCGATCTCGGCGTCGGTCATGGGGATGAAGCCCCAGTTGTCGCGCCAGGCGTCGTTGAAGATGTCGATGATGATCTTCAGCTCGTTCGCGAAGTCCTTCTTGCGCATCCGGCGAAGCGTCAGCTTGTCCTGCTTGCGCGCCTTATCGAGGATGCGCTGCACGTTCGCGGGGAACTCGTGGGTGATGTTCAGGTCGTAGGCCCACATGTCCTGGACCTTGGCATAGCCCAGCTCTTCGACATGCTCGCCGTAATAGGGGCGGG
>LNFM01012309.1_pt1 | contig 11276 bp, 8 predicted proteins | sample 596031 | NCBI WGS metagenome assembly LNFM01 (sample SAMN04254537, study PRJNA301005) | activated carbon metagenome | isolation source: dual media filters at the Ann Arbor, Michigan drinking water treatment plant | place: USA: Ann Arbor | reverse complement strand
CCGTTCGGTCATCGTGGTCGGCCCGACGCTGAAGCTGCACCAGTGCGGCCTGCCCAAGCTGATGGCCATCGAGCTGTTCAAGCCCTTCATCTTCAGCCGCCTGGAGGCGATGGGCATCGCCACCACCATCAAGGCAGCGAAGAAGGAGGTCGAGGCCGGCACGCCGGTGGTGTGGGACATCCTCGAAGAGGTCATCAAGGAGCACCCGGTCCTGCTGAACCGTGCGCCGACGCTGCACCGCCTGGGCATCCAGGCCTTCGAGCCGGTGCTGATCGAAGGCAAGGCCATCCAGTTGCATCCGCTCGTCTGCTCGGCCTTCAACGCCGACTTCGACGGTGACCAGATGGCCGTTCACGTGCCGCTGTCCATCGAGGCGCAGATGGAAGCCCGCACGCTGATGCTGGCGTCCAACAACGTGCTGTTCCCTGCCAACGGCGAACCTTCGATCGTGCCGTCGCAGGACGTCGTGCTGGGCCTGTACTACGCCACGCGCGAGCGCATCAACGGCAAGGGCGAGGGCATGATCTTCGGCGACCTGCAGGAACTGCAGCGTGCGCTGGACAACGGCGTGGTCGAAGTCACCGCCAAGGTCAACGTGCGCCTGACCCAGTGGGTCAAGGGCAAGGAGGCCGGCGAGTTCCTCCCCGAGACCAAGATCGTCGAGACGACGGTTGGCCGAGCGCTGCTGTCGGAGATCCTCCCCAAGGGTCTGCCATTTGCCAACATCAACAAGGCGCTCAAGAAGAAGGAGATCTCTCGTCTCATCAACGTGAGCTTCCGCAAGTGCGGCCTGAAGGAGACGGTGGTTTTTGCCGACAAGCTGCTGCAGAGCGGCTTCCGGCTGGCCACACGGGCCGGCATCTCCATCTCCATCGACGACATGCTGGTGCCCAAGGAGAAGCCGGCCCTCATCGAGCGTGCCGAGAAGGAAGTCAAGGAGATCGAACAGCAGTACGTCTCCGGCCTGGTCACTGCAGGTGAGCGCTACAACAAGGTGGTCGATATCTGGGGCAAGACCGGCGACGAAGTCGGCAAGGTCATGATGAGCCAGCTGTCCAAGCAGAAGGTGGCCGATCGCCACGGGCAGCAGGTCGACCAGGAGTCGTTCAACTCCATCTACATGATGGCCGACTCGGGTGCGCGTGGCTCTGCAGCGCAGATCCGGCAGCTGGCCGGCATGCGGGGCCTGATGGCCAAGCCTGACGGATCGATCATCGAGACGCCCATCACGGCGAACTTCCGCGAAGGCCTGAACGTTCTGCAGTACTTCATCTCCACCCACGGTGCCCGCAAGGGCCTGGCGGACACAGCGCTGAAGACCGCGAACTCGGGCTATCTCACGCGCCGCCTCGTCGACGTGACGCAGGATCTGGTGGTTACCGAAGACGACTGTGGCACGCAGAACGGCATGAACCGTCGCGCGCTGGTCGAAGGCGGTGAAGTCATCGAAAGCCTGCGCGACCGCATCCTGGGCCGCGTGACGGCCGTCGAGGTGCTGCACCCCGAGACGCAGGAAGTGATGGTGAACGGCGGCCAGATGCTCGACGAGGACATCATCGATGTCTTCGAGGCTGCAGGCGTCGACGAGGTCAAGGTCCGCACCGCGCTGACCTGCGATACGCGATTCGGCATCTGCGCCAAGTGCTACGGCCGAGACCTGGGCCGCGGCGGCGTCGTCAACGTCGGCGAGGCGATCGGCGTCATTGCCGCACAGTCGATCGGCGAGCCCGGCACGCAGCTGACGATGCGCACCTTCCACATCGGTGGTGCGGCTTCGCGTGCGGCGGTCGCTTCCAGCGTGGACGCGAAGTCCGAGGGCCTCATCGGCTTCAACGCGACGATGCGCTACGTGACCAATGGCAAGGGCGACCTGGTGGTGATCTCGCGTTCCGGCGAAATCATCATCTCGGACCAGCACGGCCGCGAGCGCGAGCGTCACAAGCTGCCTTACGGCGCCACGCTCAACATCAAGCCCGACCAGCAGATCAAGGCTGGCACGGTGCTGGCCAACTGGGACCCGTTGACGCGTCCCATCATCACGGAGTTCGCGGGCAAGGCGAAGTTCGAGAACGTCGAGGAAGGCTCGACCGTGGCCAAGCAGGTCGACGAGGTGACGGGCCTGTCGACTCTGGTCGTCATCGACCCGAAGCGCCGCGGCGCGGCGAAGGTCGTCCGTCCGCAGGTCAAGCTGCTGGACGCGATGGGCATCGAGGTGAAGATCCCCGGCACCGATCACTCGGTGACGATCGGCTTCCCGGTCGGCTCGCTGATTCAGATCCGCGACGGTCAGGACCTGTCACCCGGCGAAGTGCTGGCTCGCATCCCGATGGAAGGTCAGAAGACGCGTGACATCACCGGCGGCTTGCCGCGGGTGGCCGAGCTCTTCGAAGCGCGCAGCCCGAAGGACGTCGGCATCCTGGCCGAGATCACCGGCACCATCAGCTTCGGCAAGGAGACCAAGGGCAAGAACCGCCTGCAGATCACCGACCCCGAAGGCAAAGTGCACGAGGAGCTGGTGGCCAAGGAGAAGAACATCCTGGTGCACGAAGGCCAGGTGGTCAACCGAGGTGAACTCGTGGTCGACGGCTCTGCCGACCCGCAGGACATCCTTCGCCTGCTGGGCATCGAGGAACTGGCGCGCTATATCGTCGACGAGGTTCAGGACGTCTACCGTCTGCAGGGCGTGAAGATCAACGACAAGCACATCGAGGTGATCGTCCGCCAGATGCTGCGCCGCGTTCAGATCGTGAATCCGGGCGACAGCACCTACATTGCCGGCGAACAGGTCGAGCGGTCCGAACTGCTGGATACCAACGACCGCCTGCGCAACGAAGGCAAGCTGCCGGCCACGCACGCCGACGTGCTGCTGGGCATCACCAAGGCCAGCCTGTCGACCGACTCGTTCATCTCGGCCGCTTCCTTCCAGGAAACGACGAGGGTGCTGACCGAAGCGGCGATCATGGGCAAGCGCGACGAGCTGCGCGGGCTGAAGGAGAACGTCATCGTCGGTCGCCTGATTCCCGCTGGTACAGGCATGGCTTTCCATCAGGCCCGAAAGGCCAAGGAAGACATGGATGAAAGCGAGCGTCGGGCGATTGCGCTGCAGGAGGCTGAAGAGCTCGCAGCGGTCCAGATGGCGGGTGTCGATGCCGCTACTGCCGCCGCGGCTGCGGCCGGGGACGCGGCCGAGTAGGGCCGTGTATTTCAAGGCGCAAAGGGGCGGCTTCGGCCGCCCTTTTTTCGTTGCCTTCCTGGCACTCTTGCCTCGCCGATGGTGGGCTGCTTTCCATTGCGCCCGAGACTTGAACGCCGGCACGGCCGACAATGTCGGTGGAGGTTTCCCATGTTGATGTCCATCCTGCGCTCGGTGATCGCGCCGCTCCTGATCCTCTCAGCCACGTCGGCGCACGCGGCATTGCCCAAGATCGTTGCGGCCGCCAAACCATCGGTGCTGGCCGTCGGGCAATGGAACCTCACGTCCAGCCCGCGCTTCACCTTCCGGGGCACGGGCTTCGTCGTCGGGGATGGCAATCAGATCATCACCAATGCGCACGTGCTGCCCCCTGCGGGCGAGACGACCTTCGGCAACGAACTGAGGGTGCGCATCATCACCGGTGCCGAAGCCGGGACGGAAAGAACAGTGACGGTGGTCAACGTCGATCGCGCTCGAGATCTGGCGCACCTTCGCATGTCGGGGCCGGCCCTGCCGGCGCTGACACTGGCCGGTCCCGACTTCGTCGCCGAAGGCAGCGCGGTCGCCTTCATCGGCTTTCCCATCGGCGGACTGCTGGGCATGGCCCACGTGACACACCGCGGCATCGTCTCGTCGGTCACCAGCATCGTGCTGCCGCCACCGAACGCAGGCGCGTTGACCCCTCGTGCGGTGGCGCAGCTTCGGGAGGGCGCCTTCACCATCTACCAGCTGGATGGCACTGCCTATCCCGGCAACAGCGGTGGGCCGGTGTTCGACGTCGATACAGGGCAGGTCATCGGTGTCATCAACATGGTGTTGATCAAGGGGACGCGCGAGTCATCGCTGTCCACGCCGAGCGGCATCAGCTATGCGATTCCGATTCGCTTCGTACGCGACCTGCTTGAAAACAGGTGAACTGCCGCTGCCCGCGGGCTGCTCGACCCGGATCGATCAGACCCTGTAGTAGGAGCGATACCACTCGACGAAGCGGCTGATGCCTGCCTCGATCGACGTGGCAGGCGCGAAGCCGACCCATGCCCTCAGCGCCTCGACGTCGGCATAGGTGGCGGGCACGTCGCCATCCTGCAGCGGCAGCAGGTTCTTCTGCGCCACCTGCCCCAGGGCGCGCTCGATGCAGCCGATGAAGTCGAGCAGTGGCACGGGGTTGTGGTTGCCGATGTTGAAGACACGGAAGGGTGCGTGACTCGTGCCGGGGTCGGGGGCATCTGACGAGTAGGCCGCATCGCCTTCCGCAGCGCGGTCGGTGACCCGTATCACGCCTTCGACGATGTCGTCGACGTAGGTGAAGTCACGCTGCATCCGGCCGTGGTTGAAGACGTCGATCGGGCGATTTTCGAGGATGGCCTTCGTGAACAGGAACAGCGCCATGTCGGGTCGTCCCCAGGGGCCGTACACCGTGAAGAAGCGCAGGCCGGTCGTGGGCAGGCCGAACAGGTGGCTGTAGGTGTGTGCCATCAGCTCGTTGGCCTTCTTGGTCGCGGCGTACATGCTGACCGGATGGTCGACGCTGTCGCGCTCCGAGAAGGGCATCTTGGTGTTGCCGCCATAGACGCTGGAGCTGGATGCGTACACCAGGTGCTGCACCTTGGTGTGGCGACAGCCTTCCAGGATATTCATGAAGCCGACGACGTTGCTGTCGACATAGGCGTGCGGGTTCTTCAGCGAGTAGCGAACACCTGCCTGGGCAGCCAGGTGGATGACCCGGTCGAAGCGCTCGTCTTCGAAGAGGGTCTGCATGCCAGGCCGGTCGGCGACGTCCATCTTCACGAACCTGAAGGACGGGTGGCCCTGCAGCCGCGCCAGGCGATCCAGCTTCAGCTGGACGTCGTAGTAGTCGTTGAGGTTGTCCAGCCCGACGACCTCGTCGCCGCGTGCCAGCAAGCGCAGGCACGTGGTCATTCCGATGAAACCGGCGGCACCGGTGAGCAGGATCTTCATGGGGGTCTCAGCCACAGCTCGCGGGACATCCGAGCGATGGCGGGAAGTCTATCGGGCAGGCGCCCGCTGCTGCGGGTCGAATGCGGCGAATAGTGGACAGAGGCTGGGCTTCGATGCGGCCAGCCGGCGCTCGCAAGCGCTGGTTCCGCGCCTTGAAGGGGTCTCAGCCGACGCGCGACAGTTCGAACACCAGGGCCGCCGGCAGGGCCTCGGCCAGCGAGTTGCGCGACACGCGCGCGTGCACCTGTCCGGCAGCATGGGTGGCTTCGAAGGCTTGGCCCTCCTCGGCGATCTCGATGAAGGCCAGCATGGGCGCCTCTGCCACCAGTTCGGCCTGCAGCCGCTGCATGCGTGAACCCCCGAGCGGCGCCTCGAACACGATGGCGTGCGGCAGGCCACTCATGCAGAACTGCCGGGCTTCTTCCACCGAGCTGACGAAGTCCAGCATCAGACCCATCGGACGCAAGGCGTCCCGCACCAGGGCTCGAACCTCTCGACGCGCCACCACCAGGAGCACATGGCTGCCCGCCAGGGGCTTGGAGTTGTAGCCTGAGGTGGGCCGCGCTTCCAAGTCCAGGTCGAGCAAGGTGTCGGCGGCGGCGTCCTCGGCGATGGGGCTTCCGAACTCCAGGTCGAGCAGCGTGCGGCCCAGCGTGTCGTGTCGCTCGAACTTCAATTCCAGCGATGACGCGCAGCACTCCACCAGCCGCCAGGACATCGTCTCCAGCCGCGCGGCGGTGGCCTCCGGAGTGTCGCTCGTGGCGATGTCCGGCGGCTGGTGGGCGAAGCTGCACACCAGGTGAACCCGTTCAGGCCAGCCTTTGCAGTCGACGAGCACATCCACATGCGATGCGGCGTGCTCGAAGCTCCAGTCGAACAAGGCCTGCAGCAGGGTGAAGAGCAAGGTCGGATCGACCATCACATGGGCTGGTGTGATGGACTGTCGAACTTCCAGGCCCCGCGTTGCAATCTCGCGCGTTCGCTGCGCCAGCGCTTCGCGCAGCATGGCCGACAGATCCACCCTCTCTTTGGCGATGCCGACCCGGCCCGAACTGAGGCGTCCGATCTGGGCCCCCATCAATCCGATGCGGCGCGCCTGCTCGATCTCTTCCCGCAGGGCCCGCAAGCCTGCGCGGTCGATGCGGCCGGTGTGCGACAAGGTCACGACGCGTTCCAGTGCCGACTCCAAGGCCCTGGCCACCCCGGTGCCGATCTGTGCGATGAGGTCGGCTGGCGCCATCGAACTGTCCTGGGCGTTGACGGCACGGGAGGGAGCGTCCCCGTTCGGTCCGCTCAGTCCGTTGAAATGAAAGCTTGGGTTCATGTGCTGGGCCATCACGCGAAAGAGCAAGAGGCCGTTCCTTCAGGCTGCAATACTTGGTTACAGCGGCGTCCAAGTCCATCCCGCACCTCCGGGGTGCGCTGCCCGGGAGCACCAGCCGAGGCGGTACGAGTTCACGCTGCAGATGGTTGTCGAGTCGCGTCCTACCCGAACCTGATAATGGCCTGATGTCCTGTAACTCCCGGAGGCGAGCTTCTGCATGCGTCGGTGCGGTATTCGCCGTCGCGCTGCTGTCTGCGTGTACCCCTGCCCTTGACTGGCGCGAGTTGCGGCCCGAGGGAGCGTCCGTCGTGGTGGCGATGCCCTGCAAGCCTTCCGTGTTTGCGCGCAAGGTCAGCCTGCAACAAACCCTGGTCGAACTGTCGCTGCATGCCTGCAGCGCCGATGGCGTCACCTGGGCATTGGCACATGCCGACACCGGAGATCCGGCGAAGGTCGGTTCAGCCTTGAAGGAGCTGCGGCAGTCCGCGGCGAACAATCTTGGTACGCCGCTGCCTCCCTTGACCGCGCGCAACATCCCCGGCGCGACACCGAACCCGGAGAGCGGCCGCAGCGCCATGCAAGGCGCGCTCCCCGACGGCCGCAAGGTCGATGAAGTGGTGTTGGTCTTTGCGCTGGGCACCCGGGTGTATCAGGCCACGGCCGTAGGGGATCGCCTGCCCGCAGAGGCTGTCGAGACCTTCGAGTCGTCGATTCGTCTGCTGCCATGAGCGCGACCGCAGCCCTGGGCATCCGTGCCGCGGTCATCATCTTCCTCGGCTTCGCGTTTCCCTACTTCTTCGCAGCGCTGCTGAGGGCAGTGACGGCCACGCTGGCACCTGTGTTCAGCCAAGAGATGGGGTTGACAGCTGCAGATCTCGGTCTCCTCGCCGGCGCCTACTTCTTCGGCTTTGCTGCGATGCAGCTGCCGATGGGACGAGCGCTCGACCGCTATGGACCGCGTCGCGTCCTGCTCGTACTGATGTCGGTGGCCGTGGTCGGCTGCATCTGCTTTGCGTTGGCCCGCAGCCTGCCTGGATTGATTGCTGCACGCGCCTTGATCGGTGTCGGCGTGGCCGCAGGGCTCATGGCGCCGCTGACCTGCTATCGCCGCATCTTCACCCCCGCTGCCCAGATGCGAGCGAACTCTTGGATGCTGATGACCGGTTCTCTGGGCATGGTGGCTTCTACGGTTCCGGTGCAGTTGCTGACGCCCATCTGGGGCTGGCGCAGCCTCTTCTGGGCCATGGCGGTGATGTTGGCGGTGGCCATGCTGGTCATCGCGCTCGTGGTACCGCGCGACCCGGAAGCGGCGGTGCTGCCGGAGCAGAAGGTCGGCTACGGTGTCATCGTGCGGCATCCGCAGTTCGTGAGCATGGCGCCGATCGCCTTCTTCCTGTATGGAGGCATGATCGCCATGCAGTCCCTCTGGGCAGGCCCGTGGTTGACCCGCGTGGCGGGCTGGACCGCTGACGAGGCGGCACGCGGCCTGTTCTTCATCAACGTGTGCATGCTCTTCACCTTCATGGCCTGGGGCTCCGTGATGCCGCGCCTGAACGCCAGAGGTTGGCGGGCTTCCCGCTTGATGTTGTGGGGTGTTCCCATCAGTCTCGTGCTGCTGGCGGGTAACGTATGGGCCGGCCCCGGCGCTGCCGCGGCGGCCTGGGCAGCGTGGTGCGTCTCCAGCACCTTCGTTTCCTTGAGTCAACCCGCGGTCGCGCAGGCCTTTCCACCCGCATGGGCGGGGCGAGCGCTGTCGGCGTTCAATCTGGTGATCTTCGGCGGTGTCTTCACACTGCAGTGGGGACTCGGACTGGCCATCGATGCATTGCGTGCGGCCGGGCACGACGAGGTCACGTCCTACCGGCTCGCGTTCGCTGCCTTCTGGTTCTGTTGTTGTCTGTCGTACCTGTGGTTTGTCCGGAGCCGGCGCCTTGGCGCCGATAATGGGAGTTGACCCATGGCTGCGTTCCTGCTCATCGCTCATGCTCCGCTGGCAAGTTCGCTCCAGCAGGTGGCTGCGCATGTGTACCCGGAATGTGCATCGCGGCTTCGGGCCGTCGACGTGCCTGCTGGCGCAAGCCTCGAGACGGCCGAGGTCGCAGCCCGGGCAGCGGTGACTGACCTGGGAGATCAGGAAGTGCTCATTCTTGCGGACGTGTTCGGCGCTACGCCCTGCAACGCGGCCCTGCGGGTGGCGGACGGCGTACGGACGCGTGTGGTGGCTGGCGTCAACGTGCCCATGCTGTGGCGAGCCCTGTGCTACGGCGACGAGCCTCTCGATCGGCTCGTCACGCGCGCGGTCGACGGTGCTACCCAAGGCGTGTTGCAGGTGTCGTCGCCGCGACGACTCAACCAATCGCCCCTCCCCACGAGCCATGATCACCTCCACCATCACGATCAGTAACAAGCTGGGACTTCATGCGCGAGCCTCGGCCAAGTTGACGAAACTCGCCGGCAGCTTCAAGTCGGACGTGCACCTCACCAGGAACGGACGCCGTGTAAATGCGAAGAGCATCATGGGCGTCATGATGCTTGCGGCGGGTTTGGGCGCGTCCGTCGACATCGAGACCTCCGGCGAAGACGAAGAGGCTGCGATGAATGCCATCCGCGCCCTGGTCGTCTCGAAGTTCGGCGAAGACGACTAGGAACCCTGTCCTGCGGTTCACTTGACCGACGGGCCCATGCGACGCATCCGCGCCCGGGTGCTGCGTTACATTGGCGCATGAGCATTCAAGTGTTCGGCATGCCGGTGTCCCGCGGAGTCGCGATCGGCCGCGCCGTGCTGGTGGCCTCCAGCCGCGTCGACGTTGCCCACTACTTCGTGCCCGACGCCGAGGTCGACCGGGAGATCGAGCGATTGCGCGCTGCCCGTGACGAGGTCGCTCAGGAGCTGACCGTGCTCAAACGCGACCTCCCTTCCGACGCGCCGAGCGAGTTGTCTGCGCTGATGGACGTGCATCTGATGCTGCTGCACGACGAGTCGCTCACGGGGGCAACCAAGACCTGGATCCGAGAGCGGCACTACAACGCTGAATGGGCGCTGTCGGCCCAGTTGGAAGTGCTCGCGCGCCAGTTCGACGAAATGGAGGACGACTACCTTCGCGAGCGCAAGGCCGATGTCGAACAGGTCGTCGAGCGCCTGCTGCGAAGCCTAGCGCGCGCGAACTCAGGTGCCGACGGATCCGCACGGGCTGTGATCGGGCAAGGAGCACGCGACTTTGCGGGCGAGGACCCGCTCGTGCTGGTGGCCAACGACGTGGCACCAGCCGACATGCTTCAGTTCAAGCGCAGCGTCTTCACTGGTTTCGTCACTGACGTCGGTGGACGCACGTCCCACACCGCCATCGTTGCTCGGAGCATGGACATACCGGCAGTTGTTGGTGCTCGGGAGGCCAGCCGTCTGATCCGTCAGGACGACTGGCTGGTCATCGACGGAGACGCAGGGGTCGTCATCGTCAACCCCTCTCCCATCGTTCTCGAGGAGTACCGGTTCCGGCAACGTGCCAGCGAACTGGAGCGCGCAAGGCTCGACAGGCTGCGCTTCACGCCTGCCGTCACCCTCGATGGCGTGCCCGTGGAGCTTCTGGCGAACATCGAGCTGCCTGGCGACGCGGCCGGGGCCGTGGAGGCCGGAGCGGTTGGCGTCGGCCTCTTCCGCAGCGAGTTTCTGTTCATGAACCGGGACGGCAACCTGCCAGACGAAGAGGAGCAGTTCGAGTCCTACCGCGCCGCTGTCTTGGCCATGGAGGGCTTGCCGGTCACGATTCGCACGGTGGACATCGGGGCCGACAAGCCGCTGGAGCGCCTCAGCGTGCAGGACCTGCGCCATGAGCACTCCCTGAACCCGGCTCTGGGCCTGCGAGCGATCCGGTGGAGTCTGGCCGAACCTGCGATGTTCCGGCAACAGCTTCGCGCCATTCTTCGTGCCAGTGCATTCGGCAAGGTGCGGGTGCTGGTGCCGATGGTGGCCCATCGATCGCAGATTCATCAGACGCTTGAAGCGCTGGCACGTGCCAAGCAGCAACTCGATGACGTGGGCAAGCCCTACAGTCGCGTTGAACTCGGGGCCATGATCGAGATCCCTGCCGCCGCCCTGACGATCGATCTGTTCGTGAAGCACTTCGACTTCGTATCGATCGGCACCAACGACCTCATCCAGTACACGCTGGCCATCGACCGTGCCGACGAGGCGGTTTCGCACCTGTACGACCCTTGGCACCCCGCGGTGCTTCAGCTTCTCTCAACCACCATTGCACGAGCCAACGCCGCCGGACGCAACGTCTGCGTGTGCGGTGAGATGGCGGGGGATCCCGCGTTCACAGAGCTGCTTCTTGGAATGGGTCTGCGGAGCTTCTCGATGCATCCGGCTCGAATCTCGTCCATCAAGCAGCGCGTGCTGCGAGCGGACAGCCGTCGGTTGGTGTCGCAGGTGCAGCAGGTGCTTGCCAGTGAGACGCCGGACATCGAGGCAACGCGCCTGTTCGGAGCTTCGTAGTGCCGGAGGTCTTGAGGGGTCTTGCGCGTCGCGCATTGGCGGTGCTATAGTCGAGGGCTTCGCTGAGAGAGAAGCTGCGCGGCGGTCAATAGACCAAAACCGAAGCGGCCTCAGGGCGAAGAGAAGCAAGAAAAACCAGCGAGTTGACAGATTCTTCGGAAAACAGTCATAATCGCTGTCTTCACTGAGAGGCGCGAGCTGATCAGATAGCAGCTGAAAAGCTCGGTTCTTTAACAACATACAGCCGATAAGCGTGGGCGTTGAGGCGAGGTGTCGGGAGTCGAGAGGCTTCCGGTCTTCGGACC
>LNFM01004894.1_pt1 | contig 11276 bp, 7 predicted proteins | sample 596031 | NCBI WGS metagenome assembly LNFM01 (sample SAMN04254537, study PRJNA301005) | activated carbon metagenome | isolation source: dual media filters at the Ann Arbor, Michigan drinking water treatment plant | place: USA: Ann Arbor | reverse complement strand
ACCCATGAACATCAAGCCGCTCTACGACCGCGTGGTCATCAAGCGTATGGAAGAAGAAAAGATGTCCGCCGGCGGCATCGTCATTCCGGACTCGGCCACTGAAAAGCCGATCAAGGGCGAAGTGCTGGCCGTTGGCGCCGGCAAGGCCCTGGACAACGGTTCGACCCGCGCCCCGACCGTGAAGGTTGGTGACAAGGTGCTGTTCGGCAAGTACGCCGGCACCGAGGTGAAGGTCGATGGCCAGGAAATCCTGGTGGTCAAGGAAGACGACATCCTCGCCATCCTCGGCTGAGGCATTCGACACCCCGCCGGCCCGCGCCTGCGCGACCGGCATCGCAACAACCCCACACAGAATTCTGGAGTTTAGAAAATGGCTGCCAAGGAAATCCGTTTCGGTGAAGACGCCCGCGCCCGCATGGTGAAGGGTGTGAACATCCTCGCCAATGCCGTCAAGGCTACCCTCGGCCCGAAGGGCCGCAACGTCGTGCTCGACAAGAGCTTCGGCGCCCCCACGATCACCAAGGACGGCGTGTCCGTCGCCAAGGAGATCGAGCTGGCCGACAAGTTCGAGAACATGGGCGCGCAGATGGTGAAGGAAGTCGCGTCCAAGACCTCCGACATCGCCGGCGACGGCACCACCACCGCCACCGTGCTGGCGCAGGCGCTGATCCGCGAGGGCATGAAGGCCGTCGCGGCCGGCATGAACCCGATGGACCTCAAGCGCGGCATCGACAAGGCCGTGGTCGAGGCCGTGGGCGAGCTCAAGAAGCTCTCCAAGCCGTGCTCGACCTCGAAGGAAATCGCCCAGGTCGGCTCGATCTCGGCCAACTCCGACGCCAACATCGGCGAGCTGATCGCCAAGGCCATGGACAAGGTCGGCAAGGAAGGCGTGATCACCGTTGAAGAAGGCTCGGGCCTCGAGAACGAGCTCGACGTCGTCGAGGGCATGCAGTTCGACCGCGGCTACCTGTCGCCGTACTTCATCAACAACCAGCAGTCGATGTCGGCCGAGCTGGAAGACCCGTTCATCCTGCTCTACGACAAGAAGATCGCCAACGTGCGCGAGCTGCTGCCGGTGCTGGAAGGCGTCGCCAAGGCCGGCAAGCCGCTGCTGATCGTGGCCGAGGAAGTGGAAGGCGAGGCCCTGGCCACGCTGGTGGTCAACACCATCCGCGGCATCGTCAAGGTCTGCGCCGTGAAGGCCCCGGGCTTCGGTGACCGCCGCAAGGCGATGCTGGAAGACATGGCCATCCTGACCGGCGGCACCGTGATCTCCGAGGAAGTCGGCCTGCAGCTTGAGAAGGCGACCATCAAGGACCTGGGCCGCGCCAAGAAGGTGCAGGTCTCGAAGGAGAACACCACGATCATCGACGGCGCCGGCGCTGCCGACGGCATCCAGGCCCGCATCAAGCAGATCAAGGCCCAGATCGAAGAGACCTCGTCGGATTACGACCGCGAGAAGCTGCAGGAGCGCGTCGCCAAGCTCGCCGGCGGCGTGGCCGTGATCAAGGTCGGTGCCTCGACCGAGATCGAGATGAAGGAAAAGAAGGCCCGCGTCGAAGACGCCCTGCACGCCACCCGCGCTGCGGTGGAAGAGGGCATCGTCCCGGGCGGCGGCGTCGCGCTGATCCGCGCCAAGGCGGCCATCACCGGCCTCAAGGGCGCCAACGAAGACCAGAACCACGGCATCGTGATCGCCCTGCGCGCCATGGAAGCCCCGCTGCGCGAGATCGTCACCAACGCCGGTGAAGAGCCGTCGGTCATCCTCAACAAGGTCGTCGAGGGCAAGGCTGCCTACGGCTACAACGCCGCCAACGGCGAGTACGGCGACATGATCGAGTTCGGCATCCTGGACCCGACCAAGGTCACCCGCACCGCGCTGCAGAACGCGGCGTCCATCGCCGGCCTGATGATCACCACCGAAGCGATGGTGGCCGAGGCCCCGAAGAAGGATGACGGCGCCGGTGCCGGCGGCGGCATGGGCGGTGGCGGCATGGGCGGCATGGGCGGCATGGACTTCTAAGTCCCCGCCGTACCGCAGCAACCCGCAACACCAAAGGCCCCGCTCCGGCGGGGCCTTTTTCGTTTCATTCCGGAGGCGGTCAGGGGTTCGCCATGGGCCGCTGCAAGGCCGGGTATCCCGCCGACAGGGCGACTTTCTCACAAGGAATTCACATACCATCCGGATCTTCGACTTGGCCCAAACCGGAGACACCTATGCGCCGTCACCCGTTGACCCTAGGCCTGCTGTTTGCACTCGCCGCACAACCTGTCCTGGCGCAGGAGGAAACCGCCGGGCAGGAGGAGGCGGCTGTCCTCGATACGGTCGTCGTCACCGGCACCCGGGCAGCCAATCGAACCGTCGCCGAGTCCGCCGCGCCCATCGACGTCATCACGCCCGAAGCGCTGCAGGCGACCGGCACCACCGAGCTGGCCACGGCGCTCTCCCGGGCCCTGCCTTCCCTCAACTTCCCGCGCCCGGCCATCACCGACGGCACCGACGCCGTCCGCCCCGCCCAGCTGCGCGGCCTGGCGCCGGACCAGGTCCTGATCCTGGTCAACGGCAAGCGCCGCCACACCACCGCGCTGATCAACCTCAACGGCAGCCAGGGCCGGGGCTCCTCGCCGGTGGACCTCAACGCCATTCCGATCGCCGCCATCGAGCGCGTGGAGGTCCTGCGCGACGGGGCGTCCGCGCAATACGGCTCCGACGCCATCGCCGGCGTGGTCAACGTGGTGCTCAAGGGCAGCGGCAAGGGCGGCAGCCTTGCCGCCAACGTCGGCCAGTACAGTGCCGGCGACGGCCGCAGCTACCAGGCGCAGGGCGATGCCGGCTTCGCGTTGGGCGCGAGCGGCAAGCTTCACCTCGCCGCCGAATACGTGAACCGCGACCAGACTGATCGCGCCCGGCCCTACGTCCTTTCCCCGGGCGTGACCGTCCGCCCGGTCACCGCCCCGCCGCCGGGCGAAGTGGTGCAGCGCTACGGCGACCCGGAGATCGATCAGTACGCGCTCTCGGCCAACGCCTCGTTCGATGTGGGCGACGCGCTGACGCTCTATGGCTTCGCCAACGCCAGCCGCCGCGACGCCCTGTCGAACGGGTTCTTCCGGACTGCCGCCGACAGCCGCAACGTGCCGGCGATCTACCCGAACGGGTTCCTGCCGCAGATCCGCAACATCGCCGAGGATCGCGGCGCGGTGCTGGGCCTGCGCGGCGTGGTCGCGGGCGACTGGAATCTCGACATCAGCTACAACTACGGCAACAACGACCTCAGCTTCGACGTCGAGAACAGCCTGAACCGAAGCCAGGGCGCGGCTTCGCAGCGCAATTTCTACGCGGGTGCGCTGGACATTGCCCAGCAGGTATTCAATGTCGATGCCAGCAAGGGCTACGACGTGGCCTGGATGGACTATCCGCTCAACGTGGCGCTGGGTGCCGAATGGCGCGGCGAGGAATTCACCCAGAGCGCGGGCGAGCCCAACTCCTACCTCAACGGGGGCCAGCTGGTCGGCGGCAACCCGACGCCGTCCGGTTCGCAGGTCTTCCCGGGCTTCCGGCCCACGGATGCCGGCCAGTTCGACCGCGACAGCTATGCGGTTTACCTTGACGTCGAAATGCCGTTCAACGAGGCCTTTACCCTGGCTGCGGCGGTCCGCGCCGAGGAATACAGCGACTTCGGCAGCACCACGTCGGGCAAGGTTTCGGCCCGCTACGACTTCGGCGACGCGGTGGCGCTGCGCGGCACGGTGGCCACGGGCTTCCGTGCGCCCTCCCTGCAGCAGCAGTTCTTCCGCTCCACCGCCACCAACTTCATCGGCGGCGTGCCCTTCGACATCCGAACCTTCCGGGTCAACGACGCCGCCGCCGTCGCGCTTGGCGCGGAGCCGCTGAGGGCCGAGGAGTCCACCAACTTCAGCCTCGGCCTGGTGCTGACGCCGGTGCAGGACCTGTACGTCACCATCGATGCGTATCGCATCGACATCGACGATCGCATCCTGCTTTCCGAGAACCTCACCTCCACCGCGGTGCGTGCCTTCCTGAACGCCACGGTGGATCCCTCGCTCGGCGGCGGCCGCTACTTCACCAATGCCGTCGATACCCGCACCCGCGGCGTCGACGTGATCGGTACCTACCGCTGGAGCCTGGCCAACAGCACGCTGGACCTCACCGCCGGCTACAACTACAACAAGACCACGGTGGAGCGAATCGCGGCCAACCCCGCGGTCCTGGTGGCCATCGATCCGAACGCGGTGCGCATCGGCCGCGTCGAAGTGGGCCGCCTGACCGTGGGTGCGCCGCGCGACAAGTTCCAGCTCGGCGGCCTGTGGGGCGTCGGCAACTGGAAGTTCGGCGCCAACGCGACCCGGTATGGCGAGTTCAGCGTGCTGTTCGGCAACAACCCGGCCGACACCTCGCGCGACCAGACCTTCGATGCGCAGTGGACGCTCGACCTCTCGGCGAGCTACGCCTCGGGCAGCTGGGACTTCACCCTCGGCGCCGACAACGTGCTCGACGAGTATCCGGAGGAGGTGATCTTCGCCAACTCCACCAACGGCCAGCTGCCCTACAGCGCGTCCTCGCCCAACGGCTTCAATGGCGCCTACCTGTACGGACGCATCGGCTACCGCTGGTAAGCGCGGGCCCGGGAAGAGCGGCGCCAGCCCCCGGGAGCCCGCGCCGCGGTCCCCCGGGTGGCCGGGGAATCGCCGGTCGTTGCCCGGCGGGTAAGCGGCGGCTGAATCGCCGTCCCGCCAGGGTGCCCACATTGCGGTTTGGCCGGGCATGCTTTGGCGCTCTCCCCAAGGGACCGCCCACGTGCATCTGCGTCCAATCTTGTTTGTCTTTTGCCTGGCGCTCATGGCCAACCGCGCCGACGCGCGCGAAGCCCGGGTGCAACTTCCCGAGGATTTCGCCGAGCCGGAAATCCACGCGGTCGAAGGCTACTCGCCGCGACGCTTCCAGCAGCCCCTGGTGTTCGGGCCCTACAGCGCACGTATCCAGGCGGGTGGGGACACCGCCGTGTCGGGTGGCTCCCTCGGGCGGCTGGATCTCGCCGAGGGCGAGCGGGCGCATGCTTTCCTGCTGACCACGCGCGACCAGCCGGTGATCGACGTGGAATGCATCGGTCGCGCCAGCTTGCTCGGGCAAGAGGACGAAGACGGCGGCTGGGAGCTCGACCTCGGGGCCCTCGCCGGGCCGGTGCTCGATTGCGGGCTGCGGCTTTCCCAGGATGACCCGGGGCGCCGCCTGGTGCTGGAGGCCCGCGCCCGCGCCCCGTCCGGCTGGGTTGATTCCCCCTGGGGCCGGCTGCGCGTGACGCCGCTGCTGGGCTATGCGGGCTCGCGCTGGCGCTCGGGTGAACCTACGGGCTACGCCGTCGCCGGCGAGTCCGGCACGCTGATGGTGGTGGACCTGCTAAACGCCGGGCAGGTGTTGTTCGACCCGACCCTCGACGCGCGCAGCAAGGCCTGGCTCGCCGCCGTCGCGGCGGCGCTGCTGCTCTCGCCGGGCGTCGAACCCGGCTGAGCCCCGGCCGTTGCCAAGCTCGCCGGCGGCATGGACTTCCGAGCTGCACTGCAGCATCGGCGCTGACCCCGAAGCCCGGACCGGTGCCGGGCTTGGGGCGTGTGAAGGCGGGCACTGAGGGGACAATGGCAAAGCCACGCGAACTGGGCTTACACTCGGCCTCGGGCAGACCCCGGAGCGAATGACGCCCGGGTTCGTCCTGCACCGGTCCGCCACATCCCCACGGGATGGCTTGCAGGGAGTGCAAGCGCGGCATCGTTCGCACCATTGGATCCAGTGATTCGTCTCGGGGGAAGACATGTTGAACATGAAGAAGTGGGGTGCGGCACTCGCATTCGTGGCCCTGGTCGCGGTGGCTAGCCCCCCGGCCTACAAGTTCCTTTCGCGCGCTGCGCCGGGTCCGGATCCTTCGGAACTCACGGAAGACGAGCGCGCCGAACTGGCTGCGGGCAGCGTCCGCTTCGATGCCATCGCCGCGCGCCCCGGCCAGGTCGCCGCCAGCAGCAGCGCCCGCGCCCCGGGCCGCGCCCAGGCCGCCAGCGCCCAGGCCGCCAGCGCCCAGGCCGGCGTTCGCCGCCTGGCGGTGATGCCGCGCAATCGCCTTCCGGGCGGCGGCTTCCACTACGACGAACTTCTCAACGCCGGCGGCGACGTCGATCGCCCGGCGGCACCGATCTCCAGCAGCGACAGCATCGCGCCCGGCACCTTCATCGTGCTGTTCGACGAGCCCTCGCTCGCGGCCTACCGCGGCGACATCGTCGAGCTGATGGCGCCGTCCCGGCAGGTGGGCAAGAACGGCAAGCGCCGCCTTGACGTCCACAGCCGGGAAGCCCTGAACTACCTGGGTTACCTGCAGGGCCGCCAGCTCGAGATGGAAGAGCGCATGGCCAGCGTCGCCGGCCGGGCGCTGGAAGTGCGCATGCGCATGCAGCACGCGGTGAACGGCATCGTGGTCGACATGACGGCCGAAGAATCGGCCCGCGTCGCCAAGCTCCCGGGCGTGCGCCTGGTCGAGGCCTACCGCGAATACGAAACCACCACCGACGTCGGACCGGCCCTGATCGGCGCGCCCGCGGCGTGGGCCGGCACCATCAACCAGCCGGGCGGCGCCAGCGCGGTCCAGGGCGAGGGCATCGTCCTCGGCGTGATCGATTCGGGCATCAACTTCGGCAGCCCGTCGTTCGCCGCCACCGACCCCGTGGACGGCTACGTCCACACCAACCCGCTTGGCGACGGCGTCTACCTCGGCACCTGCGCTGCCGGCGGTGACGATGCCGGCCGCTGCAACAGCAAGCTGATCGGCGGCTACGACTTCGTCTGCGGCGCGCCCGGCAACCAGTGCGGCGTCGCGAACGTGCGCGAGGAGCCCGGCTTCGGCGACACCAACGGCCACGGCAGCCATACGGCTTCCACCGCGGGCGGCAACCGCCGCGACGTCGTCTTCAGCGGCGCCCGCGCCGCGCGCCAACATCATTGCCTACGACGCCTGCTACACCAACACGGCCACCGGCCAGGGCCTCTGCCCGAACGTGGCCACCCTGGCCTCGATCAACCAGGCGGTGGCCGACGGCGTCGACGTCATCAACTACTCGATCGGCGGCGGCGCCCAGCCCTGGAGCGAAGCGACCTCGCTGGCCTTCCTTGATGCCACCGACGCCGGCGTGTTCGTCGCCACCTCGGCGGGCAACAGCGGCCCGGGCCCGAACACCATGGGCCACCTCGAGCCGTGGACCTCGTCCACCGCGGCGGCGCAGCATGGCCGCGCCGGCTTTGGCTACCTCATGCAGGTCACCGGCCCGGCCCCCGTGCCGGCCGCGCTGCAGCCGGTAGTGATGAACGCCGGCACCGGCGGCGTCGACCTCGTCGCCACCATCCCGGGCACCACCCGCCTGTTCATCAGCGCCGGCTTCGCCACCACCAGCGACGGCTGTGCGGCCTATGCGCCGGACACGTTCGCCGGTGGCATCGCGGTCGTTCGCCGCGGTACCTGCTCGTTCGCCATCAAGGCCAACAATGCGTCCGCCGCGGGTGCCATCGCGGTGATCATCGCCAACAACCAGGCGGGCGTCATCCTCCCGTCGGTGCCGGGCACCACGGTCCCGGTGTTCAGCGTGACCCAGGCCGAGGGCGATGCCCTGGGCAACTTCGGCAACGCCAACCCGACCACGACCACGGCGCAGATCACCTTCCCGGCCGTGGGCCTGCCGAACACCGCCGATGCGCTGGCGGCGTTCAGCTCGCGCGGTCCGGCGGGCAGCTTCAACCTGATCAAGCCCGACATCACCGCCCCGGGCGTCAACGTCCTGGCCGTGCTGGCCGGCACCACGATCACCGGCTCCGAGCAGCTGGTCGGCACCATCAGCGGCACCTCGATGGCGTCGCCGCACAACGCCGGCGCCGCCGCCCTGATCCGCCAGGCGCGTCCGACCTGGACCGTGGCCGAGATCAAGTCGGCGCTGCTGATGACCGCCAAGACCGAGGTCTTCCTGGAAGACCAGGTGACGCCGGCCAACCCGTTCGCCCGCGGCTCGGGCCGCGTCCGCCTGGAGCGGGCCATCCGGGCCGGCCTGGTCATGGATGAGAACAAGGCCAACTACCTTGCCGCCAATCCCGGCACCGGTGGCTTCACGCACACGCTCAACCTGCCGAGCATGGCGCGGGCGAATTGCGCCCAGTCCTGCCAGTTCGTGCGCACCTTCCGCAACCCGGGCACGTCGGGCGGGCTGTGGTCGCTGAGCGTGACCGGCCTGGCCGGCAGCGTCGATCGCCCGCTGCTGTGGGTGCCCGCCGGCGCGTCCCGCACGGTCACGGTGACCATCAACAGCTCGGCGATCCCGGCCGACAATGCCTGGAACTTCGGCGAGCTGGTGATGACCCGGGTCTACAGCGGCGCCCCGTCCGCCAATGACGGCACCCTGCGGCTGCCGATCGGCGTCACGGTGGCGCCGCCGGTCCTGTCGGTGCCCAACCAGGTGTCGGCCAGCGTCGCGCTCGGCAACGACGGCTCCACCAGCTTCGACATCGGCAACATCGGTGGCTCGGCGCTGGTGTACACCGCCGCCACGTCGGGCAACGGTGCCACCACGGTTTACCGCGCCGATCGCGGCGCCGTGGGCAGCGGCTTCCGGAACACGATCTACACCGACCCGGCGACGGCCGGCAGCAACGCGCAGTTCGCGGCGGATGACTTCCAGGTGGCCGTCAGCACCCAGATCACCGGCCTGAGCGCCGAGGGTTTCGTGGTCAGCAACGCGGCCTTCCCGGGCGCGGCGGTCAACCTGACCTGGTCCATCTATCCGGACGCCGCCGGCTTCCCGGCCGGCAACCCGGCCACCAATCCGGGCGCGGCGGTCTGGAGCTACACCGCGGCGCCGAATGCGCCGGGCGTGAGCACGGCGGGTGGCTTCCTGTCGTTGAACCTGGCCGCGGCTGGCCAGAGCCTGGTCCTGCCGCCGGGCACCTACTGGCTGGTGGTCAACACGCGCGGCACCTTCGCCAACCGGTGGGCGCAGTTTGGCTCGAACACCGGCAACGGCAGCTTCGCGTCGCTCACCATCAGCACCACGAACACCGGCGACTGGGTCTCGAACCCGTCGTTCGCCGGCCTCAACATGCGCGTCAGTGGCCAGGTGGCCTGCGGCGCGCCCTGGATGGGCGTGATCAGCCCGGCCGGCGGCACCCTGGCGCCGGGCGCCAGCCAGCCCACCAGCCTCGCCCTGCTGTCTTCCAGCCTGGCCAGCGGCAATTACGGTGGCTTCGTCTGCGTCAACAGCAACGATCCGGTGTCGCCCTCGGTGGCCGTGCCGGTGCAGCTGAACGTCGTCGCGCCCTGATCGGTCCAGGCAACGCATGAAGAAAAGGGCCCGGAGCGATCCGGGCCCTTTTTTGTTGGCGGCGCGCGGGCCGCCGTGGTCGCCCGGCGGGCGACGAAGCCGGTCCTATTTCGCGACGGCGCCGCCCTCCAGGCTCTCGCACTGGTTGTCCACGCACTGGCAGGCGCTGACCTCCCGGAACCCGCAGATCGAGGCCATGTCGTCCTTACGGCACTGCGCGAGTACCGCGGCGGGATCGGTCCTGGCGTCCTTGTTCACGCACATGGGGAAATAGCCGCAGCAGTTGCCCACGTCCTTGACGGCGCAGTCGCTGTCGGTCTCGCAGTAGCGACTGGGCCTGGCGGCGTCCGGCCCCGCCAGGTGGTCGATGGGGCCCCCTGCGCCCGCGGCGCCTGGAAGCGGCAGGGCCGGCTGCGAGGCGCTGTTCCCTGCCGCTGGCGGGGCCTGGGCGGGGGCGGTGCGCGTCGTGCATCCGGCCAGCGACAGCACGATGAGTGAAGCAAGAACCAGATCTCGCAATGGCATGGCGGATGTCCTCCTGCAGCCGGGAGGGCCGGATTCCCCGGCCCGAAAAAAACCCCGCCAGGCGGCCCGGAACAGGGCGCGTGGCGGGGTCTGGAGCGAGGCCGGCGTGGGCGCCGGCCGGTGTCAGCCTGGATGGATCAGCGCCCCGGCACGCGGCAGCACTGCGCCGTGCCTTCGACGGTGATCACGCCGGACGTGGCGTTCTGGCCCGCACAGAAGGTGTCGACCGACGCGCCGTTCCGGTAGAGGCCGTTGATGGACCAGTTGGCCTCGCCGAAGCCCGGGGTGCGGCAGCCGGCGCCGGTAACGGCGTAGCTGACGGGGCAGGCCGGGATGGCGAAGTTGAAGACGTCGTTGGCGGCGACGCTCTGGCTGGCGAAGGTCGAGGTGCACTCCATGGCGGTGGCCTGCGGGGCGACGAAATAGCCGACGATGTCGCCCACCAGGTGGGTCTCGGCAAACGTGTAGACGCTGATGTCGTTACCGGCGGGGTCGCTGTCCAGGGGCACGATGGCCAGGTTGCCGCGGATGTCGCCGGCGACGTAGTTCACCGTGGCGGCCAGCGGCTGGGTGCCGCCGAACTCGAAGGCGGTGACGAAACCCGGGATGCTGGGGTTCACGACGGTGAAGTTGATGACTGCCGAACCGATGGTGCCGACATTGCCGACGTTGCAGTCGGTGGCGGAGCCGCCCTGGGCGGTGTAGTCGGTGACCGAGGCGATCTCGAAGCTGCGGGTACCTGCGGCCGGAATCCGGCCGCCCGCCAGGCGCGTGTCGAGGACGCGGCACGGCGTGACCGGCACGTACACCAGGTCCTGGTCGGCGTCACCAATGGCGTCGGTGCCGGCTTCGGCCCGGACCGGCTGGGCGCCGCCGGCGCCCGAGACGCGCGGGGTCGCGAGGCCGGCGCGCGGCATCACCGGCACGGGCGCCGCCTTGGCCAGCAGCGCGTCGTTCATGCCCTCGAAGGTGCGGGCGTTGGCGGCGCGCTGCAGCGACTCCATGGGGGCCTTCATGAGCAGCGGCAGCATGTCCTCGCCCCAGGCCTCGGCCGGACGCGCGTAGGCGCCTTCGACGTGCTGGCCCCATTTGTCGACGATCTTCAGCACGAGGTCCGAGCGGCGCTGCTGCTCGGGGTTGACGACGGAGGCGGCGTTGACGCTGCCGGTGAGGACAGCGCAGCCGATGATGACCCCGAGCGCGATGGCGGAACGATTCATGTGGCGACCCCTGGATTAGAAATAGGATGGATGGACCAAGGTAACCGGTGGCGCGTGATCCCCCCGCGCCAGCCTGCATTGCCTCGTAGCCGGAGCATATACCGAGGACGGGACAGGCAACAGTTCCGTCGCCGGGCCTGCCGCCCCGCCCGCCGCTCCGCCGCCCGCCCG
>LNFM01012308.1_pt1 | contig 11277 bp, 9 predicted proteins | sample 596031 | NCBI WGS metagenome assembly LNFM01 (sample SAMN04254537, study PRJNA301005) | activated carbon metagenome | isolation source: dual media filters at the Ann Arbor, Michigan drinking water treatment plant | place: USA: Ann Arbor | reverse complement strand
GGAGAAGGGTTCATCCAGCATCAGCAAGGGCGGCTCATGGATCAGCGCGCGGCAGAGGCTGGTGCGCTGCTGCATGCCGCCCGAAAGCTGATAGGGCTGCTTCTCGCCGAAGCCTTCCAGCCCAACCAGCTTCAGCAGATCCAGCGCCTTCTGCTCGTATTTCGCGCGCTCCGAGCGCAGGCGCTTGCGGTGCTCCGGCACGATTTCCAGTGGCAGCATCACATTCTCGAGGATGGTGCGCCAGGGCAGCAGCGTCGGGTTCTGGAAGGCCATGCCGACCAGCGAGAGGGGGCGGTCCACCTCCTCGCCCGCCACCACCACATTGCCATCCGTCGCGGGCCAGAGGCCGGAGACCAGGCGCATCAGGGTGGATTTGCCGCAGCCCGAGGGACCGACGACCGAGATGAACTCCCCCTTCTGGACGCTCAGGCTGCACTCCTGCAGGGCCAGCGTGCCTTCGACACCGCCATAGCGCATGGCCACTCGGTCAATTTCAACAAAGGGGCGCGTCATGCGGGGCTCCGGGTGATCCAGGGGTCTCGTCGGCCATCAGAGCTAGCAGCGCGGCCGGCCGCTTCCCACCATGGGGAAGCGGAACTAAGCGCCTCCGCGCGCCGGCATGCCTGTTTCCCGGGCGGCGGCCGCGCGCCGCCGCCCGGGAAGCGTTCAGATGCGGCGCTGGTCCACGGCCGGCAGGAAGTCCGGGACGTAGAATTGCCCGGCCTGGATGCGCGCCGGCAGGTTGAAGGCGCCCTCCACGGCGGTGATGCCCGCCTGCATCCGGGCCGTGTCCACCGCCGAGATCCCATTGGCGCGCAGATTGGGCGTCATGATCACGCGCTCGACGTTCAACTCGTGGCGCTCCATCTCCAGCGCCGCATCGGTCAGCGGCTCCACCTGGCGCAGCACCTGGATCATGCCGGCCGGGTTGGCCAGCGTGTCGCGGAAGCCGCGGATCAGCGCGGCGACGGCGCCGCGCACCACATTGGGGTTGCGCTCGGCGAAGGCGCGGGTGGTGAGCAGCGCGCCGCCATACAGGTTCAGCCCGTGGTCGTAATACATCATGACGCGCTGCTGCGGGATCGGCAGGCCGATGCCCTTCAAGGCCAGCGCCGAGGTGGTGACGAAGCCCGTCACCCCATCCGCCTCGCGCCGGACCAGCATCGGCTCGCGCAGGGCTGGCGCGACCGAGAGGAAGGTGACGCGGCTCGCATCCACCCCTGCCGCCTGGGCGAAGGCGGGGAAGAGCTGACGCCCCGCGTCGAAGTCCGGGGCGGCCAGGCGGCGGCCCTCCAGGTCCTTCGGCGTGCGGATCGGGCCATCGGCGCGGGTGATGACGCAAAGCGGCGCGCGGTCGTGCAGCACGGCCACGCAGATCAGGCCGCTATCGGGGTTCTGCGCCAGGAAGCGGATGGCCGGGTTGATGTCGGCATAGCCCATCTCATGGCTGCCCGCGACGAGCGCCGGCGGCACGCCGCCCGAGCCCTGCCCGCGATCAATCTGCACCTCGACCCCCGCCTCGCGGAAATAGCCGCGCTCACGCGCCACCAGGGCGAAGGCGTTGGGCGCCTGGAAGGCCCAGTCCAGCGTGAGGCGCAGGCGCGGGGCGGGCTGGGCGCGCAGCACCCCAGGGGCGGCGAGGGGTGCTAGACCCGTGGCGAGGAGGAGGGAGCGGCGCGGCGTCATGGCGGATTCCTGAGCTGGGATACCGCCTCTCCTTGCAGGAATCCCACAGGTTTGGGCAAGTGTGGTTTGCGCGCCGACCGCCGATGCGGCGATTGCTGCCATGCCGGACTCGCCCCATTCTGGCGCAAAGAAATCAGGAGAAAGCCATGACCGGAGTGCCCGACATCTCGCCCACCGATACCTGGGCCGCGCTGGAGCGCGACCCCAACGCCGTGCTGGTGGATGTGCGCACCGATGCTGAATGGAATTTCGTGGGCGTGCCGGACCTCTCGGGTCTGGGCAAGCAGGTGGTGCTGATCCCCTGGCAGGTCTTCCCGGGCATGCAGGTGAACGGCCATTTCGTCGAGCATCTGCGCAAGGCCGGCGTCACGGCCGAGAGCCACGTCTTCTACATCTGCCGCTCCGGCGCGCGCAGCCTGGCGGCCGGCCAGGCCGCCCAGCAGGCGGGCTTCCCGCATGCCTACAACGTGGCCGACGGCTTCGAGGGCCCGGTGGACCATGAGGGCCATCGCGGCCATGTCGCCGGCTGGAAGGCGGACCAGCTCCCCTGGCGGCAGCGCTGAGCGCCTCAGGCGTCGGCGCGGATATTCGCCGCGCGGATCGCCTCGCCATAGAGGCGGAACTCGCGCTCGCAGCGCGCGCCCAGATCCTCGGGCGTGCCGGGTGCCGCGCGCATGTCGCCGGCCGCCAGGCGCTCCAGTGCTCCGGGGATGGCGAGTGCGCGGCGATTGGCCTCGACCAGGCGCTCGATCACCGGGCGCGGCGTGCCGCGTGGCGCGAAGAGGCCGAACCAGTTGTCGAAGGCGAAATCGGGCAGGCCGACATCGGCGGCCAGCGGCACCTGCGGCATGATGGCCGAGCGCGCCGCGCCGAAATTCGCGACCGAGCGGAGGTTGCCCGCGCGGATGTGCTGCTCGAACTGGATCACGGTGTCGAGGCCGATGGGCGTGCGCCCGGCCAGCATGTCCGGCACCATGGCGGAGGCGCCACGGAAATGGACGGCCTCGATCTCCACGCCCGCCCGGCGCCGCCACAATTCCTGCACCACATGGCTGATGCCGCCGGCGCCTGACGTCGCGAATTTGTGCCGGTTCGGCTCGCGCCGGAGCTGCGCCACCAGCGTCGCGTAATCGCCGGGCAGCGAGGGGTGCACCGCCAGCAGCAGGCCCGTCAGCGTCATCAGCGAGACGGGAATGAGGTCCCGCATCGGGTCCACCGGCATGCGGTCATAGGTGTGCGGGTTGATGACGATCTGCCCGACATTGGCGACCAGCAGCGTGGTGCCATCGGGTGCCGCGCGCGCCACCGCCTCGGAGGCGAGGTTGCCCGCCGCTCCCGTGCGGTTCTCGACCGGCACGGGCTGGCCCAGGAATTCGGAAAAGCCCTGGCCCGCGACGCGCGCCACGGTGTCGGTCGGCCCGCCCGCGGCGAAGCCCACGATGAAGCGGATGGGGCGGTCCGGCATGGCGGTCTGCGCGAGTGCGGGGGCGGCGAGAAACGGCCATGGCAGGCCGGCCAGCAGCGCGCGGCGCCGCAAGTGGAAACGAGGCATCCTGGAAGCTTCCTGACAGATCGGGCGCCGGTTTTCCGGTCGCTTGGAGCGATCAGTTGGGCGCGCCAACGCCCCGGACAAGGAGAATGACGGCGTAAATATTAAGTAAATGTAATGTAAATTCGTGACACAGCCGCGCCCGTCACGCCGCCAGCGCGTCCCCTGCCACCGTCGTGCGGAACATCAGGCGCAGATATTTCTCGTGATCGAAGAGGCTCGCCGTGTGCAGCGTGCAGCGATTGTCCCAGATGACGAGGTCGCCCTCCTGCCAGGCGTGGCGATAGACGAAGCGCTCCTGCCCCGCATGTTCCATCAGCTCCTCGATCAGCGCGGCGCTTTCCTCCACGCCCATCCCCTCGATATGGCTGATCACCGCCGGGCAAAGGAACAGCGATTTCACGCCGCTGACCGGATGCGTGCGCACCAGCGGATGCGCCACGGGCGGGAAGGCGCGGCGTTTCGCCTCGTCCATCGGCGCGCGGCCCGGGGTGTGGCGCCGATTCCATTCGGAGAGGGTGTAGAGGCAATGCACGCCGCGCAGCCCTTCGATCCGCGTCTTCAGCGCCTGCGGCAGGGTTTCATAGGCGGAGACGGCGTCGAGGAACCAGGTCTCGCCGCCCTCGGGTGGGCAGATGGCGCCATAGAAGAGCGAGGCGGTGCTGGGCACGTCGCGGAAGCTGCTATCGGCGTGCCATTGCTCCACGCCGCGGGCGAAATTGGCGGTGATGCCATCGGCCGCGTAATTGCCGACGCAGAAGATTTCGGGATGGGCCGGATGCACGGCGGAAGCGGCGGCGTGATGTTCGAGCGGCCCCATGCGCCGGCTGAAGGCGACCTGCGCCGCCGGGTCATTCGGCACGCCGCGGATCAGCAGCACATGATGCTGGTGGAAGGCGTCCAGGAAGGCCGTGAACTCAGCCTCGGGCACATCGCCCGCGATGCGAAGGCCGGTGAGTTCAGCGCCGAAACCGGCGGCGAGCGGGCGGATGCCGAGACTGGCGGACATGACATTCTCCGGGGCGAGGCGGCGGGCCGGATGACGGGCGGGCCGCTCTGACCGGCGGCTCGCCGGCAGTATGGGCCAGCCGCCGCCCGGCGCGAAGCCGCCTGTCGTCCCTCATTCCGCCGGAACCGCCTCGGGCCGCAGGGGCGCGGCCTGCGTGGCCGGCCGCTTCCGCCAGGGCAGGGCCAGCGCATGCAGCGCCGGCACCAGCAGCAGCGTGGCAAGGGTCGCGACCGCGAGGCCACCGATCATCGCAATCGCCATCGGCCCCCAGAAGACCGATTGCGTCAGCGGGATGAAGGCGAGGATGGCGGCCAGCGCCGTGAGGACCACCGGCCGCGCCCGGCGCACCGTGCTGCCGATGATCGCCTCCCGCAGCTCGATCCCGGCTTCGAGGTCCTGCTGCACCTGGTCCACCAGGATCAGCGTGTTGCGCATGACCATGCCCGCGAGCGCGATGACGCCCAGCAAGGCGACGAAGCCGAAGGGCGCGCCCATCAACAGCAAGGCGCCGGCGGCGCCGGGAATGCCCAGGGGGGCAGTCGCCATCACCAGCGCCATGCGGCCGAGGTTGCGCAGTTGCAGCATCAGCAGCGCCATCATCACCGCGACCATCACCGGGAACAGCGCGAAAAGGCTGGCATTGGCCTTGCCGGCTTGCTCAGTCGCGCCGCCGACCTCCAGCCGGTAGCCGGGCGGCAGGCTGGCGATGAAGGGCGCCAGCGCCGGCATGGCGGCCGCCGTCACCTCCGGTGCCTGAAGCCCTGGCTGGATGTCGGAGCGCAGCGTGATGAAAGGCTCGCGGTTGCGGCGCCAGAGGATGGGCTCCTCCATCACCGGAACCAGGCGCGCCACCTGGCTGAGCGGCACCGGCCCGCCCGGCGTGGCCAGCGAGAGATCGCCGAGACGGTCGAGCGCCGCGCGCTCCTCCGGCACGGCGCGCAGCCGCACCTCCACGCCGCGCGTGCCCTCGCGGATCGTCGTGGCCGTCACGCCCGAGAGCAGCGTGCCCATGGAGGTGGCGACGGCCTGGGGCGAGAGGCCCAGCTGCGCGATGCGCTCGCGGTCCAGTTCGAGGCGCAGCGCGGGGGCGAGTTCGCTCCAGTCGGTCTGCACATTGCGCGTGCCGGCCACGCCGCGCAGCAGCGGCACCGCGTCATCGGCCAGGTGGCGCAGCTGCATGGGGTCGGGGCCGAGGATGCGGAACGCCACCGGGAAGGGTACGGGCGGGCCGAAATCCAGGCGCGAGACACGCACCCGGGCCTCGGGGAAGGCGCCCGATTCCTCGATGGCGATCAGCCGTTCGCGCAGGCGTTCGCGCGCCGGCACCTCGCGGCTTTCGATGATGATCTTGGCGAAGGCCTCGTTGGGCAGGTCAGGGTTCAGCGCCAAGAAGAAGCGCGGCGCGCCGGCGCCGAGATAGGTGGTGAAGTGCGAGACGTCGAAATCATCGCGCAGCGTCGCCTCGATGCGGCGTGCCACCTCATCCGTCGCGGCGAAGCTGGCGCCCTGGCGGAGGTTGATGTCCACCAGCAATTCGAGGCGCTGCGAGGCGGGGAAGAACTGCTTCTTCGTCATGGCCATGCCCGCCAGGCCAATGCCGAGCAGCACGACCATCACGCCCAGCAGCGCGAAGCGATGATCCACGCACCATTCGACGCCGCGCCGCAGCGCGCGATAGCCGCGCGTGGCATGCGCATCATGCGCCGGGTTGTGCGGTGCCGCCTTGAGCAGCTTCGCACCCAGCCAGGGCGTGAAGGTGACGGCAACGATCCAGCTCGCGATCAGCGCGGCCCCCACCACCCAGAAGATGCCGCCCGCATATTCGCCCGAGGTGGAGGCGGCGAAGCCCACGGGGATGAAGCCCGCGACCGTGACCAGCGTGCCGGTCAGCATGGGCCCGGCCGTGGTGGTCCAGGCGAAGCCGGCGGCGCGCGTGCGCTCCCAGCCCTGTTCCAGCTTCACCGCCATGGCCTCGATCGCGATGATTGCGTCATCCACCAGAAGGCCGAGGGCGAGGATCAAGGCGCCGAGCGAGATGCGCTCCAGCTCCGTCCCGCGCCAGACCATAAAGAGAAACACGAAGGAGAGGGTGAGCGGCACGGCGAGTGCGACGATGATGCCCGCGCGGAAGCCGAGCGAGAGGAAGGAGACGAGCAGCACCACGCCGAGTGCGGCCGCCAGCTTGATCAGGAATTCATCCACGCTCTCGCGCACGATATGCGGCTGGTCGGCCACCGCATCGAGGCTGAGGCCCAGGGGCAATTCCCGCCGGATCCGCGCCAGCTCGGCCTCCAGCCCGGCGCCGACGCGCAGCACGTCGAGCCCCGGCTGCTTGGTCAGGCCGATCAGCACGGCGGGTTCGCCGAGGTGCCGGATCGCGCGCTCGGGCGGGTCCGCGAGGCCGCGCGTGATGCGCGCCACATCGCCCAGGCGGATGGTGCGGCCCTCGGCGGAAAGCGGCAGGGCGGCCACGCTGTCCAGCCCGTCCAGACCATCGGGCAGGCGCAGGTTCACGCGGGTGCTGCCGGTCTCGACCGTGCCGGCCGGCGTCACCGGATTGTGCCGCGCCAGCGCGTCCAGCACGGATTGCGGCGTGATGCCGAGGGTGGCCAGCCGCGTGTGGCTGATCTCGACCTGGATGCGCTGCGGCTGCTCGCCAAACAACGTCACCTTCTCGATGCCGGGCAGGCGGCGCAGGCGGTCCCGCAGGCGCTCGGCCTGGCGGACAAGCTCCGCATTGTCGGCGCCGCGGAGGGCCAGCACGGCGGAGAAGACGTCGGAATACTCATCGTCGAAGAAGGGGCCCTGCACGCCCTGGGGCAGGTTCTGCCGCATGTCGCCCACGCGCTTGCGCACCTGGTACCAGAGGCCGGCCACGGCGTGGGGCGGCGTGTCGTCGCGCAAATTCACCGTGATGGTGGCCACACCCGGCCGGGAGAAGGTCTGCAGCACATCGAGCCAGGGGAGTTCCGTCAGCTTGGCCTCGATGCGATCGGCCACCTGGTCCTGCATCTCCTCGGCCGTGGCGCCGGGCCAGGCGGCGGAGACGACCATCACCTTCAGCGTGAAGGCCGGGTCCTCCGCGCGGCCGAGCTTGGTCCAGGCCCAGGCGCCGGCCAGCAGCAGCAGGATCATGGCAAAGAGGGTGAGCTGCCCCTGGCGGATCGCACCCTCGGATGGGTTGAAGCGGCTCATCGCATGCCCCCGGCGAGGCGGGTTTCCACCGGGCGGACGCGGCTGCCGGGGTCGAGCAGCTGTGCGCCCATGGCGATGATGCGCGTACCCTCGGCCAGGGGGGCGCGGATGGTGGCCATGCTTTCCGACAGGCCAAGCACCGTGACGGGTGCCGCCTCGATTTTCCCGCCTTCCAGCACCAGCCAGACCATGGGGCCGCGGCCGCGGTCATGCAGGGCGGCAAGCGGGATGCGGGCGCTGGGTGGCGCTGCCTCCCCCGCCAGATGGATGGTGGCCGTCATGCCAAGGCGCGCCCAATCCGGCGCATCGGGCAGCGAGAAGCGCGCGGCATAGGTGCGCATGTTGGGATCGGCCTGGGCGGCGATTTCGCGAAGCTGGACGGGCAGCGTGACCTCGGGCCGCGCCCAGAAGCGGGCGGTGGCGCGCGGGGCGCTGAGGGCATTCTCCGGCAATTGCACCAGCACCTCGCGCTCGGCGGGGTCGGCCAGGCGCAGCACGGGGGTGCCCTCGGCCACCACCTGGCCGGCCTCGGCCATGATGGCGGTGACGCGGCCGGCTGAGGGGGCGCGGAGCTCGGCATAGTCCAGGCGGTTGCGGGCGAGGTCGCGCTGGGCGCGGGCGGCGGCCAGGCGCTGGGTGGCGGCGCGCGCGGTGGCCTCGCGCTGCTCATGGAAGGCGGCGGCGACATGGCCGGCGGAGACCAGCGCGCGGGAGCGGGCGGCGTCATTCACCGCCTGGGCGGCGGTCGCTTCGGCGGAGAGGACATCGGCCTCCGCGGCACGCAGCGCCAGTTCCAGGTCACGCGGATCGAGTCGGAAGAGGAGCTGCCCGGCCGTGACCTCGGCGCCCAGGTCCACGAGGCGCTCGGAAATCCGGCCACCGGCCCGCAGCGCCACATCCGCCTCGCGCCGGGCGCGGACCACGCCGGTGAAACTCGGGCCCGAATCGGCCGGCAGGTGGCGGATTTCCGCCACCTGGACGGGGCGGGGGGCTTCCTCGGCCGGGGGGGCGGCGGTCTTGGCCTCGGGCAGGCAGGCGGTCAGCAGCAGCAGGAGGAGGGGCGAGGGACGCATGGCTGGGCTCCGTGAACAGAGCCATAATGACTATTCACTGACGAAAATCAATAATCATCAGGAGTCATTTTGCGAGGCCGGCGAGGAGCAGGTCCATCGCCGCCCGCTGCTGCGCCTCCAACTCCTCGCGCGTGTGGCCGCGCCCCAGGCAATCGGCCAGCAGAATCGGGTGGGTCCAGAGCATCAGGCAGTGCTTCAGGGTCATCGCCGTCGCGGCGGGATCGAGCGTGCGGAATTCGCCCGCCGCCATCCCTTGGCGCAGCAGTCCCTCCCAGACGGCGAGGACGCGGGCGATGAAGCCTTCGATCACGCCCCAATGCTCGGTCATGGCGGCACCCACCATGTCGTGCATGCGCTTCTCGGTGAAGAAGAGCTCCACATCGCGCAGATAGAGGTGCCGGGCCGTGGCGCGCAGGCGCTGCGCCGCGCTGCCCTCGCCGGTGGCGATGACCTCAAGCTCGCTGCCCACAATGTCCAGCAGGCGGTGGGTGATGGCCTCGTTGATCGCGCTCTTGGAGGGGAAGAAGCGATAGACATTGGCCGGCGACATCGCGCAGGCCTTGGCGATATCGGCCACCGAGGTCTTCTGGTAGCCGATCTGGCGGAACAGCGCCTCCGCCGCATCGGCAATGCGGGCGCGCGTGGCGGCCTGCGGGTCCATGATATTCATGGTCGGTCCCTGAGACAAATGGGAAAAATCATCAGTCGACATTGGGGCGCCGATGGCTCCGATGCAAGCCCCTTGCGGAACGATCCCGGCCGGGCATGCTCTGGGTCAAACCCGGAGGATCTGCCATGCCGCTGCCGCTCGTCACCGAATATCTCTTCTCGATGGACCTGTCCGTGGGAGCGCCCCAGATGGTGGGCAAGGGGCCGGATGGGCATGATCTGCGCGTCGTCGCCGTCACCGGCGGCACGGTCACCGGCCCCGCCTTGCAGGGCGAGATCCTGGGCGGCACGGCGGCCGACTGGCTGCGCGTGGAGGCCGATGGCACCGCACATATCGATGTGCGGCTGACCATCAAGGCGGCCTCGGGCAGCCTGGTCTATGTGCAATATGGCGGCATCCGCACGGGCGACCCCACCGTGCTGGCCCGCCTGGCCGCCGGCGAGGCGGTGGACGCTTCGGAGTATTATTTCCGCACCACGCTGCGCTTCCAGACCGGCGCCGCGGACCTCGCCTGGATGAACCGCGTCATCGCCATCGGCACCGGCCAGCGCCCGCCCTCGGGCCCGCGCTATGACGTCTATGCCGTGCGATGAGCGACCTTCCCGCCCGCGTTGAGATCACCGAGGAAGGCCCGCGCGAGGGCTTCCAGATCGAGCCCGGCCCGATCCCGACGGCCGACAAGATCGCACTGATTGACGCGCTCTCCGCCACCGGCGTCTCGCGCATCCAAGTGGCGAGCTTCGTCAGCCCGAAGATCGTCCCCGGTTGGGCGGATGCCGAGCAGGTGGTGGCCGGATTCACGCCGCGCGCGGGCGTCGCCTACAACGCGCTCTGGTTCAACGCGGCCGGCCTGGCGCGCGTGCAGGCCTTTGCCGACCGGCTGGTGATCGAGGGTTCCATCACCGTGACGGGTTCGGAGGCCTTCACGCGCAAGAACCTGAACCGCAGCCATGCGGAGCAGCTGGAGGTGCAGCGCAAGCATGTGGCGCAGCACCAGGCGGCGGGGGTGGCGATGACGCGCGTCTCGCTCCAGGCTGCCTTCGGCTGCAACTTCTCCGGCGCCGTCAGCACGGCGCAGGCGATGACCGCCCTCTCCGACGCCATGGCGATCGCCGCCGAGACCGGCTGCGCGGTCGAGAAAATTTCGCTGGCCGACAGCATGGGCTGGGCCAATCCCCTCCTGGTCGAGCGGCTGGTGGGCGCGGTGCGGGATAAATTCCCGGGCCCCAAGCTCTCGCTGCATCTGCATGACACGCGGGGCCTGGGGATTGCCTGTGCGGCGGCCGGGCTGCGGCTGGGTGTCTCGGCCTTCGATGCGGCGGTGGCGGGGCTGGGCGGCTGCCCCTTCGCCGGCCACCCCGGCGCGCCCGGCAATATCGCGACGGAGGAGCTGGTTTTCCTGTGCGAGGAGATGGGGGTCGCGACGGGCATTGACCTGGACGCCCTGATCGAGGCCGCCAAGCTGGCCGAGCGCATCGTCGGCCACCGCCTGCCGTCCAACCTGCTGCGCAGCGGTGGGCTCGCGGCATTCAGGCCCGCGGCGTAGTCCGGGCTTCCTCCGGCGTCAGGGGCTGGTACGTCACTGGGTGACGGCCGCGTGGGGAAGGCTCGGCCCGCGCTGCGCGGTGAGGCCGCCCCGCGCGGCGGCAGCCAGGGCCGGCCAGGTGCTGGCCGGCTGCGGCGGGATGGGCCAATGCGGCTCGGGCAGGGCGCCAAGGGTCGGCCGGCTGAAGAAGAAACCCTGCTGCAACTCAACCCCCATGTCGCGCAGCACCGCGTATTCGGCCGCTGTCTCGACCCCCTCGCAGATCGCGGTGATCCCCAGCTCGGAGAGAATGCGCAGCGTGCCCCGCAGGATGGTCCGCTTGGCGCTGTCCCTGTCGATGTCGCGCACCAGCTCCATGTCGATCTTGACGATGTCGGGCTGGAACCTTGTCAGCAGGTTGAGCCCGGCATAGCCAGCACCGAAATCATCGATGGCTGTCCGGAAGCCCATCGCCTTATAGGCGCGCAGGATGTGCAGCAGGTGTTCGGTGTCCACGCGCTCGGATTCAGTGAATTCGAAGATGATCCGCTCCAGCGGCAGGCCGACGCG
>LNFM01012307.1_pt1 | contig 11277 bp, 15 predicted proteins | sample 596031 | NCBI WGS metagenome assembly LNFM01 (sample SAMN04254537, study PRJNA301005) | activated carbon metagenome | isolation source: dual media filters at the Ann Arbor, Michigan drinking water treatment plant | place: USA: Ann Arbor | reverse complement strand
CGCATCTGGATCCGGGTGTTCCCCGACAAGCCGATTTCCCAGAAGCCTGCTGAAGTGCGTATGGGTAACGGCAAGGGCAACCCCGAGTACTACGTGGCTGAGATCCAGCCCGGCAAGGTGCTGTACGAGATCGTCGGCGTGCCCGAAGAGCTGGCCCGCGAAGCGTTCAAGCTGGCGGCCGCCAAGCTGCCGCTGCGCACCACCTTTGTCAGCCGCATGATCGGCCAGTAATTCAGGAGAACGAAGAAATGAAAGCTGCTGAACTGCGCCAGAAAGACGTTGCCGGCGTGCAAGCCGAGGTCAAGGAGCTGCAAAAGGCTCACTTCGGCCTGCGCATGCAGAAAGCCACGCAACAGCTGAACAACACCGCCTCGCTGCGCTCGACCCGTCGGGCCATCGCGCGCGCCAAGACCGTTCTTGCTGAAAAGCAAGCCGCCAAATAAGGAGCCGACATGACGGAAGCTAAGAAATCCCTCAAGCGCACCTTGATTGGCCGGGTGGTCAGCGACAAGCGCGCCAAGACCGTGACCGTGCTGGTCGAGCGTCGCGTCAAGCACCCGATCTACGACAAGATCGTGATCAAGTCGAGCAAGTACCACGCCCATGACGAACAGGGCGAGTTCAAGCTTGGCGACAAGATCGAGATCACCGAGAGCCGCCCGATCTCCAAGACCAAGAACTGGGTTGCCACCCGTCTGGTCGAGAAGGCTGCTGCGGTCTAAGCATTTGGCAGCCCAGGCTGCAACGATGCACAAAACGGCTCACAATGCGTGAGCCGTTTTTTTTGGCTCATTTTTCACCCTATCGAGGAGCACACCATGATCAAAGTCGGAGACACCCTGCCCAACGCCACCCTGATGGAGTATTCGGAAGTCGAGGGCAATGGCTGCAGCATCGGCCCGAATCCGGTGGACGTGAGCAAGAGCGTGGCGGGCAAGACCATCGCGGTCTTCGGCCTGCCGGGCGCCTTCACCCCGACCTGCTCGGCCAAGCATGTGCCGGGTTATGTCGAGAAATTCAACGAGTTCAAGGCCGCCGGTGTCGACGAGATCTGGTGTGTCAGCGTCAACGACGCCTTCGTCATGGGCGCCTGGGCGCGGGAGCAGAAGACCGCTGGCAAGGTGCGCATGCTGGCCGACGGCAGCGCCGATTTCGCCAAGGCCACGGGTCTGACGCTGGACCTGACCGCGCGCGGCATGGGCCTGCGCAGCAACCGCTATTCCATGCTGGTCAAGGACGGCAAGGTGCAGAGTCTCAACATCGAGGCCCCGGGCAAGTTCGAGGTCAGCGACGCTGGCACCCTGCTGGGCCAGGCCAAGGGCTGAGCCGTTCGCGTGGTTGCGCAAGAGGCCACCGTCGCAAGGCGGTGGCCTTTTTCATGGGCCTACAGACGGGTGTCTGCCAGCGTGGCCATGAGGTAGTGTGCGCCAGCTATGGGGTTGTGATAGTAGGGCGGAACCTCTTCGAAACCCAGGTCCTCATAGAGGGTGCGGGCGGCTTCCATGTCGTCCAGGGTGTCGAGCAGCACGTGGTCGTAACCGCCGACCCGGGCGGCGTCCAGGATGGCCTCGGCCAGCTGGCGGCCCAGACCGAGGCCGCGGTAGGCGGGGCGCACATAGAGGCGCTTCATCTCGCTGGCGTTGGGATAGTCGGCCGTGTCCAAGGGCCGCAGGGCGCAGCAGCCCGCCAGAGCGCCATCGACGCGGGCCAGCAGCAGGGCGCCACGCGGCATGGCATAGTCGCCGGGCAGGGAGGCCAGTTCCTCCTCGAAACCCTGGAAACAGAGGTCGATGCCCAAGCTGTCGGCGTATTCGCGGAAAATCTCGCGCACAGCGTCGAAGTCAGCGGGCAGCTCCGGGGTCCAAAGCTCGACAGTGGGACGTGACACAGTCATCGTGGAATACAGGTATGAAGAGCAAGTTTAGCGTCATGAAGAGCCAGCCCCTGCTGGCGGGGTTGCTGTGCGCCGGTCTGCTGGCCGGTTGCCAGTCGGTGCAGACCACCGGGGCGGGGCAGGTCGGCGTCACGCGCAGCCAGTACATGGGCGTGAGCGCGGCCCAGGTGGACGCGGCTTCGGCCCAGTCCTACCGCAAGATGGTGCAGGAAGCCGAGGCCAAGAAACAGCTCAACCGCGACCCGGCCATGGTCGCGCGGGTGCAGGGCATCGCCAAGAAGCTCATAGCGCAGACCGTGCATTTCCGTGCCGACGCGCTGAACTGGCAATGGGAGACGAACGTCTTCCAGAGCAAGGAGGTCAACGCCTTCTGCATGGCTGGCGGCAAGATCGGCATCTACAGCGGCCTGATCGAGAAGCTCAAGATCACCGATGACGAACTGGCCGCGGTCATGGGGCACGAGATCGCCCACGCCCTGCGCGAGCATGTGCGCGAGCAGGTCTCGCTGCAGCAGGCGGCGCGCCTGCCGGGCGTGGTGCTGGCCATCGTGACGGGCAACCAGGCGCTGGCCGATCTGGGCGACACCGTCACCGCCGTCAGTCTGACCCTGCCGCGCAGCCGGGAGGCCGAGCGTGAGGCCGATGTGATCGGTGTGGAGCTGGCGGCGCGCGCCGGTTACGACCCGCGGGCGGCCATCAGCCTGTGGCAGAAGATGAACACCCTGGGCGACGGGCGCCCGCCCGAATTCCTGAGCACGCACCCGGCACCCGAATCACGGCAGCAGGACCTGGCCCGCATCAGCGAACGCGTGATGCCCCTGTACGAACAGAGCCGCAAGCCCTGAGCTTCAGGGGCTGGCGAACCGCAGCAGCAGGGCGACGGCGCCGGCACACAGGAGCAGCAGGACGGCTGCCAGCAGCCGGCTGCGCCCGTCATCGCGCGATGCTTCAACAGCCTGCGCCAGCAGCTTGTCGCCGCTCAGCATGGGCAGGACCAGGTTCTGCCCCCGGCCCCAGAGGTACCAGAGGATGGCGGCGATGTGCAGCGCGACCAGCGCGATCAGCACCCATTGCCCGATGGCGCGGTGATACCAACTGGCCAGGCTGACCCAGGCCCCGGGCACGAGGTGCGTGAGCGGTCCCGCGGAGGCGATCTCGTCGTCACTGATCAGGCCGCTGGCCACCTGCAAGAGCAGGAAAGCCAGCAGCGCAAACACCGAGAGTGCGCCCGTCGGGCTGTGTCCGACGGCATGGGCCGGGTCGCCCTGGCCGCGCAGATAGCGCCAGAGACTGCCCGGGGCATAGAGAAAGCTGGCGAAGCGCGACCAGCGCCCCCCCAGCAGACCCCAGAGCAGGCGGAACAGCAGCAGCGTGAGCATGGTGTAGCCGAGCCGGAAATGCCAGTCCATCAGGCCCAGCTTGGCGCTGGTGACCAGGCCGACCACGCACAGGGCCAGCAGCCAGTGAAACAGGCGGGTCGGCAGATCCCAGATCCGGATGCGGTGTGGCATGGTGTCCTCGTGATCCTGGTGCAAGGAAAGGCGGGGATTGGTATTTTCCCTGAGAAGGCCGGTCCTGGCGAACTTTCGGTGAGGGGTCTGTCTCCCAGACCCGGGAACCTTCCCGTCAACCAGCAAAGGATCGCCCGATGAAAACAATCAGTATCCTGGTCGTGGCAGCTGCCAGCCTGGGCTTCAGCAGCCTGGCTTCGGCCCAGTTTGCCAAACCCGAAGACGCCATCAAGTACCGCAAGAGTGCGATGTTCTTGATGCAGCAGCATTTCGCCCGTGTCGGTGCCATGGCCAGCGGCCGGGTGCCCTTCGATGCCAAGGTGGCCGCCGACAACGCCGCCATTGCAGAGAGCATGTCACGCCTGCCCTGGGCTGCTTTCGGCGAAGGCACGGACAAGGGCGACACCAAGGCCAAGCCCGAGATCTGGATGGAGCAGGCCAAGTTCAAGGCGGCTTCCGAGAAGATGCAGGGCGATATGAGCAAGCTGGCCGCTGCCACCAAGACCGGCAATCTGGACAGCGTCAAGGCCGCGTTCCAGGCCACGGCGGGCAGTTGCAAGGCTTGCCACGACGACTTCCGCGCACAATGAGCACAGGCCGCCGCAAAACCAAAGCGGCCCGCGGGCCGCTTTTTCATGGGCGGGCCGTGTTTCAGGCCTGCGCGAGCAGCTCTTCGATCAGCCGATGCAGCTCGGCGAAATCGGGTTCGCCCACATAGCGCTTGACGATCTCGCCGCGCTTGTTGACCAGATAGCTGGTGGGCGTCAGGCGCACATCGCCCCAGGCCTGGGCCACGGCGCCGGTGTTGTCGATCGCCACCTTGAAGGGCAGCTTGCGCGTCTGGCTGAAGTTCACCACGTAGCTGGGCGGGTCGTAGCTCATGGCCACGGCCACGGTGTCGTAGCCGCGCTCACGGTACTTGTCATAAGTGGCCATGAGCTGGGGCATCTCGGCCACGCAGCTGGTGCAGCTGGTGGCCCAGAAGTTCACCAGCACGACCTTGCCGCGGAAATCGGCGGTCTCCTTCTTCGAGCCGTCCAGCAGGACGAAGGCGGTGTCCGGGGCCGGGCCGAAGCCGGGGCTGCGCAGCAGCAGCCAGCCGGCAAGGGCGAGCGCCGCGACTGCGGCAAGATAGAGGGAGCGTTTCATCGCGGGAGACAGGGACATCATGGATCGACGCAAGTTTAACGAGCTTGGAGCGGGCTGGCTGGCCGGAGTTCCCGTGCTGTGGGCGCAAGACGCATCGGCCCTCGATCTGGCCGATCTGAGCCAGGGCGAAGCCGTGCAAGGGCTCAAGAGTGCGCTGGAGCGCGGCGCCCGGACGGCCATCGCCGAGCTGGGGCGGCCCGACGGCTTTCTGGGCCGTGAGCCCGTCCGCATTCCCCTGCCCCGGCGCCTGCAGGAGCACGAGAAACTGCTGCGCCGCCTGGGCCAGGGCCGGCGCCTGGACGAGCTGGTCACGACCATGAACCGGGCTGCCGAGGCGGCTGTGCCCCAGGCCCAGGACCTCATGCTGGGTGCGGTGCGCACCATGACCGTGGAGGACGGCAAGCAGATCCTGCGCGGGGGCGACACGTCGGTCACCACCTTCTTTGCCGACAAGACCCGTGCGCCGCTGGGGCAGAGATTCCTGCCGGTGGTCAGCGCCACGACCGCACGGCTGAATCTGGCCGGGCAATACAACCGTCTGGTCGGCAAGGCCTCCGATCTGGGGCTGTGGCGGCGTGAGGAAGCGACGATCGAACAATATGTGACGGCCAAGGCGCTCGACGGGCTCTACTTCATGATCGGTGAAGAAGAGCGCAAGATCCGCAGAGACCCGGTCGGAACCGGCAGTGCACTGCTCAGCAAGGTGTTCGGCGCGCTCAGGTAGGGATAATCGGTGCATGGCACGACACCGACTTGCACTGTTATGGCTGACCCTGGCGCTGGCGGCTTGCAGCCCCAGCCTCAACTGGCGCGAAGTCCGTCTGGCTGGCGGCGAACTCAAGGCCATGCTGCCCTGCAAGCCGGACCAGGCCACGCGGCGGCAGAGTCTGGCTGGCTACGAACTGGATCTCACCATGCTGGGTTGTGAGGCCGGCGGCGGGCTGTATGCGATCTCGGTGGTGGAGCTGACCAGCCCTTTGCAGGCGCATCCGATCCAGGCCCAGTGGCAGACCCATCTGCTGGCCACGATCCAGGCCCAGGGCGCGCAACGCCAGACCTACGCGATCCGTGGCGCCCATGCCCAGCCCGAAGCGCTGCGCCTGCAGGCCCTGGGGCGCAGCCCCGAAGGGCGTGCGCTCACGGTGCAGGCCGTCTGGTTCACGCGCGGCAACCGGCTCTACCACGCAGCGCTCTATGCCGAGCGACTCACGCCTGAGATGAGCGAGCCCTTCTTCGGCGGCATGGAGCTGCCATGAGCGTGCTCGGACGGCGTGCGGCCGTGATCGTCTTTCTCGTTTTCGCCTTCGCCTACTTCTTCTCGGCCCTGGTGCGCGCGGTCACGGCCACGCTGTCGCCGCAGCTGACGGCCGAATTCGCACTGAGCGCGCGCGACCTCGGCCTGCTGGCCGGCGGCTACTACCTCGGTTTCGCGGCGCTGCAGCTGCCGCTGGGCCAGTGGCTGGACCGGCATGGTCCGCGCAATGTGATTCTCGGTTTTCTCGCCGTGGCGGTGGTGGGCTGCGCAGCGTTCGCACTGTCCCAGGGTTTCACGGGCCTGCTGCTGGCGCGCGTGCTCTGCGGCGTGGGCCTGGCCGCCTGCCTGATGGCGCCGCTCACGGGCTATCGGCGCTGGCTCGATCCCGTGAGCCAGCTGCGCGCCAACTCCTGGATGCTCATGACCGGCTCCATGGGCATGGTGGCGTCCACGCTGCCGGTGCAATGGCTGCTGCCGCAGTTCGGCTGGCGTCCGATCTTCTGGGGTCTGGCCGCGCTGTTGCTGCTGGCCATGCTGCTGATCGCCTGGCGCGTGCCGGGCTGGACGCGTCCGGCCGATGCTGCCGCGCCTGCCACGCGCGGCACCTATGCCGAAGTCTGGCGTCATCCCTACTTCCGCCGCCTGATGCCGGTGGGCTTCTTCAACTACGGCGGCATGGTGGCCATCCAGACCCTGTGGGCCGTGCCCTGGATGGTGCGGGTCGCGGGTTACACGCCGGTGCAGGCGGCCACCAATCTGTTCTGGATCAATGTGGCCATGCTGTGCACCTTCTGGTCCTGGGGCCTGCTGGTGCCGCGCCTGACGCGGCGCGGCGTGCATGCCAACCAGCTCATCACCTGGGGCACGCCGCTGAGCCTGGCGGTGCTGGCGGCCATCGTGCTCATGGGCGAGCGCTGGGCGGGCTGTTCGGGCTGGCTCTGGGCGCTGTTCTGTATGAGCTCGACCTTTCTGTCGCTGGCCCAGCCGGCCGTGGGCATGGCCTTTGCCAGCGAGCTGGCCGGGCGTGCGCTCTCGGCCTACAACCTCGTCATCTTTGCCGGTGTCTTCGTCGTGCAGTGGGGCATCGGCCTGCTGATCGACGCGCTGGAGGCTCTGGGCTGGGGCACGGGCGACGCTTTCCGCGGCGCGCTGGGCATCTTCCTCGTGCTCAACCTGGCGTCCTACGCCTATTTCCTGGCGGCGAAGCGGCCATAATCGCTGCAGCATGAACGGCATCGTCATCATCGCCCACGCTCCGCTGGCCAGCGCACTGCGCCAGTGCGTGGCCCATGTCTTTCCGGACCGGGTCGAAGGCGTACAGGCCGTGGACGTGCAGGCCCAGGCCAGCGCCGAGCAAAGCCTGGCCCAGGCGCACGCGGCCGCCAGGCATTTTGGCACTGCGCCCTTGCTGCTGCTGACGGACGTGCTCGGCGCCACGCCCTGCAATGTGGCGCGTCAATTGCAGGCGGGCCGTGCCGCGCAGCTGCTCGCCGGTGTGAACCTGCCCATGCTGCTGCGTGCCGTCACCTACCAGCACGAGCCGCTGGACGCACTGACCGCGCGTGCCCTGCTGGGCGGCACGCAGGGCGTGCAGCAGGTGGCGGGTGCATGAAACGATATCCATGGGGAACGAAGGAATGATCAAGGCCAGCGCCACCATCAGCAACAAGCTAGGGCTGCATGCCCGCGCATCGGCCAAGCTCACCAAGCTGGCAGGCAGCTATCCCTGCGAGATCTTTCTGGCGCGCGGTGAACGGCGCGTCAATGCCAAGAGCATCATGGGCGTGATGATGCTGGCCGCCGGTCTGGGCAGCGCGATCGAGATCGAAGCCCAGGGTGACAAGGCCCAGGAAGCGATCGATGCGCTGCTGGCGCTGATCAACGACAAGTTCGGCGAGGGCGAGTGATATGACCTTTTCCATCCACGGACTCGCGGTTGCGCGCGGCATCGCCATCGGGCGGGCCGTGCTGGTGGCCAGCAGCCGCGTGGATGTGGCGCATTACTTCATCGAGCCCGGCCAGGTCGAGCGGGAAATCGAGCGCGTGAAGCGCGGGCGCGATGCGGTGGTCGACGAACTCCACCGCCTGCAGCAGACCATCTCTCAGCTCGGCCCCAAGGATGCGCCGCATGAGCTGCGCGCCTTGCTCGATGTGCACCTCATGCTGCTGCAGGACGAGGAGATGGTGGGCGGGGTCAAGCACTGGATCCGAGACCGGCTCTACAACGCCGAATGGGCGCTGACCACCCAGCTCGAGGTGGTAGCGCGCCAGTTCGACGAGATGGAGGACGAGTACCTGCGCGAGCGCAAGGCCGACCTCGAGCAGATCACCGAGAAGGTCTTGCGCGCCATGCAGGGGCAGAGCACGACCTCGGTTCTGCCGGTGGCCGTCGCGCGCAAGACGGCCACGGCCGAGCTGCAGCTGGAGGACACCGACACGCCGCTGGTGCTGATCGCGCACGAGATCTCGCCCTCGGACATGCTGCAGTTCAAGCAGGGCCTGTTCGCCGGTTTCGTGACCGACGTGGGTGGCAAGACCTCGCACACGGCCATCGTGGCGCGCAGCATGGACATCCCGGCCGTGGTGGGCGCACGTACGGCCAGCCAGCTCGTGCGCCAGGACGACTGGGTCATCATCGACGGCAACGCCGGCGTGGTCATCGTCGACCCCTCGCCCATCATCCTGGCCGAGTACCAGTACAAGCAGCGCCAGCTTGAGCTCGAGCGCAGCCGCCTGGCGCGTCTGCTCAAGACGCCCGCCGTCACGCTCGACGGCGAGAAGGTCGAGCTGCTGGCCAATATCGAGATGCCCGAGGATGCGCTGGGCGCCATGAAGGCGGGGGCCGCCGGTGTGGGCCTGTTCCGCAGTGAATTCCTTTTCATGGGTCGGCATGGCCGTCTGCCCGATGAGGATGAGCAGTACCAGGCCTACCGCCGTGCGGTCGAGGGCATGGGCGGCCTGCCCGTGACCATCCGCACCGTGGACATCGGCGCCGACAAGCCCATGGACAGCACGGCGATCGAGGGCAGCCACCTGAACCCGGCGCTGGGGCTGCGCGCCATCCGCTGGAGCCTGGCCGACCCGGCCATGTTCCTCACGCAGCTGCGCGCCATCCTGCGCGCCGCGGTGCACGGCCCGGTCAAGATGCTCATCCCCATGCTCGCGCACCTGAGCGAGATCCGTCAGACCGTGGCGCTGGTGGATCAGGCGCGGGCCGAGCTGCAGCGCGAGGGCGTGCCCTTCGGCCCCGTGACCCTGGGTGCGATGATCGAGATCCCGGCCGCGGCGCTGATGCTCAAGACCTTTCTCAAGCATTTCGACTACCTCTCGCTGGGCACCAACGACCTGATCCAGTACACCCTGGCCATCGACCGCGCCGACGAGTCGGTGGCGCATCTCTACGACCCGCTGCATCCGGCTGTGTTGAGACTGGTGGCCGACACCATTGCCGAATGCCGGGCCCAGGGCAAGGAGGTCAGTGTCTGCGGCGAGATGGCCGGCGACGTGGCCATGACGCGCCTGCTGCTGGGCCTGGGCCTGCGCAGCTTCTCCATGCACCCGGCGCAGATCCTCGCGGTCAAGCAGGAGGTGCTGCGCGCCGATGCCGGCAAGCTGCAGCCCTGGGCGCTGGAGGTGCTGGCGCACGACGAGCCGTCTTCCCTGCTGGCGGGCTGAGAGCGCACGAGCGCTGGTGCCGTGTTTACCGGGTCTCCGGCCGGGTGGAAAGATGTTAGGCTCGGGACCGAGGCATGCGGTCCCTTGCTTGTTCAGGGGCGCTTCGGCTCCAGCGCCCCGGCGCAGAGAGACAGTGGAGTGACATGCCTTTCAGGTGGGATGTGCCTCCGCGCACAGTCACTGCTCGCCCGATTCATTCGGAACTTTCAACACCTCCCGGCCTTTTCGGCAAGCGCACGCATGGCGTGAGGATCCGATGAAGCCGGCCGCAGGCATTTGATTTTTGGAGGCAGCATGCATATCAACCAGCACCACATCCGCTTTCCCGCGACGGACCCGCACAGCCTGAACCAGGACGAGGCCTATTTCACGCTGGTGGAGGACGGTCAGGAGACCCAGCTTCGTTTCCACGAGTACGCCGACATCTACAAACGTCCGGGTCTGTATGAGCAGCTTTTCTACCAGCGGCTCAAGTGCAGTTCGCCGAAGAAGGTGGGCGACATCCTGGGCAAGGTGCTGCGGGAAAACCGGATCGAGATGACGGAACTGCGCGTGCTCGACCTCGGCGCCGGCAACGGCATGTTCGGCGAGCAGCTGCACGCGGCGGGCATTGCGCGTCTCGTCGGCGTCGACATCTGCCAGGAAGCGAAGGACGCCTGCGAACGGGACCGGGCAGGCATCTATGACGCTTACTACGTGGCGGATTTCTGCAAGCTGGGTAATGACCTGCGCAGGAGCATCAGCGAGTGGCAGATCGACTGCCTGTCATGCGTCGCCGCGCTCGGATTTGGCGATGTTCCGGCCATGGCCTTTGCCAATGCTTTCAATCTCGTGGCTCCCGGGGGCTGGGTTGCCTTCAACATCAAGGAGACCTTCCTGCTGGAAAGCGACACCTCTGGCTTTTCTCAGCTGATCAAATCGCTGCTGCTCAGTGATGCACTCGAGGTGCACCATCTGGAACGTTACCGGCACCGTATCTCCATCGACGGACGGCCGCTGTTCTATTACGCCCTCGTGGGCAAGAAGGAGTTCGACATTCCGGCGGCGATGATGGCTGCGCTCGACAGCCACTGACGGGCGGGGCTGGACGCAGGGTTACGACGCAGCGATGCCGGGCGCCAGGCCGGCCGCGTGGGCCTGCTGGTCGGCGTGGTAGCTCGAACGCACCATGGCGCCCACGGCGGCGTGGGTGAAGCCCATCTTGTAGGCCTCTGCCTCGAACATCTTGAAGGTGTCCGGGTGCACATAGCGCTTGACGGGCAGGTGCGAGTTCGAGGGCGCGAGGTACTGGCCGATGGTCAGCATCTCGATGTCGTGGGCGCGCATGTCGCGCATGGTCTCGAGAATCTCTTCGTCGGTCTCGCCCAGGCCGACCATCAGGCCGCTCTTGGTCGGCACGTTCGGGAACAGGGCCTTGAACTTCTTGAGCAGCTTGAGCGAGAACTGGTAGTCGCTGCCCGGGCGGGCCTGCTTGTACAGGCGCGGCACGGTTTCCATGTTGTGGTTCATCACGTCGGGCGGCGCGGCCTTGAGGATCTCGAGCGCGCGGTCGTCGCGGCCACGGAAATCGGGCACCAGCACCTCGATCTGCGTTTGCGGTGACAAGGCGCGGGTCTTCTCGATGCAGGCCACGAAGTGGCCGGCGCCGCCGTCGCGCAGATCGTCCCGGTCCACGCTGGTGATCACCACGTACTTCAGTTTGAGCTGCGCGATGGTTTTGGCCAGATTGTCGGGTTCGTTCACGTCCAGCGGATCGGGGCGGCCGTGGCCCACGTCGCAGAACGGGCAGCGCC
>LNFM01012306.1_pt1 | contig 11277 bp, 9 predicted proteins | sample 596031 | NCBI WGS metagenome assembly LNFM01 (sample SAMN04254537, study PRJNA301005) | activated carbon metagenome | isolation source: dual media filters at the Ann Arbor, Michigan drinking water treatment plant | place: USA: Ann Arbor | reverse complement strand
ACCGCGACCACGGCGCCACCATCAACAACCCGCACGTCTACACGCTGGAAGACGGCGGCAAGCTGCGCGACCAGGACCGCGCCGCGCTGTCGGCCGCGCAACGCCTGGCCATCGAACCGGCCGTGGCGATGAAGCAGCGCTTCGATCCGCAGGGGCTGCTCAACCCGGGCAAGTTGCGCAGCTGGGCGGGGCGGTAGGGCGCGACCCGGTCGACGGACCGGGTGTGGCGCGTGGTGCCAGCGCCCGGTGCGGGTGAGCCGGGCCATGCTGCTCGATCGTGTGAACGAGACAGCCTGCCGCCAGGCGGCCACGCCGTAATGACGCGGGTGGCCCGTCTTGCTGGGCGGCCCTATGGGTGCGCATTCCGGGGACCTGCCGATACCCGCCGCTTCCACCATTCGGGCCGCTCGGAAGGCCGGACGGCCTGCAGACCTCCGGGAAGCCGCGCCCGGGCCAGTTCCGCGGTGTATCCCGCGGCGAAGTCGATCCAGGCGCGGACGCGTGGCTGGCGCGTCAGCGAACGCTTTGCGACGAGGCTGATGGGTGGGGCATGCAGGCCGGTCCAATCCAGCAGCACCGGATGAAGGCTGCCGTCGGCGAGTTGGCGACGAACCGAGAGATCGTTGACCCGTGCAACCACCTGACCAGCCAGGAGCGGCCCGTCCAGCACACTGCGACTGTCGCTGACGAGCCAGCCCTCCACGTCAACCGCCTGCTTCTGGTCATCTCGCTCGAACACCCAGCGCTTGAGCACTTCGCCGAAGGGGGTGCGGTACAGCGCGCAGCCATGGCGGGCAAGATCCTCGGGCAGCTTCGGCTGACCATGGCGAGCCCAGTACGCCGGCGCGGCGACGATCAGCCAGCGGGTCTCTGCCAATGTTCGCAGCACCGCATCCTGCGGCGGCGGCCAACCCGACTGCATCAGCAGGTCCGTGCCGAGCCGGGCCAGGTCTCGAACCGACCCGGCCTCCAGGACCTGCACCTCGATGTCGGGAAATCGAGTGTGGAACGCCGCCAGCATGTCCGGCAGCAGGTACTCACGCACCACGCTGTCCGCAGCCACCGAGATGATTCCTCTGGGCGCGCTGCTCTGGTCGTGCAGGCTGGCGTCGAGTTCGCGCAGGTCGGTCAGCAGTGTGCGCGCCCGCTCGACGTAGGCCGTGGCGTACGGGGTCGGTCGCAGGGGTTGCACGGAGCGATCGATAAGTGAAACGCCCAGCTCTGCCTCCAGCGCCTGCACCAGGCGGTGGACCGATGGCGTTGCCACCCCGAGGCGCCGAGCAGCGGCGCTGAAGCTGCCGTTGTCGACCGCCGCCACCAAGTACTCCAGACCGCGAAGTTTGTGAATACCCACCGTGCGCGCTCGTTGCTTCAGCAAATTGCTGAAGGGAGATTAGCAGACGTGAGCATTGCCGTTCAATGGGCCCGACCCCAGCATTGGTCCTCCGAACTTCAGGAGTCATGCCATGCCATCCGTTCCCCGTGCCCGACCTTGCCTTGCCTTGGCTCCTCGCCGGGGTCTTGTCGCTGTTCTGCTGGCGGCTTCGACCGCGGCGACCGCGTTCCCGACACAGCCGGTTCGTGTGCTCATCGGTTCGCCACCGGGCTCGTCTCCCGACGTCGTCACGCGGTTGCTGGGGGAGGCCATGGCCTCTTCGTTGGCGCAGCCGGTCATGGTCGAGAACCGTCCGGGCGCGGGAGGCACGATCGCAACTTCAGCCGTGGCCGCCGCAGTCGCCGATGGACACACGCTCAACGTGAGCGGCTGCTCGGGGGATGCCATCACCCATGCCTTCGTCAGCCAGGGCCGAGCACCATTGACGCTTTTCAAGGACCTCACGCCGGTGGGGCGTCTGCTGCTGGACCACTGGCTGGTGCTGGTGCCGGCCAGCAGCGATGTGGCTTCGCTTTCGGAACTCGCCCGCAGGGCGCAGGCCGCCGCAGAGCCCATGGCCTACCCCTCGCAAGGCGAGGGCAGCACGCCACATCTGCAAGGCGAGCGGCTGGCCCGCACGCTGGGCTTCAAGGCGTTGCACGTGCCCTACAAGGAGAACCCGGTCAACGACCTGGTCGGCGGTAGGCTGGGGTACGCGGTCCTGCCATCGGCTGCGGCCGTCCCCCTGGTCAAGGGTGGACGCCTGAAGGCGCTCGCGGTGTTGTCGGCCGAACGCCTGACTGCGCTGCCAGAGGTGCCCACGGCCGAGCAGGCCGGTCTGGCAGGATACCGCTTCAACGGGGGCTTGTGCCTCTGGGCGCCGGGCGAGACGCCGGCCGCGGCCATCCAGCGACTGAACGCCGCATTGGCGACCGCGGCGCGACAACCCGCTGTGCGCGAGAAGATGCAGGCGCTGGGCGCTGATCCGACGCCGTTCGATGTCGAGACCACCGCGAAGTACGTGCGCGATTTCGCGGCCGAGAGTGACCGCCTGCGTGCTGCCGTCTTCGGCAGCGCACGCTGAGCCCGCAGGCGTTGGCCGTGTTGATCGACCATCACGCGCACTGGCTGCCGGAAGCCGTGCTCGAGCAACTCAGCCGCCGCAAAGAAGCGCCGCGGGCCTGGCGCGACGAGGGGCGGTGGGTCTTTCAGGCAGCGATCAATCCGCGACCCCTCGACCGCGCAGCCCATGACCTCGATCACCGCGCAGGGCAGCTGGCTGCTCTCGGCATCGACAAGCAGGTGCTGTCGTGGTCGCCGCTGTGGAACCTCGATGCCCTGTCCACCGACGAAGCTCTGGCCCTGTCGCGCGCGTTCAACGATGCCACGGCGGCGCAGGCCCAGGGCGGCAGGTTCCGCGGCATGGCGGTGGCGCCACTCGACGATGTCGATACGGCGCTCTCGGAGTTGCGCCGCGCCGCGGCGCTGGGCCTCGAAGGCTTCGTGTTGCCTGCCTGGAGCTTGTGCGACACCGTGAAGGCAGACTCGATGGCGCCGTGGTTTGACGCCGCGCAGGAGCTCCAACTGCGCGTATTCGTCCACCCAGGTCGGTTGCCAGACACGCGAGCGGGCGACGGGGGGCTCGCACGACGTCGCATGCATCGCCATTTGGGGTTGGAACCCCAGCACGAGATCGGGCTTGCGATGCTCACCTTGTGCCAGGAGGGCTGGCTGGCGAGATTCCCCGGGGTCACGGTTCAGTTTGCCAACGCAGGCGGCAGTTTCCTGGCTGCCATCGAGCGGTTTCAACGAATGGCGGAAGACGACGTGCAGTCGTCCTCGCGGCGCTCCGGCCTGCTGGCGCAGGTCATCGTCGACACCGCTTCGCTCGGCCCCGTAGGCATCCGCGCTTCGCAAGCGCTTCTCGGTACGGACCGTGTGGTGCTCGGCACCGATGCACCCATCTTCGACCCTGCCCGCGCCACCGACGATTGGCGCCTGGCCCACCTCTGAGGAAGCGTCCATGGACATCTCTAACGCCGCAACCGCATTTGGCCGCCCTGGACCCGTCACCGGGCGCGTCATCTACTTGCGGGTGCTGACCTGGGCCTTCACCCTGTTCAACTCGGTGCGCATGCTGGCCTATCTGCCGACGATCTGGGCCATCGTTCAGAGCGGTGATTCGAGTCAGCACTCGCTTTTGACCTGGTGTACCTGGTTCGGTGCGAATGCGACCATGGCAGCGTGGCTGTACGAGTCGAACGGCCAGCGCTTCAGCCGCGCGGTGGTGGTCAACGTCGGGAACTCGGTGATGTGCGCCGGCACCGTGCTGGTGATCGCGGTCCACCGTGGGCTGCCTCTCTAAGCTGCCGGAGAAATCGGCGTCGAGCTTGTCCAGCGTTCGACCGATCCGGTGCGCCACCACCGCCGCGAGCAGGGACCGGAACTCTTCGGCAAGGACTGGGAGCGTGGGGCCTCAACCTGCCGTCCGAGCAGACTGCGGCAGGCCGAAGACCTTGTCGAAGGCCCACGTGTAGCCGATGGCGTAGAGAAAGAAGAAGGCCAGCAGACCGAGGTTGGCCAGGAAGGCCACGAGGAAAGTGGTGTCCAGCCAGACGGCCATGACCGGCACCAGGAGGATCGTCAGACCTCCTTCAAAGCCAGTGCCGTGCGCCAGGCGGCGAGCAAGGCTCCTTCCCTTGACCACTTGCCTGGACTCCCAGCGCTCGAACAACGCGTTGAAGATGTAGTTCCAGCACAGGGCGATCGTCGACAGCACGACGGCCAGGAGGAAGGTGGAAGTGGCGGGCTTCTCGAAGGCCAGGCCCAGGACGGGACCGACGAACGCGATGGCACCGACTTCATACAGCACGGCCTGGAGTACGCGTCGGGTGGTGGGTTTCATGCGGAGGTGAACGAAAGGGGGCGCGGTGCGGGTGGCGTGAATCGTGAGGTTGTGTCGTGGTGCGGCCTGTCGTGCGCGGTCACCCGACGAGCTTGAGTTCGAGAGCCGGATGAGCGCCCGGCAGGACCCTGCGGACGATCGCCTTGGCCTGAGGCATGCCGTTCTCACGGGCTGCAAGCACGACCACCGCGTCCTTCGAGTTCAGGTCCGCCATGGCCAGCGAGCGAAAGCCGGGATTGTTGCCCCAATGCCAGATCGCGTGCTTGCCGTTCGACTGCTCCAGGCCCCAGCCCAACCCCCAGAAGACCCCGGCCGCGTTCGGGACCGGCACCGGGGCGTGCGTGACGAGGCGAAGCAAGGCTTGGTCGGCGAGCGTCGCGGCCATGAAGCGGGCGTAGTCCGGGGCGGACGTATAGAGCGAGCTCGCCGCGATCTCGTAGGGGAAACGCAGCTGGCGAATCTCGCCTGAGGACGAGCGTCCAGGAACGAGCGAAGCCGCAATGCGCTCCGTGAGCTTGAAGGCCGTGTCACGGAGACCCTGCGGTTCAAAGATCTCCGCGCTCGCCAGATCGTTCAGTCGCTTTCCGGTCTGCGCGCTGAGGATGTGCTGCAGAAGGACATAGCCTTCCCCGGAGTAGAGCCAACCGGTGCCGGGCGACACGGCCGGCCGAAGGGGAGCGCGATCGGACCAGTTCGGAAGCCCCGATGTGTGGGACAGCAGGTGGCGGACAGTCAGCTTGCGAAGTATCTCGGTGGGAACGACGTCGACCTTGGGCGATTCGCGCAGCGCGAACAGGTTCTGGCGATGCGGGTATCCGTCTGGAAGAAGCTCACTCACGGGTTGATCGAGACCGAGCTTCCCGAGCAGCACCTGCTTCAGAACCAGCGTGGCCACCACGGGTTTCGAGAGTGATGCGGCTTGGAAGACACGCGTCGAACCTGGAAGAGCGGCGCAGTCGCCTTCCTCGCCCCGTTCGATCAATTCGCCTCGCAGCAGTCTGGCGACAGACAGTGCGCAACCGGCCTCTTGCGCAAGTGCCGCCGTGGCATCTGCTTCCGCGATCGAACGACGCGGTGACGTCGCCAGCGCACCGACGGCAGACAGCAGGAGCTTTCGACGTGCGAGCATGCGTGAAGAGGATGCTTGTTCGAACCGATGTGGCGCTGACCGGCACGTGCAGACGCCGCGCCCTGACCGTGCGGCGCAAGATGATTGGCAGCGGGTTCCTTTGATGACCACAGGGTCTACGCGCCGATCGGGCTCAGCCTGCGAACCGGCGCCATGGCTGATCAGGTCGCCGACACTTCCACCGCCGTGTCGTTGAAGCATGCGCCTTGCGCCAGGTCGGCGCGGTCGTCGGCCGAGCTCAGGGCGCTGATGGTCTGGCCGCCGGGGCTGCTGGCCAGCCAGGCGCCCTTTTCCGACGACACCACACCCGGCGGCACGGCATCGCCCACTTGCAGCGTCAGCATCACCTCGCCCAGCGCGTTGTGCACGCGCACCACCTGTCCGTGGCTCAGGCCACGGGTGGCGGCGTCCTGCGGGTGCATCAGCAGCGGCGGCGCTTCACCGGCGCGGCCGCCGCTGGGCAGCAGGGTCGACGAGATGCGCCGGGCCGAGGCGGGCGAGATCAGCGTCAGCGGCGGCGCGCCGGCCGGCCGCGGTCGCCAGGCCGGCAGCCGCGCGGCGGTGCCCCAGCGCTCGGCCAGCAGGTCCGACGCCAGTTCGATGCGGCCGCTGGGCGTGGCCGGCATCACGTTGACCATCAAGGCCAGCGGCTGGCCGTCGGGTGCGGCCATGCGGGTGGCACGGTCCAGCGGCAACCGGCTGGGCTGCTGCCCACCCAGCCGCGGGTGGCTGCTGTCCAGCGCCTGGTCCATCAGCGCCGCATCGTCGTCGGCAAAGCAGGGCTCGTTGAAGCCGAAGCGCTGCGCCAGGCGACGGAAGATCTCGGTGTTGGGCAGGGCCTGGCCCGGGGGTGGCAGCACGGCCTGCGCGCGCTGCAGCCAGTGGTGGCCGTAGGCGGCGTACAGGTCGGCACACTCGTAGGCGTTGGCGGCCGGCAGCACCACGTCGCAATAGGCCATCGACTCGGTCATTGCGATCTCGATGCCCACGGTGAAGACCTCTTCGCGCGCCAGGCCGCGCTTGACGCGGTTCTGGTCGGGCAGCACCACCAGCGGGTTGTGGTTGTAGATGACCAGCGCGCGCAGCGGCGGGTCCAGGTCGTCGTCCACCAGGTGGCGGCCGATGTCCAGGATGTTCAGCGTGCGGGTGCCTCCCGCGGGCAGCAGATCGGGGCGCGTCAGCCGCGCCGGCGTGCGCGGAAAGGCACTGCCCGCGCCCAGCACCACGCCGTTGTCCGCGTCCAGCCGGCCCATCAAGGCCGGCAGCGCCACCACCGCGCGAATGCCGGCACCGCCGTTGCGGCCGCGCTCCAGGCCGTTGCCGGGGGCGATGACCAGCGGGCGCGACTCGGCCATCCAGCGCGCCAGCTGGCGGATCGACTCCACCGGCACGCCGCAGGCGTCGGCGGCGCGCTCGGCCGGCCACTCGGCGGCCTGGGCCATGTAGGCGTCATAACCGTGCACATGCTGGGCGATGAAGGCGGTGTCATGCGCCCCCAGTGCCGCCAGCTCCAGCGCCAGCGCAAAGCCCAGCAGCACGTCGGTGCCGGGCTGCAAGGCGATGTGCAGGTCGGCGCGTTCGGCGATCTTGGTGCGCAGCGGGTCCACCACCACCAGCCGGCCGCCGCTGCGGCGGGCCTGCAGCGCCTGGCGCACGAGGTGCAGGTTGGTGGCGGTGGCGTTGTTGCCCCACACCAGCAGCAGCTTGGCGGCGCCGGCCACCTCGGGGCCCACGCCGGGCACGGCGCCGTAGGTGCCCACCCAGGCTTCGCGCCGCACGGCGCCGCACAGCGCACCGCGGTACAGCTGGCTGGCGCCCAGCTTGTGGAAGAAGCGCAGCGACATGCTGTCGCCAGCCAGCATGCCATGCGGTCCGGCGTAGTTCAGCGGCATCACCGCCTGCGCGCCGTGGCTGGCGATCACGCGTGTGATGCCGTCGTGCACCCGGTCCAGCGCTTCGGCCCACGACACAGGCCTGAACTGCCCGCTGCCCCGCGGGCCGGTGCGCAACAGCGGCTGTGTCAGCCGTTGCGGGCCGTGCACCCACTGCGCGGTGTGGTGCGCCACCTTCTCGCAGATCACGCCATCGGTGTAGGGCAGCGCGTGCGAGCCGCGCACCGCGGCAATGCGGCCGTCTTCCACCGTCACCGTCAGGCTGCAGGTGTCGGGGCAGTCGAGCGTGCAGACGCTGGGGAGTTCGATGGTGGACATGGATCTGCAGCCTTGCAGTGGGTGCGAGGGCGTGGGTGCAAAGGCGCAGTGTGCCAGCCGGCCTACACCGCCGCCAGTGCCGCGTTCAGGTCTTCGATGAGGTCATCGATGTGCTCGATGCCCACGCACAGGCGCACCGTGTCTTCGCCCACACCGGACGTCGCCAGCTCTTCGGGCGACAGCTGGCGGTGGGTGGTCGACGCCGGGTGCGTGGCCAGGCTCTTGCAGTCGCCGATGTTGACCAGGCGTGTGAACAGCTGCAGCGCGTCCAGGAACCGCGCGCCGCCTTCGCGACCGCCGCCCTTCACGCCGAAGGTCATCAGGCCCGATGCGCGACCGCCCATCTGGCGCTGCACCAGCGCATGGTCGGGGTGGTCTTCCAGGCCGGCGTAGTTGACCCAGCCCACCTTGGGATGGTTCTTCAGGTGCCGGGCCACGGCCAGCGTGTTGCTGCAGATGCGGTCCATGCGCAGCGCCAGCGTCTCGACGCCCTGCAGGATCTGCCAGGCGTTGAACGGCGAGATGGCGGCACCCATGTTGCGCAGCGGCACCACGCGCGCGCGGCCGATGTAGGCCGCCGCGCCCAGTGCCTCGGTGTACACCACGCCGTGGTAGCTGACGTCGGGCTCGTTCAGGCGCTTGAATCGGTCCTTGTGCTGTGCCCACGGGAACTTGCCGGAATCGACGATGGCCCCGCCGATGCTGGTGCCGTGTCCGCCCAGGTACTTGGTCAACGAATGCACCACGATGTCGGCGCCATGCTCGATGGGCCTGCACAGGTAGGGGCTGGGCACGGTGTTGTCCACGATCAGCGGCACGCCGTGGCGGTGGGCGATGGCGGCCAGCGCGGCGATGTCGGTGATGTTGCCCTGCGGGTTGCCCAGCGACTCGACGAAGATCGCCTTGGTTCGGCTGTCGATCAGCGGCTCGAAGCTGGCCGGGTTGCGGTAGTCGGCAAAGCGCGTGCTGATGCCGAACTGCGGCAGCGTGTGGGCAAACAGGTTGTAGGTGCCGCCGTACAGCGCGCTGCTGCTGACGATGTTGTCGCCCGCCTCGGCGATGGTCTGGATGGCGTAGGTGATGGCCGCCTGCCCCGAGGCCACCGCCAGCGCCGCGATGCCGCCTTCCAGCGCCGCCACGCGTTCTTCCAGCACCGCCTGCGTGGGGTTCATGATGCGGGTGTAGATGTTGCCCGCCACCTTGAGGTCGAACAGGTCGGCGCCATGCTGCGCGCTGTCGAACGAGTAGGCCACCGTCTGGTACAGCGGCACGGCCACGGCGTGCGTGGTGGGCTCGGGCGTGTAGCCGGTGTGCACCATCTTGGTCTCGAAGCGCCAGCGGCTGGTGTCTCGGGTCATGGGGTGTCCTTCGTGTGGGGTGGTTGGGGGCTGCAGTTTAGGCGGCCCGCCCGCCCGCAGGCTCGTGCCCCTGGCCAGTCCCGTCGCGCCGCACCGTGCCTTCAGCCGACCCGGTACTCGTCCCACGCCGGCCGCCGCAGCCCGCGCACGTACTCGTCGGTGAAGCCCGGCCACAGCGCGACGATCTTGCCGCCGTCGGTGCGGTACCAGCTGCGGCAGTGGCTCCACACCGAGCCTTCCAGCCGCGCTTGAAGCACTTCGTTGTGGGCACGGAAGACCTCGGCCTTCACTTCGAATCGTGCCGCCTCGCCCGCTTCGCGCACCCGCTGCATCGCGTCCAGTGCGAACTGCACCTGCGGCTCGATGTACAGCAGCGTGCTGGTGTGGCCGGTGCCGGTGTTGGGCCCCAGCATCAGGAACAGGTTCGGGAAACCCGCCACCGTCACGCCCCGGTAGGCCTCGGGGCCGTCGGCCCAGGCTTCGGCCAGCCTGCGGCCGCCGCGGCCCTGCACCAGCAACGATGACATCAGGTGCGTGGTGTCGAAGCCGGTGGCGCAAACGAGGGCGTCCAGCGCCTGCTCGCGGCCGTCGGCGGTGACGATGCCGCCGGGCGTGACGTGCGAGATCGTCCCCGTCACCAGCTCGACATGGGGCTGGGCGAGCGTGGAAAGGTAGTCGTTCGAATAGATCAGCCGCTTGCAGCCGAAGGGGTAGGGCGGCACGAGCTTGTCGCGCAGTGCGCGATCGGCCACCTGCCGCCGCAGGTGGCGGTGCGCCGCCGCCGTCATGTGCCGCCGCGCGAAGCTGCCTTCGTCGAAGCCACGCCGGCCCCACTCGAGCACGCGGTACCAGAAGCCGCGTACGGCGCGCGAGTAGAGCGCCGATCGTGCCAGCGCGCGGTCGAGCGCGTTGTACGGGCGGTCCATGCGCGGCAGCACCCAGTTGGCGGTGCGCTGGAAGACGACGAGCTTCGCGGCGGCCTTGGCGACCTCGGGCACCAGCTGCGCCGCCGTTGACCCGGTGCCGATCACGCCCACGCGTCGGCCTTGCAAGGCCGCCCGCGGATCCCAGCGCGCCGAATGCAGACGCTGCCCGGCGAAACTCTCCAGGCCCGGGATGTCGGGCCAGCGCGCCTGGCTCAGCGGCCCGGTGCTGCAGACGAAGAAGCGCGCATCGAAGTGCTCGCCCGCCGCGCTGCGCACCTGCCAGCGGCCGGCGGCCTCGTCGAACACCGCGTCGCTGATGCGCGTGCCGAAGCGGATGTGCTTCGTGATCCCGTACTTGTCGGCGCAATGCGCCATGTAGGCCTGGATCTCGGGCGCGGCCGCGAAGCGCCGCTGCCAGCGCGGGTTGGGCTCGAAGCTGAAGCAGTACAGCGGTGCCGGCACGTCGACGTGCGCGCCGGGGTAGCGGTTGTCCCACCAGGTGCCGCCCAGTCCGGTCGACTGTTCGAGGATCACGAAGTCGTGCCGCCCCGCCTTCTTCAGCTGGATGGCCATGCACAGGCCCGACATGCCGGCGCCCAGGATCAGCACCTCGTGGCGCTGCGTTGCGGCTGCAGTGCCGGGGTGGGGCGCAAGGGGCTCGGAAGTCATGGCGTGCGGCAGCGGTGGCGCAGGCATTGTGCTGCCGCGCAGTCACTGCGACGCATCTTCAGGCTTCCAGTGCCGCCACTTCGCTGGTCAGCCGCATCGCGGTCTCGGTGCTGCTGCGCAACAGGTTGCCCAGCAGCTTGATGACCAGCGCCGGGTGCGTCTGCTGCAGCCGCACGAAGGCGGTGGTATCGAGCGTGCGGCACTCCACCTCGGTGTCGGCGCGCACGTCGGCCGTGCGCACCCCGCCCACCGTCAGGGCCGTCTCGCCGAAGCCCATGCCGGCCGACAGCGTGGACAGCCGCTTGTGCCCGCCCTGCGGCAGGCCGACGACCACGCTGACCTCGCCGCGCACCAGGAAGAACAACCGGTCGGCTGCGTCGCCGCGGCTCACCAGCGTGCTGCCCGGGTCGTAGACATGCGTCTCGGTGGCACCTTCCAGCACCGCCAGTTCTTCGGCGCTGGCGCCGGCGCACAGCCGGTGGTCGGCCAGTCCGGCCCGCGGGGCGGGTCGTGGCTCGCCGCCGTAGCGTTCGATCAGGCCCCGCTCGCAGGTCTCCAGGCCCATGTCCAGCTGGGGCTGGAAGCTGACGGCGCGCGCCCGGTGCGGCGCCAGCTGGTTGCCGAAGTCGGCCAGCAGCTCGCCGCGGCGCACGCGCGTCATCACCACCTGCTGCGCGCGCTGGTCGCAGCACGACACCAGGTTGG
>LNFM01012303.1_pt1 | contig 11278 bp, 8 predicted proteins | sample 596031 | NCBI WGS metagenome assembly LNFM01 (sample SAMN04254537, study PRJNA301005) | activated carbon metagenome | isolation source: dual media filters at the Ann Arbor, Michigan drinking water treatment plant | place: USA: Ann Arbor | reverse complement strand
CATTCTAATTGTTGATGCTTTTTTAGCCATCACCCTTACGCCGGTCCTTATAAGCTTTTTATTAAAAGGTAAACTTCGTCCAGAGAATAAAAACCCAATCAATAAAAAACTGGAAAGTGTATACACTCCTATTTTGGTTTTTTGCTTGAAATGGAGAAAAACAGTGTTAGGATTTAACATAGTCGCTTTAATAATTGGCATTGTAATGTTTACTCGCTTAGGCTCTGAATTTATGCCTCCTTTAGATGAAGGTTCAGTACTTTTCATGCCGGTTACTTTACCTGATGTTTCTAACTCTGAGGTAAAAAGAATATTGCAGGTTCAGGACAAACTAATAAAATCAATTCCCGAAGTTGATCATGTTTTAGGAAAAGCCGGTAGAGCCAATACTGCTACTGATAATAGCCCTATTAGTATGATTGAAACCATCATTTTATTAAAACCTCAAAAGGAATGGAGAGAGGGTAAAACAAAGAATGACATCATTACCGAAATAAATAACAAACTACAAATCCCGGGAGTGACCAACGGTTTTACACAGCCTATAATTAATAGAATAAACATGCTTTCAACCGGTATTAGAACTGATGTTGGGATTAAAGTGTACGGGGAAAGTTTGGATACCATTAATGCACTATCTCAAAAAATTAAGAAAGCTCTTGAGGGCACTTCGGGTGTAAAAGATTTATATGCAGAGCCAATTACAGGCGGAAGATATATTGATATTGAGGCAAAAAGGGAAATGTTGGGAAGATATGGTCTTTCAATTGATGATATTAATGCCCTAGTAGAAGGCGCTATCGGAGGAATGAAACTAACAACTACTATTGAAGGACGACAACGCTTTTCAGTAAATGCCAGATATGCCCAAGAGTATCGAAACAGTATTGAGGCACTAAAAAAATTGCAAGTCCAAACGATGCAATATGGTCCAATCCCTCTAGAAACAGTTGCAGAGGTAAAAATAAGTGATGGACCTCCCATGATAAATAGTGAAAACGCTATGCTAAGAGGAAGTGTGCTGTTTAATGTTCGTGACCGAGACTTGGGAAGTACCGTAAAAGAGGCCCAGCAAAAATTAAATTCAATGATATCTAAAATGCCTAAAGGATATTACATTGAATGGAGTGGTCAGTGGGAAAATCAGTTAAGAGCAAATAAAACGCTAAGTATGATACTACCAATAGTAGTAATAATTATCTTCCTTATATTGTATTTTACCTATCACTCAATGAAGGAAGCACTGATAACAATGATAACAGTACCTTTTGCTTTAATAGGAGGTGTTTTTATGGTCTATTTTTATGGTATAAATCTGTCTGTCGCGGTTGCAGTCGGGTTTATTGCACTTTTCGGAATGGCCATAGAGACAGCCATGTTAATGACAATCTATTTAAATGAATCTATGAATAAAATGGTCGAAAAACATGGCAATAGTTCACAAACAATTACAGAAGAAATATTAAAAAAATACATTATCGATGGCTCAGCAAAAAGATTGAGACCAAAATTAATGACAGTATCTGTTTCTTTATTTGGTCTTATTCCGATACTTTGGGCAACAGGCACAGGTGCCGATGTGATGTTGCCTATAACAGTTCCTCTTATCGGAGGGACAATTACTTCTACAATTTATGTATTATTAGTAACTCCTATTGTTTTTGAAATGGTGAAACTTCACGAATTAAAAACTAAAGGCAAAATAGAACTTATAGATGTTAAAGAATAAATATAATATCGTTATAAGCTTTTTGATTTTAAGCTTCACAACTGCTAATGCACAAATACTTTCGTTAGAAAATATTTTAAGTACAATCAAAACTGATAATCCACAGTTAAAAATGTACGATGCTGATATTCAAAGCATGGATGCCGCTGCAAAAGGTGCTAAAAGCTGGATGGCACCTCAAGTAGAAACAGGTTTTTTTATGACACCATATAATACTAAAATGTGGAAAGCAGACGAGATGAGTCCAGGCATGGGTAATTACATGATTGGAGTTTCACAAATGATTCCCAATGCAAAAAAACAAAATGCCGAATACAAGTATATGAGTGCCATGTCGTCTGTTGAAAAAGAAAACAAAAATTACACTTTAAATCAGCTTTATGCCTTAGCCAAAACAAATTACTATCAATGGCTTATACTAAATAAAAAAGCCAAGGTGGCCAATGATAATTTACTACTATTAAACTACATGATAAAAAGCATGGAAATAAGGTATCAGTACAATATGGATAAACTCTCAACCTATTATAAAGCAAAATCTCAATACAATGAATTGGAAAGTATGATTATAATGCTTCAGAATGATATCTCACAAAAAAGAATTATGCTCAACACACTAATGTCAAGAGATAAAAATACCGTGTTTGAAATTGAAGAAACATTCGAACTAAAAGAATACAACACACAATTATTAGACACTACTTTAATTTCTAAAAACAGAAGCGATATAAATGCTATAACAAGAGCCATAGAAATAAATCAACTAAGAGTCGAAGCTGAAAAGTCAAAACTATTGCCCGAGTTTGGAATAAAATATGACCACATGTTTGCTTTTGGACAGCAGCCACAACAATTCTCACTGATGGGTATGATAACTATTCCTATGCCTTGGTCAACCAAAATGAACAAAGCCAACATTAGTAGTTTTCAAATTAAAAACGAAAGTCTTAATTGGCAAAAACAAATGATTTTAAATGAAACCGTTGGTATGATTTCGGGCATGAATACTGAACTATCAAACCTCAAAAAGCAATACACTATCTCCGAAAAGAGCATTATTCCATCATTGCGTAAAAATTATGACACCGCAGTATTAGCTTGGCAAAATAACACGGGGGATTTATTTGTTGTCTTAGATGCTTGGGAAGCTTTGAATATGGCTCAAATGGATGCACTAGACAAATTGTTGTCCATACTAAACACTCAGGTAGAAATCGAAAAACAATTGGAAATTAAGTAATTATGAATAAGTACATCAAATATGGTTTGATTTTAAGCGCAATAGCCATAATCGGCTCTATAATCTATTTCATTATAGTAAAACCCAAAGAGCATGTAGAAGGCTCTCATCAACCTGTTGTCTATACTTGCTCAATGCATCCGCAAATCATTAGAGATAAACCGGGAAACTGCCCTATTTGCGGAATGACTTTAGTAAAAAAAGTAACCGACAATCATGCTAATGAAGACCATAATCTCGAAAATGTCATTAAGCCTACAGATAACTTTATAGTAGGTAAATTTCAAACCACAACAGCAATAGACTCAACATTGAGCAGTGAAATCAATCTTCCGGGTATTATCGCTTATGACCCAAATTCAGCCATAAATATTGCAGCCAAAATAAGTGGCCGAATAGAAAAAATGTATGTGAATTTCAAATACCAACGTATTAATAAAGGACAAAAATTATTTGATTTATACAGTCCTGAACTTTTAACTGAACAGGAAAACTTTATTTATATACTTTCAAATGATAGCGAAAACCATTCAATCATTGAGGCATCTAAACAAAAACTATTGCTTTATGGCATGACTCAAAATCAAATAAGCACTTTAGCTAATTCCAAAAAGGCTAATCCTAAAATAGCTATTTACAGCCCTTCAAATGGAATAGTGATGGGAACAGAAACAATGGTTACTCCATCAAATTCCGCGATGCAAAACATGAACAACAGTACAGAAAGACTGGAATTAAAAGAAGGAAACTATGTGAAAAAGGGAGAGGTTGTTTTTAGATTAGTAAATACAGCTAAAGTTTGGGGAATATTCAATATTACACAAGAAAGCAGTAGTCTTATTAAAGTAAATCAAGCCATTAAAATAACGTCTGAACTCAATGGTGAACAATCGATAGAAGCCAAAATTAATTTTATTGAAACTCAATTTAATGCTGCCGACAGAACCAATAGAATTAGGGTTTATTTAAACAATAACACACTCAATCTGCCAATAGGATTGAGATTGCAGGGTATCATAAAAACGACATCAATAAGCGGTATTTGGGTGCAAAAAAATGCATTGGTAAGTACCGGAAATAAAAAAATCGCTTTTATCAAATTTCAGAATGGTTTTAAGGCAACACCGGTAAAAACAGGATTTGAAATGAAAGAGTATATTCAAATCATTACTGGTATTTCAGTAAAAGATACCATTGCAAAAAACGCACAATATTTAATTGATAGCGAAAGCTTTATTAAAACGGAGTAAATATGAAAAAATCAAATAAAATAGGCATCCTTTTATTATTTGTGTTGGTACTTATGGCTTGCAATTCTAAAGAAAAACAAGACCATTCAATTACTGATAAAAAAGATCATTCCCAACATGATGAAAATAAAGAAGCAACTTTTTATACATGTTCTATGGATCCCCAGGTGAAAGAAGACAAACCGGGCAAGTGTCCTATTTGCCATATGGAGTTAACACCTGTAAAACGTGATGAAAATGAGGTAAACCAAATAAGTTTGAGTAAGCAACAAATACAACTTGGCAATATTACAACCCAAGTTATCGAGCAAACACAAAATAATGTAGAACAAAATTATACCGGTGTTTTAACATTCAATCAAGAAAAATCCAAAACTTTTTCATCAAAAGCAATGGGTAGAATTGAAAAACTATATTTCAAATCTACCGGTGATTATATAACTTTAAACCAACCAATATATCAATTATATAGTGAAGATATTGCAATAGCAAAACAAGACTATTATACAGCATTTAAACAACTTGAAATGCCTGGTGATTTTGGTAAAAACGCAAAAAAAATATTGAATTCGGCCAAACAAAAACTCCTCTTCTATGGACTGTCGAATAGTCAAATTGAGAATATTAAAAGTAATAAAGATGTTTCACCCTATACCACATTTTACAGTACTGTTAGTGGTACAATTTCAGAAATAAGTGCTGCTGAAGGTAGTTATATCATGGAAGGTGCTCCAATTATCAAGATAACTGATTTAAGTAAACTCTGGCTTGAAACACAAGTTAATATCAACTACTTCAAAAGCCTCAAAATCGGCCAAATTGCTACAATAACATTTGCCGATTTCCCCGAGAAATCAATAAGTGCCACAGTATCATTTATAAATCCAGAAATAAATCCGGAAACCCGTTTACTTTTGATTCGATTTGAAATACCAAATCAAACTCAAATCTTAAAACCCGGGATGCAGGCTATCGCAAAGTTGAGGATTAACGGAGGTAAAGGAATCTATATTCCAACCGATGCGGTAATTAGAGAAGAAAGCGCATCATACATTTGGATAGAAAAGAAGCCTGGTGTTTATGAAAATCTAATGGTAGAAACAGGAATCGAAACTAACGGACTCATAGAAATAAAAACAAAAATTGCCAATGGTCAAAAAGTTGTGATAACAGGAGCCTATGCTATCAATAGTGAATATAAATTCCGTAAAGGCAGCGACCCGATGGAAGGCATGAAAATGTAATTTAAAATAGTAAGGATGAACAATTTAAATCAAATAATACAACAATACAAAAAAGACAACGAAAGTGTTTATAATACCTGGTTTGTTGACAATGATCAAAGACTAAAAGCATTCCGAACTATAAGGCGGGGTGTTTTGCAGGTTATCGAAGATATAAAAAACAAATCATTCCCAAACGATTTCAAGAACAGTAGTTTAGAGTTTGTATTGAGTTGCATTGCAGAGCAAAAGCAAGTGTTTGTTGGTGTTTCACATCCTTTTTATTGGAAACCCAAGTTGCGTATTCCTGATATTTACGAAAATCAAAACAACAAAATCGCTTTTGGTCAGTTCCTCGAAAATTGCATTAATGCTAAAACTGAAGAACAAGTTGTAAAAGAGATTGTAAAATTAGACACGCTAAAAATAAAAGGACTTGGTCCGGCTGTTGCCAGTATTTTATACTTCATACATCCTACTTGGTTTCCTCCGTTCAATACTGCTATTCTCAACGGATTTAATTTTTTATACAAAGACAAAAAGAAGCTCGGGAGTTGGACAGAATACCTAAAAATTAGAGAAACACTTCTCGAAACTAACAGCTCACATAAATCCGAATTATCTAATGATTTGGGAGCAATTTCAGGATTGTGTTTTGAAATTGGAACACAAAAAATGTTGATTGGTAATGATGAATACTTGAGTGAAGAGGAGCGCAATAAGTTTGAAAAAAACATAGTGAAACGACAAAAGGAAATTCAAGAAGAAAAGCAAGAAGAGAACTTACATAGCGAAATGCAATACCATTTATTAAAAATCGGAGCTTCGTTAGGTTTTGATGTCACGCCTGCTAGTAATGACAAAAGCAAAGCTTTCAACGGGCAAAGTTTTTCTTTTATCTCTATGAATAAATTTCCTGAATTGCCTTGCGATAAAGACACACAAAATACTATTAAACTTATTGATGTGCTATGGTTTGAAAAAGGAACAAACAACATTATTGGCGCATTTGAAGTAGAAAAAAGCACCAGCATTTATTCGGGTATTTTACGTCTTTCCGACCTTTATTTTAGTATTTCTGACGGCGATGAAGTATTCTATATTATTATCCCCGACAGTCGTGAAAAAGATGTGATTCAACAACTAAATAGACCTGTCATAAAAAATTCAAAAATGATTATCAAATATATACTGTTTTCAGAATTGAGAACCAATTGTGACGCTATTTGCAAATTTGGTTCAGATCATTCTATAATGGATAAAATCTCAAAATCAGTTTAATAAAAACCAATAATTAAATAGCAAAATGAAAAAGAGAATAATATTAATAGTGTTTCTTCTAACTAATCTTTTTGGATTTACACAAAACGAGGGGAATGATTTGATTGGGAATTGGCAAACAAATGATAAAATTTATCTGATTAAAATTTTTAAAGAAAATAATCAATATCAAGCTACTATCTATTCTATAAAAGGTAAAATAGTAGAGAAGAAAAAAAATAATATTTGGGATTTAAAGTTCAATCCTGACAAAAAAATATGGGAAAATGGAAAACTACAGTTACCCGATATGAAGCATAGTGTTGACTGTCAAATTAAAATGAGTAACAAGAACGAAGCCATAATTTTAGGATATCATGGAATAAAATTTCTTGGAAAAGAAAGAAAAATGAAACGAATAAATGAGTAAACATATCAAACTCTATATCAAGAATATGGTGTGCAGCCGTTGCAAGATGGTAGTGAAATCTGTATTTGAAAGAATGGAAATTAATACTATTTCAGTTGAGTTGGGTGAGGTCGAATTAAAAAACAACATTCCCGAAAATCAAAAAAACGAATTACTAAAAAATCTTCGTGCTTTTGGCTTTGATTTAATCGATGATAGGAAAAGTAAAACGATTGACAAGATTAAAACATTGATTATTGATTTAGTCCAAAATAAAAACAATGATTTAAAAACAAACCTTTCAGAATATTTATATCAAGAGCTAAACCAAGACTATAATAATTTGAGCAATCTCTTTTCCGAAGTAGAAAACACAACAATTGAAAAATACTTCATCAATCAAAAAATTGAAAAAGTAAAAGAGTTGATTGTGTATGATGAATTATCGCTTAGTCAAATTGCCTATTCATTAAATTACAGTAGCGTTTCGCATTTAAGTAACCAATTCAAAAAAGTAACCGGTTTTTCACCAACATACTTCAAGAATTTAAAATCGATTAAAAGAAAACAAATAGAAGATTTATAAATCTTGCAAATCAAACCCAAAATTGTGCAACTCTAAAAAACAGTTAAGAAGGAAATTTGTATTAAAATAATATAGAAGATGATACGTACTTACAACATTACCGGAATGACTTGCGATGGTTGTCGAACCAAAGTCGAAAAAACATTGAATGCTATTGATGGCGTTGAAGCTAAAGTTTCATTAAAGCCACCCATAGCAACTATAACTATGGAAAAGCACATTCCAACAACACAATTGCAAGAAGCATTAACTGCTGTTGGAAAATACACCATAGAAATGAGCAGCGCTAAAACCAAGGAGCACACTTTAACGAAAGATGTTGCTGAAAAATCATGTTGCTCCATGAATTCCCACAATCATAAAAAAGAAACTGTTGTCCAAACCAATGCGCCAGGAAAGTATTATTGTCCAATGCATTGCGAAGGCGAAAAAGTTTACGACAAAGCAGGTGACTGTCCTGTGTGTGGCATGGATTTAGTCAAAGCACCTGAACTAACTGCAAACAAGACATTATATACGTGTCCTATGCACCCCGAAGTTATTCAAGAAACTCCGGGTTCATGTCCTATTTGTGGAATGGATTTAGTGCCAATGAATCCAAGCGATACCGAAGACCAAAAAACGTATAAGGATCTTGTAAAGAAGATGAAAATTGCGGTTGTATTTACAGTTCCCATTTTCGCCATTGCAATGATAGAAATGGCTCACAATAATCCATTATTTAAAATAATGGATGCTCCTAAATGGAATTGGGTACAATTACTATTGTCGCTGCCTGTAGCTTTTTATGCTTGTTGGATATTCTTTGTTCGGGCATGGAAATCTATCATTACTTGGAATTTAAATATGTTTACACTTATCGGAATTGGAACAGGAGTAGCTTTTCTTTTTAGCTTAGTCGGAATGTTTTTTCCTGATATTTTCCCAAGCGAATTCAAAACCGAACACGGAACAGTGTTGCTCTATTTTGAAGCCACGACAGTAATCTTGACTTTAGTTTTGTTAGGACAATTACTTGAAGCAAGAGCGCACAGTCAAACCAGTGGAGCAATAAAAGAATTATTAAAACTAGCACCTACAGAAGCTACTTTAGTAATAGAAGGAGGCGACAAAATAATCTCAATCCACGACATCAAAAAAGGAGATTTATTACGGGTAAAACCCGGAGACAAAATTCCTGTTGATGGGAAAATTACCGATGGTGAAAGCAGTATCGATGAAGCCATGATTACAGGCGAACCAATACCCGTTGACAAAAAGAAAGGCGACAATGTAATTGCCGGAACAATCAATGGGAACAAGTCATTTATAATGGTTGCAGAAAAAGTGGGTTCAGAAACACTACTCTCTCAAATCGTTCAAATGGTCAACGATGCTTCCCGTTCGAGAGCGCCAATCCAAAAATTAGCCGATAGCATTTCCAAATATTTTGTGCCTATTGTGGTGATTATTTCGGTAATTACCTTTTTCATTTGGGCTAAGTTTGGTCCTGAACCTGCATTAGTGTACGGATTTATAAATGCCATCGCAGTATTAATTATTGCGTGTCCTTGTGCATTAGGTTTGGCAACGCCAATGTCGGTAATGGTTGGTGTTGGAAAAGGCGCACGATCCGGAGTTTTGATAAAAAATGCTGAAGCTCTTGAAAATATGAATAAGGTTAATGTTTTAATTACGGATAAAACAGGAACCATCACCGAAGGAAAACCATCTGTCGAAAAAATTTACGCTGCCAATAACAACGATACTGATTTACTAAAAAGTATAGCTTCACTAAACCAATACAGTGAGCATCCATTGGCGCAAGCTGTTGTGAATTATGCGAAAACAAAATCTATTTCTTTAATCGAAGTAAAAGATTTTGAAGCTGTTGCCGGAAAAGGAGTTACAGGAACAGTAACCAACAAAAAAGTGGCATTAGGCAATAAAAAATTAATGGAACAAGTCAAAGCAACAGTTTCTGATGATTTAGAAAACAGAATTAGTGCAGAACAAAAGTTAGGAAAAACAGTTTCATATATAGCTTTTGATGGTATTGCTGTTGGGTTTGTGTCCATTTTCGATGCCATTAAAGAATCAAGTGCGGCAGCCATTAAAGAATTAATGCGTCAAGGTGTCGAAGTAATTATGCTCACTGGAGACAATGAAAACACCGCCAAAGCAGTTGCAGATGAATTAGGGTTAGCGTCATATAAAGCAGGATGCTTACCAGAAGACAAACTAAAAGAAATTAAAAAATTACAAGCCGAAGGCAAAATTGTGGCCATGGCTGGCGATGGTATAAATGATGCTCCAGCATTAGCACAAGCCGATATTGGAATTGCTATGGGAACCGGAACGGACGTAGCCATTGAAAGTGCCAAAATCACTTTAGTAAAAGGAGATTTACAAGGCATCGTAAAAGCCAAAAATTTAAGCCATGCTGTGATGAAAAACATCAAGCAAAATTTATTTTTTGCCTTTTTCTATAACGTATTAGGTGTACCAATCGCAGCTGGAGTTTTATATCCAGTTTTTGGAATTTTATTATCTCCTATGATCGCCGCTTTAGCAATGTCATTTAGCTCTGTATCTGTAATTGTAAATGCATTGAGATTACGAAATTTAAAACTTTAAATAATAACAAAAACAACAAAATGAAATTAATTAATAATGTAGATAAATTAGGCACTCTGGGGCTTTTTTTCACAGCACTGTTTTCGCCTTGCTGTTTTCCTCTTTTTGCATTTGCAGCATCAGCTCTTGGACTTGGAAGCTTTGAATTATTTGGAGGATGGACGATGTGGATTTTTCAAGCGATGGTTTTAATTTCCATTGTTGGCTTAATCATTTCCTATCGTAAACATCGTTGCCTGTATCCTTTATTAATAGCAATCCCGAGTGGAATAACAATATTATTTGCCTATTATTTTAGCAAATCAGAAAATGCAGTTTATTTAATTTATGCTGGTATGCTTGGGCTTTTTATAGCTACGATAGTAAATTATTATCGAAACAAATTACACGGAAATTGTGATACTTGCACTATCTACAATGGAAAATCAGTAGAATTAAAATCTACATTAACATGTCCAAATTGTGGGTATAGTAAAGACGAAATAATGCCAACCGATGCTTGTCAGTTTTTTTATGAGTGTGAAAAATGCAAAACAGTTTTAAGACCTAAACAAGGCGATTGTTGCGTTTATTGTAGTTACGGAACTGTAAAGTGTCCACCAATACAAGCCGGAGATAATTGCTGTTAGAAATCACAAAATCAATATAACATAAAGTATAAAAATACAGTAACCAATAATTCAAAACAATGAAAAAAATATTCCTATTTCCCCTAATTATTTTACAATCAGTATTTATTTCTGCACAAAACAAAGTCCAGATAAGAATTACTTCTGCCAGTCCGGCAGCTTCATTTGAGCAAGAAGTAGGTAGTGCAAAAATCAAAATAACGTACAGCAGACCGTTGGTCAGAGGGCGTAAAATATTTGGTGAGTTAGTACCTTTTGATAAGCTTTGGCGAACTGGCGCAAGTGATTGTACCGTCATAACCACTTCCGAAGATATTTCTTTTGGTAACAATGTAT
>LNFM01012302.1_pt1 | contig 11278 bp, 11 predicted proteins | sample 596031 | NCBI WGS metagenome assembly LNFM01 (sample SAMN04254537, study PRJNA301005) | activated carbon metagenome | isolation source: dual media filters at the Ann Arbor, Michigan drinking water treatment plant | place: USA: Ann Arbor | reverse complement strand
ATGATGCCCAGCGGAAAGCCGGTGCCTACCGCGCGCGTGACGGCGATGTTGGCGCCGTGGCGCATCATGCCGCCGATGCCGGCGCCGAGGAACACGATGAAATAGGACATCATGGCGCGAGGATACCGGCGCGCCCGGCACGCGAGAAGCAGCATTTGCGAGCGCCAGGCCGTATAACAGGCCGACCGGAGGGAACGGCATGGAACAGCTCGTCATCAGGAAAGCGGCGCCCGGCGATGCCGGACTGGTGTGGTTCTTCATCGACGCGCTGGCCGAATACGAAAAGCTGCGCCACGAAATGCTGGCCACCGAGGACGACATCGACCGTGCGCTGTTCGGTGCCCGTCCCTACGCCGAAGCCGTGATCGCCGACCGGGGCGGCATACCGGTGGGCTTCGCGCTCTACTTCTACATCTTTTCCACGTTCAAGGGCCGCCCGGGCCTGTATCTGGAAGACCTGTTCGTGCTGCCCGAGCACCGCGGCAAAGGCATCGGCCGCGCCCTCCTCGCCCATCTGGCGGGCATCGCCGTCGAGAACGACTGCAGCCGCTTCGAATGGACCGTGCTGGACTGGAACGAACCGTCGATCCGGTTCTACGAGAATCTGGGCGCGAAGCGTCACGGCGAATGGCTGATCTATCGCCTTACCGGCGATGATCTGGCTAGACTGGCAACCGGAAGCCGAACCGGGGAGACGGACAATGGCAGATAGCGAACGCAGGAAACGGGGGCTTGAGATCAGGAAGCAGCTGTGGGGCGATGGCGATGCGCCCAACCTGGCCGATCCGCTGATCGAGGTGACGATCGACCACCTGTTCGGCGACGTCTGGACGCGGCCGGGGCTGGCGCTGCGCGACCGGTCGCTGATCACCTGCGCCACGCTGGTGGCGCTGGGCAAGGAGGCGCAACTGAAGGTGCATCTGAAGGGCCTGCTGAACCAGGGCGTGTCGCACCAGGAGGTGGAGGAGATGATGATCCACCTGGCTCATTATGCGGGCTGGCCCTGCGCGGTGAACGGCATCCGCGTCGCCCGCGAGGTGTTCAAGGAAATGGCCGGGTAGGCGATCGCCTACTGGCACTTCCTCTCTTCCTTGTACTCGCCGTCCTTCTTCTGCTCGCGCTTGATCTCGCAGCGACCGTCCTTGTATTCCTCTTTCCATTCGCCGTCGGCCTTGGCCTCGTATTTGTGCTCGCGGCCGCCGTCCTTGTGCTCTTCCTTCCATTCGCCCGGCTTCGATTCGTATTTGTGCTCGCCGGCGCCGTCGCGGTATTCGCGCTTCCATTCATGATCGTCCGCGAACGCCGGCGCACCGGCGAACGACAGGGCCAGGAGGGCGGCGCCCATGGCCGGAAAAATCCCGAGGATTTTGTGCATGTGCTTTTCCCTGATGGTCATGGCGCCAGACGCGCCAGCGCGGTGAACGCGATGCCCAGGAACAGCAGCGTGGCGGGGGCGGCGAATCTGTACATGGCGTGTCTCATGGCGAACTCCCTGAACGCCCCGATCATCGCGCCGGCGCGCTGAACGGAAACTGAATGCGCGGGGTTCGTCCAACAAAAAAGGGCCGCGCGAGGCGGCCCTTTCATCGACGGTGAGGCGCCGCCTATTCGAGCACGCCGAGGATGTCGGATTCCTTCATGATGATGTACTCGACGCCCTGCATCTTCACCTCGCTGCCGGCATATTTGCCGAACAGGATCTTGTCGCCGACCTTTACGCCCAGCGGGTCGATGTTGCCGTCGGCGCGGCGGCTGCCGGAGCCGGCGGCGACGATCTCGCCCTGCTGCGGCTTCTCCTGCACCGAGTCCGGAATGATGATGCCGCCGGCGGTCTTCTCCTCCGACGGCAGGCGCTTGACCAGGACCCGGTCGTGCAGCGGCTTGAAATTGCTCATTGGTGATCTCCCGTCACTGGTTCAGGCGCGCCGGGCGCCGTTTCGGTGGCGACGATAGAAAGCCGCAGGTGCTAAGTCAACTGGGCCAAGTCAACAAGCGTAGAGCGCTATTCGGCGGCCTCGGCGAAGATGGCGGGCGACTGCTTGCGCAGCTTGCCCACGTCCTGGTCCGACAGGCGGACCTCGAACTCGGCACCCTCGCCCGCGTCGGTGCGCTTGAGCACCTCGCCGTGGTCGTAGAGCCAGGCCATCAGCGCGCCGTCGGCATAGGGCACGCGCAGGGTCACTGTCCGCTCGGCGCGCGCCAGCAGGCTGTCGAGCCGCTCCAGCAGCCGGCCGATGCCCTCGCCGGTCACGGCGGAAACGGGAATCAGCGATTCGTGGCGCGCGACGCGGGCCTCGGTCTGGGCGCGCTGCTCGGCATCGAGCAGGTCGATCTTGTTCTCCACGTCGATCAGCACCTGTTCCTCCTCGTCCGGCACGCCCAGGCTGGTCAGCACGTCGATCACGTCCTGGCGCTGGAAATCGGTGTCGGGATGGGAGATGTCGCGGACGTGGACGACGATGTCGGCCTCGATCACCTCTTCCAGCGTGGCGCGGAACGCGGCGACCAGATGGGTCGGCAGGTTGGACACGAAGCCGACCGTGTCGGACAGGATGATCCGCCGGCCCGACGGCAGGGTCAGGCCGCGCATGGTCGGATCCAGGGTGGCGAACAGCATGTCCTCGGCCATGACGTCGTCGCTGGAAAGCCGGTTGAACAGGGTCGACTTGCCCGCATTGGTATAGCCGACCAGCGCCACCACCGGATGCGGCACCTTCTCGCGCCGCTCGCGGTGCAGCAGGCGCGTGCGGGTCACCGTCTCCAGCTCGCGCCTGAGCTTGGCGATGCGCTCGCGCAAAAGCCGCCGGTCGGCCTCGATCTGGCGCTCGCCGGGACCGCCGAGGAAGCCGGCGCCGCCGCGCTGGCGCTCCAGATGGGTCCAGGACCGGACCAGCCGACCCTTCTGGTAATTGAGATGGGCCAGTTCCACCTGCAGCACGCCCTCGCGGGTCTGCGCCCGCTCGCCGAAGATTTCCAGGATCAGTCCGGTGCGGTCGATGACCTTGGCCGACAGCGCCTTTTCCAGATTGCGCTGCTGACCGGGGCTGAGCGACGCATCGACCACCAGCAGCTCGGCATCGGCCTGCTTGACGGCGGCGGTCAGCTCCTCGACCTTGCCCTCGCCCACATAGGTGCGCGGGCGGATCGACGACAGCGGCGAGGATTCAGCCCCGACGACGTCGAGCGAGATGGCATGCGCAAGCCCCTTCAACTCGTCGAGCGCCGCCTCGGGCGACCGGCGGCCGCTTCCGCCCTTGAGATAGGGATGAAGCAACAGCGCACGGGTGCCCTTGGTGACCGACTGACGGTCGTCGAATGCGGTGGAAGCGCCATTGGGGGAAGCGCCATTTTGGGCGCGGGAATCGCCCCGCGTCCCGGTGGTCTGGGTCAAACCTTATTCTCCGTCGGCCTCACCATCGGCCGGTTCGAACAGCTGGATCGGCGCCGAAGGCATGACCGTCGAGATGGCATGCTTGTAGACCAGTTGGGAGTGCCGGTCGCGGCGCAGGAGGATGCAGAAATTGTCGAACCAGGTGATGACGCCCTGCAGCTTTACACCATTCATCAGGAAGACGGTAACCGGGGTCTTCTCTTTGCGGACGTGGTTGAGAAACACGTCCTGAACGTTTTGCGACCGGTCCGAAGCCATTGAGGGGTTGTTCCTTCTCTTATTATTTCCGGGGGCACCTTGGGAGGGTACTTTCTCAAAATGGGGCGTTTTGCGCCCGAGGACAAGGTGCGATCATCACGCGAATGGAAGACCGTCGCGCGGTGCAAACCGGGATCAGAAGTAGCCGAGCTGCACCGAGAACATCTGCTCGACCTTCCTGATCTGCTGCACCAGCGCGAAGATGATCACCCGGTCGCCGGTCCGGATCACCGTGTCGCCGCGCGGGATGATCACCTGGTCGCCGCGCACGATGGCGCCGAAGCGGACGCCGGGCGGGATCCTGGCGTCGCGCAGCGGCGTATCCAGGATATCGAGCGTCTCCAGCGCCTCGGCCTCGATCAGCTCGGCGCCGGCGGTGCCGAGCGAGTGCAGCCCGCGGATGCGGCCGCGGCGGACATGGCGCAGGATGGTCGACACCGTGGTCGCGCGCGGGTCGATATACACGTCGATCCCCAGCGACGGCAGCAGCGGACCGTAAACCGGGTTGTTGACCAGGGTGATCGCCTGCTTGGCCCCTTCCCGCTTGGCCAGCAGCGACGACAGGATGTTGGTCTCGTCGTCGTTGGCGACGGCGATCACGGTGTCGGTCATGTGGACATGGGCCTCGCGCAGGATATCCTGGTCGAGGGCGTCGCCGTTCAGCACCACGGTCCGCTCGAGCTGGTCGGCGACGAACCGGGCGCGCGCCTCGGAGCGCTCGATGATGCGCAGATTGAAGTCGCCTTCGCTCGCCTCCAATTCCTTCGCCAGGTAGAGCCCGACATGGCCGCCGCCGACGATGATGATGCGGTGCGCCTCGGGCTCCTCGTGGCCATATGCGGCCAGCACCCGGTTCCGCATGGCCTTTTCGGTCACCACATAGACCCGGTCGCCCGGCAGCAGCTGCTCCCCGGCGTCCGGCACGATGGTGGTCTCGCCGCGCCTGATGCCGACGACCTGCACGTTGAGGTCCGGGAACAGCTCGGTGAGCTGCCGCAGCGGCGTGTCGATCACCGGGCAGTCGGGGCCGATGGCGATGCCCATCAGATAGACCCGGTCCTCGGCGAACGGCACCACCTCGAACGCGCCCGGCGTGTCGACCCGGCGGCGGATCGCCTTGGCCACTTCCAGCTCGGGTGAGATGATCAGGTCGATGGCCAGATGCTGGGGACCAAACAGCGTGTGCCAGTCGCGGTTCAGGTAGCACTGGGCACGCAGCCGGGCGACCTTGGTCGGCACGCTGAACAGCGTGTGCGCCACCTGGCAGGCGACCATGTTGACCTCGTCCGAATGGGTCGCCGCGATCAGCATGTCGGCCTGGGCGGCGCCCGCCAATTCCAGCACGTCCGGATGGGACGCGTGGCCGACGACGCCCTGCACGTCCAGAGTGCTGGTCAGGCGGTTGATCAGCTCGGCCGAAGTGTCGATCAGGGTGATGTCGTGATGCTCGTCGGCCAGATGCCGCGCGATCGACGCGCCCACCTGCCCCGCCCCGCAGACAATGATGTTCATTCGTCCTCTTCGCCGGCCCGTCGTTCGCCGGTCTGCAGCCCCAGAGACTTCAGCTTGCGGTGCAGCGCCGACCGCTCCATGCCGACGAAGCTGGCGGTGCGCGAGATGTTGCCGCCGAAGCGGGTGATCTGCGCCTGCAGATATTCCTTCTCGAACGCCTCGCGGGCCTCGCGCAGCGGTACCGACATGATCGCCTCGCCCTGGCCGGCGCGTACCAGCGTCGAACCCGAGCCGTTGATCTCCGACGGCAGCATGTCGGCGCCGATCTGCTCCAGCACGTCCTCGGCCGCCATGATCAGCATGCGCTCGACGATGTTGCGCAGCTGGCGCACATTGCCCGGCCATTCATAGGCCTGCAGCGCGGCGATCACGTCGGCGTTGATCTCACGCCGCGCCATGCCGCCGGCGGTGGTCAGCCGATCCATGAAGTAGTCGATCAGCAGCGGAATGTCGTCGCGCCGCGCGCTCAGCGGCGGCACGATGATCGGCACCACGTTGAGCCGGTGATAGAGGTCCTCGCGAAAGCGGCCGGCGTCGATGAGCTGGCGCAGGTCCTTGGTGGTCGAGCTCATCACCCGGACGTCGACCTGCACCTTGCGGCTGCCCTCGACCCGCTCGAACATCTGCTCGACGAGGACGCGCAGGATCTTGTTCTGGGTCTCCATCGGCATGTCGCCGACCTCGTCGAGGAAAAGGGTGCCGCCGTGGGCCTGCTCGAACAGGCCGATCTTGCGGCTCTGCACCTGCCCCACCTGCTTGCGCTCGATGCCGAACAGCTCGACCTCCATGCGCTCGGGCGCGATGTTGGCGGCGTTGACGACGACGAACGGGCCGTTGGCGCGCGCCGACAGCTTGTGGATCTGCCGGGCGATCACCTCCTTGCCCGAGCCGGTCGGCCCGGCGATCAGCACGCGGCTGTTGGCGGGCGCCACGCGCTCGACGATCTGGCGCACGCTGTTGATGGCCGGCGAGATGCCGACCACCTCGTCGGCCGGCAGGTAGCGCGCGCGCAACTCCTCGTTCTCGCGGCGGAGCCTCGCGGCCTCCGTCGCCGCCTGAACGAGATGCAGCAAGTGATCGGTCTTGAAAGGCTTTTCGATAAAGTTGGACGCACCGCGCTTGATCGCCGAGACCGCGGTTTCGACATTGCCGTGGCCGCTGATGATGATCACCGGCACCTCCGGATGGTCGCGCCGGATGAAGTCCAGCAGCTCCAACCCGTCGAGCCGGCTGCCCTGCAGCCAGATGTCCAGGATCACCAGGTTGGGGCGGCGCTGCTCGATCTGGGCCAGCGCGCTGTCGCTGTCGCCGGCGCTGCGGGTTTCGTAGCCCTCGTCCTCCAGCAGGCCCGCGACCAGGTCGCGGATGTCGGCTTCATCGTCGACGATCAGGATGTCTCGGGACATGGCTCAGCCCACCGTGGCCGTCCTGGCTTCGGGCGCCAGTTCAGCCACGAATTCGCGCGAGAACACCAGCCGGACCCGCACGCCGCCCAGCGGGCGGTCCTCGAGCAGCAGCTCGCCGCCATGGTCGCTCATGATTTTCTTGACGATGGCCAGTCCCAATCCGGTGCCTTTCTCGCGCGTGGTCACATAAGGTTCGGTCAGCCGGTCGCGGTGCTCCCTGGGCAGGCCCAGGCCGTTGTCCTCGACGCAGACGATCACCGACGCCGCATCCGCGGTCACGGTGAGGTCGATGCGACCCGGCGGCAGGCTGCCGTCCTCCGGGCACTTGCGGCCGTGAATGGATTCGGACGCGTTCTTGATGATGTTGGTCAGCGCCTGCGCCACCTGGCGGCCATCGCAGTTCAGCGTCACCGGCTGCTCGCCGGCGTGGAAATCGAAGCGGATGTCGGGCGACGACACTTCGAGAAACAGCAGTGTCTGCCGGGCGATCTCGGTGACGTTCTCCGGCCGGAACGTGGGCGCGGGCATCCGCGCGAAGCCGGAGAACTCGTCCACCATGCGGCGGATATCGCCGACCTGGCGGATGATGGTGTCGGTGCAGTGGCTGAACACGTCCGGATCGGTGATGATTTCCTTGCGGTACTTGCGCTTGAGCCGCTCGGCCGAAAGCTGGATCGGCGTCAGCGGGTTCTTGATCTCGTGGGCGATGCGCCGCGCCACGTCGGCCCAGGCAGCGGTGCGCTGGGCGGCGACCAGTTCGGTGATGTCGTCGAAGGTGACGACGAAGCCGGTGATCTCGCCCTCGACCCGCTCGGACGAAATGCGCACCAGCAGGTTCTTCGGCTGGCCGTCGCGGAGGATGTTGATCTGCTGCTGCACGAACTCGTCGGGGTTTTCCTCGGCCTCGGTCAGCAGCTCGACCAGTTCGGGCACGGCGGCGACCAGCCGGTTGCCTTTCAGCGATACCTCGGTCTCCTCCAGCATGGCGAGCGCGGCCCGGTTCGACAGGTCCACCTCGCCGCGGGCGTTGAGGCCGACGACGCCCACCAGCACGCCTTCCAGCACCGCCTCGGTGAAGCGGCGGCGCTGGTCGAGCTGGATGTTGGCGTCGATCAGGTCGTCGCGCTGGCTCTGGAGCTGATCGGTCATGCGGTTGAAGGTGCGCGACAGTACGGTGATCTCGTCATCGCCCTCGCCTTCCGGCACGCGGATCGACAGGTCGCCCTCGCGGATGCGCTCGGAGGCGCGCACCAGGTCGGTGATCGGCGCGATCAGCCGGCTGGCGAACCAGATGCCGACGAACACCGCCACCATCAGCATCAACAGCGCCAGCACCACGAAGGTGATGTTGATGTTGGTCTGCAGCGATCCCCGCCGCTGTTCCAGCTCCTCGTATTCGGTCGCGTGATGGCGCGTCCGCTCGAGCTGCTCGACCACCCGCTGCTCCACGTTGCGGCCGACATAGAGATAGCGGTCCCAGTAGCCGCTGAGCTTGATCAGCGCGCCGACATAGTCGTCGTTGGAATTGGTCATGGCGGCGACGCCGCCGGCTTCGGCCTGGGCCATGGCGCGGCGCGGCAGCGCCGAGGTGCGCGCCAGCGTATCGCCGAACAGGCCGTTATACTTGGAATAGATGGTGCCGTTGCGCGACAGGATGATGGCCTCGCTGAACGACCGGCTGCGTGCCTGGTTCTGCATCTCCTCGTCGAACTTCTGCGGCTCGAAGCGGAACTCGTCGGCGCGGCTGTTGAGCACCGAGGACATTTCGATCAGGTCGCGCGAGATGCTCTTCTTGTGCTCGTCCATGTAGTCCTCGGCGATGCGCACCGAGTTGTGCACCGCGCCGCGGACCTGGTCGGAGAACCAGTTCTGCAGGCCGAGATTGAAGTACAGCGCCGAGAACATGGCGACGATGATGGTCGGGATGATGGCGACGAGGCTGAGCAGTGTCACCAGCCGAACATGCAGCCGCGATCCGGCGAGGCCGGTCCGCCGCGCCACCCACAGCCGCACGACCCGGCGGGTGATCAGCACGGCCAGAATGGTGACGATGGCCAGGTTGCCGAAGATCAACGCGATGGCACCGCTGGAGTCCATGGCCACCAGCCCGCGGCTCAGCAGCACATAGGTCACCACGCCCCAGACGACGGCGATCACCGCCAGCGCGGCGGGAACCCAGCGATTATGCGTAAGCTGTTTTACCCAGCCGGGGAACAGTGCCCGCTTGGGTCTATCAGACGTGATGCCGAGGCTCGACATTCAGTGGGGCTTCAGATCCCGGATCAACCAGCGCGCCCGGAGCGGACGCGGGCGCAGGGTAACATAATGTTGCAAATTTGCATCACCCGATTTGGCGGGTGGCCGGCGCCTATTTCAGGCCCCGGTTCACCGGAATGTCCAGCTCGCGTATCTTCTTGCGCAGGGTGTTGCGGTTGAGGCCCAGCAGCTCGGCGGCGCGGATCTGGTTGCCCCGCGTCGACGACAGCACGATGTTGAGCAGCGGCCGCTCCACTTCCTTGATGATCCGGTCGTAGAGACCCTTGGGTGGGAGGCCGTCACCATGGGCGGCGAAGTAGCGCTCGAGATGGTTCTCCACCGCGCCGGCCAGATTGTCGGCCTCGACGCCGGCGGCCGGCGCCACCCGGCGCTCGGTTTCGGCGAGTTCGGCGCTGACCACCTCGACGCCGATGAGTTCCTCGGAATAGAGCGCGACGATGCGCTTGACCACGTTCTCGAGCTCGCGGACGTTGCCGGGCCAGTTGTGACGCTTCAGCCGCTCCAGCGCGAAACTGTCGAGCGACTTCTGCGGCAGCCCCTCCAGGCCGGCCTGGTTGAGAAAGTGGCGCACCAGGTCCGGAATGTCGTCGAGCCGGTCGCGCAGCGGCGGCAGGCGCAGCGGCACCACGTTCAGGCGGTAGAACAGGTCCTCGCGGAACAGGCCCTGGTGGATCTGCTGGCGCAGGTCGCGGTTGGTGGCGGCGATGATGCGCACGTCGGTCGAGATCGGCGTGCGGCCGCCGACCGTGGTGTACTCGCCTTCCTGCAGCACGCGCAGCAGCCGGGTCTGTGCTTCGGGCGGCATGTCACCGATCTCGTCGAGGAACAGAGTGCCGCCCTGAGCCTGCTCGAAACGGCCGCTATGGCGCGAGGTGGCGCCGGTGAAGGCGCCTTTCTCGTGGCCGAACAGCTCGCTCTCGATCAGCTCGCGCGGGATCGCGGCCATGTTGATGGCGACGAACGGCCCGTTGCGGCGCTTGCCGAACTGGTGCAGCGCCCGGGCGATCAGCTCCTTGCCGGTGCCCGACTCGCCGAAGATCATCACGGTCAGGTCGGTGGGCACCAGGCGCGCCAGCACGCGGTAGATTTCCTGCATGGCCGGCGACCGGCCGACCAGCGGCATGCCGTCGTCGTCGGGCGCCTGCTCGGGGGTATCGTTGCGCTTGGGACGCGCCAGCGCGCGCTTGACCACATTGGTCAGCTCGGTCAGGTCGAACGGCTTGGCCAGGTAGTCGTAGGCGCCGCGCTCAGTGGCCTTCAGCGCCGTGCTCAACGTGTTGTGGGCGCTCATGACGATGATCGGCAGGTCGCCGCGCACCTTGCGAATGCGCGGCAGCAGGTCGAGGCCGTTCTCGTCGGGCATGATCACATCGGTGATGACCAGGTCGCCCTCGCCATTCGATATCCAGCTCCACAGCGTCGCCGCGTTACCGGTGGTGCGCACGTCGTATCCCAGCCGGCCGAGCGCCTGATTCAGCACCGTGCGGATCGCACGGTCGTCGTCGGCTATCAGGATGGTTCCCTCGCTCATGGGTGCCGCCTATCGGTTTTGGTGGGTCTTGGTCCGGTCGGCAGCAGCACGCGGAAAATGGTCTTCCGCGGCACGGAGTCGCATTCGATGACGCCGCCATGGTCGCCGACGATCTTGGCGACCAGTGCCAGGCCCAGGCCGGTGCCGCCGGGCTTGGTGGTCACGAACGGGTCGAACAGGTGAGATTGCAGGTCGTCGGGCACGCCCGACCCGTTGTCGACGACGCAGATCTCGAGCGGCAGGTTGATCCGCTCGCGCGTCCCGGGCACCGCGACGCGCACGCCGTGGCGGTAGGCTGTCGTCAGGGTGATCTCGCCGCCGTCTTCGGGCGCCGCCTCGGCGGCGTTCTTCACCAGGTTGAGGAACACCTGGATCAGCAGGTTGCGGTCACCCTGCACCGGCGGCAGCGACGGATCGTAGAGCTCGCTGAACTTCACGCTGCGGGCAAAGCCGTTCTCGGCCACCCGGCGGACATGCTCGAGCACCTCGTGGATGTTGACCGGCGCCCGGTCGATGGGACGCGGGTCGGAGAACACCTCCATGCGGTCGACCAGAGCGACGATGCGGTCGGTTTCCTCGCAGATCAGCCGCAGCAGCGCCTTGTCCTCGGAGCCCACCGAACTTTCGACGAGCTGGGCAGCGCCACGGATGCCGGACAGCGGGTTCTTGATCTCGTGCGCCAGCACCGCTGCCATGGAGACGATGGAGCGGTTGGCGCCGCGGTGCAGCAGTTGGTGGTCGATCTTGCTGGCGATGCCGCGCTCGCGCAGGGTTACCACCAGCAGCGACGGATCCTCGGCGACGGGCGATATCTGCACGTCGACGTTATGGACGCCGATGCGCGGCGTCGCCAGCGCCAGGCCGTATTCGGACACCGAGGAACCGCGGGTGCGAACCTGACCG
>LNFM01012301.1_pt1 | contig 11279 bp, 2 predicted proteins | sample 596031 | NCBI WGS metagenome assembly LNFM01 (sample SAMN04254537, study PRJNA301005) | activated carbon metagenome | isolation source: dual media filters at the Ann Arbor, Michigan drinking water treatment plant | place: USA: Ann Arbor | reverse complement strand
CATGCATCAACTTTGCCTTCGCAGAGACTGACGAAAAAGCAATTGGTTCCATAAAGTCTCAAACTGCGCGGCAAGAACGCTAGGCAGTTAGGTTTCACCGCTGCCTAGCGTCATTAACAAAAAAAGACTGATTTAGATTAGTTGCAGTTACGAAGGTCTTAGTGCAACCTGGCGCTTGAGGCGCTCGGTTTCGGCCTGGCTCTGATCTGGGCCATCGGTACCGGCCTGACGCCTCAGCCTGGCTCTTTCAGCGTCTGATTCATTGGCATCGCCAGGGAGCCTTAGTTTCATGCCGGGCTTGATCAAGTTGACATCTTTGATTTGATCTTTATTTAGTTCCGCAATTTCCTTCGTGCGCTTTAGGATTTCCATCTGGCTAGGGTTTTGGCCTTCGGCACGCAGAGTTTTAGCTGCTATATCTGAAAGTGTGTCGCCTCGCTTCACTTCGTAGCGGCCTTCTGAATCTGTCTCTAGTGGGCGCTTCCTCGCTTCGCTATGAGCTTGCTGCCAGCTCTTGTCACCGCCAGTAGCGACTTTCATATTCTTGTCACTGCTAGTAAATGGACTACTGAATTCTAGATAACAAGGAGGTTCAACTCGTTTGGCGGCAGAAAAGAGAATTTTTGAATCTCTCATCATCTCACTGACCTGCTCCCGAAGTGGAGAGAAATTAGAGCGAGCCTGAATGTTGTCTGAAAAAGTGCTTGTTTCAATATCTGCGGCTGACATGCGTGAATAAAAGCTTTGCGTCATAAGAAAAATCTCGCTTAGTAAGGGTGGCGGTATGTTTAGGCGTCCGAATTCTTATCGAATCTGTTGCCAGATTAGGGGGCTGGCATGTCGGATATATGGCGGCGACCTTAAATCTGCCGCATAAAGTCAGCGCAAGCAAGCAATGCCACAAAATAATCCGACTAGGTGAAAACCTAATGTCCGGCTCTTCTTCTAACGATTACGTCAACAAAATGTTCTTTGCGGTCTTCTAATAGTTGCAGAGAGTCGCCACAATCGTTGCCATCAAGAATAATTGCTAGAGGTTTGTCAGCTCTATCAACTTGCCTACAAGTGATGTGGAATACAGTCTCTCTATAGCGATAGTGCAACTTATAGGACTGCCAGTCACTGGGCAAGCAGGGCGAGAAATAGAGTTTATCCACCTCTAAGCGTATACCTAGAAGCGATTCAGTTAGCAACCGATAAAACCATCCGGCTGACCCTGTATACCAGCTCCAACCGCCTCTGCCGATATGCGGGGCGACACCATAAACATCGGCAGAAATAACATATGGCTCAACTTTGTAGACTGCAACTTTCTCAGGTGAGTTAGCGTGATTAACCGGGTTAATCATATTAGTCAACTCCCAAGCCAAACGATTATCACCTAATTTAGCGAATGCCATGGCAGCCCAGATGGCACTGTGAGTGTACTGTCCACCATTTTCACGCACACCCGGTACATAACCTTTGATATAGCCAGGATTAAGCTCACCCTTGTCAAAAGGTGGGTCAAGAAGCTGAATCAGAGCATGCTCACGCCTGACTAAGCGCTTGTTGAGCGAGCCCATAGCCTGGTTGCAGCGTCCAGTCTCACCACCACCCGACAAAACAGACCAACTTTGGGCAATTGAATCAATCTGACACTCGGCCCCGCTAGCTGTTCCCAGAGGTGTGCCGTCATCGAAATAAGCCCGACGATACCATTCACCGTCCCAGCCGCTGGCAGCTATATTTGCTTTCAATATTTTCGCTTGCTCGGTACAAAGTTCAACCATAGCGGTATCACCCCGTCGTTCGGCTAGTTGCATGAAATTGTTCAAGACTTCGTATAAGAAGAACCCTAGCCAGACGCTCTCACCCTGGCCTTTTTCGCCCACAAGGTTCATGCCATCATTCCAATCGCCCGCACCAATCAAAGGCAAACCATGAGCACCAAAACGCAAACCATGCTTGATGGCTCGAACACAGTGCTCGTATAAACTTGCCTTCTCTTCAGAAACTGCGGGCAAATCATAGTAAGACTCTTCATCATCATTAACAAGACGTCCACTTAAAAATGACACTTGCTCATCTAAGATACCGGTATCACCAGTGCTTGTAACATAGCGATGAGTTGCTAGGGCTAGCCATAGATAATCGTCTGAACAATGAGTACGCACACCGCGACCACTAGGCGGGTGCCACCAATGCTGCACATCACCTTGGACAAACTGTCTTGAGGCATTCTTCAGCAGTTGGTCTCGCAAGAGCATGGGTTCACAATGAACTAGGGCCATACAATCTTGCAGTTGATCTCTAAAACCAAAGGCACCACCAGACTGATAATAACCGCTGCGCCCCCAAATGCGGCAACCAATTGTCTGGTAAATCAACCAACCATTGACGAGCATGTTAACCGAGGCATCGGCAGTCTCAATATTGACAGCTCCCAACGTATGCTTCCAGTAATGGCAAACACTCTCATAGGCATCGCGCTTCGCAGCCAAGCCACGGAAGCGATTGATAATGCCCCGGGCATGGTTAATATCGTTACCCACGCCAAGGCGGAAAATAATCTCGCGCTCTTCGCCATCTTGTAGTTCGAAGGGAACTTGAATCGCTGCACAAGGATCTAAACCAGCTCCGCACTTACCTGATAGCCGAATTCGCTTCATCGCCGCGGGGCTAGCCAAGCTGCCATTGCGCCCAATAAATTCGGTACGATCGCCAGTTAAGGTGCGGGTGGTGTCGCTAACATCAAAGAAAGCGACACGATTAGAAAACTCAGTATTGTAAGCATTGCGCGCTAGAAGAGCACCTGTTTTGGTATCAAGTTCGGTTGCTACATGCATGCCAGTCTTTGACTTAAGGTCACCCAAAACCCATTCTATATAGCCTGTAGCCGAAAGTCTTCTCGTTTTACCAGAGCGGTTCTTTACCTTCAGAACTGAAAACTTGATGTTCTCGTCTGCCGCCACAAAAACGAGAAGCTCAGACTCAATACCAGATTCAGTGTGCTCGAAAGCACTATAGCCAAAGCCGTGGCGACTGACATAGGGGGTAGCACCACGAGCAGGTAAGGGCGAAGGTGACCAAAAATTTGCTGTCTCTTCATCTCTTAAGTAGAAGGCCTCACCGCTAGCATCTGTAATTGGATCGTTGTGCCACGGTGTCAGCCTGAACTCATGGGCATTCTCAGCCCAGGTATAAACAGAGCCACTTTCGGATACCACGGTGCCGAAGTGACGGTTGGCTAGAACATTGCACCAAGGGGCTGGAGTGAGCTGATTACTGTCAGTAGCAATGACATATTCACGGCCATCAGAAGTAAAGCCACCAAGCCCGTTAACCAGGATCAAGTCAGAACGCAGACTTGGGCTAGACTTAGCAATCTCTGGTTTGAATATACGACTAGCAACCAATCGAGCGGGGCGTTTCTCACGCAGGCCATGCCCAGCCACTTGCTCGACTAGCGTGCCCTTACTGTCAGTAATGATGACACGAGCAACTGTCTGGAAAAGTATGCGATCCTCGGCGGAAATCTGCTCTGCCGGTCTAACAAATATTCCACCAGTACTTTCGCCCATGTGTGACTCAATTCCAGAGGCAATAATACCGAGTATCTCTTCTTGTAGAACTTGGCGATAACCGGCAAGATCTTCATTCCAAATTACCAGATCGCAAACTAAACCTTTAAGACGCCAGTATGCATGGGCTTGCACTAATTGTCTAACCAGACCGATATTGGCTTGTTCTTTGATCTGCAAGAGCACAACAGGCACATCGCCAGATACAGAGTAGCCCCATAGCCCTGACTGGCCTCGAGTATTCTTCAACAAAACATCGGCATCAGCTCGAAGGAAACGATTAGCATAGACAATTGAACTAGCTAGACCACTATATAGTTGGGCATCGCCCTCAGTAGCATTGAGCTGTCGCAATACCACTTGGCTATGGGTCCAGGCCAAGTTAAAGACACGAGCAGCGAGGACGCGATCGCGATGCTTATCGACAAGAGCTAGCGCCCCTTCTTTAGTTTCATGAATACCAGTGACGATATTTATAGTGACTGTATCTTCGGCCTCAATTGTAATTCGATGACGAACGGCGACAATAGGGTCAAGCACACTGCCTTGAGTGCCAGAGAGGGGCGAAAGGCGCTTCATGGCTAGGGGATCGGCTACTGTATTGCCCCTACCAATAAAGCGAGCGCGATCGGTCTCGTAACTTACTTCGCCCACTTCTGCGCCATGAACTGCCATTAAATGAAACATCCACGGCGTTGGTTCATCCACAGAACGGGGCCGCCTATGGCACAAAATAGCTTGACGCTCAGTGTCAATCTCAGTTTGCACAAAAAGGTTGCTAAAGGCAGTATGGGCTAGATCGGCATTGGCATTGGCAATCACCACTTCAGCGTAGCTCGTTATGTCGATAACGCGGCGATTACGTGAACGGTTTGTCAACAGTATTCGCCTAACTTCAACGTCATCTTCAGGTGATACAACAATTTCGGTATGAGTATCGAGATTACCGTCACGCCTGCGAAATTCGACTTTAGACTCAGAGAATATTGCTTCAAAACTGTCTGGCACTTCAAGAGTAGGTTGATAAGTTGTAGAGAAGAAATCACCAGTCTCGCGATCTCTTATGTAACAGAAGCTTCCCCAGTTATCAGTGGTGCTATCTTCACGCCAGCGAGTTACGGCTAAGTCTTTCCAGCGCGAGTAGCCCCCGCCAGCGTTGCTCACCATAACATGATAGCGACCATTTGAGAGAAGCTGTACTTCAGGAGTTGGCGTATCTGGGCTGGTAAAGACTCTAATCGATGACTCAGCATTGTCAGGTGTGGTGCGCAAATCGGCAATCTCAGAAGTGATTGACTGCACCGGCTTAACTTTCGGTACTCTTTCCTGCAAAAGCAAATCAGACGCCTGAAAAGAAGGATCTGCCAAAAACCGTTTCTGCATGGGCATGCCCAACAATCTATATACCAACGATAACAGGCTCATCCCTTCATGGTGCACCATGAAGGAGCGCACTACTACATGGTTACGCCCACGGGGAACACGAGAGGCTGTATAGTCGATAGCTTCATAAAAGCCGTACTTACCAGTGAAACCATTGGCATGCATTTTGAGCAGGTTGGTAACAGCTTCTTCTGGTGCCACCATAAGAGCCATGACGCAGGCGTAAGGAGCAATGACTAAATCTTCTACAAGACCACGCTTGAGACCAAGACCTGGTACGCCAAAGGCCCTGTACTGATAATTTAAATTGACATCAACATTGTTATAACCAGACTCAGAAATACCCCAAGGCACACCGCGCTGTTTACCATATTCGATTTGTCGAGCGACACAGATACGGTAGGTCTGAGCTAGCAGAGTATCTTCGTAGCTGGGCATTACTAATAGTGGCATTAAATACTCAAACATTGAGCCGCTCCAGGAGAACAAGACAGATCCTCCAGCAGCTCTGGTCAAGAGACGACCAAGCGAGAACCAACTTTCCTTGGGCAACTGGCCCTGAGCGATTGCCACAAAATTACCAAGCCGTGCTTCTGAAGCAAGTAAATCATAGAAAGATTGATCAAGCCTATGATCTTCAACGTTATAGCCAATTGAAAGCAGGTGCCTCGAACTATCGTAGAGGAAGTCAAAAGGCATCTGCGCCAGGTTGCCGATAGAAGAAGCTAAGTTCTCAATTGTGATGATCAGCTCTTGTGCCCGCACGCTGGCCTGACGAAGTGCCAACAAGGTAGCCTTAACATCATCATTGTCTTGAGCAGTCAAATCAGCCAAAGTTTGCCAGTTAAATTGATCCGCTAGGTCATCGTAGTTGGCCAGTTGTCTCAAAGAAGGTACTTGATCTAACGTGGGCTCCACCTTAACAACTTTAGCAAAACCTTCCGTTTGCACCCAAGGGCTAAACATACTAACTTCAAGCAAAGCAGCTTGGCATTGCTGGTGTAATGCATTGGCCCAAATCTCTACTTCTTCGCTGTGATCGATGCCACGCAATGGATCACACATCAAAACGAGATTCGATAAAATCGTGGACGAAGAGTTTTCTAGGCCAGCAAGGTGTGTGACTATTTCAGATAAGCTACTAGTATTGGCGCGCCGAGCCCCTTCTAGCAGAGTCTCAAAGCCATTGATCTGCTCAGCTGCTTGACCTAATGCATGTTTCAACAAGCAAGAAGTATCATAAATTGCTTCAAACAAGCGAGTAGTAACAACTGCATCCTCAACTAAGGCAATCAGCCCAGGGCGCAGAGTAAGTAGGTGACCCGCGAGATTGCCACTATCTACAGTTGAGACATAGCGAGGATAAAGTGGAGCCAGGGTTATGGTGTCATACCAGTTGTAAAAATGCCCTTTGTAGCGCTCTAACCTATTTAGAGTCGTGAGCGTTGAATGAGTACGCTCAATTAGCTCAGAGGCATGTATATAGCCAAAATCGTAAGCCGCTAAGTTAGCTAGCAGAGCCATCCCTATATTAGTCGGAGAGGTGCGATGGGCAATGCGCTCAACCGGTTCTTCCTGATAATTATCGGGAGGCAAATAATTATCTTCGACTCCAACCAGAGCCTTAAAATATTGCCAAGTCTTACGTGCGATTTGACGCAAGAACAACTCTTGCTCTTGACTAAGCTTAGAAACGGTCGGGATTTCAGACTTGCTAAAATGAGCAGCAATCAAGGGCGAAACAATCCACAAGAACAGGATTGGCAAAGCTACAGGCAAACTAGACTTGGCATAAATGGCCAAATAGCCAAGCAAACTAAATGACAGCAGCTCAGTAGTCCACATAGACCTAATGAACGATGCCAGCGAATCATCAGAGCGCGTTTCACCAGCGGTTCTCCACTCAAGGAGTTTCTGATGGCTGATATACATGCGCCATAGTGTGCGACCAATAGCAGTCAAACTATAGGTGGCTTCGTAGGGCAAACAAGCAAGACTAAAAAGAATCTGAGCCAAGTGCAGACGAAACGAATCAAGCACGGCTGAGATATGTTGGCTCAACTCCAATTCTTCAGGCTTACGCACAAGCTCAGTGAAACTACACAAAACAGGAGGAACAAACATCAGGGCTAACAAAAGTGTGAGCCAAAACCAATGGGGCACAAGCACAGTGAAGGCCAGAACGAACATCGTCAACTGACAGGTTGAGACCAGACTGCGGCGCAAATTATCAAAAATTTTCCACTGCGAAAGTAGACTCAGTGGAGCTGCACCACGACGCTGATCGGCGCTGCCAGCGAATGGCAGAAGCCAGGGGAGAAGCTGCCAATCGCCTCTTATCCAACGCGAGCGTCGGGCCACGTCAAAGCTATAACTTGATGGATATTCTTCGTACAGCTGCGCATCACTCAATAGCCCGGATCTGACATAACATCCTTCTAGTAGGTCATGACTAAGAATTTGATTTTCACGGAAGCGGTCACGTAAACAATTTTCGAAAGCCGCTATCTCATATATCCCTTTACCAACAAAAGAACCTTCGTGAAAAAGGTCTTGATAAACATCAGATACGGTACGGGTGTAAGGGTCAATGCCAACCCCAGAGCCATAAAGGCGGGCATAAGGAGAACGGTGCGCCAAAGGCGAAAGACTGACATCTACGCGCGGCTGCAAGATGCCATAGCCTTCTACCACTCGCTGCTTCACAGGATCAAAACGAGCACGATTAAGCGGATGGGAAATAGCACCAACAAACTGCCTAGCCGCTTCAAGCGGTAGCTGAGTATCGGCATCAAGCGTTATTACATAGCGCACATTAGTGAGGTTAGTAATATCACCCTCTACCACTGAAAACTTGTTCTTGCCACCACTAAGCAGCAAATTCAAATCGCCCAGCTTACCGCGCTTGCGCTCATGCCCCATCCAGATTTTGTCACTAGCATTCCAGAGACGCGGCCGATGGAAAAGATAAAAGACATCTTTGCCATCACCATACTTCTGGTTTAATTCGTCAACACGCTTTCGCAGCAGTTGCACCAGCTCATCATCATCTTTTTGAAATTCAATTGGCGAGTCGATAAAGTCGGTGAGCAAGGCGAAATAAACATTATCGTCTTGGTTAGCCAGATAGCGAACTTCCAATGCCTCAACCATAGCTTCCGCAGAACTATTGCTAGTCAACATCGTCGGCACCACAACCAGGGTCGAATCGGCCTCAGGTATGCCTTTCGAATAGTCCATTTTGGGCAAAGGGTATGCTTTTGCAAATAGAGTCGATAGCCAATTGACTAGACTGACGGCAAACTGACTAACTGCAAACAAAAGGGCTAGCGAAATTACCAACCAGGACCACAGCGGCAAATCCATCTTGCTGTGATAGCGCCAAATAGATAGGGCAGTAACGGCAACAGTAATGGCACTGATGGTGCCAAAGTAAACTAGCTGAGGATAACTCTTAGCCGCTCTTCTAATGTGATCAGAAAGTGAAAGATGAACTTCGACAGTCTTCTCTAGCTGCGAAAAACCCTTGTCAACCAAATAATAACCTACGTGGTTTCTCTCTTCCTGTCCTTCTTGACGAGCCGCAGCCACGGCCAAACTAATAGCCTGACGTGCGACCTCGCTTTCTGACAAGTGAGTGTTTTTCGCTAGCTTTTCCACAACATGCCGAGAGTGGTCGCGGGTGGCAAAATCCATCTGTTTATAGACGGCGCTAGGATCATCTCTTAGAATCTGCTCGACGCCACTGTGCTCTTCAACAAAATCACGCCAGTTAAAGGAAGCCAGAGAGCGCAAACTAGAAATGGTATTACTGATTGATACCTGATCTTGAGCCTGCAGTTGGCTCTCAGACTGTACCAGTTGCTCTGTTGTTAGGCCGATTTCAGAAAGCCATTGCTCAATCCAGGAGAGAGGTAATGCTAAAGCTGGTCCTTGCCCTCGCAGCAAGCGCGTTAGCTCTGCCACAAAAGAGCTGGCACGCGGCGGTCCAGAGCGAGCCATATCAGCCAGTGTCACCACTAAGTTTTTGGGATCTCGCTCGGCAATCTCGATCATTTGCTGTGCCCAGCTCTGAGCGAACTCACGCTCTTCGCTATCTATTGCTATGCGAGATGCTACCCGTCGCAAATTTTCAATTAATGCCATGCGCAACATAATTGGAATGGCCCAGAGTTCGCCTAGTGTTAGATGTGTGACTGTTTGATAGGCACTAACTAAGCGACTGAGACTCTCACTATCAAGGCGACCATCACCATGCGAAATTGTTTCTAAGGCAATATCGTAAACTCTAGGGAAATTAGAATTGACGCCACCAAGCAAGCGCGGCAGCTGCTTACTGTACCCCTTAGGCAGGTGGTTTTTGGCGATACGAATTTGCTCTTCAACCAAGTAAAAATTATCAAGCAGCCATTCACCGGCCGGACTGACGCGATTATTCGCTTTGACTGTGGCGGTAAGAATACGCACAGCGTGCAACAAAATTTCTTCATTCTCGGCCAAGCGCGAGAGCAGACGATCACCACTATGACCAGCAGCTAAAACGTGGAGTTTGGCTAAGGCATAGCCATGTTGTTCCATCTGCCCGGCACTGAACAACTCAGCCCGCAATGGAGCATCTCCAATTGCCTTTTGTTCAGCTAGGTCATGAGTAGGAAGACGCAATGGAACCTCAACAGCGGCAGGCTTATTGCCTGGCGTAACATAGACCAGGAGATGCCGCAAAAGTTCCAGAAAATTTCAATTCGTGTACAAAGACCAATTTGGCTCTGGCGCACGAAACCATCTAGATTATTGATGAACGGATTTTCAACTGCGGCTCCACTATATCACTTATTACCGTCTGAATATGAGAAAAACACACTAGTACAAGCTGCGACAAGGGAAGACAAGCTAATGAATACTAGCACTCAAAGAATCATGCAGCACCGTATTTGGTGCCCAATTGCCAGAACTTGAATTATAAAACTTGAATTGTAAAGACTGTGGATTAAATCTCTTAGTAATTCCACCATGGCTGCGTGATTTTACTCTTGGCTACCATGCGGCCGCCCACTAAAGTGGGCACACCCGAACGGTGCGACAATGCCAATAATTAAGCCAGGCGACCAGTCGAAGAGCAACAACACTCCATCAGACGATGGAGTGAGCACTCTAGAGCTCATTGGTGAGACAGCCAAACAGGTGCCTGACGCCAGCATCGCCTTTGCCAAAGAGCTTTATGCAAAACCAGTTGAGAGCGCCGTTCATATCGGCACAACCCTGACCACTTCTGCATTAATGGGTGCTGCCTTGGGCTATGTTCTGCCCGGTCGCGGCCCGGCAGCGATGGTGATTGGTGCTGCTTTCACAATGCCCGTGGTCATTCACGGCTATAACCGCATACAAGAAGCCCACCAGCAGATTGGACAAGGAGCGACTGTCGAGCAGGCCTCAAGAAAGCTCGCCCAAGAAGCTGTAGTTGGTGGTTTCGATCTCAGCCTCAACTTCGTTGGGGGCGTCGGCGGCACAGAAATAGGGGCCCGCTTAGCCCGCCATGAATCAATAATTGGCAGTGTCGGTCAGACCACCCAACGACTGATACTTAAAGGTGAGAACGAGACCCTCGTGCAGTTAGCAAAACTGAAAGGTAGCATCAAGAGTCACTTCAGCGATAATACGGCCAGTGTTAAAGGCATTGAAAAGCCCAAAATAGAACTGTTTCCCCAAGCAGAGCAAGCGGCCAAAACAGAAAGCTCTAGCGTACTAGAATCAGTCTTCAAAACCAGTTCAATGGCCCGTCGAGTAGAGCAATATAGCTTTGCCAATGGCAAAATTGAACGCAGTTTAGAAGGCAGCACAGATGGCAATTCTGGCATGCAGATGTACTTCGGCTCACTGCATGGCCACTCACGTTATTCAGACGGTATGGGCCTGCCCAAAGACCTCTATGCCAAAGCGGCGAACCAAGGACAGCACGTCACAACCATAACAGATCACAACCATGCAGCCGCAAGAGGTGGTATAGGCCCGGATGATGTCAGAGGCAAAGATCAAGCTGGCACGCCAATCAACACTGAAAATCCGATTGAATACTCACAAACATTTGCCGATGCTGCCGCTACAACTGTCAATGGCAAGCACGTTTCGCTGGTTGGCACCGAAATGGGCACAACCGGCAAAGTGGGTAGCGAACATAAGCATAGCCATGGCATGGTCAATGCTCAGTCAGTAGAAAAAGGTGCCCCGACGGGAGATAAATTCGACTTACACGAAGCCCGTCTAGAGTCAAACGAAGCCCACCATCTAGGTGGTGTCAATCACATTAACCTCTTTGAAGTACCAACGTTTTTCGAG
>LNFM01012818.1_pt1 | contig 11280 bp, 5 predicted proteins | sample 596031 | NCBI WGS metagenome assembly LNFM01 (sample SAMN04254537, study PRJNA301005) | activated carbon metagenome | isolation source: dual media filters at the Ann Arbor, Michigan drinking water treatment plant | place: USA: Ann Arbor | reverse complement strand
CGTTGATGCGCTCGCGCAGCTCCACCACCTTGCCTTCGGTCTGGTGGGCGGTGGCCACCATCAGCTCTTCGGCGTCGGCGATGACGCGCTGCAGGTCGGCCACCAGTTTCTCTTTGTTGGCCAGGGTGTCTTGGGCGTTCTTGCTCATGGGAAGGCTCCTTTCAAAAACCCATCCTAACAAACCCCTAACCGCACGGCGACCCCCGGTCGAGTTCAGAACCCGCTTTCCCGGATGAGGACGGAGGCAAGCCGGCGCAGCGTGCCACTGATGAGCGACTCGGACCGGCCGTCGATGCGTACACGCACAAGCGCCATCTGATCGGCGGACATGGGCTCATCCAGCACCACGCGCACCCGGAACAGCGCATCGCGCACCACCTGCGAGCGCTCCTGACCAGCGCGGGCGGGTTCATTCACGGTGGCAATCGGACCGCCGTGGTTCGCGTCGAGCAGGCTGCTGGGCAGCTCCGTGGTGCGGGACACATCGATGGACTCGATGCGCCCGTCCATCCACGACAGACTGCCCGCGAGCAACCTCGCGCGCACGGTCTGCCCGACTTCCACACGCGCCAGGTCTTCTTCGGGGACATACGCATCGATCACCCAGCGGGTGTTGTCCACCAGCATGGCCAGAGGTTCGCGCGACTTGACCCAGACACCGGGCGCCAGGCCGTGGTCCACATCGCGCAGTTCACCGTCAAACGGGGCTCGCAGGGTCAGGCGCTCGCGCTCATCGATGCTGAGCTTTTCCTCCGCCTCGAAAAAAGCCTTCTGCGAGGTCAGCTGCTGGCGCTGCGTTTCGCCATCGGGCAGGCCCATCAATCCGACGATCTGGCTTTCGCGGGCCAGCACAAGTTGGCGGGATTTGTCCTGCGCGATACCCAGCGAGGTCGAATCGAGCACAAACAGCACATCACCGGCCTTGAACTGGCGCTGCGTGGGCACCGTGACCATCTGCGCCGCGAAAGGCGAATGGATCAGTTGCTGGTCGGCCACATGGAGCCAGCCGTAACCCATGACGCGGCTGCTGAACGGGAATAGAAGGATCGCGAACAGCAGCAGCAGCGCGACGACCAGGCCCTTGCGCCGCACAGGACCGATCTCTCCCGACCGCGCGCGCCAGACCGCCAGTTCCTTCAGCACAGGCTTGGCGATGAACCAATACATCTCCAGCACCATGAGGGCCATGCCCAGCAGTTTGAAGAAGAACAAATACACCAGCAGCGCGATGCCCAGGAACACCACCAGGCGGTACAGCCAGGTGAACAGCGCAAAAGCGACCAGGGCGCGCCGCCTGGCCGGCGCGAAGTTTTCTGGCCAGTCCTCTTTCAGACCCAGCAAGCTGCGGCGCAGCCATACGCACGCCAGTGCGGACGAGCGCTCGTGCAGGTTCGGCAGGTCGAGCAGGTCGCTGACGATGAAATAACCGTCGAACCGCATGAACGGGCTGGCGTTGATCGCCAGCGTCATGATCCAGCTGGTGGTTGCGAGAAAGAACATGCCGTTGCGGAACGACCCGTCGGGAGCAAGGCTCCAGAGCAGCGTGGCCACACTGGCCAAGGCCAGCTCAACTGCGATGCCCGCGCTGGCGATGGCCAGGCGCTGGCGAGGGTCCTTGAGCCGCCAGCTCTCCCCGGTGTCGGTGTAGAGCATCGGAAACATCACCAGAAACGCCACGCCCATGTGCGCCACCCGCACTCCGTAGCGCGTGGCGACCACGGCGTGGCCGACCTCATGCACGGTCTTGGCGAATAACAACGCGACACCGTAGCCAAGCACCCCGGTCCAGGTCAGGTTGTCCACCAGGGTGTGCTGGAACACATCCCACTGCCGCGACACGAGGTACAGACCGAGCACCGTCACCAGTGCGATCAGGCCTGCCAGCAAGGACATCTGCACGCGAGCCAGCAACGGCTGCAAGGCCGCCAGCCAGGCCTGCGGCCGCACCAGCGGTATCCGGAAGAACAGGTAGTTGTGCACCAGCCACTCGAATGGCGACCGCTTGAGCTGCTGGCTGCGCGCCAGGGCTCGGGCCACGTCGGCCCGGGTGTCCAGACGCAGGAGCTGGTTGTCCGACAGAAAGCTCAGCAGCTGGCGGACGTCCTGCAGGGTCACATTGAGCGGAGTTTCTTCGTTCACCGCGCGCACCAGTGCCGCGGCGTCGTGGTCGGCCCAACGCACCAGCAGCTCGAAGTCGATCCACCCGATGCGGAAAAAGCGGTTGTTGACCGGGTCCTGGATCACCCAGGCGGGTGAACCGTCTTCATTGGCGGCGGCGGGAAACAGCACGAGTTCGTCGCGGATGCGCGGCAGGGGCACTGGCCTGGCAAGCTTGCTGGCCGGCCCGGGCAGCGTGATCGTGGAGCCCGCGCTCACAGCCCGGTCCACTCCCGCACACTGGCCAGCGGCCGGCGGAACAGGTAGTAGCCCAGCACCACCCAGTCACCCGAAATGCGCGCCGTGCCGCGCAGGCCGATGCGGGGGAGCTCGGCGTCTTCGTCAAATCGCGCCCTCAGCCGGTAGGAGGCCACACCGTCCGGACTCAGCGAGGCCTGGTAGCTGGCTTCGATCAGGCGACCGGTGCGCGGGCTCAGGGGCTCTGTGTGCAGGAACAGCCGCACCGGCGATTCGAGTGCCAGGTTGATGGCATCGGCCACCGAGAGCCAGATCAGGATGCCGCCATCTTCGGGCTGGGCCAACTGCATGACCCGTTCGCCGGTCTGCACCGGTCGTCCAAGCCAGTCGTTGGTGTCGGCAAAAATGGCCACGCCGTCGCGCTCGGCACGCACATCCACCCGTTGCGCCTGCGTGTCGACGGCCGCAAGTTCGGCTTCTTTCTCGCGCACACGCCCCAGGACCACGGCCAGCTCGGCCTTGCTCTTGGCATCGTCGAACGCCCGCTGCTGCGCCACGTGCGCATCGGCCCGTGCGATCTCCAGACCCTGAGCCGCCACTTGCTGGCGGTTCTGCAGCGCCGAGTCGTCCAGTGAAAACAGCAGATCGCCCGCCTTGACGCGCGCATTCGGGGCCACTGCAAAAGAACCAACCACCCCGTCCTGGGGCGCCGCCACGGCCATGGCATCGAGGGCAATCACCTCGGCCGGCGCCAGCACCGACAGACGCACCGGCAGGAACAGGCTGGCCAGCAGTGCGGTCGCCAGCATCCAGCGGGTGCGACGCTTCTTGAACAGCTTGCCCGCGCGGCACCAGGTGCCCTGCGTGTTGGTGTGCAGCGCCGCAAAACAATAGCCGTAGGTGGTGTGCAGGCGCTGCACCGCCTCGATGGTGGTTTCTGCCCATGGTCGCTCGCAGGCATAGAGCACAAAACCCTGCGCGACGCCTCTCTTGTCGGGCAGCGGAACCCACAGCAAATGTTCGGGCAGCCACTCGGCCCAAGCCCTGGCGTCTTCGCCTGCGGCGTCGGCGTGATCCAGGTGGTGGGCGGCGCCATCGCGCGGCAAACGCCGGGCAAACTGGCTGAGCCAGACCGCAAACGGCGAATCGTTGGCCACGCTCGCCAGTCCGGAGGCCGCAGCCAGCCGGAGGCGATCACCATCCAGCTCGAACAGGGCCGCCTGGCGGTACGGCGTCAACGCATGGGTTTCGTTGACGATGGTGAATCGCAGGGCAGCCAGGGTCTGGGCTTCGAGCGCCCGGGCCTCGATCTGCAGCAGCACACCCGGATCCGCGAATTCGAACATGTTTCAGACTCAGTGCATGCCGGTGAATGTTGCGATCCCGCTCATGCCGGGCAACAGATCGGCATGGGATTTCAGCATGGTGGCTTCCAGCTCGATGGTCTGGCTCACCGCGTCGACCCGGCTGTTGATCCGGTGCACACGGGCCTGGTAGGTGTTGCCGGTTTCATCGATGGTCACGTCGAACGAGTGCCCCATCTTCAAGCTTGAAACCCAGCTCGATGGCACGTTGAGTTTGAGCAGCAGCAGACCACTGCGCACCAGGTCGAGCAAGGGCTGACCGGCATTGACCGTCATGTGGCTGCGCACGTGCAGCCTGGCGGTGGAGCCGTCCCAGGGGGCGCGGATCGCACACTGGCTTATCTGGAACCGGTACAGGTCGATCTGCGCCCTGGCCTTGGCCACCGCACTGGCGGCCAGGGACACTTCGACGTCGCTCGCCTGCTCCAGGCCCTGCATGCGCAACTTCGCTTCGTACTGGTCGGTTGCCCCCGCGAGGTCGGCACTGGCCATGGCCTGGCGCGCACGGGGTTCGTCGCAATCCAGGGAGATCAGCGTCGCACCTTGCTTGAATGGCAAGCCCAGACCCACGTGCACCTTCGCGATGCGCCCCGGCACCGGACTGGCCAGCACGGTCTCGTCCGCCGGCAGCACCAGTACCCGGATGGATCCAGACGCCGCGGGCCTGGGTGCGCTCACCGCAGGCCTGGCCGAACTGCCCGGGTTGCCTTTGGCAGACGCCGTGTGGGACCACACACCCAGCACCAGCGCCGCAACGGTGACAAACCAGGGGAATTTCCGGGCCATGTCAGTCAACCTTCAACCAGGATTTGATGTCGCCAAGATGGGCATTGAGCGCGGCCATCAGGCTGGACTCGTACACCGAGGCGCGGACGTTGGAAGGAACGGTGGTCGCAAAGCGGGCCTGCTGCGCCTGGCCCGCCTCGTCTCGCAGCGTCACCGTCCACGAGGCCTTTTCCACACCGTTGCGTGCAGCAGCTTCGAAAGACAGCATCAAAGGCGTCCCTTCCTTGGCATCGGTTGCAATCTGGTGGCGCCCCAGCAGTTCACTGACCAGTGCCTTCATGCGCACCTGCTGGACTGGATCGGTGATGCCGGAGAGCCGCACGTTGACCACCATGGCCCGTCCGAACAGGTTGGACGAGAGGGCAAAGGCCTCCTTCTCCGAAGCTTGAAGATGGGCACGCACGCGCTGCGACAGCGTGGCCAGATCATTGGCCTCGAAGTCATCGGCAATCGGATCGAAGCCCAGCGTGTTGTACAGGCGTCCGAACGCGATGTGGGCGTTGGCGTAAGCGTTCGCACGCTGGTAGGCGCCCAGCACCGCACGGGCTTGGGTGCGGATCGCTTCGAGCTCGCTCTCCAGCTTGGCGGAAACAGATGCCTTGGTGAAGTTGGCCAACCGGGTGTCCACCTGCGAGGCCTGGTCTGCAAGGCGGAAGTCCTCCAGGGCCATGCGGTAGCGCTCGGCACTGACGCGGGTCTGCGTCAGGATCGCCATCGACAGCGCCATGCGGCGGGCTTCGTCGGTCTGCTCCTGGTACTGCTGGGCGTTCTTCAGCGATGGCAGTGCCACCAGTCGCATCAGGTTCCAGGCCAGACTCACGCCGCCTTCTGACCAGCTGTTGTTGTGCAGGAAGCCGTTGGAATCGTATTGCCGACCGTAGTTGAAGGAGATGCCGGGCAGCATGCCCAGAATCTGCTTGCGCGCCTCGTCGGATGTGATGCGCTTGCGGAAGTCCTCTTCGCGCAACTCGGGGCGCTGCAGCAGCGCCATTTCTTCCAGCTTGCCCAGCTCTTTCGGTGCGGCTGGCAGGGTGGTCTCGCTCGCCTCGGCCAGCACGAAGTCGGCACCAGGTGGCACGTTCATCAGAGCGGCCAGCTCGCGCTTGGCGAACTCCAGGTCCTGGCGGCGCTGGTTCAGCAGCGTGGTGGCATCCAGCAGGGCGCGTTGGTAGGCCAGCGCCAGGCCCGGCGGAATGATTTTCTGGGTCTCAGCCTCACGCGAACGCGAGAGCGCCAGCGATGCGCGCTGCAGGATGTCGTGGGCCTGGGCGTTCAGGCGCTGCGCTCCCAGCGCACGCCAGTACGCCGCACGCACGTCCTGCAGCAGGTTCTGCACCACCTTGCGCCGACGCTCTTCAGCGATCTGGAACTGGTTGCCCTGCTGACGGGCACGGTAGTAGGACACACCGAAATCCAGTGCATTCCAGGAGAACTCGATCCCGCGCAGCGAACGGTTGCGCTCCTCGGAGGAGGTCGGGCGATCCGATACCGCGCCGTCCAGAATTCCGATGCTGGTGCCGCCAGAGTAGTTGCTGCGGCTGCGGTAGCCGGCGGTGGCCACCATTTGCGGCAGCATGTCGTAGCTGGCGTAGTCGGTCAGGCGCAGGGCCAGCGCCGACTCCATCTTCTTGAGCCGATAGTCAAGGTTGTACTTGAGCGCGCGCGCCACCGCTTCTTCCATGGCGATGGGCGCCGCGATGGCCTCCTGATCGATGTACATGCGAGCGGTGTCCTGCTTGACGCGCTCGCGCACTTCGTCTTGGGTCAGCGATTTGGGCGCGACGCTGCAGCCGGCGACAAAAGCCGTCACAGCCAGCATCACCATGCTGCGAGGCAGGAAGCCCGCTGCGCGGATGGAAACGGATAGGGTCTTTTTCATGTTCATGTCCTGAAGAAGGATGAGATTCAGCTCTTGACGGTTGTGGGTCGTGTGATGGGGCGCGAGCCGTGCAGCCGGTCCTTGGCAAACCGCTCCACCTGGGCGCGGAACCCCGGGGCTGTGCGCGGCAGCTCGAGAGCTTTCTGTGCAGGCCCGTCCTTGACAGACGCGACCGCCTGCGTCGCGGCTTCACGTTCGCTGCTGGCAACTGCCTGTTGGGCCCGTGCCTGAGGCTGTTGCTCCTCGACCGCCTGCGCGGTGGCAAGCTCGGGCTTGGGAGCACCCAACGCGAACGGATCCAGGAGGCTGGCGAAACCCGGTGTCGCTGACTGGTGCGCATCGATCATGGCGTTGCGCACCCGAGACTCGAGTTGCGCGGACCGCACCGCGTGCTGAACAAACAGGCCGCTCTCCGTGACGATCGGCTCGTGTCGAACCGCGTGTTGCACGTACAGCGCGGGTGTGATCACCTGCACCTCACCCCGACCGGGCTCCTGGAGGAGACCCACCTGATCGACCCAGGTCGAGCTTTCAAACATCAGACTGTCAGGCAGCTGGCTCATGACTTCACCCAGGAGGGGGGAGTTCAACTGAACAGCGCCCAGCGCCATCGCGAACATGCCGCGTTCGTTGCTGGCTTCGCTGACAGCACGCAGCACATGAAGCTCACTACCCGCAGGCGGTGCCATCGGTCGGCCCGGGCTGACGGGATCCTCCCAATCCGGGTGATCAGGCGCAGGTGCCGGCGGAACCACAGGAACGTCGGAAAAACTCAGAACAGCCGTGTCCGTCGCATTCCCGTCGGTGATCGTGTACGTAGCGCTCGGCACAGGACCGCCATAACCCGGCGCCGGGATGAACGTGAAGCGACCGTCGCCTTGGATCGCCAGGCTTCCGACACCCGCGATGCTGGCCGTCTCGCCAGCCAGGTAGGTCGCCGGATCGCCTGCCACGGTGAATCCCGTGACCGTCAATAGATCGCCATCGATATCGCTGTCGTTGGGCAATACATTACCGGCGACCGGTGTATCGGCATTGGTCGCAATCGGACCATCGTCTGCGGCAAGGGGCACGTCGTTCACGCCGTTGATCGTCACCGTGATGGTCGCTGTGGCCGTGCCGCCTTCGCCGTCGCTGATCTCGTAGCTCAGGGCGGTGGTCGTGCTCTGGCCGACGGCCAGGGCTTCGAAGTCACCAGCTGGGTCGAAGGTGATCACGCCGGCGGCGTCGATGCTGAACAGGCCGCCGTTGTTGCCGGGCACGCCTGTCTGTGGGGTTACCACCAGGGTGTCTGCATCGGGGTCGCTGTCGACGCCGGCGCCGGTGTCGTCGCTCAACGCGTTGCCGATCACCGCCACGGCGGCGTCTTCTGCGACGGTGTAGGCGTTCTCTGTGGCGGTGGGTGCCGGGTTGAGCACGGTCCAGGTGAACGTGTCGCTGACTGTGCCGCCGTTGCCGTCGTCGGCGGTGACGGTCACGCTATAGATGCCGTCGCTGCCCGGTCCGCCCTGACTGGCCGAGTTGTCCAGGGTGCCGCTGATGATGCCGGTGTTGGCATCGAGCGTGATGCCCGTGGGCAGGCCGGTGGCGCTGTAGCTCAGCACGTCCGTGGTGTCCACATCCGCGAAGGTGCCGCTCACGTCCAGCGGCGTGATGGCTTCGTTGTCGTTGTTGTTCTGGTTGGGGATCTCGTTGCCGGGCACGATCCCGGGCACGTCGTTCACCGATGTGACTGTGATGTCGACCGTGTCCGTGTCCTGAAGACCACCCACATCGCTCGATTGCACCGTCAGCACAGCCGGCCCGAAGTAGTTGGCCGTGGGCTGATACCCGACGGACGCCAAAGCAGCGTTGATCTGGGCAGCTGTGCCGGACAGTGTCAACGTGCTGGTTCCGTTCGCCCCGGCAGAAATGGACGCGCCACCCGCCAGGCTGACGTTCAAAACACCGTTGGTGACGGTGAGCTGTGTCGTGCTGAGGTTGCTATCCGGGTCGCTGACGGACAAACCGGGAAAGACCAGCGTGCCATCTTCCGCGCTGACCTGCGGACCCGGCACCACGTTGACCGGCGCTCTGTTGATCAATCCGAAGTCAATGGTCAGATTGGTCGAGCCAATCGCCGCGACATCGACGTTGGCATTGGTGTTACCTCCAGCCGTGGTGTAAGTGTGTCCCACACCCAAAACACCACCTGTGTCCGTGACCTGAACAATGTAGTTGCCGGGCAATACACCGGTGAACAGGTATTCACCGCTGGCATTCGTGGTGTCCGTGGCCAGTATGCGATCGCCTGCGTCGATGGCACCGTTGTTGTTGACATCGTCCACCAACTGGACGGTGACACCCGCGATGCCGGAGTCTGTGCCGTCAAAGATGCCGTTGGCATTGGTGTCGCTGAACACTCGGTCACCCAAGGCTGCGGTCGGCGGAGTCCATCCGGCAGCATCAAAAACCGGACCCAATGGTGTCGTGCCGTCGGTCGTCAGCGTGACAGAGGTGCCCCAGGTGTCGGTCGAGGCGTCGAACGACTGCATCGCTGCTCCGACCACGTAGGTGTTCCCCAACTGGTCTCTGCCCATCTGCCCCCCGAACGGCAGGGTCGCTGTGCCTATGAAAACGCCTGTGTCCGCGTCGAACCGGTTCACTGTCGTCCCGTTCAGACTCAGAACCTCGTTGGTGTCGGGGTCGTAGCCCAGGTCGCCCCAGTCATTGCTGTCTATATTCGGGATGAAGTTGGTGGCGCTGACAACCGATCGGCCGTCGGCAGCAAAGGTGATGCGGTAGATGGCATCCTCAGAGTCGAGGCCAACACCGTCGCCACCAAAGTTGCTTTCCACACCGTAGTAGAGCGCGCCGTTGGCAAACATCGCGCCACCACCGCCCATGCCCTGGTTGCCCACGACCACACCGTGGTCCCCCAGATTGGCGTCGACGAGAATGTGCTGATCGTTGACATAGTCGTAGGCAAACAGCGCCGTGTTCGCAGTGAAGTTGACTACAAACTCGGCGCAATAGTAGATAAGGCCATTGTCCTGGTTGGCGGCCAGGCAGTTTTGACCGCGGTCACCGGTGTTCACACCCCCGACCGTCGCTGGTACGGTGGTCAACAAGGTGCCCTTGCCGGTGGCGACGTCGATGCTGTAGATCTGCTTGCCAACAACAGCCAGCACGGCACCAGCACCAGTATCCACGGCCGCCGCAAGCACGCCGGCGTACTCGGTCGCCGAAATCACGGTGGTTTCGATCGCACCACCCACGTTGAACTCAAGCACCCAATCCCCGCCCATGGATGCAGCGCCCGTGGCATCGCCAGAGGCCGCCACCTCGGCACCGGTGGCTTCGGCCAGAGCGCCTACAAATGCCTGACCCTCTGCGGTAGAAGACACATCGCAGCCGTACAACAGCAGGTCGGCCTCGTCGGACAAAGCCGCCCGTATCACGGACAACTCGTCGGCGTATTCCCGAGACAGTGAATCGGTATCCAGCGTGGCGTTGCCCAACTCCAGCCGCCCCGCACTGCCATGGCTGATGATGTGAATGGCGTCAATGCCGTTTCGACCGTTCAGAATTTCGGCCATTTGCTCGACGCCGTCACGATCGGCGTCCAGGACATAAACCTCACCCGGATGCCAGGCCAGGTGCTCTGCGACTCCTTCAACGAGCGCGTCGACGAAGATGATTTCAACCCGTTCAACCTGATCGGCTTCGACCGTTTCCGCGTCACCGGGGCGCTCATCCTCCACCGGAACCTCTGTAGCCGCAGCGTGCAGTTCGGTGGCCTCGTCGTCCGCTACATGGTCAGCAGGCTCTGCTTGCGACGCCTCGGCTTGCAGTTGATCCAGCTCGGCCCAAACCGGATCCGACCCCGCCGAGCTTTCCGACTGCACCTCCACCAGCGAGGCGGGCAAGGCCGCATCAAAAACGATGCGCTGCTCCAACGCCAACTGGCCCGCATGCGCGCGCGGCGGCACGCGCCGCGCCTTTCGCCCCGAGGACGTCTTTCGACCCGCACCACCGGCGGTTTCTGCCGCAGCTACGTAGGTTCCCAAGGACTCGTTCCAGATCGATTTGTGTGACTTGTTCATGCTGCTCGGGGAAAAAAGCAATCGAAGGCAACGACTGCTGGCGGCATGGTACTTAAGTCTTTGGCATCTGGGCGCTGAACGAATTCACACTTTGTCGGTACTTTTCAAGCCAATTCACCAGGCCTGCCGCAGATAACTACTTCCGATGAACTAGTTATTTCGGTGCAAGCCTTCAGCAGAGGCGCCTCTGGGCACCGTGGTGCATGGATTCTTCTGGATGGCGAAGGGAGCATCGGCGCTGAGGGCCAGGCGAAAAAAAGGGCGCTGAATCAGCGCCCTTTCATTTCGCCGCCTCCAGGTCCGCGTTGCGCAGGCGGATGTGCAATTCGCGCAGCTGCTTCTCGTCCACCAGGCTGGGCGCCTGGGTCAGCAGGCACTGGGCGCGCTGGGTCTTGGGGAAGGCGATCACGTCGCGGATCGATTCGGCGCCGGTCATGAGCGTGACGATGCGGTCCAGGCCGAAGGCCAGGCCACCGTGGGGCGGCGCACCGTACTGCAGAGCGTCGAGCAGGAAACCGAACTTGACCTGAGCCTCTTCAGGCGTGATCTTGAGCGCATCGAACACCTTCTGCTGCACGGCTGCGGTGTGGATACGCACGGAGCCACCGCCGATTTCCCAGCCGTTGAGCACCATGTCGTAGCCCTTGGCGATGCACTTCTCGGGCGCAGTGACCATCCAGTCTTCGTGGCCGTCTTTCGGCGCGGTGAAGGGGTGGTGCACGGCGGTCCAGCGATCGGCTTCCTCGTCGTGTTCGAACATCGGGAAGTCCACCACCCACATCGGCGCCCAGCGGCTTTCGAACAGGCCGTT
>LNFM01012299.1_pt1 | contig 11280 bp, 7 predicted proteins | sample 596031 | NCBI WGS metagenome assembly LNFM01 (sample SAMN04254537, study PRJNA301005) | activated carbon metagenome | isolation source: dual media filters at the Ann Arbor, Michigan drinking water treatment plant | place: USA: Ann Arbor | reverse complement strand
TCACAACGAGAAAAAGAATACCCATGACAAGGGGATTCATGACTTTACTGAGAAGAAGTGCGAACTTCATCCAGACGATGTTGAGCGGTCTGATGGCGATCGGGACGAACAGGCTGACAGCACCCAGCAACCCGGCGATTCCGAGAGAAACCGACAGGACGGTCGGATTGGTTCGCCAGAAATAAGCGACGATCAGCGCGACGGCGGTGAACACGAGACCCGTCGACCGGTCGGGCGGCAGTGGCAACTCGGGACGGTCGTAGTGCTCATGGAAGTTCTTCGCCATTTTTCTCGATCTCCCGGCTGGCAGCCAATCGCGCCGATGTTGCAACGCGTTGACCCGAATTGGCCCTGACGATATACACCGCCCATGTTTGCCGTCCGAGACCCTGGTCCGGGCGGCGCAATCGCATGTTCGTCGGCATCCTGTTCTCGCTCTGCAAGATCTCCGCCATACGGCGCTCTCGGCAGAAAAAGGCAAGCATGGCGTGCCAACGCCCCTGACCATTCACCAGGGAGCCGGTTCACGCTGGCAATCCTGATGAAGCAAGACACATAGCCGGACACCACAGCAACCTTCACCCAATGTGAGATCAGAATGGCAAATACAACCTCTGCCCAGAAGGCTACGCGCAAGATCGAAAAGCGCACCGAGGTCAACAAGTCGCGCGGCACGCGAATGAAGACCGAGATCCGCAAGGTCGAAGAAGCGATCGTTGCCGGCGACAAGAAGATCGCTCTGGCGGCGCTGAAGGTGGCGGAGCCTGTCTTGGCCCGCACGAGCCAGAAGGGCGTCGTTCACAAGCGCACAGCGAGCCGCAAGGTCTCGCGCCTCACAAAGCGCGTCAACGCGATGGCGTGAACGGGGCCCGATCGGCTTGTGCTGCACGACACGGTCGTCGACCTGACTGTCATCGAGCCCGACGGAAGCCTGGGAGTAGTTCCGGGCGAGGCTGGCCGGCCATCTTCGGTGTCGTAATGGCACGTGTTCGGCGAATGTCTCGTCCAATTCTTGGATTCGATTCAACGAGAAGCCTCGATCCTTGCCCTGGGATCGGGGCTTTTGTCTTTCAACACTCTGCCTGTGGAGAGCCGGGCAGCGCTTTTTCTGGATTGTGACACATCGGCAACAAGACTGCTTCGCCAAGGGCGCGCCACGCCATTCCCTCTGCCGCCTTTCGACTCGCTCCAGGGGCTGAATCTGCGGCTCCTTTTCGGTACCTGAGCCGCATGATCGATGGATTTTCCGTTCCATCCCCGGATACCTTCCAAGTCTGAAAACGCCGATCACCACACCGCCGCACTTCGCTCTTTCTCGCTGCTTGGCGGTCTTGGATTCATCCACAGATTCAGCAGGTTTTCCCCCGACCACCTGCGCTGAGGGCTATTTTTCACCCACAGGAGTGCTTCGGTGGTTCGGCCTCGGTTCCGGTCTTCGAACCTTGACCACTCCAGCCCTCCGTGGTTAAGAATTGATTGTTGCCAGCGTGGCTACCTGATCGAGATCGCTCCGAGCGAGTCCTTTAGGAGCATTGGTTCGTTTCGCGGCAGTCTGCCTTGAGTATCAGCAGCGGCTGCCGTGGAGTTCGACTTTGGCTGGGTTGTAAATCTACTTGGGCGCGTGTTTGTTCTGGTAGATTTAGTGTGTTCTATACATAGCGTTTGCTTCAGCAAGCCTGCGATGAATGGCGGTTCATCGGTATAGCGCATGCATGAGGAGGTAGCATGGGTTCGTCTGCAGCGGGGACTGGTGGCGCCGTCGGTATCGACGATGTCATGGTTGAAGAAGTTTGGGCCAGATTGAAATCTGATCCGAAGGCGGTGCTGGTAGATGTCCGCACCAAAGCAGAGTGGAGCTTCGTCGGCGTTCCCGACCTGTCTCCAGTCGGTAAGAAGCTGCACTTGGTCGAGTGGCAGACTTTTCCTGCGGGTCAGGTAGATCCGCAGTTCGCCGACAAGCTGACGAGCCTCCTTGAGGCGTCGTCGGTCGGCAAAGACGACGAGATTTTTTTCATCTGCAGATCGGGCGGGCGCAGCATGTCGGCAGCCCGAGCAATGGCAGCCAAGGGCTATTTGCGCTGCCGGAACGTGGCGGATGGGTTCGAGGGACCTCTCGATCCACGGCGTCATAGAGGCGGGACGGGCGGTTGGAAATCCGCCGGTTTGCCTTGGTCACAGACCTGAAGATCTAACGAAGCGTATTCGGAGTTTTGCTGGCGCCCGGGATGCGGCTGGGCGCCAAGCAGGATTGACGTGTTTCAACCAATGATGCGGGGACATCATGGCCAACCATACAGGCAGAGCAGTTCGACAATTTCGCAATGACGGTTTCGGCGATGCGTCTTCACGCTTCGAAGCCGGCGCTGTCGGCGGTGACAGCATGCTGCCGGGGATGCCCGGAACGAGCGATGCGGCGACGATGCTGGGCAACGACAAGATCGTATCCACCGACAATCGTGGGATCGAAGGTCGCGGTGCGAAGGCTCGCGTTCTGCTGCGGCGGCAGCTCGGCGACGAAGTCTATTCGAGCTGGTTCAATTCGATGGAGTTCGACAGCTTCGACGGCGAGGTTCTCTGCCTCACCTTCCCGACGAAGTTCCTGCGCAATTGGGTGCAGTCACATTACGTCGACACACTCCTGAAGTGCTGCGCGGCCGAATTCGATGGCGTGAAATCCATCGAAGTCGATCTTCGCCAGCCCACGGGCACGATCGCTGCTCGCCCTGTCATGGAGCAGGTTCAGCGCGAGGCGCGTGCCGAGGTGTCGCCGGCGATTGCGCCGATGGTGCCCGGTCCGCGCCCGCAGAGCCCGGCTCGCGCCACGGGGCCGCAACTCGGTCGCACCTTCGTCGGTGGTTTCGAGGGCTCGCCGCTCGATCCGCGCTATACGCTGGAGAGCTTCGTCGTCGGCTCTTCCAATCGTATGGCCCATGCCGGTGCCACGCAGGTCGCAGAGACCGTTCGCGCGGGCTCGACGTCCAGCATCAACCCGCTCTTTATTCATGCGCAGGTTGGTTTGGGTAAGACCCATCTGCTCCACGCCATCGCGTGGGAGGTCCAACGTCGCGCCCCCGCAGCTCAGTTGCTCTATCTCACGGCCGAGCGCTTCCGCTATCAGTTTGTCGAGGCTCTGCGCTCGTCCGACCCGCTGGCATTCAAGGACAAGTTCCGCTCGATCGACATCCTGCTGATCGACGATCTCGAGTTCCTGCACGGAACTCAGACCGAGCAGGAGTTCGATCACGTGATCAATTCACTTCTCGACGGTGGCCGTCAGGTCGTCGTGGCCTCGGCTCGTCCGCCGAGCCAGATGGAGAAGCTCAATGATCGGATGCGCTCGCGTCTCCAACGCGGCCTCGTCGCCGAGATCGGAGCTCTCGATCCGGAGCTTCGATTGAAGGTGCTCGAGAAGCGCATGCAGGAGAAGCGTCAGCTCGATCCGTCGTTCGAGATCGCGCGCGACGTGCTGGTGAAGCTGTCGGACCAGATCACAGAGAGCGGCCGCGAGCTGGAAGGTGTCATCACCCGCCTACACGCCACGTGGCAGTATATGCGCCAGCCGATCACTCTCGAAGTGGCCGAGCAGGCGATCCGCGACCTCATCCATGGTCAGGAGCCGCGCCGGATCAAGATCGACGAGATCCTGAAGGTCATCTCGCGCCATTACGGCGTGCCGAAGACTGATCTTCTATCCGAGCGCCGTCACCGCTCCGTGGTGTGGCCGCGACAGATCGGTATGTACCTGGCGAAGCAGCTGACGTCGCGGTCGCTGCCCGAGATCGGCCGCCGCTTCGGCGGGCGCGATCACACCACCGTGCTGCACGCGATCCGCAAGATCGAGGCGCATCTGGCTGCCGACTCGCGGCTGCAAACCGAATTGGACGAGCTGAAGAAGTTGCTCGGGCAATGACATGATGGGCATTCGGCTGGGGGCGAGTTGCTATCGGCCGAATGTTTCTGCAACCTCTGGTGGCTGGAAATGTTCCCGGCCAGGGACCTTATGTGCGGCGGGATGGCCTTCCATCCCGCCTTTTTGTCGTGGCAATGCAATGTGACCCTGCTTTGGAACGTGAGATCGTGGAGGGCTGGCCGTCCAGGTCATTCCGGCACTTGCAAAATTAGCGATACCGGCTCAAGTTGCATTTACGCGAATCAACGTCCCCGCCAGCTTCGTTCGGCCAGCGTCTTTCGGTGTCGGCTCCGGCTGACCGGAGCAAGCCGTAGCGTCTCTGTCGGCAGCCGAATGGCCTCACGGGTGCGAACGGGACTTCGAGCGGCCGACTGAACGAAAGGCGCCTCATGCGGATTGTGATTGAACGCGGAGACCTGTTGCGGGCATTGGGGCACGTGACCAGCGTCGTCGAGCGCCGGACCACGATACCTATTCTCTCCAACGTGCTGATCCGCGCCACTGGCGACATGCTCGAGTTCAAGGCGACCGACCTCGAACGCGAGGTGATCGAGCAGGCGCCAGCTACCATCACGACCCCCGGCGCGATCACGGTGCCCGCGCACATGCTGCACGACATCGTGCGCAAGCTTCCGGACGGCGCTCAGGTCGAGCTGACCCGCGACGCCGAGCGCGATCGCGTGACGCTGACGTCGGGCCACTCCCGCTTTGCCCTGCAGACGCAGCCCGCCGAAGATTTTCCGGATCTCGCCGCCGGCGAGATGTCGCACACCTTCGATGTCGGTGCTTCCGATCTGAAGCGGCTGATCGACAAGACGCGGTTCGCGATATCTACCGAAGAGACCCGCTATTATCTCAACGGTATCTTCTTGCACGTGGCGGCCACCGGCAACATGCCGACGCTGCGCGCGGTTGCGACGGACGGCCACCGCCTCGCTCAGGTCGAGCTGCCCCGGCCGAGCGGCTCGGACGGCATGCCCGGCGTCATCATCCCGAGGAAGACGGTCAACGAGCTGCATCGCCTCATCGAGGATGGTGGCACGACGGTTACTATCGGCGTCTCCCCGGCCAAGATCCGCTTCGAGACCGGTACCGTCACGCTCACCTCCAAGCTGATCGACGGCACGTTCCCGGACTACGGTCGCGTCATTCCGCAGAACAACGACAAGGAACTGAAGGTCTCCAACGCGCTGTTCATGAACGCGGTCGATCGCGTATCGACGATCGCGAGCGAGCGCGGTCGCGCCGTCAAGCTCAACATCACCGGCGACAAGCTGGTTCTGTCGGTGACGAACCCGGAAGGCGGCAGCGCCACCGAGGAACTCGACGTCGAATATGGCTCCTCGCCGCTGGAGATCGGCTTCAACGCGCGCTATCTGCTCGACATCGCGGGCCAGCTCGAAGGCGAATCCGCGGTATTCAAGCTCGCCGACCCTGGCGCGCCGACCATGGTCCGCGACAGCGCCGACGAAAGCGCGCTCTACGTGCTCATGCCGATGCGGGTGTGATGAGCGCAGCGAAAATGGGGACAGCCACCATTTTCCGAGCCCCAGCTACGAAGGCGCACGACGGGCGTGAAAATGGTGACAGTGCCCATTTTCATCGCCCCGATCTTCGTCGACTATGGGTCGCGCGTATCCTGCTGACCAATTTTCGAAGCTATGCCTCTGCGGTCCTGGAAGTCGGCCCAGCCCCTGTTGTCCTGCTGGGCGAGAATGGCGCCGGCAAGACCAATCTCCTCGAAGCCGTATCGCTGCTCGCGCCCGGCAGCGGCCTCCGCCGTTCTGGCTATGGCGAACTCGCGCGCATCGGTGGCCCCGGCGATTGGTCCGTCGCCGCCCGCGTCGCCGCCCGCGATGGCACCTACGACATCGGAACCGGCCAGCGCCCCCAGGCGGCCAACGCCGAGCAGGCGCGCCAGGGTCGGATCGTCCGCATCGACGGCGAGGCATCGAGTCCCGGCGCACTCGCCGGCTATGTCGACATGGTCTGGCTGACACCGGCGATGGATGGCCTGTTCACTGGACCCGCGGCCGAACGCCGAGCCTTCCTCGATCGCCTCGTGCTCTGCTTCGACGCCGGCCATGCACCGCGCTCGGCGCGATTCGAGCGCGCGATGCGGCAGCGCAATCGCCTGCTGGAGGAGAACGGTGCCACCGCGTCGGACAAACGCGTTTTACTGGACAGCCTCGAAATGCAGATGGCGGAAGCCGGCGTTGCCATGGCCGCGGCGCGCCTCGAAGCCGTCGTTGCCCTCGAAGCCCAGAGCCAGATCCGCCGGCAGCGCAACGCAGCGTCGGCATTTCCCTGGTTTGCGCTCGCGCTCGAAGGCGTACTGGAATCCGAGTTGACGACCCATGCTGCTGTCGACGTCGAAGACCGCTATCGGGCGCGGCTGTTCGACGCTCGCGACCGCGATGCCGGCGCCGGCCGCACCTTGGAAGGGCCCCATCGGTCCGATCTCGTCGTCGGTCATGGGCCGAAGTCGATGCCCGCCAGGCTGTCCTCTACTGGCGAGCAGAAGGCGCTGCTGATGGGTCTCGTCCTGGCGCACGCGAGCCTGATCGCCGAGCGGCGGGACGGTGCCCCGCCGATACTCCTCCTGGATGAGATCGCGGCTCATTTCGATGCCGGCCGCCGGGCGGCCCTGTTCGATGAGATCCTGGCGCTCGGTGCCCAGGCGTGGATGACCGGCACCGACGAGCAAGCCTTTTCCGCACTGGCCGGTAAGGCCACATTCACGCGCGTCGAAGGTGCTGGAATCGCGGTCCGGTCGCCCCCCTTTTCTTGAGGCCCGGCGCCGCAGTCTCGGCTCCGGACTAACTCACTGCTATAAAAGCATAAATTTATCGTGGATTGAGCCGCGCAAATGCCCTTCGGGCGGGCTTTTCCTGCATGGCTGTGCTACTGTTCCGCGACATTCGAAAAGATCACTGAGGACTGGGCCGAAATGACCGAATCTGTGGCCGCGAATACGACACCGCCTGTCGACGATTACGGCGCTGACAGCATCAAGATGCTGAAAGGTTTGGACGCCGTCCGAAAGCGCCCGGGCATGTACATCGGCGACACCGACGACGGCTCGGGTCTACATCATATGATTTACGAGGTCGTTGACAACGCGGTCGACGAAGTGCTGGCCGGCCACGCCAACCATTGCGAGGTGACGCTCAATGCCGACGGCTCGTGCACCGTGCGCGATGACGGCCGCGGCATTCCCACCGGCATCAAGAACGACGACGACAACGACCCCAAGCGGTCCGCCGCCGAAATCGTATTCACCGAGCTTCATGCCGGCGGCAAGTTCGACCAGAACTCCTACAAGGTATCCGGCGGCCTCCACGGCGTCGGCGTGTCGGTCGTCAACGCGCTGTCGACGTGGCTGCGCTGCCGCATCTGGCGCGAAGGCAAGGAGCACTACATCGAATTCCGCGACGGCGTCGCGACGGCGCCATTGAAGGTCGTTGGAGACGGTAACGGCGGCCGCGGCACCGAGGTCTCGTTCTTGCCGAGCACTGCGACCTTTACGAAAGTCGAATTCGACTACATGACGCTGGAGCATCGCCTGCGTGAGCTGGCGTTCCTCAACTCCGGCGCAAGGATCGTACTCACCGACGCGCGTCACGCCGACGTGAAGCGTGAGGAGCTGATGTACGAAGGCGGCACGGCCGCGTTCGTGCGCTATCTCGACCGCTCCAAGAAGGGTGCGATCGACGAGCCGCTGATGGTCACCGGCGACAAGGACGGCATCACCGTCGAAGTCGCGCTGTGGTGGAACGACAGCTACCACGAGAATATGCTTTGCTTCACCAACAACATCCCGCAGCGCGATGGCGGCACCCATTTGGCCGGCTTCCGCGCAGCCCTGACGCGCGTCATCAACAAGTACTACGAAGAGAGCGGCCTCTCGAAAAAAGAGAAGGTCGCGATCACGGGTGACGATGCGCGCGAGGGGCTCACTTGCGTGCTGTCTGTGAAGGTCCCGGATCCGAAATTCTCGAGCCAGACCAAGGACAAGCTGGTCTCCTCCGAGGTCAAGCCCGTCGTCGAGAACGTCGTCGGCGAGCACCTCGGCGCTTGGTTCGAGGAGCACCCCAAGGAAGCCAAGCTCATCCTCGCCAAGATCGTCGAGGCAGCTCTTGCCCGCGAAGCCGCGCGTAAGGCGCGCGAGCTGACCCGCCGCAAGGGCGCGCTCGACATGGCGAACCTGCCTGGCAAGCTCGCCGAGTGCCAGGATCGCAACCCCGCCAACACCGAGCTGTTCATCGTCGAGGGTGACTCGGCAGGCGGCTCCGCCAAGCAGGGCCGCAATCGCGAGTTCCAGGCCGTGCTGCCGTTGCGCGGCAAGATCTTGAACGTAGAGCGTGCGCGCATGGACAAGATGCTGTCCAGCCAGGAGATCGGCACGCTGATTACCGCGCTGGGCACCGGCATCGGCCGTGGCGACGACGGCGGCCTCAACATCGACAAGCTGCGCTACCACAAGATCATCATCATGACGGACGCCGACGTCGACGGCGCCCACATCCGCACGCTACTGCTGACGTTCTTCTACCGGCAGATGCCCGAGCTGGTCGAGCGCGGCCACCTCTACATTGCTCAGCCGCCGCTCTACAAAGTCGCCAAGGGCAAGTCGGAATCCTACCTCAAGGATCAAGCCGCTCTCGAGGACTACCTCGTCGGCAGCGGTCTCGAGAACACGGTTCTACAACTCGGTACGGGCGAGCAGCGCGCCGGCAACGACTTGGCCGAGATCGTGGCCCAGGCCCGCCGCTTCCAGCGCATCGTCGACAGCCTGCACTCGCGCTATTCCCGCATCGTCGTCGAGCAGGCCGCCATCGGCGGTGCGTTCGATGCCGAGGTGCTGGCGACGGGCGAAGCCGCCGAGAAGATCGCGCGCGTCGTCGCCGCTCGCCTCGACGACGTTACCGACGAGACCGAACGCGGCTGGCAGGGCAAGGTCCTCGACAGCGACGGCCTCATGTTCGTGCGCGAATTGCGCGGGGTGAAGGAAGTGCAGCCGATCGACCGGGCGTTGATTGCCTCACAGGAGGCGCGTCGCCTGCACGAGCGCCACACTCACCTGAACGAGATCTACGCCACGCCGGCGAAGCTGCGCATCAAGGACACCGACCATCTCGTCACCGGTCCTTCACAGCTTCTCAAGGCGATCTACGACAGCGGCCGCAAGGGCCTGTCGCTGCAGCGCTACAAGGGACTGGGCGAAATGAATGCCGAGCAGCTGTGGGAGACCACGCTCGACAAGGAGAGTCGCACGCTTTTGCAGGTGAAGCTCGGCGATCTCTCGGAAGCCGACGAGATCTTCTCCAAGCTGATGGGCGACGTCGTGGAGCCCCGCCGCGAGTTCATCCAGGAAAACGCGCTGAACGCCAGCGTCGATGCGTGATGCCAGATTTCGTAGGGCGGGTTAGCGCACGGCGCGTTCCCCGCCGTGCTGAGAATCGCATGGCAAACGTGGCGGAATGCACTTCGCTTTTGCGACTCGGCTCGTCCTGCTTGGCGCATCGTGCGATTTGTCGCATGCATGCGAAGACCGCGACTGCGGTCCGTGAGCGGAAAGAACCTCGAGCGAGTGCGTTTATCGCACGATGCTCTATCGCGCCAATCCCGCTAGAAGCCCCGGCAGGTCTTCAAGGTTGTGCAACTCGTGCTGCGCAGCACCTCCGGGCGCCGCCACGGCGCGCGAATGAATACGCATCGGCCGGTGCACCTGCACGCTGATCCAGCCGCGCTGATTGGGAGTCACGAAATCCTTGGCCGGATTGTCGCCGATGTAAACGAACTGCCGCCCTGGAACACCGATCGCCGCCTCCATCTGTTCGTAGGAAAGCGGATGCGGTTTCGAGAAGGCCCGCCCGCCGAGCGCCCCCGTGTAGACGATGTGCTCGAAATGATGCTCGATCTCCAGCGCCTTCACCTTGGCCGACTGCACGACGTGCTGACCATCCGTGATCAGGCCGAGCGGCCCGTCGCGCCCGAAATGTTCGAGCGCCCACGCAGCATCGGGATAGAGCGCGATCTCCGGATCGTGCAGCCGGTAGACGTCGATGAACGCCTCGATGTCTTTTGTCGCGGACAGCGGCACGCGCGCCGCCAATACGATCTCGAACAGCGAGCGCATGTGCCCCTCGTCGAGTAGCCGCGTCATCTCCCCGACGATCCCGCCGACGCCGTGCTTCTCCTCGAGCCACCGCTCGCAGGCCTTGAACCCAGAGATCGCGAAATCGCGCTCGGAATAGAGCGTATCGTCGAGATCGAACACGATGATGGGACGTGGCGGCATCGTTGGACGTCAACCTTTCATTATCGACCCGCGGGGTACCGCTGCGTGCATGCTGGATGTGGGATGGCTAATCGTCGGGGGCAGGCCAAAAACTCAACGGCACCAGGAGGGAATTTCCAGTGGCAAGCCCATCTCGGTTCGTTGACCGGCGGACAGGCACCTCGGGCCACCCACCTTGAATGCTTCGACTAGCTTCGACAGATCGAAAAGCTTTGAGCCATTGAAGTACCGCTTCCCATTGCGCTCTTTCAAGATACCGTCTGAGATCGGCGAATCCAGAACAACGTCGATCTCGAACGTGTGGACATGTTCGCAGTTAGCAGCATTCCAAATTCGCATCGCACCACCTTGCCCCCAGGTCTGAGTGATGACGAGTTGGTCTGTCTGGTCGAAATGAGCGTAGGCAACATCGGTGTCATGTCCGATCAGTTCGCAGACTTTCTCGTATCCATTGCGTGAGTATATAGCCGCAGCTGAACAGCAGGAGTAGCTCGACTCGGCATTTCCGAAAGCGACAAAATAAGCGCTATTTGAGCTGCCAGCCCAGAATAACCCTCCGGACTTTGCAACCTCTTGCTTAATGCGATCGATGGCTTCTTTCGGCGCGTTCATTTCGGCGATGGGGGACATTCCAGCGAGTCGACCTGAATTGGTTGCACTGGACGCTGCATGTCGCGGCTGGATTTCTTGAAGGCTAGGACCGAACTGACTGATCGCCCAGGATCTGACCACGCCATTCGAAAATTGCGCAATGAGCATATTGTCGGCAGTGAAGGTCATATCGCGCAAGACCCCGTCCTGGCGTGCTGCCCTCTCCAGCCCTATCCGCGTGTGCAGTTGTCCACCTGGCAGGCGCCAGATCCACAGACCGCCCTGGTCTTCGACGCCCGCTACGAATTGCTGGGTGGGAGAAAACCTGAACGTCGAATACTTTTGCTTTCCAGCGCTCAGCCAAGCCACGGGGCGTTTAGTACCGAGGTCGAAAATCGCGATGGAGCGTTCCGGCGTTTGTAGGATAAGTCTGCGACTGTTCGGGTCCATGCCGAAGGCACAACCGGCTACGGAA
>LNFM01012925.1_pt1 | contig 11284 bp, 11 predicted proteins | sample 596031 | NCBI WGS metagenome assembly LNFM01 (sample SAMN04254537, study PRJNA301005) | activated carbon metagenome | isolation source: dual media filters at the Ann Arbor, Michigan drinking water treatment plant | place: USA: Ann Arbor | reverse complement strand
ACGCACCTTGTTCAGCGCGGCGACAGTGGGGGCGATCTCGGTCGACCAGCCGGCGATCGCCCGGCGCACGGCAGCGGGCACGCGCATGTTGTAGGCGAGCACGCGGCGGAACTCCGCTTCCGTGGGTTTCCTGACGTAGCATCCGTCGGCAAAGGCGATCGCCGCCTCGATCTCCTCCTCGAACGTCTGTCCGTCCGGCGGCCGCTTCGGCGCCGCGGGTCCGCGACAGCTCGGGTCCTCGATCACCTGCGAGGCGACGAAGTCGATGCCGGCGAGGCGGGAATCGCCGTGGACCATCAGGTACTGGCGGATCACCCGCCCGCCCATCGACCAGCCGACGAGGACCGGACGCTTCAGCCGTTTTGCCTCCAGCACGGCGGCAATATCGTCGGCCCAGACCCGGCTCCCCTGGTACGCCGCCGGATCGGTCGGCTGCCCGGAAGCGCCGTGTCCGCGCTGGTCGAACGCAACCAGCCGGAACCGCTCGGCCAGCGAGCTTCGGAACTGCGGAACGAAGCAGAGGTGAGACTGGGCGAAGCCATGGATCAGCACGACCTCGGGACCGGCCGGGTTGCCCCATTCGTAGACAGCGAGGCGCGTCCCGTCGGGGGCACTCACGTCGCCCCCGATCGGCTTCGCCGATGTCATGCCTGCCGTCTCAGGCCTTCTCGATGTTCCAGTGCACCACCACCGGCGCCTTGAGCCAGCCCTTGACATTGGCCCGCGAGGCGCCCGGCCCGTACCAGATGCCGAGCCAGCCGTACTGCGCCGTCTCGAGCATTCGGCTCTGCACCGCCACCGCGAGGGCCTTGCCTTTCACGGGATCGGTCTCGCGGGCGTAGGCGTCGCGCAGCTTCTCCAGCTCCGGATCGCTGGGCCAGCCGAACCAGGCCTTGGCGGGGTCGGCGACCATCCATTGGGCCGAGATCGGGTTCAGGATGTCGGCGGCGATGGCGTAGGTGTGGAAGGCGCTCCAGCCGCCCTGGGTGGCCGGCTCCTTCCTGGCGCGGCGGGAGACCACCGTCTGCCAGTCCATCGACTGCATGTCGACCTTGAAGCCGGCCTGCTCGAGCAGCGCCTTGGTGACAGGCGCCATGTTGGTCAGCACCGGCAGGGTGGTCGACTGCATCAGCACCACGGGCGCGCCGTCGTAGCCGGCCTCCTTCAGGAGCGCCTTGGCCTTCTCGAAGTTGGGCTTGACCAGGAGGTCGCCCCCGATCTCCTGGGCGTTGGGCGTGCCGCAGGGGAAGGCGGAGGTGCAGACCTTGTAGAACTGCTGCTCGCCCACCGTCGCCTTGAGATAGTCCTCCTGGCGCATCGCGAGCAGCGCGGCCTGGCGGATCTTGGGATTGTCGAACGGCTTGGTCAGGTGATTGAAGCGGATGATGAACTGCTGGCCGAGCGGGTTCCAATTGACCGTCTGCACGTTCTTGTCGCGATTCAGGAGCGGCAGGAGATCGTGCGGCACGTTCTCGATCATGTCGATCTCGCCCGCGATCAGCGCATTCACCTGCTGCGTCGGGTCGGGCATGTCGACGAACTCGACCCTATCGACCTTGGCGACCTTGCCGCCGGCCAGGCCCGAGGCCGGCTCCGCTCGCGGCTTGTACTTGGGGTTCTTGATGTAGACGTGCTTCTCGCCGGGCTTGGACTCGGCCTTGACGTAGATGAAGGGGCCGGAACCGACCTGACTGTCGATCGCCTTGAACGGGTCGGTCGACGCGATCGCCTTGGGCATCATGAAGGGCACGTTGGACGACTGCTTGGCGAACGAATCGAGCACCAGGCCGTACGGTTCCTTGAGCTTCAGCGTGAAGGTCTTGGCGTCGACCGGCGTGATGTCGGCGACGAACTCCATCAGCTTCTGGCCCATTCCGTCGCGCGCCGCCCAGCGCTTGATCGAGACGACGCAATCCTCCGCCGTCACCGGCTGCCCGTCGTGCCACTCCAGGCCGTCACGCAGGGTGAAGGTCCAGGTGAGCTTGTCGGCCGAGACCCCGTACTTGTCGACCATCTGCGGCTTCACCTGGTTGTTCTCGTCGGTCGAGAACAACGTGTCGTAGATCATGTAGCCGTGGTCGCGGGTGACGTAGGCCGTCGTGAAGATCGGGTCGAGGATCGTCAGGTTGCCGGCCTGCACGAAGCGCAGAATCTTCTTGTCCTGGGCGCCCGCCACGCGAGGCGCGATCGCGAGCGCGGCGCTGCCCGCCGCGAAAGTGCGGCGATTTATCTTGATCATTGTTTCCTCCCTCAGGGCATGTCGATGGGACAACCCTGACATCTATTTTCGACAGACTTGCCGCGAAAGAGACCGGAGTCAATGTCGGGCACCGTCTCGAACCGGGACGGTGCCCAACCCCGGCTTGCCTTGCCCTGAAGGACGAGCCCGAGCAGGCGTCCTGCCCGCTCGGTCAGCGTGCCTCGGTCGCGATCGGCAGGCCGTGCCTCTCCGAGCCGGCACGGCCGGCGGCCAGCGACCGGGCGTCCCTGTCGGCCATCCTGCCGGCGATCTGCGCGAGGCTGCCGCGCATCGGCACGCCATGGCGCACCCACGGCTCGCGCCGATAGCTGAGGCCGAAGACAACGCCGGCCAGGGCATCGGCGCAGTCCTTCGAGAAATTGGGCGGGTGGTCGATCCGGCCGGTCCGCGGATCGCGCTCCAGCCGGACCAGCTCGGCCTGCGCCCGGGCGTGCGGCGGCGCCGCGATCCGGCCGTCATAGAGCGCCGTCTTGGTCACGTCGTAAGGCATGGAACCGGCATCGATCGACTGGGTGCCGGTCACGAATCCCTTCTGACGCAGCAGCTGGATGCTGTCGCGCGACTGGAACGTATCGAAGCTGATCCATTTCAGGTTCATGCCGAGCTCGACGAGCCGGCAGAACAGGCGCCGGATGCTCTCGAGCTCGATCTCGCCATTGCGCGGCGGTGCGACCTCGAGTATGGCGTCGATGCTGACATGCGGCAGCGTCTCGCTGACGCCATCGCCGCGCGCCACCGCGACGAAGCGATCGACATGGCCGATGGCGATGCCCGCGCTGTCGCCCGACACCGCGAGATCGACATGGGCGAACCGCGGCTCGTCCGGCCGCTCGATGCGCCCGGGATAGATCAGCGGCCGCGAGGTGACGAAGTCCGTGCGTTCCAGCGACAGGATCGGCGGTGTCGACCAGGAACGGATGCAGCGCGAAGGTCGAGGCGCCGGCGATGTCGCGGATGGCCGACAGCAGGTCGTGCTCGAACTCGGAGCGGAACTCCACCGGGATGCGCTTCACCAGGTGCCGGTCCGCGTCCGCCACCGCCTCGCCGGGCTCGAGCAGGCGGGGCTTGCGGGCGAGGTCGCCGAGGAACAGCCCGAAGCGCTGCCCGCCGTAGGTGCCGGGCGGCTTTATGTCGAACACCGTCTTGTCGTAGACGAAGATCCGCGTGCCGCCGGTCTGGGCGATCTCGCGCCTGGCCTCGGCGATCTTGAGATCGGTGAACTCGCCGGGATAGCGCTTCGACGACACGAGGCAGACCATGCCGGGCAGCCGCCCGGCCGTCAGGAACCGGGTCTTCCGGCGGCGCACCAGGCCATTGTACATCTCGAGCGCCTGGTCGAAGACGCCGCCGTCGGCCGCCTGCGCCGAGCGCGCGACGACGCGCATGAAGTTGACCTCGTCGATCAGGGCGTTCAGCACGTTGGCGCCGATCGCGGCGTGCACGCTGCCGCTCAGCGGCCGGACGATGATGCGGCGGGGAAAGATCATCTCAGCTTCCAGCCCGCGATCGAACGGAAAGAACCGCATGAAGTAGGGCGAGCTGCCGATCATGGCGCGAAAGCGCGTGTAGTCGTTGCTCTTCGCCACCCGGGCGTTGAGCGACTGGAACACCGTCAGCAGCTCGGCGGCCGGATCCTGCCCGAAGGTGCGGTGCGGATCCTTCAGGCACGACAGGACATAGACCTGATAGGCCATGGTCAGGAGCGCCGCCGTCGTCTTGCCGGAGCCGATGCCGCCGGTCAGCACGCTCTCGACATAGCGGCCGCTATTGAGCTCGATCAGCTCGGCCATGACCGCCGGGTAGACGATGCCGCGCCGGCCGAGGAACCGGCGGCTTTCGACGAAGGTCTGGATGTCCACCGGGAGGCGGGCGTAGTGCGACGCCGTCGCCTCGAGGCTGCGAAAGTGCGCGGCGGCGCGCAGGATGTAGCCCGGCCGCTCCTCCGCCGGCACGATGTGCCGGCCCGCCGCATTCGTATCTCCGGCGTGAAACAGCACCGCCTTGCCGGTCTCGATCTCCTCGCGGAGCAGGCGGTAGGCGGCGTCGAGCTCAGGCGTCATCGCCGGCGGGATCGGGGTCCGCTCGAGACCCGGGTTCGGGGAACTTCACGTCCTTGAAAACCCAACCGGGCTCCATCCGGCCTTCCTCATCGGGCGCGTACTCGTCCGGGGACCCGCCGAACCGCAGCGCTTCGCGACCGCCGCGCGACGACCCGGCCCGCTCCAGCTGACCCGTCTCGAGCTGGAGCTTCGCCAGGCCGTCGACCGCCTTCGAATAGACGGTGAAGTGCCTGGTCGCGTCGACACCAGGCGACGACCCGACCCTCTCGGCCTCGATCGCGTCGAGAAACCGTTTGCGGAGAACCCGGGCGAGCTCTTCCTGGGCGGCGATGACGTCGAGCGGCTTGCGCTTGCCGCGCCGGGTCGGCCATCTCCAGTCGGATCGAGGCATGATCAGCACGCAAGCGGGTGGGTGCGGTAGACGAAGCGCGGACCGGCCGTGCCGACTGCAATTGCGTCTTGTGCAATTGATTGCACGGCCGGCCCCTAGTGCCGAAACCAGAACCAGGCGACCAGGGCGGACACGACGGCCAGCGCCATTGCCCTGCCGAAGGTCACCAGCATGCTGCGCCTGATGGCGCGATAGGCGTCGATCAGGGAGCGCAGCTCGGTCAGGTCGCGCAGCGCGTGCTGGTCGCCGAGGCCAATGGCGGCGAGCGCCTGCCGGGCGCCGCGCTGCGAGGCCTCCTCCATCAGCGAATGGAGCTGCGCCTGGGTGAAGGTGTAGGTCTGGTCCATGACGGGCGCCAGTAATACCGCGGGCGCTGCAAACCGACAGGGCATCCGGTTACGGTGGCGGCAATTTGCGGCCACCGATGTCATGCCACATCATGTGGTCGCTGATCAGACTGCTTCGCCAAGACACCCCTTGTCGCCGAACCGAGACATACCGTTTTGTCCTCGTTCAGAGACTTCACAAGGCCGCCTGCCAAGAGCCTCGACATGACAGTTCCGGCCTCGAATCGACCCACTCGATTCCCTGAAAACCCTTTTTACTTATTCGGTCAAGCATTTAGTTCAGGGTGAAGTTACAGGCCCCTCTGTTACGTTGAACCCTCCAATCATCTGCCGGCGTCCATTTCCGACACGCAAAAACATCTGATACTTGCCCGCTTCATCCAAGTTTGGGCCTTGCAGGCCCATTGCCAGTACGACGTTTTTCCGGGGCTCAAGTTTCTGTTCACCGGTGTCCAAAAGGCTTTGGCCGCTTGGCTTCAAGACTTGGAACGAAAACGTCGCCTGCTCTTGCATTTGGAGCGCCAAGTGGACCCGGAAGAATAGACTAGTAAGAATTGCCGGCAGTTTGGGCACAACAATACCATCGGAGTACACTCCGATCAGTATTTCTTTCTTGGTAACTTCAGTGCGAACGTCATCGCACACGATTACCGACAACAGTTTATACAGTGCCTTAGCCATTGGCCGTCACTGCGCCGGACAACATTAGCGTTCTAACACTGCCCTCAGAACTGCCGATCGCCTTCCTTGGGGGAGGTGGCGGGACAGGCGCCTTCCAAGGGTTGGGATTGTTGTTCGACGGCGTTAGCGCAGAAAGGTCATCGACGGCGACCCGGAGACGGCAACCCATTGCGCGCGCCAGATCGTGCATTGTCCGCATGGACATATTTTGGCGCCCCTTGAGACGTCGCGAAACGACGGCAGGACCAACGCCGAGCCGCGCTGCGATTATCTCTTGGGTAATTCCGTCCTTTTTCAGCTCTCTCGCCCTTGACTGCAATTGCTCCAAGACATTGTGATTGAAAGAGAACCACAGTTCGGCGAGGTCCTCCTTTGGAACCTTTGGAATCTCCTTTATATTCTTGGCGGTCATCCCGATTCCCCTCGAATGTGGTCGATGAATTTCTCGCTAACGCAATTCCTAAACGGATCAGATGGCATGGGTAGTTCGGCGCCGAATAGAGCGTTCCATTCTTGGGTAGTGGCATCAATACAGGCGTCCCACTTGGGATCATCAATTCCGCCGAAATATGATCGAAGGCGCGGCGGGTGAAATACCACGAGGGTATCCGTTCTGGGAAAAGCGCAAAATATTCTCGTATTATCGAAGTGAGGTTTGGACCGCGCGCGGGGCTCAAACTGGGCGCGCAGCTCCCACACGTCATCGCGCCACGTTTTCATGTAGTTCTCATTGTCCATGATGCCGCCTCTTACGAAGCGGCCCAAGAAAGCGCGCAGGTTGGGTTTGTAGTCTGCGGCGCGAGAGCGGTCTTTCTGATAGCACCAATCATAAAGGGGCGGCGTCATGAGCAACTCTCGCTTCGCCGACTCATCTGGGTCCATCAGCGGGACGAACGTCTTGAGCCGGGGAGTAGGCCCCGCCAACAACTGACCAAGGATGGTGTCGATTGACCTAGAAGTCAATATCCCGCTGCCAACTTAGTTGCGCGGCCAATGCTAAATTAGCGGTCGCGCTTCGTCCAACGGCTAGTTGCAGCTTTCTCCGCAATTTCACGCCGACGCTCCGGTGAAAGGGAGGAAGCGCGCGCCTTCCCGCCCTTCGCGCCCCCGAGCTTCCCCAAAGCGACCGCGGAAGGGTTCTTCCCTGCGGTCGGGTCGGTCTCCTCCTCGTGACGGTAGGTCGTATCTTCGTTGGGTCGCAGGAGCACGCTTGGTCTTCATCTTCATGACCTCGCCCAATTGACCGCCGAGGCGCGTCCGAGGCGGGTCAGAGCTGACATGCATACGACTCGCGATTCCCACCACACCACCATATCGGAGTCGCGTCCCGCGACGGTCCGCAGGCGCTCCGTCGTGCGTTCGGCAACCAGCAGCGGGACGATCGCCGAAGCATCCCAGAACGTTACCGTCCCTCGCGGCGCTCCTTGAGGAGAGCGTCGACCGCCGATGCCCCGGCTTTGGGGCGCGGGAGCTCACCACTGAACAGGGCCCGAGACGGACGAGTCCGGCGGGGCCGTAAAAGCCCGTCGCGGGCGAGCCGCGCCACGCGTCCATCCTGAGCGCTTACGAGAGCCCCCAGCACGGGCTCCAGCCGTGCGTCGACGATGAGCACGGAAAGAGCCGTTCTTCAGACCGTCGATCAAGGCGCTCGAGTTGTTCTTGGCCTCGGTTATCGTAGCTTTCTTCATCGAGCCATTTTAGGCAGTCCCGAGAGGAGTGCGATGACCCTTCTGCTCAATATCGACGTACCCGATGTCGAGACCGGTGTACGCTTCTACACGACGGCCTTCGACCTGAAGGTCGGCCGCCGCTTCGGAGCCGATTTCGTCGAGCTCCTGGGGTGGCCGGCAGCCGTGTATCTGCTGACGAAACAGGCGGGCACCGTGGGCGCCGGCGGCGATCGTCGGCGATACGAGAGGCACTGGACACCGGTTCACACCGACATCGTCGTCGTCGACGTCGACAGTGCCGTCGAGCGCGCCGTCGGCGCCGGCGCGACGCTCGAGACGCCGGCCACGGACACGTCCTACGGACGGATCGCGATGCTCGCCGACCCGTTTGGCCACGGCTTCTGCCTGCTGCAGTTCAACGAGCGCGGTTACGATGCGCTTCTTGCCGGGTCGGGCTGAGTGCGCGATGCTCGATCGTCGCCGGAGCCCGCCATGAAAGCCTGGGTGTGCCGAGACTATGGCAGTCTGGACGTGCTCGCGCTCGAGAATCGACCGAAGCCGGTGCCCGGCGACAACGAGCTCCTGGTCAGGATCGTGGCGACCACGGTGTCGTCGGGCGACGTGCGGGTGCGCAAGCTCGACCTGCCGCGTGGCCTCGGTCTGATCGGTCGCCTCGCCCTCGGGATCCGCCGCCCCCGGCAACCCATTCTGGGGACCGAGCTGGCCGGCACGATCGAGGCGGTCGGTCGCAACGTCGCCGCGTATCGACCAGGCGACGCGGTGATCGCCTTTCCCGGCGCAGCGATGGGCTGCCATGCCGAGTATCGAACCATCGCCGTGGCCAAGCCGATCGCCCGCAAGCCCGCCAACCTGTCCTTCGCAGAAGCGGCAAGCTTGTGCTTTGGCGGCACGACAGCCCTGCATTTCCTGCGCCGGGCCGGCCTTGCGGCGGGCGAGAAGGTGCTGGTCATCGGTGCGGGAGCGGTCGGCAGCGCCATGATGCAGCTGGCGAAGCAGCGGGCCGCCACCGTGGCGGCTGTCACCAGCACACGAAACATCGCCTACGTCCGATCGCTCGGGGCCGACGACGTGATCGATTACACGAGCGAGGATTTCACCGCGGCAGGCATGCCGTACGACGTCATCGCCGATACGGTGGGCGCCAGCTCGTTCGAGAAATGCCTCCCGGTGCTGAGGGAGCACGGTCGCTACCTGGCGGTGGCCGGCGGCCTGGCAGAGATGCTGACCAGACGTGCCGGCACTCGAAAGTCGCTGGGTGGTCCTGCATCGGAACGGCCGGAGGATGTCCGCGAGCTCGCAGAGCTGGCGGAAGCCGGGATGCTGAAACCGACGATCGACCGGACCTACGAGCTCGATCAGATGGCGGCGGCGCATGCCTACGTGGAAACCCGACGGAAGACCGGCAGCGTGGTTGTGAGAGTCGCAAACGATCGTCACGACCCGACATGAGATCGAGCCGACCAGACTGACTCCACGTGGCGAATCCCGCCAGGAGATGGAGCCGGTCAGGCAGCGGCCTGGATCAGGTGTTCGAGGATGCAGGGCATCATGCCCCTTCGCCGCCCAATCGCGCGCGCTGCCGGTGCCGTACTCCTCGCCGGCGACGATGACGAGCGGCACGCCTTCCAAGCCAATTGGCTATCCTGCCATGCAGGGCCGACGGCGCCTTGTTGCGCCTGCCCGGGGATCGTCGAATACTCCCGCCGCGACGACCGCCGGAGACAGAGGGAGTCCGGTCGGCTCATCGATGACGACATGGCGCTCCGATTCCCGGATGGACGCCCCAGCCTATGCTCATGGAGGAAGATCAATGTCATTCTACCGAGGCATGACCTGCGAGAACGTGACTCTCGAGGGGCCCAGGCCCCTTCCCGGGCGTCGTGCTCATTCACCATCTTCCGGGCTGGAGCGAGCTCTACATCGAGACGACCCGCCGGTTCGCGCATCATGGCTACATGGCGATCTGCGCCAACCTCTACGAGCGTGAAGGCGGCGGCAGCGACGGCAACCCGGACGACGTCGCCGCCAAGGTGCGCGCCGACGGCGGCATCGCCGATTCGCAGATGGTCGGCGACACGGCGGCCGCCGTGAAGTGGATGCGCGCTCAGCCCAACCTCAACGGCAAGGTCGGCCTGTTCGGCTCCTGCTCGGGCGGCCGCCACGCCTTCATCTACGCTTGCCAGAAGAAGGACGTCGACGCCGTCATCGACCTGTGGGGCGGCCGCGTGGTGATGGGCAAGGAGGAGCTCAACGCCAAGACGCCGACGGCGCCGATCGACATGACCAAGGACCTCGCCTGCCCGCTGCTCGGCCTGTTCGGCAACGACGACCGCGCGCCCAGCCCCGAGCAGGTCGACCAGCACGAGGCCGAGCTCAAGAAGCTCGGCAAGAACTACGAGTTCCATCGCTATGACGGCGCCGGCCACGGCTTCTTCTACTGGCACCGGCCGCTCTACCGGCCCGAGCAGGCGATGGACGGCTGGAGCAAGGTGTTCGGCTTCTTCGGCAAGCATCTGGCGAAGAAGTAGGAGATCGGCCCATGTGCACCTCGATCATCGAGATCGCACCGGCGGAGGGCATGGCCAAGCGCGGCGACGAATGGTTCCCGCTCACCCGGTCGGTGGTCGCCTACGACCATGCCCGCCATGCGCCGCTGGGTGACGTGATCACCCTCGACTTCTTCAACACCAGCCTCGATGCCGGCGCGCGCGCCGCCGTCGAGCTCACGCTCGACTCCGCGAAGGAACTGCGCGCCGCCCTCGATCGGGCGATCGCCGCGGCGGAATACGAGGAAGCCGAGGTGCGGGGCAAGGGAGCAAGGCCCGTGCTCGTCCGGGCAGCGTGACCTCGCCGCCCGAGGATCCGGCGTGACCACGCCACTCGAGGACAAGGAGTCGATCCGCGAGCTGTTGAGCGACTACAGCTTTCGGATCGACGCCTTCGAGTTCGCCGAGCTCGGTGCGCTGTTCACCGGGGACGGCGAGTGGATCGCGCGCTACGCCCGGGCGCGCGGGCCGGCCGAGATCGCGGCGCTGATGGCGCGCAACATCCCGGCCGAGCCCAGGCGCAAGCACTTCATCATGAACAGCCTGATCCGGCTCGACGGCGACACCGCCACCGCCCGCACCAGCTACCTGGTCGTCCTCCAGGCGGCCGGCGCCGGGCTGGTGCCGTCGGTTGCGGGCACTTACGAGGACCGGCTCGTGCGCACGGCCGCGGGCTGGCGCTTCCGCGAGCGGCGGCTGGTCCATGATCTGGCGGCCGACCTCGGGCTCAACCTGCCGAGCACGCGCGGCTAGAGGCATGAGGCAGCGAGAGTTCGAGCAACGAGTATCCTCATCCTGAGGAGCGCCCAATCGGCGCGTCTCGAAGGATGGGCAACATACACCATCCTTGATGCCCATCCTTCGAGACGCCGCGCAATGCGCGGCTCCTCAGGATGAGGTGGATAGCCGATCGACGAAGCATGACCGGAGAGACGTCAGCGGCAACCGCCTCGAGCCACAGCCAGTTCAACAGGTCGCTGTACTGAAGAGGCTGGCAATCCACGCCGATCTCGACGCGGCAGCGCGCGAGCAGCGCATCCGCAGCATCCTGGAAGCGGTCGGCCGGCTCGGAGCACGGTCGCCTGCCATTTTCCCGAGTGACCCCTCATTCTCCTCCCCAGCTTCGCTGGGGAGGTGCCCCGTCATACGGGGCAGAGGGGTCAAGGGCACGGGAGGGGGTGCTCATGACCCCTCCGTCCGCGATTACGCGGACACCTAGTAAGAAACTGGCGGCTTGCCGCCAGTTTCTTGACACGGCGGGTCGGCCCTCGGGCCGGTGGGGAACTCCTATGAAAATGCGCTGGGAGC
>LNFM01012297.1_pt1 | contig 11285 bp, 9 predicted proteins | sample 596031 | NCBI WGS metagenome assembly LNFM01 (sample SAMN04254537, study PRJNA301005) | activated carbon metagenome | isolation source: dual media filters at the Ann Arbor, Michigan drinking water treatment plant | place: USA: Ann Arbor | reverse complement strand
CCGTAGTCGGTCGTGGCCGTCGATGCGGGGTGCGACAGGGCGGCGAACGGGAACAGCACGCCATACGCGATGAACGCATTCAGGCCGTTGTTCGTGTAGCCGATGCTGGCGTTGAACTCCGTGCCGTACATGCGGCTGTTGCCCGGCGTGGCGACCGTCTTCAGCGCGTACGACGTGATGTTCGCGACCTTGAAGCCGATGCTCTTCGAGATGTCGTACCCGAGGAACGGCTTCACGTAGCCCGCGTTGGTCACGCCGCCGACGAGGTGGCGCCAGAGGATCATGTCGATGCGGTACTCGCGGTCGAAGATGAACTGCGAGAGCTTGCGGTCGCTGAGACCGCCGTTGCCGAGCTCGTTGCGGTTGACGACGTTGATGCGGCCGGGAACCTTGCTGTCCCACTGGTCACCGGAGGCCGCGCCGGACTCGACACCGAGGCGGAGCTTGCCTTCGAGGCCCTTCCACGTGAAGCGACCGGTGCCGCCGTACTTGCGGATGTCGACGTTGGTGAGGTTGTCGATGTAGTCGTCGAGGCTCGCGATCGAGCCGAGCTGGGCGATGACCTCACCCTCGAGCTGGATGCGCTTGTAGGCCAGCTTGAACCAGATGTCGGGCGAGTACTGCTTCATGCCGCGGAAGACGTAGACGTCGTCGTCGGCGCCATCGATGTCCGGGGCGCTGCCCACCTGCGCCCCGTTGGTGTTCGTGTCCCACTCCTGCGAGCGGTACTCGAAGTACACACCGTAGTTGAGCGCGAGCTCGCCGCGGTCGACCTTGTCCTTGAACTCGGTCGGCGAGTCGAGGCGCGAGATGACGGCGACGTACGCCGTCGAGTCGTCCTTGTCGTCGAGGTCCCAGGGGTGACCTTCGCGGCCGAAGCCGGCGTTGGTCTGGTTCGAGACGAAGCGCGTCGAGGCCCAGTCCGTCGCGATCATCGCGCGGAGTGGCGTGCCGGGGATCGGCGCCGTGAAGCTCGCGCGGTCGACGTTGTCCCCGTAGTCGGAGTCGAGGTCGTAGTTGCCGCTGAACGGGTCGTAGGCCGCGCCGTTGTAGGTGATGCCCATGCCCCAGTGGTTGGGCTGGCGTCCGATCTTGAGGACGCCGAGCGGCAGGGCGACCTCCGCCCATGCACGCTTGATCAGGATCGAGTCACGGTCGCTGTTCTGACCGGCGACGGGGACGCCCTGGCTGTCGTTGAACGCGCCCAGCGGCGGATCGTTCGTCAGATCGAGATCGTTGTTGATGTAGCCGCCGTTGTAGATCTCGTTCAGCGGCGTCGAGCCGAGGACGACGTTGTCGAGGAGGTCGGCCTGGATGTGAACGGACGTGCCCTCGGAGAGGTTGATCGTCGGCTCGAGGCGCAGGCGCATGGTCGCGCTCGACAGCGACTCTTCACACGGGGCGGTCAGCTCACCGGTGGCGCAGCCCAGCGCACGCGGAAACGGCGCCCCACCGAGCGCGGGGTCATCGGTGAACCCGAGGTTGAAGTTCTTGAACCAGTCCGTGCGCGTGCGGAAGTAGCCGTCGATCTCGAACAGCTTCCAGCGCTTGCGCCGGCCCTTGGGCGCGGGGAGCGCGGGGGTCGTCGGGAGGAGGCCCGGGGTCTTGGGCGCGGCCTCGGCGACGCCCTCCTTCTTGGGCTCCTCGCCCTGCTGGGGGCCACCCATGCCGCCGCCTGGCATGCCGCCCGGCGAGATCTGCGCTTCTGCGGCGGTCGAGCCCAGCAACAGGAGCGAGATGAACAGGGGACGACGGCGACGAATGGTCGAATAAGGCATAGAAACCACGAGCGATTTAGTCGCCGGAAGGCGGCGGACTATAGACAGGCTGACTCCGGGCGGTCAAACGCGGTAGGCAACCTTCTATGGGTGTCGCGCTGCCTACTGACCGCGTGTTTCGACTCGGCGTTGCCTGGCTCATGACGTTAGTTGCGTGCGGCCCGACCATCCGGCCCGAAGGCCCGGGGGTGACGCCCGAGGCCGTCGGGCGACCGACGGGGCCCGGCCCCGGCGCCGGGGCCGTCAATCAGGTGATGCTCGGTCAGATGTGTCCGCAGGGCGCAGGCGGCCGACCGGCCGTGAGCCCGATCGCCATGCGCGTCATCGCCTGGACCGATGCCTCGACCGATCTCGCCAATGCCGTCGAGCGCGGAGCTGTCCAGCGCTTCGCGGTCTACGGGACCGATGGCAAGACGGCGGGCGTCTTCGACACGATGGGCCTCGCCGATATCGCCCCGGGCGTGTCCGTCGCGTCGGGAGCGTACGTCGGTGCCGGCCCGTGCACGTCGGATGGCGGATCGGCCGGTCGCGTCGATACGCCTGCCTGCGGCCCCACTGCGAGTGGGTGCGGCATTGCGGCGGGCGTCGTGGGCCGCGCGGATGACCCGGCCGAGCTCCCCGTGATCGGCGTCTCCGGCGTCTGCTTGCAGGGCGACTCGCTCGCGGTCGACATCGACAGTGACGGCGCCCTCGAGCTGTTCGCCCTGGAGTCCCTGCTCGACGGCGACCGCAGCCCCGCCAAGGAATGGTCGGCGCGCGCCGAGGTCGGCGCGGAGTGCACCCCGTCGTTCACGCAGTTCGGGATCCCGCTCGCCCCGGCGGTTGGCATCTCGCTCGACGTCCTCGGCGTCCTCGATCTCGACAGCGATGGCCGCATGGAGATCGTCGTCCAGCTGAAGTTCCCGACGGCCAAGACGATCGCCATCTACGCCGCGCCATCGTCCCCGCAGCGCCTGGAGCTGGCGGGCGAGGGCCAGGCGTTTTAACGTCCGGTCGTGAACGCAGATATCGGTCAGCTCCTCTGGGTCGGCTTCGAAGGCCCGACGGTGACGGCCGAGCTCGGTGCGGCGCTCGCCGCCGGCGAGGTCGGCGGCACGGTGGTGTTCAAGCGCAACCTCGTGCAGCGCGTGCAGGCGGGTACCGGCGTGCTCCCGCAGGAGACCACGGACCTCGAGGCGCTCGCCGACCTCACGCGCGGCCTGCATCGCCGCGCCCCCGACGGTACGCCCGCCCTGATCGCGATCGATCAAGAGGGCGGCGTCGTGCAGCGCGTGAAGGCGCCCGCCACGCAATGGCCGCCGATGCTCCAGTTCGAGCGCTTCGCCCCGCCCCACGACGAGGAGCTCGCGCACGCCGTCGGCACCGCCATCGCCGCCGAGCTCCGGGCTCTCGACTTCGATGTCGACTTCGCGCCCGTCCTCGACGTGCATACGAACGCCGCGAACCCGATCATCGGTGATCGCGCCTTCGGGACCGAGCCGGCCGCCGTTGCGCGCCGCGCCCTCGCCTTCGTGCGCGGCATGACCGAGGCCGGGGTCATCGCGTGCGGCAAGCACTTCCCCGGCCACGGCGACACGCACACGGACTCGCACCTCGAGCTGCCGTGGGTGCGCCAGCCGAAGGAGCGCCTGGAGGCCATCGAGCTCGCTCCCTTCGCCGCCGCCGCGCACGCGCAGGTGCCGATGATGATGACCGCGCACGTGATGTACCCGGCACTCGATCCGGATGTCCCCGCGACGATGTCGAAGCCCATCATCGACGGCGTGCTCCGCCAGCGCTTCGGCTACCGCGGGATCATCGTCAGCGACGACCTCGATATGGCAGCCGTGGCTGTCCGGGGAGCGGACAATGTCGCCCCCGCCGCGATCAAGGCCGGCTGCGATCTCGTGCTCGTCTGCCGCAACGCGGCCAACATCGGCCTCGCCCGCGAGGGCCTCGCGAAGGCCGCCGAGACCGACAGCGAGCTCCGTCGGCGCATCGGTGAATCGGCGGCGCGCATTCGCGCCTTCAAGGCCGCCTTCGCGACGCAGCGCGCCGCCCTGCCCCCCGCCACGCGCGAGATCATCGGCAGCTTCGACCATCGCCGCCTCGCGGACCGCCTCGCCGGCCGCTAGCGCCTCGAGCGGGGCCACACCTCGTTCGTGTTATCGACACCGTGATGTCGATCTCACGTGCGATCGTAGCTGCCGCCGCTCTCCTCTGCGCGCGCCCCGCGCTGGCGCAGGAGAAGCCCGAGTATCTGCTCAAGAAAGAGCAGACCAACAAGCGTCCCGACGAGCCCTGCAACTGTGCCTCCGTCACCGCCCCGGCGCCGCCCGCGGAGCCGGTCGAGCCATCACCATGGACGTTCCGGTTCCGACTCGGCAGCGTGTTCCAGATCAGTCAGAACCGCTCGGTCGTGGGCCGGCTGGATGGCACGAGTCGGAGCTTTCAGGCCGACGTGCATGGCGAGGCGAACTGGGCCTGCGGCAAGCACGAGGTCCGGAACCGACTCGATACCAACACCGTGATCGTGAAGACGCAGAACACGGGGCGCTGGGTCCCGGCGTCGGACTTCATCGAGCTCGAGTCGATCTACCAGTACCACGCTCATCCGAAGCTCGGTCCGTTCGCGCGGGCCGGGCTCCGGACCTCGGTGTTCCTGGGCCGCGACCTCCGGACCAATGCGGTCCAGTACGAGCTGCCGGACATGTCGCTCACCACGCCGCGGACCGAGTACCGGCTGACGGATCGCTTTCTCCCCCTGACCCTGATCCAGAGCGCGGGCGTCTTCTACAACCCGATCCGCGCCAAGCGCTACGACGTCGATGTCCGCGTCGGGTTCGGGGTGCGCGAGACCTTCGCCCAGGATCAGCTCGGCGTCGTCGACGATCCAGAGACCAAGGACATCGTCGAGCTCGTCGCGCTCCGTAGCTATGTCGAGGCCGGGCTCGAGACCGTCGCCATGTTCCGCGCGGAGCTGTGGAACGAGCGCATCTCGACGTATGCAGGGGTCGAGACCCTGATTCCCCTCGTGCGGACGTCGCAGCCCGGCGACACCCGGAACGCTCTCGAGCTGACCAGCAAGATCGTGCGCTTCGGAGTGGCGTACCGGATCGGCAAGAGCGCCACCGTCCTCTACGAGCTTCGGCTGGTGCATCAACCCCAGCTCATCGACGTGGTCCAGATCCAGAACAACGCCGGCTTCAAGGCGACCTTCAACCTGCTCTGAGCGGACTGGCGCGCGGGTCCAAATGGTGTACGATTGACACTGTGAAGCCACTCGAGCGGGCACGGCAATCACTCCAGGGCCTGGTCGTCGGCGATGCGTTCGGCGAGACGCTGTTTGGCGAACCGGTCGAGTCGACGCGGCGAGCGGTCGCGCGCGAGCTATCACCGCGGCGCCCGTGGCGCTGGACCGATGACACCGCGATGGCGCTGTCGGTCGTGGAAGTACTCGCCCGCTTCGATCGCATCGATCCCGATGCGCTGGCCGAGGCGTTCGTCCGCCGCTTCTCCGCCGAGCCCGATCGCGGCTACGGCCGCGGCGCTCGCATGCTGCTCGAGGCCATCCAGCGCGGCGCCGCGTGGCGTGACGAGGCGCAGGCGCTGTTCGACGGGCAAGGCTCCTACGGCAACGGGGCCGCGATGCGCGCCGCGCCCATCGGCGCCTACTTCGCCGGTGATCTCGATCGCGTCTGCGCCGAAGCCAGGCGATCGGCGCAGCCCACGCACGCGCACCCCGACGGCATCGCCGGCGCGGTCGCCGCGGCCGCAGCGGCCGCGCTGGTGGCGACGGGGCGGGCGACGGCGAGCACCCTCGTCCGCGAGGTCCTCGCCGTGACACCTCCGGGCCAGACGCGCGAGGGCCTGGCGCGCGCCGCCGATCTCGACCTCGCCACCGATCCCGACGCCGCGGGCACGCTGCTCGGGACCGGCCGCGACGTCGCATCTCACGACACCGTCCCGTTCTGCATCTGGGCCGCCGCCCGCCACCTCGACTCCTACGAGGACGCCCTATGGACCGCCGCCTCGCGCCATGGCGACCGCGACACGCTCGCGGCCATCGTGGGGGGCATCGTCGTGCTCGCGACCGGCGTCGATGCGATTCCCGTGGCCTGGCGCGAGGCGACCGAGCCGCTCCCCTGATCAGCTACAGCTCGCCGAGGGCGGTCGAGAGGCGGTCGACCGGGACGAGCTCGAGGGGCGACTTCGTGACGAGGCGGGCGGCGTTCTGGGCGGGGACGAGCGCGCGGGTGAAGCCGAGGCGGGCGGCTTCGGCGAGGCGCTGTTCGCAAAGAGGGACGGCGCGGATCTCGCCCGCGAGGCCGACCTCGCCGAAGACGACGGTGCGCGCATCGACGGCGCGGCCCCGGGCCGACGAGGCGATGGCGCAGGCGATGCCGAGGTCGATCGCGGGTTCGTTCAGCCGGATTCCACCGGCGACATTCACGAAGATGTCGCGGTCGAGGACGCCACAGGCGGCGCGCTGAGCGAGGACAGCGAGCAAGAGGGCGACGCGGTTGCCATCGACACCGGCGGAGGTGCGACGGCCAACGCCAGCGGAGGCGGGCGCGACGAGAGCCTGGATCTCGACGAGGAGCGGGCGCGCGCCATCGGCCGAGGCGACGACGATCGAGCCAGGAGCACCGATGGGACGCTCGGCGAGGAGGTGGGCGGAGGGGTTGGCGACCTCGGCCATGCCCCCGCCGCGCATCTCGAACACGCCGATCTCTTGCGTGGAGCCGAAGCGGTTCTTGTGCGCGCGGAGGATGCGGTACGGGCCGCCGTCGCCTTCGAGCTGGAGGACGACATCCACGAGGTGCTCGAGGGTCTTGGGACCGGCGAGCGCGCCGTCCTTGGTGACGTGACCGACGATGATCGTGGGAGTCCCCGTCGTCTTGGCGAACTGCATGAGGCGCGAGGCGCACTCGCGGACCTGGGCGAGCGAGCCGGGGATGGAGTCGAGGATCGGCGTGTAGACGGTCTGGATCGAGTCGACGGCGAGGATCGCGGGCTGTGTGGCCTTGGCGTGCGCGAGGATCTTCTCGACGTCGGTTTCGGCGACGAGCTGGACCTCGGCGCGGGCCGCATCGACACGGCGTGCGCGCATGGCGGTCTGCGCGACGGATTCTTCGCCGGTGGCGTAGAGGACGCGGCCGCCCGCGGCGAGACCGGCGAGGGCCTGGATCAAGAGCGTGGACTTGCCGACGCCCGGGTCGCCGCCCAGCAGCACCATGCTGCCGGCGACGAGCCCGCCACCGAGCACGCGGTCGAGCTCGGCGATCTTCGACTGCATGCGATCCGCGGCGCTGATCTCCTGCACGTCGACGATCGAGACCGGCCCGCCCCCGTCGGCGACCCCCTTGGCCGAGGCGCGGGGCGGCGGCGCGGATTCGGTCTCCTCGACGAGCGACGACCACGCCTGGCAGGCGGGGCAGCGGCCGAGCCACTTGAGCTCGATGTGACCGCAGCTCTCGCAGCGGTACCTCGATTTCAGCGCGCGGACCTTCGCCATGGGCCCGGCGTAGCACGCCGGTCTGACGGGCCCGCTACGATAGTCGCTCGCGGATGCGCTCGAGCTTCTCGCGGAGCTTCGTCGCGAGGTCCACGCGGCCCAGCGTCTGGGCTCGGGTCGCGCCCACCCCGAGCCAGCGCACGGCGTGCGAGACCGAGCCCGCCGCGAGGAACGCGCGACTCGCGGTCAGCGCCACCGCGACGTCGTTCCGATCTTCGTCGTGACGCTTCTCGAACAGCGCCTCGGCCTCGTCGAGCCGCCCTGCCGAGACGTAGAAGTCGGCGAGGCCGTCGCGCACCGCCGCCGCCTTCTCGAGGCCGTGAGGCGTCTGGGCGAGGGCCCGGTGGTAGTTGGTCGCGAAGCGCTCGTAGAGCTCCACGGTCTGGTCGAGGTCACTGCGGCCCTTCTCGACGAGGAGCTCGAGGAAGTGCGCATAGAACACGAAGCTGTCGATGGGACAGCGCAGGACGTGGCGCACGACATCGAGGTCGAGCTGCTCGCCCTCGAAGGCCGCCGCGGCCACCGTGGCCGCCTCGATCGCATACGGGGACTCGCCGTACCTCGCCCGGGCCGCATCGATCCCTTCGGTGCGCACGACCTCCGAGACGAGCTCCGCCCGGGCGACGTGCTCGGTCAGGTGATCCCACTCGAGCTGGCGGTTGTTGGCCGGCTCCGCAGGGGGCCGGAACTCGGGGCCGAAGTGGTCCGCGTACGTGGCGCCCCCGGCGGTGAGGGCCTCCCGGGCGAGCGCGATCTCGTCGGCCGTGAGCCAGCTGATCCGCACAGGCTACCGTAGCAGACGCTCTCGCTACTTGGACTTCTTCTTCTTCTTGGGCGGGGCCTTCTTGGGGCCCCCGTTTGCGGCCTCGAGCGCATCGCGCTCCTCCTTGGCCGTCTTCGACGCCGTCGCGTCCTTGTTGCCCGAGACCTCCAGGTACTTGTCGAACGCCTGGATCGCCTTGTCGGCGTAATGGAGCTCCTTGTACATGTAGCCGAGGTCGTACCAGGCGTCGGCGTGGGTCGGATCGAGGCCTACCGCCTTCTCGTACTCGACGACGGCCTCCTCGTAGAGCTCCTTGCGGCGATACGCGACGCCGAGGTTGAAGTGGAAGCCCGGGTCGTTCGGCGAGGCCTCGGTCGCCTTCTTGTACGCGCCGATCGCATCGTCATCGCGCTTCGCCGCGCGGTATGCGACGCCGAGGTTGTTCCAGTAGTTCGCCTCGTCCGGCTTCAGCTTCGTCGCCATCTCGAGCTGCTTGATCGCGCCCTCGTTGTCGCCCTTCTTGCGGAGCACCGTGCCGAGGTTGCCGCGGATCTCGGCGTCCTTCGGATCGAGCCGGCACGCCTTCTCGAGCGCCGCGACCGACTGCTCGATCTGGTTGTTGCGGTAGTACGCCATCCCGAGGTTGGCCCAGAGGACCTTGTCCTTCGTGATGACGCCCGTCGCCGCCTCGTAGGCCGCGATCGCCTTGGGCACGTCGCCCTTCTGCTTGTACAGGTGACCGAGCGACGCCCAGGCCATGCCGTGCTTCGCATCGGACGCGACCGCCGCCTCGAGACTGGCGATCGCTTCGTCGACCTTGCCCTGCTGCTTGTAGGCGAGGCCCTGCTTGTACTTCGCATCGGCGTCACCGCCGGCGAGCGCGGGGGCGGCCGCGAACAGGGTTACCGCGACGAAAGCGAAGCGAGCGAGGATACGCATGGCTTCAATTGTATCACTCCCCGTCGAGAGCCGCGGCCACTGTCGCAGCACCGTGGGGTTGTCCGAAACGCCCACGAGCCCCCGGAGGAGCTCGGCGTGCTGCGCGAACGGCGCTGACTCAGTTGTTGGCGGACACGGGGGCGCCGGCGACGCCCAGCTCGATCTCCGCGAGCGCCTCGCCGGACGCGGCGACATCCTGCGAGAGCTCGGCGAGCTGCTTCACCGTCGTCGAGGCGGCGTCGCTCATGCGAGTCGCCTCGATGCCCGTCGCCGCGAGCTGGAACTTCTCGAGGGCGGCCACGTGGTTGTGCATCCGCGCCACGAGGCGCTCCTTGCCCTTCGCGATCTGGTCGCGGTAGCGCTTCTGGTCATCGAGCGCGGCCCGGGCCGAGGTGTACTGCGCCTTTACCTCGTCGTCCGTCGCGGCGGCGATGCGCGCGTCCATCTCGGCCATGCGCTTCGCCAGGTCATCACCGCTGCCGGGCGCGAGCTTCACCTCGGCGCTCTTCGTCGCGACCTCGAGGGTCTTCAACACGCCGTCGCGCACGAGCGACTTGCCCGCATCCGTATCCCCGAGGCGCTCCTTCGTCGTGTCCCAGATCGCGACCGCGCGGTCGCACAGGTCACGCACTTCCTTGTCCATCGCCGTCGGCAGCGCCTTCACGGCCGTCTGCACCGGGTCGAGCGCCAGCTTCAGGTGGCGCGGCACCATCGCCATCACGCCGACCATGCCCATCGCCGCCCCGGCGACGCCCGACACCATCAGCCCCGACCAGCTCTGGGTCTCGCGCGCACCGACCACGCGCATCGCGCACCACATCGCCACCAGCGACGTCACCGTCGCGACGGCGATCCCGAGCACGCCGCGCGCGCCCTTCGGCCCACCGATCGCGAGGCCGAGCGCCAGCACGAGTGACGACAGCGCCAGCACCGGCCAGGTCACGGTCATCACGAAGAGCGGCGCGATGGCCGCCGCCGCGGCCGCGATTCGCAGCCCCGGCTTGCCGTACGCGAAGCTCGCGCCCGCCGCGATGCCGACGAACCCGGCCGCATACGGAGCGAGGGGCGTCAGCGGATGCAGTGCGAGAGCCGCGAGGAGGCTACCGCCCACCATCCCGGCAGCCGCCTTGTGAAACGACGCGTGGTCACCGAACCGAATGTCCATGAGAGGGTTCAACGCCCTGCCCCGCTGATTCGATCTACGTAGCCCATAGAACCTCGCGGGCCGCTCGCACCTACATCGCCCGCCGTCCGGCCGAGAGCCGGCCATCCGTCCGTATTCCGGCCGGACGCCGCTCGCGGCCCCCGTCATTTCAGGGGCTTGTGGTGGCACCCGGCCTGCTACTCTGGAGTCGTGATGACCGACGACATCACCACGCACATCCTCCGCGAGATCCGTGACGAGGTCCGCGGCATTCGCGCTGACCTCCGGACCACGAACGAGCGCATCGACGCCACGAACGACCGCATGGACGCGATGAACGTCGCGTTGTGCAACCGCATGGACGCGATGAACGACCGCATGGACAGCCTGAACGACCGCATGGACAGCCTGGACGGCCGCATGGACAGCCTGGACGGCCGCATGGACAGCCTGGACGGTCGCATGGATACCCTGCGAGCCGAAACGCGGGCAGGGTTCGCGGGCGTCCTGCACGTCATGGCGGAGCGAGACCGCGGTGCCGATGCGCGCCTCACCCGCCTCGAGGAGCACACCGGCGTGCCGCGGTGAGACCGGCACGCATCGGCACATCGATCGCCCAAACACGAAAGGGCTCCCCGGATGGAGAGCCCTGCTCAGTCTCGATGGATTCGAGAGTGACTTAGAACGTCAGGCGGAAGCCGAGCTGGATGTTGCGCGGCGCCTGGCGCGCGTTGAGACGGCCGTAGTTCTTGTTCGGCGTGATACCAATGTTGCCGTCGTTGCCCGTGTCCGGGTTGATCGCGCGAACGTGGTCCAGATCGTCGATGGAACCACCGACCACCGGGTTCGCGAAGTCGAGCGTGTACGTATCGTCCGTGTCCAACTGGTTCTGCGAGTTCACCATGTTGAAGATACGAACGAAGCCCTCGAGGCGGGTCGACTTGTTGATCTGGTAGCCGTAGGCGATGTGAGCGTCGAGCTGGTACGTGGTGGGCGCACGACCGATGTCGCCGCGCGGCAGGAGGTACGACTCGTCGTCGCCGTAGCTCGGGCTCGCGCCGAGCGTGTTACGCGGGATACCCGACTGGGCACGCGCGCTCGCACCGACCGTCACGATGCCAGCCTTCTTGAGGTCGAACGCGTAGAAGCCGTCGACCTTGAGGA
>LNFM01012296.1_pt1 | contig 11285 bp, 11 predicted proteins | sample 596031 | NCBI WGS metagenome assembly LNFM01 (sample SAMN04254537, study PRJNA301005) | activated carbon metagenome | isolation source: dual media filters at the Ann Arbor, Michigan drinking water treatment plant | place: USA: Ann Arbor | reverse complement strand
GGGCTTCCAAGATTTCTCGCGATCGCGCGACGCGCCCCATGGTTTGTGACGGCGCCTCATCCCGAGACAATCCCCCAAGACAAGAGCCGTCCCAGCCGCGCGCGGGAACGGGCCTAAAGCCGCTACAGATGTGCGTGCCCAGAAGGTACGCCGGCGGCAAGTAAGGATTTTCAGTGAGTGAAGTTACGTTTGCGGACCTCGGTTTGGCCGAGCCGCTGCTGCGTGCATTGACTGCAGCAAACTACACCGTGCCGACGCCCATCCAGGCGCGCACGATTCCCGCCCTGCTGCAGGGCCGTGACGTGCTGGGTATCGCCCAGACCGGCACCGGCAAGACAGCGGCGTTCGCGCTGCCCGTGCTGCAGCTTCTGTCCGAGTCGAAGGAACGCGCCCAGCCCAAGAGCCCGCGCGCCCTCGTGCTGGCGCCGACCCGCGAGCTCGCGGTCCAGATCGCCCGCAGCTTCGACACCTACGGTCGTGGCCTCGGCCTGCGCCTCTGCACCGTCGTCGGCGGCCTGGGTTATGGCCGCCAGATCGAGACCCTGGCGCGCGGCGTCGACATCCTGATCGCCACGCCCGGCCGTCTGCTCGACCTGGTCGAGCGCGGCAACGTGAAGCTCGGCCAGGTCAGCTTCTTCGTCCTCGACGAAGCCGATCGCATGTTCGACATGGGCTTCATCCGCGACGTCCGTCGCATCGCGGCGTCGGTCGCGAAGAACCGGCAGACGCTTCTGTTCTCGGCCACCATGCCGAACGACATCGCCAAGCTCTCCTCGGAGATCCTGAAGAACCCCGAGAAGGTCGAGATCGCGCCCCAGGGCCGCACCGTCGAGAAGATCGACCAGCGCGTCTACTTCGTGAACTCGGCCAACAAGCGCACCCTGCTCAACCATCTTCTGACCGACGAGGCCCTCGAGCGGGTCATCATCTTCACGCGCACCAAGCGCGGCGCCAACCGCGTTGCCGAGGCGCTGGAGGATCGCGGCGTGCGCTCCGAAGCGATCCACGGCAACAAGTCGCAGAACGCCCGCCAGAAGGCGCTCGACAATTTCAGCCGCGGCAAGGCCCGCGTCCTGGTCGCGACCGATCTCGCGTCGCGCGGCATCGACGTGCAGGGCGTGACCCATGTCATCAACTTCGAGCTGCCGGCGGATGCCGAGAGCTATGTCCATCGCATCGGCCGCACCGCGCGCGCCGGCGCCTCGGGCATCGCCATCTCGTTCTGCGACGGCAGCGAGCGCGGCCAGCTCAAGGGAATCGAGCGGCTGACCAACCAGCGCATCCCGGTCGTCCCGACGCCGGCCAACGAGGATATGCCGCAGCTGCCGCCGCCCAAGGCGCGCGCTGAGAACGATGACCGCGATGACCGTCGCGACGAGCGTCCCCGCGAAGGTCGCGGTGGTCCGCGTGGTCCCGGCCGTCCCGCTGGCGGCCGTCCCGGCGGTCATCGCTCGTTCGGTGATCGCGCCAGCCATGATCGCTCGCGCGGCGACCGTCCGCCGGCGCATGCCGAGGGCCAGGCCCGCGGTGGCGACTTCCGGGAGGCCCCGCACGGCGAGCGCCCCCAAGGTGAGCGTCCGCGTGGTCCGCGCCCGCAGGGTGATCGCCCGTTCGGTGACCGCCCCCATGGTGATCGTCCGCAGGGCGACCGCTTCGATCGCGCGCAAGCTGGTCGTCCGCACGGTGACCGTCCGAACGGCGATCGTCCGCAGGGTGACCGGCCGCGGTCGTTCGGCGATCGTCCGAACCACAACGGTGGCAGCGGCCACTATGCGCCCCGACCGCACGGGGACCGTCCCCAGGGCGACCGGCCGCAAGGCGATCGCCCTGCCGGCGATCGTCCGCAGGGTCCGCGTCCCCAGTGGAAGGGTCGCCGCTTCGGCGGCGGCGGTGGTCGCGGCCGCGCCGCCTAGCTGAGAATTCCTTCCTCGCGGAAGATTTCCAGGCACTTCGAAAGAGCGCGCTCATAACGGGCGCGCTCTTTTGCCATCGAGGCATCGTCCCAGTCGAAGAAGCCGCCCTTGGTCTTGAAGCCGATGCGGCCCTGGTCGACGTTGCGCTGGAGCACCGGCGGCGGCCCGTCCGAATTGTTGAGATCGGGCCAGATGATCTTGGCGACGGCGCAGGTCGTGTCCCAGCCGGAATGCTCCTTCTGGGTGATCGGACCGGCGGCGGCATAGCGGAAGCCGAAGGAGAGACGCACGGTGGCGTCGATATCCTCGGGCGAGGCGACGCCTTCCTCGATCAGCCACAGCGCCTCACGCATCAGCGCGCCCTGGATGCGGTTGCCCAGGAAGCCGATCACGTCCTTCTTCACCTGGACCGGTCGCTTGCCCAGTGCGCGCATGATCTCGCCGACGTTTTCGGCCAGCGTCACGTCGGTGTGGACGGAACGCACCACCTCGACCAGCGGGATCAGGTGCGCCGGCATGAAGAAGTGCAGACCCATCATGCGATCCTGACTCGCGAGGCCCTTGCCGATCTCGCTGATCGGGAAGCTCGACGAGTTCGAGGTGAGGGGCACGCCGGGACGGGAGAGCCGCTCCAGGTCGGCGAAGATCTTCTGCTTCAGCGTCAGATCCTCGGTCACCGTCTCGACCACGATGTCGATCTGCGCCCACGGCGCCTCCTCGAGGGTCGCATAGGTCGCGAGGCCCGAGACATCGTCCGGCTTTCCCATGGCCTGGAGCGCGCGGGATGTCGCCGCAGGCAGCCCGTCGCGGGTCGAGGCCGAGCGCGACACGACGTCCACTTTCCAGCCGCCGCCCAGGAACATGGCGATGATTCCGACGCCCATCGTGCCGCCCCCCAGCACCAGGGCGTGTCGTTCGCTTTGCGGCATTCCTTTTCCTCCCGTATCGACGCGTGACCCCTGCCGGGGCAGTATCCCGGCCAAGTTAACCGGATTTTCAACGCGGGAGAAAACGTATGAGCGCCACCTTCAAGGATCTCGGTATCAGCACCGACGGTGCGGTCGGAATCGTCGAGATTCAGCGGCCGCCGCACAACTTCTTCGACAACTCGCTGATCAACCAGATCGCCGACGCCTTCGAGGCGTTCGACCGCGACGACAAAATCCGCGCCTACGTGCTGTGCGCGCAGGGCAAGTCGTTCTGCGCCGGCGCCGATTTCGCCAACCGCCCGCAGACCGGCGCGGCCGAGAGCGGCAAGCACCTCTACAAGGAAGCGACCCGCATTTTCCGCGCGAAGAAGCCCAGCGTCGGGGCGATCCAGGGACCGGCGATCGGCGGCGGCCTCGGCCTCGCGCTGGCGCCCGATTTCCGTGTCGCCGCCCCGGAGGCGCGCTTCGCCGCCAACTTCACGCGGCTCGGTTTCCATCCCGGCTTCTCGCTCACCTACACGCTGCCGCGCCTGATCGGCCAGCAGAAGGCGAACCTGATGTTCCTCACCGGCCGCCGTATCGGCGGCGAGGAGGCGGTGGAATGGGGCCTGGCCGACGTGCTGGCGCCGCTGGCCGACGTCCGCAAGGAAGCGATCAAGCTGGCGCAGGAGATCGCCGAGTCGGCACCGCTCGCGGTGATGTCGACGCGCGAGACGATGCGCCGTGGCTTCGCCGATGGCGCCGAGGCGGCGACCGAGCGCGAGCTGACCGAGCAGGAATGGACCCGCAAGACCGAGGACTTCAAGGAGGGCGTCAAGTCCTACGCCGAGAAGCGCCCCGGCAACTGGAAGAACCGCTAGGGAGCGTTCCATGGCTCAGGTCTCGGGCAAGGTTGCCATCGTCACGGGCGGTGCTTCCGGCATCGGCGAGGCCTGTGCCGAAACGCTGGCGCGCGAAGGCGCGTCGGTTCTCATCACCGACATCGACGACACCCTTGGAAAGGGTGTCGTCGAGCGCATCGTGAAAGCGGGCGGCAAGGCGCACTATCTGCGTCACGACGTGCGCGACGAGGCGGCGTGGCCCGGCATCGTCGCCGACGCCGAGAAGCAGTACGGCCGCCTCGACATCATGGTGGCCAATGCCGGCATCGGCATCATGTCGCCCATCGCGACCATGACTCTCGCCGACTGGCAGCGTCAGCAGGCCATCAATCTCGACGGCGTGTTCCTCTCCATCAAGCATTCGATCCCGGCGATGAAGCGGGTGGGCGGCGGCTCGATCGTGCTGATGTCGTCAGTGGCCGGCCTGCGCGGCGCGCCGGGCCTCGCGGCCTATTCGGCGACCAAGGGCGGTGTGCGCCTGCTGGCGAAGTCGGTGGCGCTTGAACACGCGGCCGACAACATCCGCTGCAACTCGGTGCATCCCGGCATCATCGCCACGCCGATCTGGGAGAAGATCCCGACCGGTGCCGAAGGCAATCGCCGCAATGCGCCGATCGATCCGCGCGAGCGCGCCGCCGCCACGGTGCCGCTGCCTCGGGTTGGCGAGGCGCAGGACATCGCCAACGGCGTGCTTTTCCTGTGCACTGACGCCGGCAACTACATCACCGGCCAGGAGCTGGTGATCGACGGCGGCATGACGGCGGGCGGGCGGCCGACCCGGCCACTGCAATAGTCCCATGGGCGACGCCGCGCGGCTCTGGATCGTCGTCGCCGCGCTGAGCGGCGCGATCTCGGTCATCGTCGGCGCCTTCGCGGCCCATGGTCTCGACCTGCGTACGGAAGCCGGCCTGAAGGCGCGCGACTGGCTGCAGACCGGCAGCCACTACCAGATGGTCCATGCCCTGGCGATGCTGGGCATTTGCGCCCTGGCCGGCGCGGAACTGCTGAATGCGCGCCTGGCAGTTGTCGCCCTGTGGCTCTTCCTGGCGGGCAGCGTCCTGTTTCCCGGCGCTCTCTATTCCCTGTCGTTCGGCGGCCCGCGATGGTTCGGCGCCGTGGCGCCGATCGGCGGTCTCGCCTTCATCGCGGGCTGGGTGATCCTGGCGATCGCCGCGTTGAAGCGGCCGGTCGGCTGATCTCAGGAAAGCTGCTCGTCCAGCAGTTTTAGCGCTTCGGCGGCGAAGGCGCGCATGTTGGCGACGCGGTCATCCGAGCCGGTGCGCAAGGTGCGCGCGACGCTGCCCCGGGGGCCCACGACCGCGACGCAAGTGTGTCCCGCCGGATCGCCGTAGGAGTTGCCGGTCGGACCGGAGGCGCCGGTCTCGGCAAGGCCCCAGGTCGTCTTGAGTCGCTCGCGGACGTGCTCGGCGGCCAGCAAGGCCCAGGGCTCGGAGGAGGAGCGGACGCCGGCGCGCTTTTCGCGCGGCACGGCGAGGAACGCATCGCCGGCCGGCCGCGTGTAGACCACGGCGCCGCCCATGAAATAGGCCGACGCACCCGGCACGGCGAGCAGCGCGGCGGAGACCAGACCGCCTGCCGACGATTCGGAAATGCCGACGGTCTCTTTGCGGGCCTTGAGTTTTTCGCCGACGCGTTGGGCGAGCGGGAGCAGGGATTCCATCGGGTCAGTCCTTCTTCGTGAACATGTCGAGGACCAGCGGCACCTGCTGGCCCATCCAGATCGCGCGGTCGCGATGATCCTCGAGATCGTGCCCGGTGTTGGGATGAATGAACACCGTAAGTTCGCCGCGGTTCAAGGTCAGCCATGACATGACGGGCAGGAATTGTTCGTTCTTCAGGGCGACCTGGTAACTGAAGCGCGGATGCGGTCCGACCGGCTTCTCGTGGAAGCGGCCCATCTCGATCGGGAAAGTCTTTTCGATGCGCTCGCGCAACGCCCACGCAGCGTCGCGCGAGGCGGCGTCGAAATAGACGTGTGCGTGCCAGTCCTTGATTTGATCCGTATTCATGACGTTCACCATAATGCGCAGCTCAACCCGCCTGTCGGAACCCAGAGCCGTTCCCCGAGCGGAGCAGGCTTGCTAGGGTCAGGCATCATGAACTTCGATTTCTCCGACGACCAGAAGCTGCTCAAGGAGCAGGTTCGCAAATTCCTCGCCGACAAGTGCCCCACCAAAGTGGTGCGGCGCGTGCTCGACGGCAACGAAACCCACGCGGAAGATGTCTGGAAAGGCCTCGTCGATCTCGGCGTGCCGGCCCTCGGCATTCCCGAAGAGTATGGCGGCATGGGCCTGTCGCCGCTGGAGGTCTGCGTCGCTGCCGAAGAGATCGGCCGCGCCGCGGCGCCGGTGCCGTTCGACAGCTCGGTCGTGCTGGCGACCGAAGCGCTGAAGCTCGCGGGCTCCGACGCGCAGAAGAAGAAGTGGCTTCCCGAACTCGCGTCGGGCAAGGTGATCGGCACGCTGGCCATCGCCGAGGGCGCGCAGCCGCCGAAGCCGCGCACCATCCGCACGACGTTCGGTGGCGGCCGTCTCAACGGCCGGAAGCTGCCGGTGACCGACGGCGAAGCCGCGACCTTCGCCATTGCGCTCGCCAACACCGGTGGCTCGGGCGATCGCGCCGTCTCTCTGGTGCTGGTCGACCTCCGCCACGCGGGCGTCACGAAGAAGCGCATCGAGACGATCGACCCCGCACGCAAGCATGCCGAACTCACCTTCAACGACGCCTCGGCCGAAGTGTTGGGCGGCGAGGGAGAGGGCTGGCGCCTGCTCGAGAAGCTCTACGATGCGGCGGCGGTCTACTTCGCGTTTGCCCAGGTAGGCGGCGCGGAGGCCGCGATGTGGATGGCGCGCGACTATGCGCTGCAGCGGCAGGCCTTCGGCCGGGCGATCGGCTCGTACCAGGCGATCAAGCACAAGCTGGCGGACTGCTACGTGAAGCTCGAGCTGGCGCGCTCCAATGCCTATTACGGCGCCATGATGCTGACCGAGGACGGCGCCGACCTGCCGCTGGCGGCGGCGGCGGCGCGCATCGCCGCGACCGACGCCTACGATTTCGCGGCCAAGGAGAACATCCAGACCCATGGCGGCATCGGCTTCACCTGGGAGGCCGACACGCAGTTCCACTATCGCCGCTCGCGCCTGCTGGCGCTGTCGATCGGCGGTCCGATGGCCTGGAAGGACAAGCTGGTGACCCGTCTCGAACAGAAGAACGCGGCCTAGGAGGGAACGATGGATTTCAACGACACCTCAGAAGAAGCCGCCTTCCGCCAGGAAGTGCGCAGCTGGCTGGACACCAACGCCACGCGCAAGAGCGACGACACGCAGAGCAACCGCGCGCGCAACGACGATCCCGAACTGCTCCAGAAGGCCAAGGAGTGGCAGGACAAGAAGGCCAGGGCCGGCTACGCGCGCCTGACCTGGCCCAAGGAGTTCGGCGGCCGTGGTGCCTCGCCGATCCTGCAGGTGATCTATCAGCAGGAAGAGGCGAACTACCTGGTGCCGCTCGGCTTCTTCGACATCGGGCTGGGCATGTGCATCCCGACCATGATGGCCTATGCCAAGCCCGAGCAGTTGCAGCGCTACGTGAAGCCCGCCCTGCACGGCCAGGAAGTGTGGTGCCAGCTCTTCTCCGAGCCCGCCGCCGGCTCCGACGTGGCGGGTATCCGCACCAAGGCCGAGCGCGACGGCGACGACTGGATCATCAACGGCCAGAAGGTCTGGACGTCGGGCGCGCACTATTGCGACTTCGGCATCGTGATCACGCGCACCGACCCGAATGTCCCGAAGCACGCCGGCCTCACCATGTTCTTCCTCGACATGAAGACGCCGGGCGTCGAAGTCCGTCCGATCAAGCAGATGTCGGGCGGCGCCAACTTCAACGAGGTGTTCTTCACCAACGTCCGCATCCCCGACAGCCAGCGCCTGGGCAAGGTGGGTGAGGGCTGGAAGGCCGCTCTCACCACGCTGATGAACGAGCGCCTCGCGGTCGGCCTGCCCTCGGGCGGCCTGGATATCGACGAGCTGATGGAGCTGGCGCGCGAGACCGAGCTGGAAGACGGCGCGGCGATCCGCAACCAGCAGGTCCGCTCGAAGATCGCCGAATGGTATGTCCAGCAGCAGGGGCTGAAACTCACCCGCTACCGCACGCTGACCGCCCTCTCCAAGGGCCAGACGCCGGGGCCGGAATCCTCGATCATCAAGATCGTGGCGGCGCCCAAGATGCAGGACATGGGCGCATTCGCCATGGAGCTGATGGGCCATGCCGGCATCATGAAGGAGGACGTGCCCTTCGCGGCCGGCTTCCAGGCGCAGTGGATCGGCGGCGCGGGCTTCCGCATCGCCGGCGGCACCGACGAGATCCTGCGCAACATCGTGGCTGAGCGCGTGCTGGGACTGCCTGCCGACATTCGTGTCGACAAAGACGTGCCGTTTAACAAGTTGACGCGCTCATAGCGCGTTAGCTTGTTAAACGGGGCGAGCGGCAGCGCTTGTAACCAAGCGCGGGAGCTCGCTCGGTGCAGAATAGATAAGGACGATGATCCATATCCATTCTGCCCGGCGTGGGTTCTCGCGCCTCAGAAGGCGCTGCCGCCCACCGGCGCTGAAAATGCTCAGCGCATTTTCAGCGCCCATTCTGTGTACTTCTTCGCCTGTGCCTGCGTGTCGGCGTAGTACTTCGCGTACTCCGCGCCGACCATCGGCTTCAACGCAAGCCCGACCGCGTCCATCTTCTGCAGCATTTCCGGCGACTTGATCGCCTTCAGGAACGCTGTCTCGATCACCTTCACGACGTCGGCCGGCGTGCCCTTGGGCGCGCCGACGCCGCGCGTCGAGGAAGAGATGATCGTGGGCATGCCCAGTTCCTTGGTGCAGGGCACGTTGGGCAGGAACTTCGAACGCTCGACGTCGGTGACCGCGAGGCCCCGCACCTCGCCGGACTGGACGCGCTTGAAGACGCCGCCGACATTGTCGAAGGCGCAGTCGACATGGCCGCCGAGCACACCGGTGATCTGCTGCGCCCCGCCGTCGAAATGGACGATGCGGAACTCGCACTTGGCGGCCTCCTGGACCATCAGGATGGCCAGATGGTCGTCGCTCAGGATGCCGGTGGTACAGGCGCTGATCTTGCCGGGGTTCTTGCGCGCCGCCTCCGTGAGGTCGGCCAGCGTCTTGTAGGGGCTGTCGCCCTTCACCCAGATCAGGCCGGGATCGAGCACCTGGTTGATGACCGGAATGAAGCTGTCGACGTTGAACGCGGCCTTGCGTTCGGGATCGAGGATAATGGTGTTGACGGCGGGCAGGTTGAGGAAGCCCAGCGTGTAACCGTCGGGACGGGCGCGGGCGACCTCGGTGAAGCCGATCTGGCCGCCGGCGCCGGCCTTGTTGACGACGGTGATCGTCTGGCCGAGATCCTTTTCGGCGGCCGCCGCGAGGATGCGGGCGCCGACGTCGGTGCTGCCGCCCGGGGGAAAGGCGACGATCAACTGAACCGCGCGGCGCGGATAGTTCTGGGCGAGGGCGGGGCTGGCGACGGCCGCGGCGGCCGTGGCGGCGAGCAGGGTGCGGCGACGAATGATCATTTTATCCTCCCTTTGTTGACGACTGGAACGCGCGTTACTCGATGTCGCTCTCCCTGAGTGGTGCCAGCGAGCGCGGCTTGAACAGCAGGAAGGCGATCACGATCACCGGAATTGCGAGCAGGATGAGGGCGACCGGACGGTCGAGGAAGATGGCGAAGCTGCCGCCGGAGATCTCGAGCGTCGTTCGCAGCGATCGTTCCATCATCGGGCCCAGGATCAGCGCCAGGATCGCCGGCGCGATCGGGAAGTCGAGCTTGCGCAGCAGGTAGCCCAGGATGCCGAAGCCCAGCATGACCCAGACGTCGAACAGGCTCTGCTTCAGGCCATAGGCGCCGATCACGCAGAAGATCAGCACGCCCGCGCACATGTAGCTGAACGGGATCTTGAGCAGCTTGGCCCACAGGCCGACCAGCGGCAGGTTGAGGATCAGCAGCAGCGCGTTGCCCACGAAGAAGCTGGCGATCACCGTCCACACCAGCTGCGGCTGCTCCTTGAACAGGAAGGGGCCCGGCGTGATGCCGTTCACGATGAAGGCCCCCATCAGCACTGCGATGGTGGGCGAACTGGGAATGCCGAGCGCCAGCAGCGGCACCATCGAGGCGTTGGCGTAGGCGTTGTTGGCGGTCTCGGCCGAGGCCACGCCCTCGATCGCGCCCTTGCCGAAGCGTTCGGGCGTCTTGGAGACGCGCTTCTCCAGCACGTAGGCCATGAAGGTCGGCACGATCGCGCCGACGCCGGGGATCAGGCCCAGCACGAAGCCCACGACCGTGCCGCGGCCGATCGCGCCCGCGGACTGGCGACACTCCGCTCCCGTCGGCATCCAGCTCTTGAGTTCGGCCTCGACCATGTGGGTCTGGCGCTTCTCGGCGGCGAGCAACAGCTCGGCGACGCCGAACAGGCCCATGACCACCGGCACGAAGCCGATGCCGTCGTAGAGTTCCTCGACGCCGAAGGTGAATCGCGGCGCGCCGCGCACCGGATCGACACCGATCATCGCGAACAGGAGCCCGATCACCGTCATGAGCAGGGCCGCCAGCATGTTGTTGCCGGCGAGGCCGACGACGAGGCAGAGGCCGGCGACCATGAGGGCGAAGAACTCGGCCGGCCCGAACTTCAGCGCCAGAGAGGCCAGCGGCATGGCGACGGCGACCAGCGCCACGGTGGCCAGGGTGCCGCCCACGAAGGACCCGATGGCGGCGATGCCGAGCGCCGAGCCGGCGCGGCCCTGCTTCGCCATCTGGTGCCCGTCGATGCAGGTCACGACCGAGGCGGCTTCACCCGGCACGTTGATCAGCACGGAGGTGATGGTGCCGCCGTACATGGCGCCGTAGTAGATGGCGCAGAGCATGATGATGGCGCCGGTGGCGTCGAGGCTGAAGGTGAGCGGGATCAGGATCGCTGTGCCGGCCGCTGGCCCGAGGCCGGGCAGCACGCCGATTAGCGTCCCCAGCATGCAGCCCACGAAGGCGTAGAGGAGATAGCCGGGCGTCAGCGCCGCTGCGAAGCCCTGGAGCAGATGGCCGAGGGCTTCCATGTGTCTATATCCCGAACCGGCCGGTCGGCAGGAGAACGTCCAACCACGTGGTGAAGAGGTAGTAGACGCCGAAGCTGCCGAGGACGGCGAAGACGGCGATGAGCCACCAGCGGCGCTCGCCCAGCGCGATCACGAGGGCGGCGTTGAAGACCAGCATGGCGAGACGGAAGCCCACGAACTCCATCGCAATGGTGACCGCCGCCAGCAGCCCCACGATCGCGAAGCAGCGCAAGGCGCCCCATCCATGCGGCAGGATGCGAACCTCTTCGATCGAAGCGTCTGTGGCCGGCTCCGGCTCGCGCCAGATCGACACGAGCAGGGCAAGCGAGAGGACGATGCCGATCAGCGCCAGCCAGAACGGAAAGAAGCCCGGGCCGGGGCCCAGGCGGTCGGTCAGCGACAGCAACAATGATTGCCAGAGTGCGA
>LNFM01012295.1_pt1 | contig 11285 bp, 8 predicted proteins | sample 596031 | NCBI WGS metagenome assembly LNFM01 (sample SAMN04254537, study PRJNA301005) | activated carbon metagenome | isolation source: dual media filters at the Ann Arbor, Michigan drinking water treatment plant | place: USA: Ann Arbor | reverse complement strand
AGCGACGTTCACTGCTGCTGCCATCCTATGGATCATCTTCTCTGCGCTTTGCATCTATGAGCTGCAGGCGCGGTCCGGCGCTTTCGAGACGCTGAAGCGCGGGCTGTCCCAACTGGCGGAGAATCCACGCATCGTCGCCCTTCTCGTCGCTTGGTTCTTCGCACTGTTCCTCGAGGGAGTCGCCGGGTTCGGAACGCCGGTGGCGCTGACGGCGCCGATTCTAGTTGGACTGGGCTTTACCCCCGTACGGGCGGTCACGCTCGCCCTGGTCGGCCATGCGGCAGGCGTCTCGTTCGGGGCCGTCGGTACGCCAGTGTTGCCGCAGATGGCCGCCACTGGGCTCTCTGGCCTCGAACTCGCACGACCAGCGGGCCTCTTGCACGCTGGCCTCGGAACAATTCTGGTCGCCTTCCTGGTGCGGCTCGCAGGTGACACGTCGCCGCAGCCGCGTGAATGGATTTATGGCGCGCTGGCCGCGCTTCTTTTCTTCGTACCATTCCTCGCCCTTGCCTGGTTCGTTAGTCCCGAATTGCCAACCGTAGGCGGCGCCATCCTCGGTGGAATAGCTTTCGCTCTCATCATCAGGCGTCGCACGCCAACGTCCACGGGCGAGAAGGGGCCCGGTGGCTGGGCAATACTACATGCGGCCCTGCCATATCTCACGGTGGTCGTCCTCGTCCTGGCCACCCGCCTCATTCCGCCGCTTCGCGAGGCGTTGCAGATGGTTTCATGGGATTGGACCGTCCTCGAAACCTTCGCGGGCCATATCGAGCCGCTCTATCATCCCGGTACGCTCCTGCTCCTGAGCTTCATCCTCGGTGGCTTCATGCAAGGACGATCAACAATAAACATCGCACGCGCAGCGACGCGTGCCGCTCATCGCGTAGCGCCCGTCGTCATCGCCCTGCTAGCCATGCTTGCTATCTCACGCCTCATGGTGCATACCGGCATGATCCAGTCGCTCGCAGAGGCGGCTGCGGCGATGGGGGCCGCCTGGCCTTTCTTCGCTCCGTTTATTGGACTGCTTGGCACGTTTGTCACCGGTTCGGCGACTTCATCGAACATCCTCTTCTCCCGGTTCCAGGAAGCAACCGCCATGTCACTGGCGCTGCCCGTCGCCACACTGCAAGGAGCTCAGAACTTCGGTGCGGCGGTCGGCAATATGGTATGCCCACACAACATCATTGCCGGTGGGGCGACGGTCGGTCTTGCCGGGCGCGAGGGCGAGATCCTGCGCACAACAGCCATCGCCTGCCTGACTTATGCGGCGGCGGGCGGTCTTTTTCTCGTGTGGCTTGTTTGAGCCACGACTGGCGTAACGGTTGCCGAAGAAGCTCTGTGAACGAGAGGAACTGGACGACTCGTTTGGCTTGGCCCCGAGATTTGAAGCGCTGTATCTTTCGCTCTTGTCGCCGCACGAAGAGGATAGAGTTCTCAGTTCGGTTGTTTTCTCGCAAAGAGACGAGTTATTCAATGCTTGCATGGTCGACAATCAGGCTATCGTCATCCCCAATGATGATCGACGGATGCAGGCATTGACCGGAACGATAAGCAACGCTGAGGAATCGATCGCAAAAACTGATTTAGCGCTCGGGATCGGCCTGCTGACTGAATCATTGGGACAACGATGATTGCAAGAATGCTCGATGACCAACTTGGAATTGAACCGTGTCCGGCCTGGTCGCTAACATGGCTTTGCGCTCAATGAGCGATCCGGATCCCGCTTTCTCTGGTCCAGTTCAGACCCTTTCGGAGCGGCTCAACCAGAACTGCTTTTGCATCACGCTCGACCGAGGGTCGCTCTGCGAGGCTCTGGAGCACGAGGCTGGCGATCCTGCGTTCTGCGAGACTTTCATCCGACCGAAGGCCCACTTGTTCTCGAACGTGCCCGTGTTTCTCGCAGCCACCGCGATAGCCGAGATGCAAAAGGTGGTGACCGCTGTCGAAACGACAGCCCAGCTGCCTGCTTACAAAGCCGCGGTTCTCTCCTGGGCGCCTGAAATCTCGCAGGAGGACCACGGCCCGGTTGGTGCGATGATGGGCTACGACTTCCATCTTGGCGAAGACGGCCCCCGGCTAATCGAGATCAATACAAACGCCGGCGGGGCATTCCTTAATGCCCTTCTAGCAAAGGCGCAGCGCAAGTGTTGTGCCGAAATGGACATGCCACTGACGCCGCACACCTTTGAGGATGCGGCGTTTCGGATGTTTCAGGACGAATGGATGCGCCAGCGGGGAGCCGGCGCCGCACGTCGGATTGCTATCGTCGACGACAGGCCGGAGGAACAGTATCTCTACCCTGAGTTTGTGCTCGTACGGCAAGTTCTGGCCGCGCGAGGCGTGGACGCGATTATCACGGATGCTAGCCATCTTCGCTACGAGGCGGGCCGGCTCAGCGTCGAGGGCAAGCAAATCGACCTCGTGTATAACCGCGTCACCGACTTCGCGTTTGATCAGCCAGAGCACAGAGCGCTACGTGAGGCCTACCGCGATGGCGCGGTGGTCATAACGCCAAATCCGCATAACCACGCCCTTCTTGCCGACAAGCGCAACCTCTCGCTGCTCTCGGATCCGGCTAAGCTCAAGGCTTGGGGCTTGGAACCAACACTTCTGGCCCAGCTTAAAGCGGTCCCACGCACAGTCATTGTCACTTCAGAAAATGCCGACGAGCTCTGGACGTCGCGCAAGGGCCTGTTCTTCAAGCCGATGGGCGGACATGGCGGCAAGGCGGTGTACCGCGGAGACAAGGTGACGAAGAGCGTATGGATGGATATTCAACGTGGCGGCTACGTTGCTCAGACCTTGGTCCGGCCGAGCGAGCGCATGATCATGATCGATGAAACACCCCAAGTGCGGAAGATGGATGTTCGGCTCTACTCTTATTCCGGAAAGGTGCTTCTGGTGGCTGCGCGCCTCTATCAAGGTCAGACCACAAACTTCAGAACTCCTGGCGGTGGGTTTGCTCCGGTGTTCGTGGTCTGAATCAATATTGATTTTCGCGTTCGAATCGCACGCATGTGCCATCGCTCCCGAATCGGACCGCATCACGATGCGTGTTGATCAGTGGCACGGTGGCCGCCGCCCCCACCCTAATCAGCAACGCCTTGCAGTGCGCGCAGTCCAGATACGAACGCGGATATACGGCTATTTCCGCATCCTAGCCCCGCCCTATTCACGGGGCTAAAGCGACGGGGCAGGCCCTCAAGCGGGTTTTGGCCCGCCGGGCTGCTTACGCGATCCCGGGTCTCTCTTCCGCATGGTTGTCAGCTCGGGGAGCGCTAACGAGGCGGCCTCCTTTGCCGCTGGACTTCCGTTGCAGACAGAGCGTGTATGGGCCTCACGCAGGGCCACTCCGGCCCCGCAGCCCCGGACTAGGTAACTGGCCGGGCTGTGGGTAGTGGAAGCGCCGCGATCGTCGCGGCGCCGAACACCGACGGAGCTCATCATGGCTAAGTCCGCAAAGCGCATCCAAAAAGCCAAAGTCAAAAACGCTGCATCGAATGCGAAACCGCGACGCAAAGCCGCAGTTTTCTCTAAAGAAGCAGCTGTCAGTCAGACTGCCAACACAACTTCCAAAAAAGCATTCAAAGCTGGCGGTAATCTCTCCGGCGTCTTGGATCTCGTGCGTCGCAAAGACGGCGCTTCGATTGCCGATCTGCAGAAAGCAACCGGATGGCTGCCGCACAGTATTCGTGCTGCCCTGACCGGATTTCGCAAACAAGGTGTCAGAATTACCCGCTCCAAGAACGGAGATGGGGTGACCATCTATACGGCGAGCCAAGCCTAACGGTCGCCATGTCAGACGATCTCGACGGCCTCACAAGGGCGTCGCGTCAGGACCTGATCGCCCACTGGGAGGCGGCCTATCGCCGGCCGCCCCCCAAGGGCATCAGCCGACGCCTCCTTGAATACTCTGCCGCCTACAACATCCAGGTTGGGTGTAATAGCGGTCTTAAACCCTCCACTAAACGCAAGCTACGCCAGAACGCCCTGACCGTTCGCGAGCGTCGGCTTAATGGCGGCATGGCCGCAGCACCGAAGAAACGCTCCCATCTCGCCGTCGGCACACGGCTGATGCGGGATTGGCACGGCAGCACCCACACCGTCGACGTGGTCGAGGACGGCTTTCGATACAACAAGCAGACCTACAAGTCGCTGTCCGAGATCGCCAAGCTGATCACCGGCGCCCATTGGTCCGGGCCCCGCTTCTTCGGGGTAAAGTGACCGATGCTGCGCTGCGCCATATATACCCGCAAATCGACCGACGAGGGATTAGACCAAGAGTTCAATTCTCTCGATGCGCAGCGGGAGGCCTGCGAGGCCTACATCAAGAGCCAAAAGCACGAAGGCTGGAAGCTCCTCCCCCACTATTATGACGACGGGGGATATTCCGGCGGGTCAATGGAGCGACCCGCGCTTAGGAAGCTGCTCGCCGAGATCGAAGCCGGCCGGATCGATATTGTGGTGGTCTATAAGGTGGATCGCCTCACCCGTGCTCTTTCCGATTTCGCCCGGATGGTGGAACTGTTCGACAAGAACAAGGTCTCCTTCGTCTCGGTCACCCAGCAGTTCAATACCACCACCTCCATGGGTCGGCTGACCCTAAACGTCCTACTGTCCTTCGCGCAGTTCGAACGCGAAGTCACGGCCGAGCGGATCCGCGACAAGATCGCGGCCTCGAAGAAGAAGGGCATGTGGATGGGGAGTCCGCCGCCTCTCGGCTACGACATCCGCGACAAGAAACTGGTCATCAACGAAACCGAAGCCAAGGCGGTTAGGATTCTCTTCGACCTATACTTGGAGCTCGGCTCGGTCCGAGCCCTCAAGGAAGAGGCCGACCGTCGTGGCATCCGCACCAAGCACCGGCCCAATACCAAGACCGAAGGCAACAAACCCTTCAGCCGCGGCAATCTATACGCCCTGCTTTCAAACGCGCTCTACGTTGGCGAGGTCCGACACAAGAAGGCGACATACCCAGGGCAACACGCGGCCATCATCGATCGCGACACCTGGGAGAGTGTTCAGAACAGCTTAAAAACCAGCGCGTCAAACCGTCGAAGCGATACCAACACGACCGGGCCACACCTGCTTACGGGGCGGATATTCGACGACAACGGCGAACCTCTGTGCCCAACCCACACCAATAAAAAGGGCAAGCATTACCACTACTACATCTCTAAACATCTGATGCACGCGAGCGCAAAATCGCAAGACGGCGGCTGGAGACTGCCGGCACGTAAAATAGAAGATCTAGTTACAGATGCCTTGGCGAACTTATTGCGCGACACGCGCCAACTCATTACTCAGCTATTGGAACAAGCCCCATCGCCTGCTCTGCTGCGCACGATTGGAGCCGAAGCTGACAAACTCGCGTCGTCGCTACAGAGCGCCGATCTCAATGCTCGGCAGGTCGTCCTCACGAACCTGATCCGGCGGATTGTCCTGCAGCAGACTGCTCTCGTCATTGAACTCGACCGAGGCCGCTTGATGGAGACGTTGCTCGCTCCGCAAGCGCCGTCAAACGAAGTGCCGGTCATCATCACGGTCCCCCTTAGGCTTGGACGACGTGGCGTTGAAATAAAGCTGATTCTCAACTCGGACAACAAAGTTGGTCATTGCTGTGACGAGGCTCTGATCAACCTTGTCTCAAGGTCCCGATGTTGGTTCGACAAGATTGCACGAGGAGAGGTCGACTCGGTTCTAGCGATTGCCGAGCGAGAGGGAATCGATCCGAGCGACGTCGGGCGAGATCTGCAGCTTGCGTTTCTGGCCCCCGAGATCGTCGACGCCATCCTGACCGGAGATCAACCGGTCGAGTTGACCGCCAATCGTTTGCGCCTGATCGGCGCACTGCCGCGCGAATGGAATCGGCAGCGCGAATTGCTCGGCTTCGCCAGCAAATCGGGCCAGACCTGACGTTCAGTTTCCGTAAAAACGGGTCTCGGAAATAGCCCCTTAGAGACTTTTGCCCAAAAGCGCCCTGCCCGGCCGATATCCCGAGTCTCTGCCACGCCGGAGACACCCGGAATCCCCCGGTGTCCCGGCGTTTTGGCCCGAGAGAAAACGGGTCAGTGAAATGACGGAAATGGAGTGGTGGGCGCACAAGGACTCGAACCTTGGACCCGCTGATTAAGAGTCAGCTGCTCTACCAACTGAGCTATGCGCCCCCAATGGCTTAAAGTCCCAAGAGGGACCGGGGATATAGCAAAGCCCGCCGGGCTTGTCGATAGGCGAAGCACGGGGCTGAATCCCCCGCCGAAAACCCCGATTTTATCGGCTTTTCGGCCTGTGCATAACTCGGGTCCCGGCTTGGACGGCCGGCGCCCGGCTTTACATGTCGTTGCCGCCGTTGCGCCCGACCATCAGGTCGCGGTGGATATAAACGCCCATGATCAGCCCGAAGCTGAACAGCAGGGTCAGCATCGAGGTGCCGCCGTAGGACACCAGCGGCAGCGGCACGCCGACCACCGGCAGGAGGCCCATGACCATCGCGACGTTGATGAAGACATAGAGGAAGAACATCGAGGTCAGGCCAAGGGCCAGCAGGCGGCCGAACTGGCTGCGGCTGCGCAGCGCGATGGCGTAGCCGTAGACGATGATCAGAGTATAGAGCGCCAGCAGGGTCAGGCCGCCGACGATGCCCCACTCCTCGGCCAGCGCCGTGAAGATGAAGTCGGTCTGCTTTTCCGGCAAGAAGCTCAGATGCGCCTGGCTGCCTTCGAGGAAGCCCTTGCCGAAGATGCCGCCCGAGCCGAGCGCGATCTTCGACTGCATGATGTGATAGCCCGAGCCGAGCGGATCGCTTTCCGGGTTCATGAAGGTGAGGATGCGCTGCTTTTGGTAGTCGCGCAGGAAGCCCCAGGCGATCGGCAGGGCGGCCCCGGCGGCGGCGATGATCACAGCGAACTTCCACAGGCGCACGCCGGCGAGCAGGAACAGCATGCCGCCGGTCAGCGTCAGCATCGTTGCCGTGCCGAGATCGGGCTGCACCAGCACCAGGCCGGCGGGCATGACGACGAGCATCAAGGGCCAGACCAGATACTGCGGCCGTCCGACCTGCTCATGGCTGAGGCCGTGGAAATAACGCGCCAGCACCAGGACGATGGCGACCTTCATCACCTCGGAGGGCTGCAGGCTGAGCGGGCCGATATGAATCCAGCGCTGCGCGCCCATGCCGATGACGCCGGCGACGTCGACCCAGATCAGCATCAGCAGGCCGACGCCATAGATGAGATAGGCATAGCGCATCCACACGCGCAGATCGACCATGGCGACCATCACCATGATGCCGACGCCGATGGCGAAGCGCGCCATCTGGCGCATCGCCCAGGGCTGGAAATCGCCGCCGGCCGCCGAATAGAGCATGGCGAAGCCGACCGAGCTGACGAGCAGCAGCAGGAAGACCAGCCCCCAGTTGAGCTGCAAGAATTTCTGCGCCAGCGTCATCTGCGTTGAACGCGAGGAGGACAGCAGGCTCATGGCGTGTCCCTCATGGCGTTTCTCTGGGCATCGGCAACGGCCCGAGCGCCGCTAGGCTGGACGACGGTGCCTTGTTCACCGGATCGCGCTTCTGGCATTCGAGCAGGATGTCGCGCGCGATCGGCGCGGCGACGGCGGCGCCGCCGCCGCCATGCTCGACGATCATGCCGATGGCGTAGCGTGGATTGTCGACCGGGGCATAGGCCACGAATAGTGCATGGTCGCGGTCCCGCCATGGGCGCTGCTCGTTCTTGAGCACGCCGGTCGAGCGCTCGGCCATGGTGATGCGCTTGACCTGCGCCGAGCCGGTCTTGCCGGCCAGCGCATATTCCTTTTCCTTGATGCGGGCGTTGAATGCCGTGCCGCCGGGAATGTTGGAGACGGCGTTCATGCCGCCGCGCATCACCGCGAGATGGGCCTGCGAGATGCCGAGCGAGGGGAAATTCGGGCCGTCTGCCGCATGCGCGGCGGAGACGAGCTGTCCGTTATTCATGGCCATATCGGCGGCATGGCGCGTCAGCGTCGGCACCACCGCCTTGCCGCTGGCGATGCGCGCCGTCATGGTCGCGAGCTGCAGCGGCGTCGTCAGGACGAAGCCCTGGCCGATACCGGCCACCAGCGTCTCGCCGAGCGACCAGCCGTGCCCCTTCATGCGGCGCTTCCAGTCGCGCGTCGGCATCAGGCCCGGCCGCTCGCCCGGCAGCTCGATGCCGAGCTGCGTGCCGAGGCCGAAGCGCCGGCCCATTTCCGAGATGCGGTCGATGCCGATCTTCTGCGCCAGATCGTAGAAATAGACGTCGCAGGAATGCATCAGGCCCTGGGTCATATCGACCGTGCCGTGGCCGCCCTTCTTCCAACAGTGGAAGCGGACGTTGCCGAGGTCGCGGTGGCCCGGGCAAAAGACGCGATGGTCCGGCGTGACCATGCCGCTTTCGAGGGCGGCGAGCGCGACGATCATCTTGAAGGTCGAGCCCGGCGGATACTGGCCCGAGAGCGCCTTGTTGCTGAGCGGCGCCTTCTCGTTGTTGAGCAGCGCCCGCCAGTTCTCGCCGCTGATGCCGTTGGTGAACAGGTTGGGATCGAAGCTCGGCGCCGAAACCAGCGCCAGCACTTCGCCGTTGGTCACGTCCATCACCACGGCGGCGCCGCTTTCCTCGCCGAAGCGTTGATGGGCGAAAGACTGCAGCCCCATGTCGATGGTGAGCTGGATGTCCTCGCCGGGCTGGCCTTCGCGGCGGTCGAGCTCGCGAATGACGCGGCCGAAGGCGTTGACTTCCATCTCGCTGCGCCCGGCGCGGCCGCGCAGGCGCAGATCATGGGTCTTCTCGATGCCGTTCTTGCCGATGCGGAAATCGGGCAGTTCGAGCAGCGGATCGCCGGTCAGCTCCTTCTCGGAAACGGCGGCGACATAGCCGATCAGATGCGCCGTCTGGTCGGCGTAAGGATAATGGCGGCTCTGGCCGACCTCGATACTGACGCCCGGCAAGTCCGGCGCGTTGACCTCGATGCGCGAGACCTCTTCCCAGGTCAGGTTCTCGCGCACCATGGTCGGGATGAAGCTGCGCTTGCGCTTGACGTCGCGCATGATGCGCCGCTTTTCGTACTCGGTCAGCTCGACGATGGCGCCGACTCGCTCCAGGGTGCGCTCGACGTTCGAGGTTTTCTCGGCGATGACGATGACGCGGTAATTCTGCTTGTTGGTCGCCATCTGCACGCCGTAGCGATCGACGATGCGGCCGCGCGGCGGCGGCAACAGCCGCAGATTGATGCGGTTATCCTCCGACAGCAGCTTATATTTCTCGGACTCGACGACCTGCAGGTAATACATGCGGCCGGTCAGCGCGGAAAACAGCACGAGCTGCGCGCCGCCGAGCAGCAGCGCGCGGCGCGTGAAGGATTTGATGCGGTCTTGATCGCGGTTCACGGCGGCATCCTCAGGCCGGCTGCGGCAACAGGCGCTGCGCGCCCGAGAGCAGCAGGGCGGCGAGCGGGTAGAGCGCCAGCGTGAGCAGGAACTGGAAGGTCGCCGGGCCCGGCCGGATGATCACGCCGAAGGCGATCGAGGCGAGCAGCCAAGCGACGACGATGGCGATGAGGGCGATCAGCATGAAGCCCCACCAGACCAGGGTGAAGGGCTTGCCGAGGAAGAAGCGGCGCTGGTTGGCGACCATGCCATAGACCAGCAGCAGCATGATGGCATTGAGGCCGAAGGGCGTGCCGGCGAGCGCGTCCTGCACCAGGCCGATGCAGAAGACGAGCCAGGGCGGCAGGAGATGCGGCCGGTAGATCGCCCAGAAGAACACCGCGCAGAGCGAGAACAGCGGCACCACCGAGGCATAGCCAGCGACTGGCAGCGGCACGGCGCCGAGGATCACCAGCGCCAGGGTGAAAGCCAAGGGGACCAGGTTGCGACCGAACCGGTCCAGACGCTGCCAGAGCCCCCCGCTCTTCATTGTCTGGGCCCGCCGGGCGGCGGCAGGTTCGGCAGTGTTTCGGGTTGCGGCGGCACGCCGTCCTCATCCTCGGACTGGGCAACCTCGCCCGCGACCGGCGCCGCAGGGGTGACGGCCTGGGGCGCAGCCACCGGGGGCGCGACAACTTGCGGCGCGGGTTTGAGCGCCGGGCGCTCGATGATCACCGGCGCATCGGCGGCCGAGGCCTCCGGCGCCGGGATCGGTCCGAAATCGACGATGCGGACATATTCGAGGCGGTCCCAATTGACGAAAGGCTGCACGCGCATCTGGCCGTCGCGCATGCCGAGCACGACGCCGACCGGCAGGCCGGCGGGCAGCAAGCCGCCATGGCCCGAGGTGACGACGCGCTCGCCCACCTTGGGACGCGAGTTGGGCGGCAGGAAGGAGAGTTGCGGCTGCGCCGAATTGTCGCCGGCGAGAATGGCGCGGTCGCGGCTGGTCTCCAGCATCACCGGAATCTTGGAATTGAAGTCGGTGAGCAGCAGAATGCGCGCCGAGCGCTGGCCGACGTCGGTCACGCGGCCCACCAGGCCTTCCTCGTTCAGCGCCGCCAGGCCCTTGGCCACGCCGTCGCGCGCGCCGGAATTGATCAAGGTGCTGCGCACGAAGGGCCCGCCGCCGTCGCCGACGACGCGGGCCGAAATGAAACCGCCGCGCGCCGGCGGCACGTAATTCAGCAGATTGCGCAGCGCCTCGTTCTCGGCGGCGAGATGGGTGGCGACGCCGTGCCACGCCCGCAGGCGGCCGTTCTCCTCGCGCAGGCGCATGTTCTCTTCACGCAAATGCATCATCTCGCCGGTCTGCGTGATGAAGTCCGACACCGTGGCGACGGGACGCGACAGCGCATCGAGAATCGGCGCGGCGATATCGGCGATGCCGGCGCGGGCGCGTTCGACGACGACGTTCTCTGCCTTGCCGAGCAGCATCAGGGCGAAGGCGAGAATAAACAGCGACAGAAACGCGAAGCGCTGGGCGAGACCCCGGAAGGTCGCCAGCTTGGCCATCACGCCCGGCTTCTGAATCTTGCTCGCCATAACGCTCCGCTTACGGTTTCACGCGTTGTCGGTCCTTGGGATCAGTAGCTCTGGCTCAAGACGTGCTTGAGCGTCTTCATTTCCTCGAGCGCGCGGCCCGTGCCGAGCACGACGCAGGACAGCGGATCGTCGGCGATCGACACCGGCAGCCCCGTGGCGTGGCGCAGCACGTAATCGAGGTTACCGAGCAGCGCGCCGCCGCCGGTCATGACGATGCCCTTGTCGACGATGTCGGCGGCCAATTCCGGCGCCGTATGTTCGAGCGCTACCTTCACGGCCTCGACGATGGCGCTGATCG
>LNFM01022320.1_pt1 | contig 11286 bp, 10 predicted proteins | sample 596031 | NCBI WGS metagenome assembly LNFM01 (sample SAMN04254537, study PRJNA301005) | activated carbon metagenome | isolation source: dual media filters at the Ann Arbor, Michigan drinking water treatment plant | place: USA: Ann Arbor | reverse complement strand
GACAGTGAAACGCCTTTGCGCCGATGATAGTGCGGGTTCCCGTGTGAAAGTAGGTCATCGTCAGGCTCTTACCCAGCCCCCCAAACCCCCTCGTACCCTCGGTACCTGGGGGTTTGGGCTTTATGAGACCGAAGTCCACCTCGGAAACCGAAGGGGGTTGGAGGGAATTGCATCAAACATTGATCAAGAGGTCACCCTCAATCCTCAGTGCTTCACTTTTGGCGAGATCGTTTATCAGCGAGTCCAGCGAATCTCTCAGGGCGGCCATGTCCGGGGCTGGAACTCGACGTTCAATACTGGCCAAGTAGGGTGTTCTGACATACCAATCGAACATCTGAAGTGTGGGAGCGCATTGCCATTCAAGCAGTTTGAACTTGATCAGCACCTTGAGTGCGTGACGCCGATGTTTATCGGGATTGTTTACAAACTGCTCCAAGCGACTGCGCGCTCTTTGCAGGGCGCCATCAACGTCTTCGAACACTGCCCCGTGGCCGGGAACCACGGTTAGTGGGTTCAGCGACTCAATAAGAGTCAGGGTGTTGGCGACGTCGTCAAACGCTTCTATGCCTTCCAGTTCCGGGAACACGATACCAAAGCCGTTTTCCCAAAGCGCATCTGCAGAAATCAGCACCTTTTGTTCGGGCTCATACAAAACAATCGAGTGTGGGTCGTGCCCTTTGGCGGCATGAATCTCCCAAGGGACGTCACCCAACAGAAGGGTGGTCCCTGGATTCAGCACGTTGTCAAAACCAAAGGCTGGACAGGATTGTCCAGTGGGTTCGTACGTGAGGGCTACAGGATCCCAGGCTGAAACAAACTTTGACTGCCCAGGTGGAATCGATGTCTTGAGCTTGGGGAATGCGGTTTGTAGCTCGGAGTTGCCACCGCAATGGTCACTGTGAAGATGGGTGTTGATCAGAAGGTCCAGTGCTCGCCCCTGCAGTGCGTCCCTAACCAAGGCGAGGGTTTGACCTGCATGGGTGCAATAGCCGGAGTCCACGAGCGCTGTTGATTCGTTGCCTTGGATCAGAACGTTGTTGGACGAAAGCCAGCCGCGTTCAAACACGGTGACTCCCAACTGCTCGAAGCGAGCAGCGAGTGAGGCAGGCTTGTTTGATTTCTTCATGCGGGGTCAGGCGTCCGAACAGATGGGATCGGCCCAGAAAAGAGCAGTCCTGTCATGAGCTGCGAATGAGCTCTTCGTTCAAGGCGTCACTGCACACTCCGAAGTCGTCATCAAACAACGCGCCTACCCAGCCTGATTCACGCTCGCTGATCGTTCGAAGAAAAGGCTGAGCATCCCCCAAGGCGGCAAACGCATCAAACCCGGTTTCAAGAAAATGCTGCAAGGCATCGAGTCCAGCTGAACGGGCTGGATTGCGCATCAAGCGAAGCCCGAGTCGCAAGGTCTTCATGCGCGTGAGTCGTTGGAGCTCAAGTCCCATATGCTGCACCACGGAGAGTTGCCGCTCTCGAGATGTCCGGTCACCTGTCTGGCGCCAAGCGAGGATGTATCGCTCAGGAGCCGAAAGCGACTTGTCCAGCGAGAGCCAGTGCGTGGCCAAACGATGGTCAAGCACCTCAGTCAGCGCGTGAGTTTCCGACAGGTCAACCGCCAGTTGGGCAACGGCCTCAGGAAACAAGCGCTCAAACGCGCCCGCAATCCGGCCAAACTGCGCATCACGCCGGGAAAAGTCATGGACGCCATAGAGCTCATCCAGAAAGAACCGCGTGGCGGGTGCATATCTTGAATCTGAAAGAAAGTCGGCGTAGGTGGCACGGAAACGCCGAGCCTGAAGGCGCTTGATGTCTTCCACAGCCGACTGCAAACCCACAGATTGCGCCTGGAGGCGCAGTTCGCTGACGCGAGCCAAATGCGTGCGGATTTGATCGGAGGCGCTGGGGTTCGAACTCATGAGTCGGTGGGTAACTGCAAGAGCAGTCTATTCCCAAGACCGTCTCCAAAGTGTCGCCGAGGGTCATCGGGGGTGTTTCACGTGCGATAGTTTGCCCATGCCACCTGCAACCACCCCCCAAATGCATCGTCAGCGCCACCGCACATCGTCGATGGCCTTGCTTCAACAGACGGCGGTGTTGGTGTTGGCAGCGCTGGTCGCCATGTGGGTGGGCTGGATGTGGTCTGGCTCTGCCGTCGTGATGGTTGCTGGCCTCACATTGCTGACCATGGGTTATGCCGTGGTGCTGGGTATTGAAACGATAGCCGCAGCGGCCATCAACCGCTCTGACGCCGCCCAGCACGCCAGCAAAACCGAATGGTTGCGGGCGTGGTGGCAAGAAGTGAAGGTGGCGCCCCAGGTTTTTGCATGGCGCCAACCCTTTCGCTGGCGTCAACTGCCGGACACCTCGGTGGCGCTGCCCACGTCTCGACCCGCGGCGGTGCTCGTCCATGGCTTCTTTTGCAACCGCGGGTTCTGGCTGCCCTGGATGGAGCGCATGCAGGCACTGGGCATCCCATACGTTTCGGTCAACCTCGAACCCATATTCGGGTCGATTGACGACTACGCACCTGTTGTCGATGAAGCCGTGACGCGTGCCACCGCGCTGACAGGCCAGGCACCAACCCTGATCTGCCACAGCATGGGCGGACTGGCTGCGCGGGCGTGGTTGGCCGCGACGCCGGATGCAGCTTCACGCATTCACAAGATCGTCACAATCGGCACGCCCCACCGCGGCACCTGGCTGGCCCGCTTCAGCCCCCAGGCCAACGGGCGTCAGATGCGCCACGACTGCGATTGGCAACAGAGCCTCGTTGCACGTGAACTGGAGTTGCACCCGCAGCGCAACGCCGACTTGTTCATTTGCTGGTACAGCAACACGGACAACATCGTCTTCCCGGCCTCCACCGCCACCTTGCCCGACGCAGACAACCGCCTTGTGACGGGCGCGGCGCATGTCGCCCTCGCCTTTCACCCGAGGGTGATGGCGGAGTCGCTGGCGATGTTGGCGCCGGCTGAAAGGTCGCCAAGTGAACGCACTGTTTCGTAGAGGGGCGCGAAATCGGGCGCAGTCATGTTGAACAACTGATCAAAGCCGTCGATAACAAAATACGTGGATTGATAGTCGTCAATCTTGTAGCGGGTGCGCATGCAACGCAGCAGGTCCAGTGCAATGCGTTGAGGTTGTGGACTCGTGACGCTGTGGCGCAACTCACCCGACGAGCTCAGTATGCCGGCGCCGTACGCGCGCAGCCCGTCGGGCTGGCGGATAAGACCGAACTCGATGGTGTACCAATACAGCCGGGACAGCAGCTCGCCCGCACCCAGATCGTGTGCTTTCAGGCCGCCAGCGCCGTAGCGCTGCACGTAGTCGGCGAACAACGGGTTGAACAACAACGGCACGTGGCCGAACAGGTCGTGAAAAACATCGGGCTCGACCACGTAGTCGAATTCGTCGGGACTTCGGATCCAGTCGGTCACCGGAAAGCGTCGATGCGCCAGCAGTTCGAAGAACGGACGCTCCGGAATGAGGCCGGGCACGGCCACCAGCTCCCAGCCGGTCACGGGCTTCAGCCGCGCGTTGATGTCGTCGAACCGAGGGATGCGGTCGCGGGCGCCCAGCGAAGGCAGCGCTTCGATGAACGCATCACAGGCCAGGCCCGGCAACAGCGCGGTCTGGCGCTCGTACAGGCGACGGTAGGTGTCGTGATCCGCTTCTGTGTAGGCGGCCCAGTTCTGCGCGCAGGTGTAGTCGGCCTCAGCCCGCGCGTAGTCGCCGCGTGGCGGGCGTTCGCTGGCGCCATAGACAACAGGTTCAACGGCCATTTCAGGCTTTCAAAACACCGCGGCGCACCTGGTCGAGTTCCATCGTCTCGAACAACGCCTTGAAGTTGCCCTCGCCAAAACCCTGGTTGCCCTTGCGCTGGATGAACTCGAAAAAGATCGGGCCCAGCTGGTTCTCGCTGAAGATCTGCAGCAGCAGTTCACCCGGTGTGCCGTCCACCAGGATGTTGCGCTGTTTGAGCGCTTCCACGTTCTCGCCGTGGTTCGGGATGCGCCGGGGCAGCAGCTCGTAGTAGGTGTCGCTGGTGTTGAGCAGCTTCACGCCGCTGAGCTCCAGTGCGTCCACCGTGTTGTAGAGGTTGGTCGAGCCCATGGCGATGTGCTGGATGCCCTCGCCGTGGTAGCGGTCCAGGTACTCCTGAATCTGACCGGCTTTTTCGTTGCCTTCCTCGTTGATCGGGATGCGGATCTTCCCGCAGGGGCTGGTCATGGCCTTGCTCTTCACGCCGGTGGCCTGGCCTTCGATGTCGAAGTAGCGCACTTCGCGGAAATTGAACAGCCGCTCGTAGAAGCCAGCCCACTCGTCCATGCGGCCGCGGTGCACGTTGTGCGTGAGGTGGTCGATGTAAGTCAGGCCGTGACCCGCGGGGTTGAGGTCGGCGCCGGAGTTCTCGCCCATCGGCTGGAAGTCCACGTCGAAGAAACCGATGTTGCCGATGTCGCCGGTTTTGGCGCCGTTCTTGCCGCGCCACTGGTCGATGAAATAGATGATGGAGTCGCCGATGCCCTTGATGGCCGGGATGTTCAGCTCACCCGGACCAGCCGACTGTGCATAGCCCCACGCACCGAGTGAAATGGCACGCTCGTAGGCCGCTTTGGCATCGGCCACGCGGAATGCGATGGCGCACACGCTCGGGCCGTGCAGGCGAGCAAAACGCTGAGCGAAGCTGTCGGGCTCTGCGTTGATGATGAAGTTGATCTCGCCCTGGCGGTACAACGTCACGGCCTTGCGTCGGTGCTTGGCGATTGGCTTGAAGCCCATGCGCTCGAACAGTGCGCCCATGGCCACTGGGTCCGGCGCGGCGTACTCGATGAATTCGAAACCGTCGGTACCCATCGGGTTGTCCCATTCGGTCGCGGCGGTCTGGACGGCGTTCGGCAAGGGTGAGTTCATGTTGGTCTCCGGTGGCGTAGGGAAATGGGCCACTGTAGGGGCGCAGCCTGTCACGATTTCAGCGTTTTGTGGCGTTCCGCTTGTCGCTCTTGCAGGAAAGCTGCATAGTTCGGCAAATGGAAGCACTGGACAAGCTGGATCGACACATACTGCGCAGCCTGCAGGCTGATGGACGCGCCACTTACGACCAGATCGCCGAGACCGTGGGCCTGTCACCCAGTGCTGTGCTCAGGCGCGTGCGCCGCCTGGAAGATGCGCAGGTCATCGACCGTTATGTGGCGCTGGTGCGGCCGGAGGCGGTGGGCCTCGGTCTCACCGCCTATGTCAACGTGCGGCTGGAGAAACACGCCGGCACCGCCAAGCGCAATCCCATGGACGAGTTCCGCGCCAGCGTCATGGCGTGGCCTGAGGTGGTTGAGTGTGCGGCACTCACCGGCGAGATGGACTTTCAGTTGCGGCTGGTGGTTGCCGACATGGCGGCGTATTCGCGCTTCATCATGGACACCTTGCTCAAACACCCCAGCGTGCAGGACTGCAAGACCAGCTTCGTCATGGACCGTGTGAAAAGCACGACGGCGCTGCCGCTGTAGGACGCGCGAAACGCGACCGGCGGTCACTGTCTGTCCGTCCATCGGTGAAAGACCCTTTTAGGGACTTCAGTCCTTGTTGATATAGGGATAACCCTTAAAGTCCAGCCATGGTCAACCCCGCCCGCTGGTTCAAGTCTGCAACGCTGCCCGCCCAGTCACCGGCCGACGCTGTCGCCAACCCCAAGCGCACGTCGGAAGAGCACCACTTTCCGTCCACCAGCGTGGTGGTACCCATCCGCTCCATGGGACCGGGGCATCGCGACCGCATCCTCCAGCATCTTCTCGCACTTGAGCCGCACGACCGCTACCTACGCTTCGGTTATGCCGCCAACGATGAGCAGATCACCCGCTACGTGGACCAGCTCAACTTTGAGCGCGACGAACTCTTCGGCATCTTCAACCGCCGGCTCGACCTGATCGCCATGGCCCACCTGGCCTTCTCGATCGATCCTCAGTACACCAGCTGCGCCGAGTTCGGCGTGTCGGTGTCCAAGAGCGCGCGCGGCCGGGGTTATGGCAGCCGCCTGTTTGAGCGCGCCGTCATGCACGCGCGCAACGAAGGTGTGACGCAGATCTTCATCCATGCGCTGTCAGAGAACACCGCAATGCTCAAGATCGCTCGCCATGCGGGTGCCATCATCGAGCGCGACGGCTCTGAGTCCGAAGCCCACTTGCGGCTGCCGCCAGCCGACTTCGACTCGCGTGTGACCGAACTCGTGAACCAGCAGGTGGCCCTCACCGACTACCACCTCAAGGTTCAAGCCAAACAGTTCTGGCGCCTGCTGAGCATGTTGCAGGATATCCGTCAGGGTGTGCGTGAAGCCCGCGACCGAGCGCGCGGCTGACGTCTGATCGGCGCATCGATGCGGCTCGGCCGCATTTTCGCTGTGAGCCACCGGCTTGCGGCTTCAGTGGCCGAATCCCCTCCCAGTGGTGGGCCGCAGCGCAGCCTGCGGCATGTCGACAAACGTGGTTTCCTGCAAAAGCTCGCGGAGTTCATCCACCCCGGGCCGGACTCCAAAGACGAGCTGATTGAAACCCTCGCCGACGCCGAGGACAACGACATCATCAACGCCGAATCGCGTGTGATGCTCGAGGGAGTGATCCGCATCGCAGACATGACCGCTGGCGACGTGATGGTGGCCACGCCGCGCATGGATGTTCTGGACATCGACGCGCCTTACGATGAACTCCTCCACCTGGTCATCGACACCGCGCACTCGCGCTTTCCGGTGTTCGAGGGCGAGCGCGAAAACATCATTGGCATCCTGCTGGCGAAAGATTTGCTCAAGCTGCAGCGAGCACCCGAACTCAACATCCGCGCCCTGCTGCGCCCGGCCACCTTCGTACCCGAAACCAAGGGGCTCAACGACCTGCTGCGCGAGTTTCGCGGCAACCGCAACCACCTCGCCATCGTCATCGACGAGTTTGGCCGCGTGGCTGGTCTCATCACCATTGAAGACGTGCTGGAAGAAATCGTCGGCGAGATCGAAGACGAATTCGATGTGGCCGAGGACGAAGGCGACATCTTTGCCTTGGCTGACAGCACCTGGCGCGTCAGCGGCGACACGCCGATCGAGCGCATCAATGAGTCCTTCGGCCTGAAGCTCCCGGAGGACGACTTCGACACCATTGGCGGCATGATCGCCCACACCATGGGGCATGTGCCCAAGCGGGGCGAGACCCACGAACTCGAAGGCCTGCGCTTTGTCGTGCTGCACACCAAGGGTGGTGCGGTGAAGTGGTTCAAGGTCATGCCGGTTCCGGCAGAGCCCTGAGCCCCGCCGCGAGCCCGCCCGGTTTATGCGCAGTCTCTTTGGATCGCTCCATACCCCGTCGAGCTTCAACCCGATGAGCCGCCGCCCCCCGGGACGCAGCGCCCGCGGCAGCGGTTTTTTCTGGTTCTGGATCTGCTTGCTGGGTGGCGTTGTGCAGGCCGCTTCCATCGCGTGGCCATTCGCTGGCTGGAGCCTGCCCGGCATGAGCCCGGGGCAACCCAGCGGCTTCTGGCAGATTGTCTCGCTGTCCCTTCTGGTGCTTGCCTTGCAGTACGCCACGCGTGTGGGGCAGGCGGCTTGGCGAGGCTGGGTGTTCTCCACTGCCTGGCTCTCAGGCACCTTCTGGTGGCTGTTCATTTCGCTGCACATCTTTGGCGGCTTGCCGGCCTGGCTGGCGGTGCTGGCGGTGGTTGCGCTGGCGGGAGCGCTCTCGATCTATTACGCCGTGGCGGTGGGCCTTCTTTGCAGCTGGGCCCCCGTTTCCCGTACCGCGCAGGCGTTGCTGTTTGCGTCGCTCTGGACCTTGGCCGAACTGGCACGGGGTCACTGGTTCACCGGCTTCCCATGGGGTGCCGGCGGCTACGCGCAGGTGGACCTGATGACGCCCTGGGCGCCGCTGGTGGGCGTGTACGGCATGGGTTTCCTGGCCGCCATCCTGGCCTACGCCGTGGCCTCCGTGGTCTCGGGCCTGTGGCGGCGTTTGAGCACCTGGATGCTCTCGCCGGTGAGCCGGCCTGTGGGGCGGACCGCCGCAGGATCGCGCATGGCGACGCCGGGTCCCCGTGTACAGGCCCGCGTGGTACCGGGATTGACCGATGGCTGGTGGGGTTTGGCGCGGTCGTTGATCCTGCTCGTGCTGGTGGGTGGGTTGTTGTTGAGCATGCTCGGTGGTGGCCAGGCTTGGCGCACCCTGGGGCAGCGCGGTACCGCCAGCACTGGCGAGCTGCGGGTGTGGCTGTTGCAAGGCAACATTGCGCAAGACCAGAAGTTCGTGCCCGGCACCGGCATTGCCCAAGCCTTGTTCTGGTACCCGCAACAGATCGGCCTGGCGGTGGACGCCGCGCGTGCCAACCCCGCTGCAGGTCCGCAGCTCGTGGTGGCGCCGGAGACCGCCATTCCACTGCTGCCCAACCAGTTGGGCGCTGACTTCTGGAAGCCGCTGCTCGGCGGTCTCGCGGATCAAGCGGCTGGCGGTACCAGCGCACTGGTCGGCCTGCCTCTGGGCAGCCTGGAGCAGGGCTACACCAACTCGGTGTGGGGCCTCACGCCCGAGACCGCCGCGAAGGAGCGGGCCCGGGTTGACGTGCCTGGCGCGCTGGGGGCCAGCGTCTACCGCTACGACAAGAACCACCTGGTGCCGTTTGGTGAATTCATCCCGCCACTGTTTCGCTGGTTCACCGATCTCCTGAACATCCCGCTGGGCGATTTCAACCGCGGTGGCCTGGCCCAGCCCTCGTGGCCGGTGGCGGGGCAGCGCGTCGCGCCCAACATCTGCTTTGAAGACCTCTTTGGCGAAGAGCTGGCCGCGTCGTTCGCCAACACGGCCACCGCCCCCAGCGTGCTGGTCAACCTGAGCAACATCGCCTGGTTCGGCGACTCGGTGGCCATTGACCAGCACCTGCAGATCTCGCGGCTGCGCGCCATGGAGCTGGGTCGTCCCATGCTGCGCGCCACCAACACCGGGGCCACCGCCGTGATTGACCACAACGGTGTGGTCACGCACCAGCTGGACCGGCTCACACGTGGCCGGCTGGAGGCCACTGTGCAGGGACGCAGCGGTATCACGCCTTATGCGCAATGGACCGCGCGTTGGGGTCTCATGCCGATGTGGGTCGGCTGTCTGGTGCTGGTGCTCGTCATTGCGTCCTTGCGCAGCCTGGGCCGCCGGGGCGGCCGTACCCGCCGGCGCTGATCGACGCGGCCTCAGCGATTCGACAGCAATCGCTCACAACTCCATCAGACACCGCGCCGGGTGCGTTGGTACAACTCAAGACCCCCGACCCTTTTGGCGGGGCATTCTTGAGGGAGCTCTCCATGGCGTCATCCATTCCGTTCGACCATCCCTCGCTGGTGCTGGGTCACGTCGTCAACACCGACCTGCTCAGCCGATTGGAAAAAATCGCTGGCCTGCAGGCCAAAACCGATGCTGCGTTCGAGCGCATGAACTCGTTCATTGCCATGCGGCGCGGGCTGAGCATGACGATCAACGAACTGGTCAGCCTCGGTGTGGACATCACCGAGCTCAAGACGCGGATCGTGGAGCTCAACCAACACGTCAGTGACGCCGCACGCGACTACATGACGGCGCGCATCGCGAACGACACCGGCGTGCAGCAGCTGCGTGAAGAAGTGGCGGCCATCGAAAACGTGGCGGGAATCGAGAGCCCGCTGGACTTCACCGGTGTGCAGGTCGAGCGCCTGCCGCTGGCCTCGGACTCGATCAAGATCGATCTCCAGTACTTCTCGTACGGCAGCAACGACGACAGCAGCGCCACGGCGATCGCCAACATCGAGGGCGTGATCCGGGAGTCGACCTCGTCGCTGGGCCCCGCAGCGCGGGACGTGCCCAAAACGGCTGCGGCGCAAGTGCAACAGCAGCTCAAGAACCACAGCCTGATCGGCACCATCGTTATCACCGCCAGCGCCACCCACCGGTCCTCGGCCATGTTGCAGCCGCTCAAGCTTGACGTTGACAAGGCGGTCGAGGTCTGGAACAGCGTGCACAGCGCGGCGGGTGAGGGCATCAACACCACCGATCTCGCTTCGATGATCCAGACGTCCGAGGCACAGGGCGGCGCAGCCGACGCAAACAACCTCACCCTGCTCACCGGCGCGAACTACGGCTCCAGCTTCATCGGCATGGTGCACATGGTCAACAACGAGATGGCCGGCACCGGGCTGGCCGCTGATCAGGAAGAGGCGATGCAGGAGCAGCTGCGCATGGGTGGATGGCTCAAGGCGGCCACCGGGGGCTTTGGTGTGGACGAATCGGTGCTGGAGAATGTGCGCAAGCTCCTCAGCACGCAAAACGTGACCACCCATGTCAACCTCATCGTGCTGGGCAGCGTGCCCTCGCTGGCCTCGTCTCAGTTGCGCATGGGCGTGGCGACCTTGCTCGACGACCCGCAGCGGGGTAGCTCCAGCGCGCATGGCCAGTCCTTTGAGCCGCGCCAGACCGCAAGTTCCATGGCCGACAGTTCACTCAGGGGCGGTCAGCAAGCCGCCGTGCAAAGTGGCCTGATGCAAAGCGTCATCCAGGGCCTGGGCACCATCGACCATGGCAGCAACAAGGTGGTCGACCTCAACACCTTGATGAATGCGTTCGACAACTACATCACCCAGGTCTCGGACACCAAATCGGTGGGCATCCCGATCAGCTTTTTCTTCAAGAAAATCTCCAAGGCGCACATCGCGCAGCTGTGGCTCGACAAGTACTTCGCCCTGGCCAAGAACAAGGGCGATCCCGCTGCTGCCAAGGCTGCGCCGACGAAGTGACCGGGCGCACCCGGCCGGGTGGGGCGCGCCCGTAAAATCGGGGTTTGCGCAGCCGCGACCGGTGCGCTCCTTCTTCCTTCTGCGCGGCCCGCGCGCCAGCCCCATGTTGACCTTCCAGCAAATCATCCTGACCTTGCAGTCCTACTGGGACAAGCAAGGCTGCGCCCTGCTCCAGCCCTACGACATGGAGGTGGGCGCTGGCACCAGCCACACCGCCACCTTCCTGCGCGCCCTCGGCCCCGAGCCCTGGAAAGCCGCCTACGTGCAGCCCAGCCGCCGCCCCAAGGACGGTCGCTACGGCGAAAACCCCAACCGCCTGCAGCACTACTACCAGTACCAGGTGGTGCTGAAGCCAGCGCCAAGCAACATCCTGGAGCTCTACCTCGGCAGCCTGGAGGCGCTGGGCTTCGACCTGAAGAAAAACGACATCCGCTTCGTGGAAGACGACTGGGAAAACCCCACGCTCGGCGCCTGGGGCCTGGGCTGGGAGGTGTGGCTCAACGGCATGG
>LNFM01012293.1_pt1 | contig 11287 bp, 9 predicted proteins | sample 596031 | NCBI WGS metagenome assembly LNFM01 (sample SAMN04254537, study PRJNA301005) | activated carbon metagenome | isolation source: dual media filters at the Ann Arbor, Michigan drinking water treatment plant | place: USA: Ann Arbor | reverse complement strand
TCACGAATCCGGTCCACACTTGCGTGCTGAAAGTTCGCATCGCGCAGCGGCGCATTGACGAAAACCGCCCGCGGCGCCAACGCGGCTATCAGCTCATAAAAATCAAACGGGACGTTCTGCGGCGCGCCCAAATACTGGCCCATCCGCATCATGTACCGTTCCTGCACCCAACCCTTGATGTTCCCGCCGTAGTAATCCAAAAACGAATCGAACCCGCAACTCGAAACCACTACCCCGATCCGTTCCTCGTGCACCGCAGTATAGATCGCGTTGTGCCCACCCAACGAATGCCCGATCGCCGCATACTTGCCCCGCCGCACCTGCGGCAAACTGTCGAGCAGATCCAGCGCCCGCACGTTATCCCAAATCGCCTTCATCGTCCCGCTTTCGTAGCCCAGCTTCCGCACGTCCGGCTGATACTCCGCCAACTGCACATAACTCGGCGAAATCGTCACGAAGCCGCGCTCGGCCAGCTCCGCGGCGTACTGCCGGTGCGGCCGCCCGCCCAGCCCCACCACCACCTTGTACCCAGCCTCGTTGTCCGTCGGATGCAGGCACAATACCCCCGCTGCCCGCTTCCCCGCCAGCGCCGCTTTCGGCAGGCAAAGAAACGCCGTCGTCCGCGATCCCGGCTCGGCCGCATACGAAATGGACCGCCGCACATAGCTGCCCATGTCGGTCTCGTCGAGCACCTTCACGTCCAACGGACACCGCTTTTCGCTTCCCGGCAGCGGCCCCGTCACCTGGTGCATTCCGGCCAACGCCTCCCGCCGGCGCACCTCCCACTCCCGCTTGCTCTTCGCCACCCGGATCTTCCCGCCATCCCGGTACTCGAGCAGGTTGGTCCGGCTCAGCCCTCGCAAAGGCGGCAAAGGCGGCGCGGTCTGCGCCCGTGCCAGCAGCGGCAAGCCCGCAACAAAATCACGGCGATTCATTTCACGTTCTCCCGCAAGTCCGGCGGCGCTTTCGTCACCACCTCTACCAGTCCCACAATCTCGTCCAAGCTATTTCGCACCGGAGCCAACACCGAAATAAAGCCGGGCTTCTCCTTCACCGTCCGCCGCCGGCCGGTCTTCAACACGTCCAGCATCGCCGCCGGCGCGGGCTGAAACAGCTTTCCCCACGGCCAAAACTGGCTCATCTCATGCCGGTTCCGAATCACCACGTGTACTATATCCGGCCGAATGGGCATCCACAGATTCACATCCACCGGATAATCCGCCAATAGTGCCAACCGCATCAGCGTCTTCTTGGTCGCCAAGAACGCGGCATCGTTCACGTCGTAATTGTCCGCGTCCGCCCAACGGTCCGGCGATGGATTCCGCAACATAAACTCCATCGCCCGCGGCGTGACGATTCGCTGGCAGACATCGCCGTCCACCATCACGCTGGCGGTGCGGGCGATGGCATCCAACTCCTGCTCCCGCTGGGCCGCCAGCGGACTCACCAGCACAAGAACCAACACCAGCCATCTCATTGTTCACCCCCCACCGCATACTCATGCACCCGCTGCCACGCCTCCGGCCGCACCTTCGAAAACCTCGCCTCAAACGGATCCAGGGCCGCCCCAATGCTCACATTGTTCCATTCGAGCACCGGCGTCTTCGCCAGCGGCGGCGCCACATTGCGCCAATCCGCCAGCGTACTCCCGTTGAACCGCTTCACCACTTCTGCCGTCACCGCGGCCCGGTTCCCCTTCGCCGCCCGTTGCTCCAGCAAAGCAAGGTCCTGCAGGCAGTTCCGCTGCACCTTCAGCCGAATGCACGCCAGCGGCTCCCCGATCCCGAAACGGTCCCCAGGGTACACCAGCGTTTCTCCGCCGCCTTCCAACTGGAACCACGGATCCGGTCCCGGGTCCACCGTCTGCCACCGCACGAACCCCTGCACCCCGGTCACCCAGGAGCGCAGCGGATTCAACGTCATCATCGCGGCAGCTTTGTCCACCGTCGGCGTACCACCGTACGACCAGATCTGATCGCCACGCGCCCGCAACCGCTCCGCCGAACCCGGATACCAACTCAACATCCCCTCACCTACCACCCAGAAGTTCACAACCTTGGCAAGGCTCTGGAACTGCTCCTCCATCGTCCAACTGGAATCGATTCGCGTCAGGAATTTCACCGGCGAATCCGCCGGCACGGACTGATCGAAGAGCAGCCGGTACGCGACCAGCCACTCGTTGTCCCGGGCAAACCGCTGCTCATCGCCGTCCCAGGAGAAGCCTTTGTAGCGCTTCTTGTGATTAAAGAACAGCTCAAAGTAGGTCCGCGTCCAACCCTTCTCGCGGAAGTGGCGCTCCATGGCGGAAACTACGTTCCGGAATGCCACCTCGTAGCCCGGCTCCCCCCACCAGAGTTGCGAAGCAGGCCATTCCGGGTTGATCGGCAAGTAGATATACGGAATCGGCCGCGGTCCGCGCCGTGTCTTGCCAAACGCGCTTCCGTCCAGTAACGGCCCGTAGTGACGGTCAAACCGGTCCCAACTCGTAATCCGCTTATTCCTGCCGGACCCTGCCAACTCCGGTGCAAACTCCGGCCCCACCTTTCCCGCGTGGCCGTAGCCAAGCTGATGATAGACGCCGCGATGCTCGTAGAAGCGCCGGTGGTAGGCGTGAATCAGTTGAAACAGTCTCTCGTCGTTCTCCGGCGGCAGCGTCTTGGGATACTGGCCAAACAACCACCCGGTGCCGTAGGAGTTATGGTCCAGGACAATCGCATCCTCCTGCGGGATCAAGCCGGGAAGCACTTCGATTTCGATGGTGGCGTTCTGCGTGCGGCCACGTTCCGTCAGGGTCACCGCGGCCCGATAGGCGCCGGGCTTCGTATCTTCCGCGATCCAAAAATCGAGCCAGAACGCTTGCGCGGTCTGATTGGGAATGCGATTGTCCGAATCCGGAATCGACGAGGCAGCGCCGGACTCGATCGGGATCAGAGCGTCGGGGAAATACTTCCCGTCCGCCTTCGTCCGGTGGAACCACTCCCGGTATATCTCCACCGGGAACGGGGACGAAACCGCCATCTGGTAAGTCAGCGGCCGATCCGTTGAAACCAAGACCTGCACCGAGGCGTATCCCCGTCGCGCTGTCGTCAACTTCCCCGTAAAGGTGGCCCCGGATCGGTCCGCCTCTACAATCGACCCGAACGGATCCGTCCGTTGATACTCCGGCAGCAATCGCAGCTCCGCCGCGCTGGCTACTGCCGCAAACAGCACAAACCTACTGAACAAATTCCACATATCCCTTCCGCTCCAGAAATCGGAAATACCCGCCAAAGCGGAACGACAGCGGCCGGCCCATCTCAAGCTCAGTCAGCCGCGCCACGTCGTCAATCGTGCGCTTGCCATCGCACCAGTACAGAGCCACGGTCACCATTTTGTCCCACGCCCCAGATGGAAACCCCTCGCGCTTCTCCGGCGCCAGATCATCCAGCGGAATCGTCCCGATTCCTTTCCGGCGCACCACCAGCGCCCCGCTGTCGGTATCCCCCGCCCGCCGGTAGGCCCGCACGCCCTGCTCGGTCAGGCGTGCCGCCTGCACTTTCTCTAGTCCCCGGATATACCCCTCGGCGGAGCCGATGGCGGAATGCTGGCCGAGTTTCCGCAGCTTGCTCAACGCGGCAATGTTGCGCTCCGCCAAGTAAGGAATGCGCGCCAAGGCGAACGCCGCCGCGGCTTGATCCCCCGCCAACAACGCATCCATACCCGCCGCCCCGGCGGCGTTCAAATCCTCGGCCGCGCTGTCCACAATCAGGCTCGCCAGCCACGGAATCTCACCCTCGCCGGCGTTGGCGGAGATATACAGGTAGGACGCCACCATCGCCGTCAAATCGCCTAACGACCGTAGATCCACCGTCGCCGGCACGTCCGCGCTGTTGTGATGGGTTACCTTTCCCGTACCGCTATACAGCCACACGTTCGGCACGCCTATCGTCGGGTCGCCCAGATAAGCGTCCGTACCCGTCTCATGCTCGGCTGAACGGAAGGGCCGGAATCGCGGCAGCGTCGCCCTCGCGATCCGCTGGATCAGAACGTCCGTCCACGATTTCGCCACATGCGGGTTCTTGTACGCCGTGTACTCTGTCCCGGCCAGATCATAGGAAGCCGCCGGGGTATCCACTGTGATCGCTGCTACCGTCCGCGCCATCCTCTCCGAATGACCCGCGATGTAGTGGAGCGAACCATATACTTCCGGCATCAGCAGCACGCGAATGCTCCGGCGCGGCCGGGGTAGCTGACCGGACTCGATCAGCCGGTGCAGCGTCCGCAGCGCCTCCACGGTCGCCGCCACGCCGGTCGCATTGTCCTGCGCTCCTTGCTCGGCGATATGTCCCAGCGCCAGCACCTCCTCCCCAGTGCGATCCGTGCCCGGCAGAATTGCCGTCACCCACGGGTACTCGCCCTCGTACAGCCGAGTCGCCGCCCGCGCCCGCAACACTACCCGCTGCCCCCCCGCCAGAAGCCCCCGCAGCTTAGCTGCCTGATTCGGCGTGACGGAGTAGGAAAGCAGCGGCGTGCTCGCCTTTAGAAACCCCCATCCATGGTCGCCCCACGCATTCACCCACTGGCGGTCGTCTCCCAGCTCCGGGTTTTCGCTAAACCCGTTCACGGCCCCCAGCGCCCCGTTTTGAGCCAGCTTATCCTTCAAATTCGCGGCATTCTGGCTCGTCAGCACCAGCTTGCCCCGCACTTGGCTCCACGGGGTGGTGTCAAGATCCACCAGTTCCGCCTCCACCCCGGCCGGCGGCGTCGGGCCACTCCACATGCCCAGACACGTCGGCGTCTGCGCGTAGTCGCAAAGCGCCATCGGCTCCGGCGCAATCACTTCGAGTGAGGCCGATTCCACATCCCAAGCCAACGGCGCCGTCCAGAACCCCGCCTTGGTCACCCCGTCCGCCCGCAGCGCTCCCATCTCGACCTGCGCCGCGCCGCTTTTCTCGAGCAGAGTCTTCAACTCCTGCACCGTCCGCTGGAACCTCGGGAAGGTAAACCACCGGTCGTTGGCATAAACCCGCTTCACTGTTTCGAGGGCATGCCTGGAGTCAACCGCCTCCGCCACCTTGCGCACCACCGGGGATACCGGGGTCGGTTGCCCCGCGGCGGCCATGGCAAACAGCAGGAAGTACGAAACGAGCCAGGGGGTTATCTTCATTCGTGCAATTTGCAAGAAAGTCTAGCGACCGTACCCCAGCCGCGTCAACACGGACTACCCGGCGCGGTCCAGTTGAAAGAGCGGAGCAAACGCCAGCGTCGCCGCGCCCACCAACGTCCCGTGCTCGCCCAAGCCCGAAGGCTGCACCCGCAGGCCGCGGAACGCTGGCCACTCGGCGGAATCAGGAAACTGAGATTCAATCGCTCCGGACAGAATCGGCCACGTCGCATTCAGCGTCGAGTTCAGCACGATCACCTCCGGGTCCAGCCCCCAAGCAATATTCACGATGCCAATCGCCAGATAGCGGGCCGCCCGCGCCACCACCTGCATGGCCGCCGGGTCGCCGTCGGTAGCGTCCTGGCAGATCCGGCGCACCTGGGCCGCGCTGTCCGCGAGACTCGCCGAATTGGCCCGTCCCTGGGTTTCGGCATAGGCGTCACAAACCGCCATGTTCGAAACCAGCTTCTCGAGGCACCCCGGACGGTCGTGCCGCAGTTCGCTGCCGTCGTCGGCAATCACCATCTGCCCAAACTCGCCCGCCGCCATCGAAGGGCCCGTATACACTTCGCCGTCCAAGACCAAACCTACGCCCACACCCTCATCCACGCGGACGTAAAGGAGGCAGTGGGGCGCCAACTCCCCGGCGTCTGTGTAGTTGTACTCTGCCGCGGCAGCCGCCCGCACATCGTGCTCCAGGGCCACTGGCAACCCCGTCGCCGTCGCCAACATCGCGCGTAGCGGCACATCCACCCAGCCCGGAGCGTTCCCTAACCGCACCACCCCCTCCCGGCTATCCACAATTCCGCGGGCCGTTACCCCCACCCCATGCGGCAACGCTTGGCCATGGGCCCGGCAGTACTCCGCCACCTGCTCGCTGATCATCGCCACCGTTTCCTCGGGTGTCGCCGGAGTGCGCAGCGCCGTGGTCTCCCTCAAAACGCCGCGGGTGCTGGCCACGGCAAAGCGCGTCTCCCAATTCTGTATCTCCACCCCAATCGCCCAGGGAGCGTCCGAAAGCTGCAGCCCCGTCGCCGGACGGCCCCCGGTGGAGCTCTCCGCCCCGGCCTCGCCCACTAAGTTCTGTTCGAGCAGGCCGGAAACAATCCGGGAGACCGTTCCCTCGGATAAACCGCTTCGCCGCGCCAACTCCGCTCGGGAAAGCCGGTCAAACCGCCGCAACAGCTGCAAAACCACAGCGCTGTTGGCGCAGCGGACCTGCTTCGGACGCAGAATACCGCGCCGGTGTGGATTCATGCTCTTCAAACTTAGTCTGCTTCCGACCGCCCGCAAGTCTACCCATCCACCGCCCGCTGAGTCAATACCCCCCAATCTCCGGCGCTTCTTAGCCACAATATTTGCGGTTCGCAAGTAACAGAACATCAAAACACGATTATGCTGTTTCTTATGTCCTACTCCGCAGCCTGGCCCAGGGAATCGGCTTGAAGGCCGCCACCGCCCGCAGCCTCTCCGGCTTCGTCGACGCCCGCCGGGAGCAACTCATCTCCGTACTCTCGGACCTCGTGCGCTTGCCCTCGGAAAACCGTGCCCCCATAGGCGCCGAACTCGCCTGCCAGCGCTACCTCGCCGCCCGGCTCGCCCGCACCGGCTGGGACCCCACGCTTTACACCCCCGCCGAGGTCCCCGGCATCACCGCCCATCCCCTCTTCTGGCCGGGGCGGCACTACGACGACCGCCCCAACCTCGGCGCCACGCTGCCCGGCGAAGGTGGCGGGCGTTCCCTCATCCTCAGCGGCCATATCGACACCGTTCCCGTGGGCTCCCTGGAATGGAGCCACGCGCCGTTTGGCGCGGAAGTCCTCGACGGCCGCCTCTACGGCCGGGGCGCCTTCGACATGAAGGCCGGCATTGCCTCCAATCTGTTTGTTCTCGAAGCCCTCGCCGAACTCGGCATCCGCCTCCGCGGCGACCTGACTTTCGAATCCGTCGTCGACGAAGAGTTCGGCGGCGTCAACGGCACCCTTGCCGCACGGCTCGCCGGCTATAGCGCGGACGCCGCCGTCATCTCCGAGCCCTCCAGCCTCCGCGTCTGCCCCGCGCAGCGCGGCGGCCGCACCGTCCACCTCACCTTCTCCTCCCCCAACGGCGGCATCCTGTGCCCCACCAATTCCGGCGGTGTCATCGACCAACTGCGCCTCTTCCTGAACGCCCTCCCAGACTTCGTCGAGGTCCGCCGCCTCACCGCCCCGGATCACGCCCTCTACCGGCATCTCGCCGACCGGGTCCCTGTCACCGTCGCGCGGATTCAGACCGCTCCCTGGGGGACGGACGAGCCGCCTAATGTTCCGCCCGTCTGCCGCCTCGAACTCTTCTGGCAGACCCTGCCCGGCGAGACCGTGGAGACCATCGACCAGCAGTTCGCCGAATGGCTGAACGCCCTGATCGCCGCCCATCCTGAAGCCTTTCGCGCCCGCCCCGCCGTCGAGCATCCCATCCGCTGGCTGCCCAGTTCCGCCATCGCCGCGGACCATTCGTTGGTTCAGGAGTTCGCGGCCACCGCGCACAGCTCGACAGGGCACTCGCCCGCGGTCTGCGGCATTGAAGGGCCCTGCGACCTGTTCGTCTTCCACGACTTCGGCATCCCCGCCCTCCTCTGGGGCCCGCACGGCGGCAACGCCCACATGGGGGACGAATACGTCGAAATCGGCTCGCTCGTCGAATCCACGAAGGCCCTCCTGGCCTTCGTTTGCCAATGGTGTGGAGTAGCCTCGGAATGAAAATCGCCTACCTTCTGTTTCTCTGCAGCTCGCTATTCGCCCAGGACGGCTTTCAATCGTTGATGCCGAAACGGCAAATCAGCGAACACTGGACCGTCGACGGCGAAGCCCCGCCCGAAGCGTGGTTCCTGCGCGATGGCGCCATCGGCACCACCGGCCAGCCCAACGGTTTCCTCCGCAGCAAGAAGAGGTACCGCAACTTCGTCCTCCGCGCTGATTGGCGGTTCCAGAAGGGCTTCAAACAGAAGCCCGGCAGCGATGAGGAGTGGCCCAACGCCGGCTTCTTCATCCTCGCCGGACCCACCAAGGACGGTTGGCCGACGTCGCTGGAGGTGCAAGGCTACTTCGGCGAAGTCGGCAGCGTCTTCGGCGTCCGCGGCGGCAAGATCACCGGCGCCAAGCGCGGCCCCTTCGTCAAGGAGAACCGGCCGGCCTTCGGCGATTGGGATCACTACGAAGTCACCGTGAAGGATGGCAAGGTGACTGTCGTCTTGAATGGCGTATTGGTCAACGAAGGCACCGGCGCCTGGCCTGCGGAAGGCAACATCTGTCTCCAGTCGGAAGGCTGGCCGGTCGAGTATCGCAACGTCTCTGTCAAGGAGTTACCATGACCCGCCGCGACCTGCTCGCCACGGCCCTCGCCCCGCTCGCCCAGGCCCAAACCGCACCCGCACTCACCCGGTTCCCGCTGGCGTGTATGACCCTCCCCTACTCCGCCCATCCCTTGGAGCGGGCTCTCGAAGGGATCAAGCGGGCCGGCTATGACCATGTCGCCTGGGGGGTCAATCACCGGGACGCGCAAGGCCGGCCCAAGCCCGCCCTCGCCGTCGATGCCCCCGCCCGTGAATCCGCCACGCTCGCCGCTCGCTGCCGAGACCTCGGCCTCGAACCCGTGATGATGTTCAGCACGGTTAACCTTGAAGCCGCCAATGCTCTCGACGCCCACCTCCGTCGCATCGAACAGGCCGCGGCCGCGAAGATCCCCTTCCTGCTGACCTTCGGCAAGACGACGCCCGGCGAGTACGAAACCTTCGTCAGCAACCTCAAACGCATGGCCCCCGCCGCGCGCCAAGCCAACGTCCTGGTCGTCATCAAGCAGCACGGCGGCAACACGGCCACCGGCGAGCATTGCGCCCGCATCGTCCGCGAGGTGGCTCACGAGTCCGTCAAAATCTGCTACGACGCGGGCAACGTCCTCGACTACGAGAACCACGATCCCATCGCCGATATCCAAACCTGCTGGCGCGACATTCGGGCCTTTAACATCAAGGATCACCGGAACACGCCCAAGGACGAGGACTGCGGCCCCGGCTTCGGCGAAATCGACCACTACAAGCTATTCGCGCCCGTTATGCGAACCGGCCTCACCATCCCCCTAACGTTCGAAAACATCTTCGAACCGCTGGTCCCCCGGCCGGCGGACGCGGCGGGAATCGACGCCCTCGCGCGTCGCGCCCGCGAATACATCGACACGGTTTTGCGCGGTTTACAGACACAAGGAGCATGAACATGGAAAGACGCAATTTTCTATTGACCGCGGCCACCGCCGCCCAGGCCGCTTTCGGACAAGGCGCCAGCACCCAGGTCGCGACGGCCGTCATCGGCGTCGGCAGCCGCGGCTCCAGCCTGCTTGGCGAGGTGATGCAGCAGCCCACGGCGCGCGTCGTCGCCCTCTGTGACAACAAGCCCGACCGCCTCGACAAGGCCGCGACCAGAGCCGCCGCCACCAACCCCAGCACCACGAGCGACTGGCGCAAGATCATCGACAACAAGAGCGTCGATGCCGTGTACATCGCGACGCCACCGCACATGCATGTCGAGATGGCGATTGCGGCCTTGAAGGCCGGCAAGCACGTCTACTGCGAAAAGCCCATCGGCACCACCCCGGAATCGATACGCGAGTTGCTCAAGGTGGCTCGGCAGACGAAGAAGGTGTTCGTCGTGGGCCAGCAGTTGCGGTCCTACACGCAACTGGGCGCCGCCATCAAGCTGATCCACGAAGGAGCCATCGGCCAGGTGCTCTTTGTAAAAGCCCAGCGCCACGCCACGTCGGATCATCCGCACGATGCCAGCTCCGCCGATTGGTATTTCGACAAGAAGAAGTCCGGCGGCTATCTCGTCGAGCAGTCGGTTCACAATCTCGACGCCTGTAACTGGGCGATCGGCCAGCACCCCACCCGCGCCGCTGGATTTGGCGGGACGAACATGTACAAGGACGATCCCAAGGGCCGCGACATCATGGACCACCAGAGCATCACCTACGACTATGCCAACGGGGTGAAGCTCTCGTTCACGCAGATGGTGTTCCATCCCCGTTCCATGCCCGCCGGCAATCAGACGATCAACGTCTACGGCACGAAGGGCGCGGTGGAGTTGATGAACGGAGCCAAGTTCTATTCGCTCGACGGCAAGGAGCAGCGGCTGTTATCGCCGGAGGTGCAGCAGAAGGGCGATGCCCACACGACGGCATTTTTCAACTCCATCCTCACCGGAGCCCCCTCGCCCGCCGGCATTGAAGTCGGCGTCACCGGAGCGCTCACCGCCATCCTGGGCAATCAGGTCTGCGAGCAGGGCCGGGTAATCCAGTGGAGCGAATACGGCGTCGACGTCTAATCGCCAGTTGTTCTTACAGCCCCAGCGCGTTCTCCAGGTCTTTCACGTGCTCCTCTTCCATCACGAGAATGTCCTGCAGAACGCGCGCCAAGCCATACTCTCCCATGGCCATGGCATCCCGAATGCGGATCTTGTACCGCGCCACGGCCGCCTGCTCCCCGGCAAGATCCTGCCGCAGCATCTCTTCGGAATCGTCCGAGGTAGCGATGGCGTCCACGGCCGTATTGGGTTTCCCGCCGAGAAAGGCGACCTGATCGGCCAGCGTCGTGGCGTGCTGCATCTCCTCGGTCGCGTGCACCAGCAGCTCTTTTTGAATGGAGCCGAAGCGCGCGCCGGTAATCAACGCCGCGTGGTTGATGTATTGGATGGCCCTGGCAAACTCATCGGCAAGGTCGCCATTCAACGCTTCGATCATCTCGTCTTTGGTCATGTCGTCCTCTCGCTTTTCGCGGTCTGTAGCGAAAAGATGCGAGCGAGCGGAAATCGTGACAACGAACCGCGCGTTACGCCCGCGCTGACTTGGTCCGCTCGCCGCGGGCCATGTCCAGCGTATGCGTGAACTGAGCGCCGAACAGGAAGATCATCGCCGAGTAGTACACCCACACCGTCACCACCACCAGCGAACCCGCCGCCCCGTAAGCCGATCCGATCGCCGCCTTGCCCAGATACAGCCCAATGGCGAACTCGCCGAGCGTGAACAGCAGCGCTGTGGCCGTCGCGCCAATCCACAGCGGGTTCCACGCAATGCGGCGCGCGGGGACATAGCGGAAGATCAACGCAAACAGCCCCGCCG
>LNFM01013239.1_pt1 | contig 11289 bp, 8 predicted proteins | sample 596031 | NCBI WGS metagenome assembly LNFM01 (sample SAMN04254537, study PRJNA301005) | activated carbon metagenome | isolation source: dual media filters at the Ann Arbor, Michigan drinking water treatment plant | place: USA: Ann Arbor | reverse complement strand
TGAAAATTGAATCGTCTTCATGATCAATCCCTCGTATTCGGAGATGTCACGATTCAGTTTAGACCACTGCAACAGTTAACTCAGACAGAGCCAAAAACAATGCGCCCGAGGTGGGCGCATTGGTTAATGAGCGCAGGCATTGCACCTGCGCAGCGTTGGCTTTACAGCAGGTCGAAGCGGTCAGCGTTCATCACCTTGCTCCAGGCCGCGACGAAGTCATGCACAAACTTCTCGCGGCTGTCGTCTTGGGCATACACCTCGGCGTAGGCACGCAGGATCGAGTTGGAACCGAACACCAGATCGACGCGGGTAGCTGTCCACTTGGTGGCACCGCTCTTACGCTCGACGATGGCGTAGCTGTTACGCCCAGTCGGCTTCCAGTTGTAGGCCATGTCGGTCAGGTTGACGAAGAAGTCGTTGCTCAGCACACCGACCCGATCAGTGAACACGCCATGCTGGCTGCCGCCGTGGTTGGTGCCCAATACACGCATGCCGCCAATCAGTGCCGTCATTTCCGGTGCCGTGAGGCCCATCAACTGTGCGCGGTCGAGAAGCATTTCCTCCGGCTGAACCACGTAGTGCTGCTTCTGCCAGTTGCGGAAACCATCGTGCAGCGGCTCCAGCACTTCGAACGACTCAACGTCTGTGTGCTCCTGGCTGGCGTCGCCACGTCCGGCAGCAAACGGCACCTTAACGGTCACGCCAGCCGCTTTAGCCGCTTCTTCGATGGCCAGGTTGCCACCCAGCACAATCACATCGGCGACGCTGGCACCGGTTTCGCTGGCGATTTTTTCGTACACCGCCAGCACCTTGGCCAGACGCGCCGGCTCGTTGCCTTCCCAGTCCTTCTGCGGAGCCAGACGAATGCGAGCACCGTTGGCGCCGCCACGTTTGTCCGAGTGGCGGAAGGTGCGCGCGCTGTCCCATGCGGTGCTGGTGCGTTCGCTGATGGACAGACCGCTAGCGGCAATCTTGGCGGCTACGGCAGCCACGTCGTAATCACTGCGACCGGCTGGCACCGGATCTTGCCAGATGAGGTCTTCAGCCGGTACATCCGGGCCGACGTAGCGGGCTTTCGGGCCCATGTCACGGTGGGTCAGTTTGAACCAGGCGCGGGCGAACACGTCCGAGAAGTAGGCCGGATCTTTGTAGAAGCGCTCGGAGATTTTGCGGTACTCCGGGTCCATCTTCATCGCCATGTCGGCGTCGGTCATGATCGGGTTGTTGCGGATGCTTGGGTCTTCCACATCAACCGGCTTGTCTTCTTCCTTGATGTTGATCGGCTCCCACTGCGAGGCACCGGCCGGGCTCTTTTTCAGCTCCCAGTCGTAGTTCAGCAGCAGGTGGAAGTAACCGTTGTCCCACTGAGTCGGGTTGGTGGTCCAGGCACCTTCAATGCCGCTGGTCACGGTGTCGCGGCCGACGCCACGGCTGACGTGGTTGTTCCAGCCCAGGCCTTGTTCTTCAATGTCCGCACCCTCGGGCTCAGGGCCGAGGTTTTTCGCATTGCCGTTGCCGTGCGCTTTACCCACGGTGTGACCACCGGCAGTCAGGGCGACAGTTTCTTCGTCATTCATGGCCATACGGGCGAAGGTGATGCGTACGTCATGGGCTGTTTTCAACGGGTCGGACTTTCCGTCCACGCCTTCCGGGTTGACGTAAATCAGGCCCATCATCACCGCTGCCAGCGGGTTGGCCAGGTCACGTTCGCCGGAGTAGCGGCTGCCTTCGCTGCCGGTGGGGGCGAGCCATTGTTTTTCCGAACCCCAGTAGATGTCTTTTTCCGGGTGCCAGATGTCTTCACGGCCGAAGGCGAAACCGAAGGTCTTCAGGCCCATGGACTCGTAAGCGATGGTGCCAGCCAGGGCCAGCAGGTCAGCCCAGCTGACGCTGTTGCCGTACTTTTTCTTGATCGGCCAGAGCAGGCGACGGGCTTTGTCCAGGTTGGCGTTATCCGGCCAGGAGTTGAGCGGGGCAAAGCGCTGGCTGCCGGTGCCGGCACCACCACGGCCGTCGGCGATACGGTAAGTACCCGCAGCGTGCCAAGTCAGGCGAATCATCAAACCGCCGTAGTGGCCCCAGTCAGCCGGCCACCAATCCTGGCTATTGGTCATCAGCGCGGTGAGGTCGCGTTTCAGCGCGGCGGCGTCAAGCTTCTTCAGCGCTTCGCGGTAGCTGAAGCCCTCGCCGAGCGGATTGGACTTGCTGTCATGCTGGTGCAGAATGTCGAGGTTCAGCGCGTTAGGCCACCAGGCGACACTCGATTGTTCATTGGCAGTGTTAGCACCGTGCATAACGGGGCATTGGCCGGAAGTGTTTTGGCTTTTCGGGTCCATATCAAGCTCCTCAGGTTTGTAGATGCCCGATGCTGGGCGGGTCGCTCAGCGCGGGTGTGATCTCGGCTGTCTAGGGTTGTCAGAGCAGCCTTGTGTCGATTCGCCTATGAGGTTAGCAGCTCAGAATCGATTAAAGGGCCGAAAGGAGATTCGTATTCTCTATGGGTTCGTTAGGCAGAATTGCATGCCACGACGACGCAAAATTTGCGCTTCGCAGAACACGGCTCATGGCGGCCGCAGGCGGACGGATTCGGCTTAACGTTTCGGGAAAACGCGGCCAGGCTTACCTGAGCAGTTCGACGGCGCGCGCTGCATCTTCGATACCGCTGTAGTTTTCCGCTGAGGTTTCAATAAAGCGGCTGGCCGATTGCAGATCAAGGATCGACTTATGGGCTAGATTGGCCGGGTCGAGGGCCAGAAAGGCGCTTTTGATTTTCTCCGCGAGGGCCGGATCGAGACTGCCGCGTACTGTCCAGTTGTAGTCGAAATAGGCCGGTGTGCTGGCGAAGACCCTGACCTTATGCGGGTCGACCTTGCCTGTGGCGACCAGCTTGTCCCAGGCGCTGGCACTCAGTACGCCGCCATCCACCTTGCCCGCTTGCACCCAGGCCACCGTGGCGTCATGTGTGCCGGCATAACCGATACGACTGAAATAATGTTCTGGCGTGATGCCGTCTTGCTGCAGGAAATAGCGCGGCATCAGGCTGCCCGATGTGGACGACACCGAGCCAAAGGCGAAGGTCTTGCCTTGCAAATCGGACAGCGCTTGTATCGCCGGGTCCGCCGTTATGAACACGCTGGTGAATTCGGCATCCTGCTCGCGCTGCACCAGTGGCAGGGCATTGCCGGTTTTCAGGCGCGTTTGCACAAAGGTAAAACCGCCCAGCCACGCCAGATCAATCCGGTCATTGGCCAGCGCTTCAACCACGGCCGGATAGTCCGCCAGCGGCGTGAACTCAACCGGCATCCCCAACTCGACCTCCAGGTAAGCGCCCAGGGGTTTGAATGTGCGCAGCGATTCGCTGGGCGCTTCATCCGGTACGGCGCTTACACGCAAGGTTTCGCTGGCCAGGCTGAGGCCCGCCGACAGACAAAGGGCCAAGCCAGCGGCCAGCGTCCAGGGATGTTTACGCATGCAAGGTCTCCGTTTCAGTCGCACATGAGATCAGGCCCACTGCACTCAGTTCAATCGTGTCGCTCGGTTATCGCGGTGTGCGCGCGTGCTTCTTCTCCAGCAGCGTGGATGCTTCGTTATACGCCTGCTGAAAGGCCGAGCTGCCGATCCACTCAATCGCTGTGTCTTCGTCTTCACTGTGGAAGAGCGCCCGGTAGGTAATCAGCAAGCCCATCATAAAGTCCGTCGCGGCCTCAGGCGCTTCCTCGGCCACCACCAACTCCAACACCGGGTATTGCAGGAACACCAGGCACAGCGCGAGCTGGCTGATGCCTTCACCCACCTTCATGGCCTCAAACAAATCATCGAAGTCGGCCGGATCGAAACCGTTCTCCTCGATGTCTTTGAAATCGAAAGTACTCAGGTCAATGGCCACATCATCAAACGGCTCATTGATAAACGGATTGGCCAGCACCGGGTGCAGCGGCGTGCCTTTGGCCTTGCCCACACGGTTTTGCTTGGCCTTGGTTTTGGCCCGCTGGGCGCGTTTTTGCTGTTTGTCGGCAGAGGCCATCGGGAGGAGGTTCCTTGTGCTGTGCAGCCATACGCATGGCTCAGATTAATCAGGCGCACAGTGTATTCGCTTCCGCACGCTGTGTCGGTCAACGGGGCGACATCTCGCTGGCTGATGCGTTGAGGCATCGTGTGCGCGAGTGCGGCACACCTGACCGTCAAGGCGCTAACCGTTACAATGCGCGCACTTTTGCAACCGGGTTTCCCTGCTTGCCTATTGTCCGTCGCACAACTCAGCCGAGCAATCCACCACTCTTTTATTCAGGCAGTCAGACATAGTGATCACCGACGCTATCAAATACCAAGCACGTAGGGTGAATCACGCTCCACCGATCCACCCTACGATCCAGCCCGTAGCCTGGATTAGCCGCAGACGTAATCCGGGAGATTGGATTTTCGAATTACGTTTCGCTAACCCAATGAATTAACTCGTGCCCCATGCACGCCAAGGAATAGGCAACCCAAATGGCTCAATTCTTCCCCACTCGCACCACCTGCCGCTTCGACACCCCCGGCGAACGCCGGCTGGCCGAGCGCTTGGAGAAGAAGCTCGAAGACGACTACCTGTGCTGGTTCAATGTTCCGGTGGGGCCAAAGGCCTTGCAGCCGGATTTTGTGCTGATGCATCCACTGCGCGGGGTGCTGGTGCTGGAGGTCAAGGACTGGAAACTGGACACCATCCAGAGCATGGACCGCGGTCAGGCGAAAATCTTTGCCGACGGCCAACTGAAAACCCAGAAGAATCCGATGACGCAGGCACGGGCCTACGCCATGGAAGTGGTGATGATGCTGCAGCGCGACCCGGCGCTAAAACAATCCGCCGGTTCGCCCCGGGCCGGTAACCTGATTATGCCGTTCGGCTGGGGCGTGGTGCTGACCGCGATCACCCGCAAGCAGTTCGAGGGGACGGACTTGGCCGAGGTGCTCAACCCGCAACAGGTGCTGTTTCAGGATGAAATGACCGAAACGGTCGACGCCGAAGCCTTCCAGCAACGGCTGTGGGATATGTTCCACCACGTTTTCCCCTGTCAGCTGAGCCTGCCGCAGATCGATCGTGTGCGTTATCACCTCTACCCCGAAGTGCGGGTTAATGTGCTGCCAGGGCAGTTCGGGCTTTTCGCCGAACAGGACGCACCGCTACCAAGTCTGATCAAGGTCATGGACTTGCAGCAGGAGCAGCTGGCGCGTTCCCTCGGCGAGGGGCACCGAGTCATCCATGGCGCGGCCGGTTCCGGCAAGACGATGATCCTCGGCTACCGCTGTGCGCACCTGGCCCAAGTATCGAGTAAGCCGGTGCTGGTGCTCTGCTACAACAAGTCCCTAGCCGGTCGCCTGCAGCAGGTGCTGGCCGAGCGCGGCCTGAGCGAAAAGGTGGTGGTGCGCAACTTCCACGCATGGTGCTCGGACATGCTCACCGCCTTTAACGTCGACCGTCCAGACCAGAAGTTGTCAGTCAACGCCAAGATGGTGCAGATGGTGGAGAACACCATCGACGGCGTCGACCGTGGGCAAATCCCCCGTGCGCAATACGCGGCGGTGCTGATCGACGAGGGCCATGACTTCCAGCCCGAGTGGTTCAAGCTGGTGGTGCAGATGATCGACCCGGAGAGCAATTCGCTGCTGGTGCTGTACGACGATGCGCAGTCGATCTATCGCGGCAAGGGCAGCAAAAGCGGTATGGATTTCAGCTTCGCCAGCGTCGGCATTCAGGCCCAGGGCCGTACTACCATCCTGCGCCTGAATTACCGCAATACCGTGGAGGTGCTGTCGGTGGCGCGGGCCTTTGCCATGGAGCTGCTGACCGCTCGCGATGCTGCTGAGGATGGTGTGCCCATCGTTGTGCCGCAAAGCGCAGGGCGGCGCGGCGCATTCCCCGAGCTGCTGCGGTGTGAGTCCGATTGGCAGGAACATAACTGCATCGTCGAACGCATCCGCGACGAACACGGCCAGGGCCGCGCGCTGGATGATATGGCGGTGATCTATCGCAGTACTGCCCAGGCGCAGCGCATTGAGAGGGCCTTGAGCGAGGCCGGTATCGCCTTTACCTCGGGCCAATCGGCCAAGGGCCGTGGCACGTTGTATGGCAGCGAAGATGCAGTCAAGATCGTCAGCATGCATTCGAGCAAGGGTTTGGAGTTCGGCTTGGTACTGATCCCCCACTTGGGGGAAATGCCGAAGAAGGGTGAAGACGAAGCTGATGAAGCGCGTCTGCTGTATGTAGCCATGACACGCGCGATTGATCGACTGGTGATGACCTACCGCGAACCGTCCAGTTTTACCCGCAGAATTCAGGACTCAATCGGCAGCGTACGCCAGCACCTGGACGAGATGGACGCACAGAAGGCAGCCGGTTGATATGAGTAGCTTTGAATTTCTTATCCCCCTCGTTAAAAAACCTGTTTGAGCCGGCCAAGGGTGCGGAGTAACTGGTGTATTCCGATTTGCGTGCCTGCTGTATGCGCCCCCGCCATGCCCTCCGACAATGGCCTTAATCTGCTGAGGGCATAGCTGGAGCTTGTGCGCCTGCTGCCGACCGTGAATCTTCCGCAAGCGCTATCTGCGTCCGGCGCTGGATGCCGGACTGATTGCCATGCCCCTTCCAGACAAACCTAATAGCTGCTTACAGCAAGTTGGGTGGATCACGCTTCACCGATCCACCGTGCGGCATTACGGTGGATGAAAAAAGCGTCATCCACCCTACGAATTGCGCCGCACCTTGCTGACGTTTCTCGCCTGTGATGGCAACGCAGCTCTCGCCGCCCAACGCCTGCACACTCACCGCAACAACTAGAAGACAACCGCATCCACGTGGCCGCCGCACTGGCGGCATTGAACTGGACGCAGGAAAAGGAGCGTTAGGTGGGCGCTGTGAGCGTGTGCGCAATGGTTGGGTTTGGCGTGGCGCAAGTGATGACTGGAATGCACCAAAACGCTGGTTGTGCTGCCGTCCCGGCTACTCCGAACGTTGCGCTGATTCAACGTTGCGTCGGCTGAAAATGCCGATCATGGGCGTACCGTGAGCGCGCATGATTGGCTCGATCCTGCGATGCAATGCGTGGTATCGATAGAACGGCACCCGCGGGAACAGGTGGTGCACGGAGTGTAGGTTCTGGCCGAGCCAGAACCACTCCAGCGGCTTCATCCACGTTGGCATGATCAGGCTGTTGGTGTTCCGGTACCGAGTAGAGTCCTTGTATGGCAGGTGAGGGCGATAGGCGAACCAGTACGCGACGAAGAATGCACCGGCCAAGTAGCCGAACACGAGCAATGCCCAGGCATGTTCTTGCGCAATCAGTGTTATGAACGCGACCCGCCAGCCGATCGCGAGCAGCACCTCAGCAATGTAGGTCGCTTTAATCCGTCGCGGCGCGGTCGCCCAATAGTCGCGGAACAGGAAGGTGTTCTGGAGCCACAGAAAACGTAGTCCGCAAAGCAAAAAGGCGATTGGGCCGCCGCGCATGCCGCTAACGACATAGTCTGGATCCTTGTCCGGTTGGTTGGTATAGCGATGATGTGTGAAGTGTTCGACCTTGTGGGTAGAGAACGGCACCATGATCAAGGGTGCTACAAGGTACCCGCATAGGTCATTGAGCCAATGCAGTCGGTCGTTGTCGCCATGGATGTTGCCATGCACGGCCTCATGTAGAGGTGTGTAGGACATGTAAGTGACGATGGCGTAGATGAGCAGCGCGGGTATCAGCGACAGCTGACCTGTCGCGAACAGGTACACGTCTGCGATGAGCGCCGCCCACACCAGCAGTACCAGCGCCATCGTCGGCCAGGCCAGTTCTGCGGTGTATTCGCGGGCCGTGTCGATGGCCTGCTTATTCAGTGCGTTGAGATCCGAATCCATGCTCGTCCTCCTGGGACGTTCTTGTTGTTTGTTGGTTACGCAACCTTAGCGGGCAGTCGTGTACCCTTGGCAGGATATAGGGGGCCTTTTGCCATGCATTTCTGGCCAAGTCGTATCGCATCGGTATTTCAGAATATTCCGGCATGGGCATACCAATACACGCGAGTTTTAAGCACCCCGTCGCCATCAGTCAGGTGATGGTGAACTTCGCTGCGCGTTACGACATCGATGTACAAACCTGCCTGTTAGGCACCGGTATCATCGAAGCGCAACTGCGGGACGCGGATCTCCTGATCGAGCGCGAGCAGGAGATGCGCCTGATTGAAAACCTGATGCTCGCCTTGCCAGACGTTCCTGCGCTGGGCTTCGAACTTGGCCTGCGGTACAACGTTGCGACTTTCGGCATCTGGGGATTTGCACTGCGGACCAGTCGCAGTGTGCGCGAGGCTGTTCAGTGCGCGCTGCGCTATCTGCCACTGAGCACGGCGTACTGCAACTTGGCGATCTTCCGCAGTCCGCATGAATATGGCATTAGTGTCGACGCCTCAGCGATCCCGCATCATCTGCAGCAGTTCTTACTGGAGCGAGATATGGCGACAGCTGTCCGCCTGTTCGACGAGCTCGCACTCTCGGGACTGCAAATACTGCGGTTTGAGTTTCAGGGGCAGCCGCCAGCGCACGCTGAGCGGATCGAAGCACTTAGCGGCATCGCCCCTCACTATGGATGTTCGCGCAACGCCCTAGTGCTGCGTCGGCAGGACGCGGAGTTACCTCTGCCAATGTATGACGCGCATCTGGTCCGGCTATTGGAAGAACAGTGCCGCGCGCAACTGGATAGGCGGCAAGTTGGCGGCATAACCGGCCAGGTCCGGCAACTTCTCCTCGGGGCCGCCGGGCTGGCAGCCTCCTTAGAAGATGTTGCAAGCCAGTTGGCGATGGCGCCGCGCAGCTTGCATCGAAGGCTGACAGAGGAAGGCACCAGCTTCCGCAATCTCGTCGAGGCTGAGCGTAAACAACTCGCTGGGCAACTGTTGGAAAGTACCGAGATGAAGCAGGACGACCTGGCGTTTCAGCTTGGCTACGGTGACTCTACGGCCTTCGCGCGGGCGTTCCGGCGCTGGTTCGGACAGTCGCCAAGCGAGTATCGGAAGCTCTCAAAGGGATCGCCAAGGGAATAGCACCTGTAGGCAGATCGCGATTGATTTTGACGTTACTTGATTCGTCAGGACAGGGTCTGAAGCCCGCTCGGCCGGGCCGGTGTGACCATGGGGTGTTTGATCTTCTCCTTCCTCTTTCGGGGCTTCTGCTCGCTGTGTTGTTTGCTCGGCCGCTTTCTTTTCTAGGTCAGTTGCCTTCCGCCAGTGATTTGTTGGAGTTCATGCAGTCACGGCCCCTAACATAAAGACCTTGAGCCTTCCGTCAAAAAGCACGTAGCGAATCCTAATTGCTGGGGCGTGTAGCTACTAAGCAAAGTGTTTGTGGGTACTAAAGTGCCTATTTAAGATGGTTTTAGGGTTTTTATCGGTATTTAATTGCCTTTTTTAGGTGCTGTGGCTAAGGTTTTAGGCATTAAATTACCGGTTCTTGCCATGTACAAGCTCACTCTACAAATCTATGCACGTGGCGAATGGCAGGACGCCATGGGGATTGGTTTCGAGCAGCCTGACCTAGGGTTGGATGGCCCTTGTACGTATGGGTACGAGCAGGGTTACCTCGTGGGCTCTCTCGACTCGATTAGCACGCGTCTGCATGGCGCTGTCAGCGCCACTTTACCTCTGGGTTGGGACGCTTGGCGGAGTAAGAAGGCTCCGGCTTTTCTCTTCGACATCTTGCCTGCTGGCGCGGCTAGACGCTTTTTGCTGAAGCGTTTGAGTGGTGAGCGACCGGAGGGCATGAACCTGGATTTGTTTCTGTTGGGGCGCTGTACGCCTGCGCCAATTGGGAATTTGCGCATCAAGGAGTCGGCAGGCGCAATCGCAGGTAGTCCTGTGTTGGGTTTTACGCGAGACGAAGTGGTCAGCCGCGACTCACGCTTTTTGGAGTATGCCTATGAGCAGGGAGCTGCAATTGGCGGTGCTACTGGAGCAGGCGGTGAGGCGCCAAAGCTACTGTTAACAGAAGACCGCCATGGCGCATTGCATCCCGACGCTGTATTGCCCGATGCAGATGCTGCCCAGCACTGGTTTGTGAAGTTCGCACGCAACAAAGCCAGTCAGACCGATCAGGACATCCTCCGCAGCGAGTACTGCTTCTATCGAGCTGTTCGGCGGTTGGGGCTCGATACCATCGCAGCCGAAGGGTTGGCTTTGGAGGAGGGAAAGAAGCCCAGCCTGTGGATGCACCGCTTTGATCGTGGGGTTGGTCCTGCAGGCGTTAATCGTGTCGCTGTTGAGTCGATGTATTCACTGTCGGGCGTAGTCGAAGCTGGCAGCTATATGTCGCATTCGGATGTGCTACGAAACTTGGTCGCGTTATGGCAAAACGTTGGACAGGCCGAACAGGTTGGTGATTTGGTATTCGAGTACATGCGGCGTGATTTACTGAATCAGATTCTTGGCAACTCAGACAATCATGGTCGAAACGCCCCAATCTATGATCTGGCTCCCATGGTCATGGATGATGAAGGCGTAACGCGAACAACAAAATGGCCAAAGCAGATTGAGGTGGCCGGTCAGGTCGACTGGAAAGCTGCCTGCGATGAAGCTGCTGAGTGGATCGAGCCTGATGAGCTATTTCAGCGGCTCAGGGCCGCAGCACAAAAATTCCTGGCTTTGCCCGACTTGCTGAGTGCTGATGAATTGCCCGCCGCGACAATGAACCATCCGCGCATAGCGTTGCGAGATATGCCTCAGCGGCTCAAAAACTGGGGGTTGATCTAGTGGACATTCTCGACCGAAATCGGATTCTCACTGAACTGCAGGAACAGCTGGCTTCTGGCGACATCACTATCGGAGAGGCGGTGAGGCGATTGCGCAAGGACGTAACTGGATTGCAGCAGGCGCGGTTCGCGCAGATGTGTAAGCTGTCCCTGCGGGCCTTGCGGCAGCTAGAGCACGATGAAAGCAACCCGACCATTCAGACCTTGAATAGCGTGTTTAACCCGTTCGGTATGCAGGTTGGTATCGTGCCAAGGAACTCACGTTGAGCACTGGGTAGCCTTTCGGCAAGATCTAATCAAAACGACTCCTTGTGCAAGCGTGACAGGCGGGGCCCACTAAGCTGACAGGCTAAAACCGCTCCCCCCTTAAGCTGACCAAGGAGGCTTGCTTGTGCGAATTATCCGCCTGAAAGAGGTCATCTACTCGACCGGTCTAGCCAGATGTATCCGTCCGGCCAAACCATCTACCCAGCCCCGCAAGACCAGGACATGGTGTGCACTTAAATTTAAGTGGACACCAGTTCTAGCCTTTTAA